>VFQP010004430.1_pt1 | contig 13099 bp, 12 predicted proteins | sample 3512351 | NCBI WGS metagenome assembly VFQP01 (sample SAMN10412372, study PRJNA504923) | tailings metagenome | isolation source: Relicate 1 Philex TSF1 revegetated site | place: Philippines: Tuba, Benguet | collected 2017-08-29 | reverse complement strand
GCCCGATGAACCCCTGACGCTGACGGTGCACAGCCTGCCCACGCCCGACCGCGGCGATGCCGAGCGCGCCGCGGCCACCCGCAGCGGGCGCTGGAAGATGTTCCTCATCCTGCTGGTGTGCGCCGCGCCCGTGATCGCCTCGTACTTCACCTACTACGTCATCCGCCCCGAGGGCCGGCGCAATTACGGTGAACTCATCGAGGCGCAGCCGCTGCTGCCCGCGCTCGCCACCACCGACGCGCAGGGCCGCCCGGTGCCGCTCACCGCACTCAAGGGGCAATGGCTGCTGCTCAGTGTGGCCGACAGCGCCTGCGACGCGGCCTGCGAGAAGCACCTCTACCTGCAACGCCAGCTGCGCGAAACCCTGGGCCGCGAGAAAGACCGGCTCGACTGGGTGTGGCTGCGCACCGGCGCGGCCGAACTGCGCGAGCCGCTGCGCGCCGCCACGGCCGCGGCCACCGTGCTGCACGTGGGCGATGCCGCGGCGCTGGCGCAATGGCTGCAGCCGGCCCCGGGCCAGCGCCTCGAGGACCACCTCTACGTGGTCGATCCGATGGGCCACTTCATGATGCGCTTCCCCGCCAACATCGACCCCTCGCGCGCCAAGCGCGACCTCGACCGCCTGCTGCGCGCGTCCTCGTCGTGGGACAAGCCGGGCCGCGAGAACTGAGCTTTCCGATCTGACATGGACGCCGCCCAACCCCTGGTCGACCTCGCGCCGATCACGCGCATGATGCTGCTCGGCATCGTGATCGCGCTCGGCCCGCTGCTGTGGATCGGCCTCAAGCACCGCAGCGCCAGCCCCGCGCAGCGCCTGCGCGTGCTCACGCTGGTCACGCTCTTCCTCACCTTCGATCTCGTGCTGTTCGGCGCCTTCACGCGCCTGACCGACTCGGGCCTGGGCTGCCCCGACTGGCCCGGCTGCTACGGCGCGGCCAGCCCGATCGGCGCGCACGCCGATATCTCGGCCGCGCAATCGGCCATGCCCACCGGCCCGGTCACGTTCTCCAAGGCCTGGATCGAAATGATCCACCGCTACCTCGCCACCGGCGTGGGCGTGCTCATCATCGTGCTCGCGGTGGGCAGCTGGATCGAGCGCCGCCGCATCCATGTGCACTGGGTGTGGCCGGTGGTCACGCTGGTGTGGGTCTGCCTGCAGGGTGCGTTCGGCGCGCTCACGGTGACCATGAAGCTCTTTCCCGCCATCGTCACCATGCACCTGCTCGGCGGCCTGGTGCTGCTGGCGCTGCTGCGCGCGCAGTCGGTGGCCTACCGCCTCGGCGAACCCGGCAGCCCGGGGCCGGTGGCCCTGAGCCCGGCGCAGCGCTGGGCCCTGGTGGGCGCCTTCGCGCTGCTGTGGCTGCAGATCGCGCTCGGCGGCTGGGTCAGCACCAACTACGCGGTGCTCGCGTGCCGCGAATTCCCCACCTGCCAGGGCAGCTGGTGGCCGCCCATGAACCTGCGCGAGGGCTTCACGCTGTGGCGCGAGCTCGGCAGCAACCGCGTGGGCGAGGCCATCACCTTCCCTGCGCTCACCGCCATCCACTACGTGCACCGGCTCATGGCCTACGCGGTGTTCGCGCTGCTGCTCGCGCTCGCGTGGGCGCTGTGGCGCGTGCCCGGCATGGCGCGCTTCGCGCGTGTGCTGCTGGCCCTGTGCGCCTGGCAGTTCTTCACCGGCCTGAGCAACGTGGTGCTCGACTGGCCCCTGCTGGCGGCGGTGAGCCACACCGGCGGCGCCGCCGCGCTGGTGATCGCCTTCACCGGCGCCCTTGCGTCCTCGCGCGCCCAGGTGTCCCGATGAGTACCGCTCCCCTGCCCATGCCTTCGACCTGGCGCCAGTTCCACGCGCTCACCAAGCCGCGCGTGATCCAGCTCATCGTGTTCTGCGCGCTCATCGGCATGGTGCTGGCGGTGCCCGGTGCGCCGAGCTGGACGCAGGTGCAGCTCGCAGCCATTGCCTGCTTCGGCATCTGGCTGGTGGCCGGTGCGGCCGCGGCCTTCAACTGCGTGGTCGAGCAGCACATCGACGCGAAGATGAAGCGCACCGCCTGGCGCCCCACGGCCAAGGGCGAACTCACCAACTGGCAGACACTGACGTTCTCTGCCGCGCTCTGCGCGATCGGCTCGGCCATCCTGTGGTTCGCGGTGAACCCGCTCACCATGTGGCTCACCTTCGCCACCTTCGTGGGTTATGCGGTGATCTACACCGTGATCCTCAAGCCGCTCACGCCGCAGAACATCGTGATCGGCGGGGCCTCGGGCGCCATGCCGCCGGTGCTGGGCTGGGCCGCCATGACGAACACGGTCGCGCCCGAGGCGCTGATCCTGTTCCTCATCATCTTTCTCTGGACGCCGCCGCACTTCTGGGCGCTCGCGCTCTACCGCGTCGAGGACTACCGCAAGTCCGGCCTGCCCATGCTGCCGGTCACGCACGGCTCCGAATTCACGCGCCTGCAGATCCTGCTCTACACGCTCGTGCTGCTGGCGGCCACGCTCATGCCCTTCATGATGCGCATGAGCGGCTGGTTCTACCTGGTGAGCGCGCTGGCGCTGGGCATCGGCTTCTGCGGCTACGCGTTTGCGCTCTGGCGAACCTATTCCGACGCGCTGGCTCGAAAGACCTTCCGCTTTTCGCTCATCCACCTGTCGCTGCTGTTCGCGGCGCTGCTGATCGACCACTACCTGCCATGGTGAACACCCTCTCGCGCCGCCGCCTGGTGCTCGCGGCCGCCGGCTCGCTTGCCCTGGCTGCGTGCTCCGAATCGCCCAAGGCCTTCAAGGCGATCGACATCACCGGCGCCGACTACGCCACCGGCTTCTCGCTCACCGACCACAACGGCCAGAAGCGCACGCTTGCCGACTTCAAGGGCAAGGCGGTGGTGGTGTTCTTCGGCTTCACGCAGTGCCCCGACGTGTGCCCCACGTCCATGGCCGAACTCGCGCAGGCCAAGCAGATGCTCGGCCCCGATGGCGAGCGGCTGCAGGGCCTGTTCATCACCGTCGACCCCGAGCGCGACACGCCCGAAGTGATGAAGCAGTACGTGGCCAACTTCGATCCGAGCTTTCTCGCGCTGTACGCGGCGCCGGGCGAGCTCGAGGCCGTGGCCAAGAGCTTCAAGGTCTACTACAAGAAGGTCGAAGGCAAGACGCCCACGAGCTACACCATGGACCACTCCGCGGGCAGCTACGTGTACGACCCGCAGGGCCGCATCCGCCTGTACCACCGCTACGGCAGCGGCGCACAGGCGCTGGCCGACGACCTGAAGATCCTGCTGAAGGGCTGACCGACCCGCGCGGGGGTCAGTCCACCTTCGCGCCGCTGAGCTTGACCACGCGCTCGTACTTGGCGCGCTCGCGCGCCATGAAATCGCCGAAGGCCTGCGGCGTGGTGGGCGTGGGTTCGGCCATGAGGGCCGCGAACTTGGCCTTCACGTCGGCCGACTGCAGCGCCTTGTTGAACGCCGCGTTGAGCTGCGCCACCAGTTCGGGCGGCGTGCCCGCGGGCGCCACCAGCCCCCACCAGGTGTCGATCTCGAAGCCGGGCAGGGCCTCGGCCACGGTCGGCACGTCGGGCATCACGCTGCTGCGCTGCGCGGTGGTCACGGCCAGGGCCTTGAGCTTGCCCGCGCGGATGTTGGCCGCGGCGGTGGCGAGGTTGTCGAAGTTGAAATCGACCTGGCCCGAGAGCAGGCCGAGCTGCGCCGGGTTGCCGCCGTTGTACGGGATGTGCACCGCGAAGATGCCGGCCTGGTTCTTGAACAGCTCGCCCGCGAGGTGGCCCGCGCTGCCGTTGCCGCCCGAGCCGTAGTTGAGCCGGCCCGGGTTGGCCTTGGCGTAGCGGATCAGGTCGGGCACGCTGGCGATCTTCAGGCGCTGCGCGGTGTCGGCGTTCATCACGAGCACGTTGGGCACGCGCAGCATCTGCGTCACGGGCGCGAAGTCTTTCGCGGGGTCGTAGGGCAGTTGCTTGAACAGCCAGGGGTTGATGCCGTGCGAAGCCGTGGTGGCGATGCCCAGCGTGAGGCCGTCGGGCGCGGCCTTGGCCACCTGGCTCACGCCGATGTTGCCGCCCGCGCCGGGCCGGTTCTCGATGATCACCGTGCCCAGCGTGTCTTTCACCGCGTCGGCCAGGATGCGCGCGGTCACGTCGATCGGGCCGCCGGCCGCGAAGGGCACCACGATGCGCGTGGTGCGCGCCTGGGCCCACGAGGGCAGGGCGAGGGCGGCGGTGGCCAGGGCCAGGGCATGGCGGCGGTTGATCATGGCGTGTCTCCTGTGGTGGGGGCGCTCAAACCTTGTCGGCGGCGCTCGTGAACGAGTCGGCGTAGAAGCACTCTTCGGGCAGGCCGGCCTGCGCCACGTAGTCGCGCTTGGCCGATTCCACCACGATGGGCGCGCCGCAGGCATAGACCTCGAAACCGCTGAGGTCGGCATGGTCTTCGAGCACCGCGCGGTGCACGAAGCCGGTGCGGCCGGTCCAGGCGTCTTCGGGTTCGGCGTTGGACACCACCGGCACGTAGCGCAGGTTCGGCATGGCCGCGAGCTGCTCCTCGATCCAGGCGCTCTGGTACAGGTCGCCGGGGCGGCGGCCGCCCCAGTAGAGCGTGGCCGGGCGGTTGATGCCCTTGAAGCGCATGTGTTCGACGATGGCCTTGATGGGCGCGAAGCCCGTGCCCGAGGCCAGCAGGATCATGGGCTTGTCGCTCTCCTCGCGCAGGAAGAAGCTGCCGAACGGCCCTTCGATGCGCAGGATGTCCTTCTCCTTCATGGTGGTGAACACCTGGTCGGTGAACTTGCCGCCCGGCATGTGGCGCAGGTGCAGTTCGAGACCCGGCTGTTCGGCCTGGGTGTGCGGCGCGTTGGCCATCGAGTAGCTGCGGCGGTCGCCGTCGCGCAGGATGAACTCCACGTACTGGCCGGCGCGGTACTGGAAGGTGTCGCTCGCAGGCAGTTGCAGGCGCAGCACCATCACGTCGTGCGAGGCGCGGCTGAGGCTGCTCACGCGCGCGGGCATCTTCTTGATCGGGAAGGCGCCGACCTCGGTCACCTGGCGGGACTCGATCACCACGTCGCTCTGCGCGCTGCCGCAGCAGGTGAGGATGTAACCCGCGGCCTCTTCGTCGGCGCTCAGGGCCTTGCTCTGGTGAGGGCCGTGGACCACGCTGCCCGAGAGCAGCTTGCACTTGCAGGAGCCGCAGGCGCCGTCCTTGCAGCCGTAGGGCAGGCCGATGCCCTGGCGGATGCCGGCGGCCAGCAGGGACTCGTCGGAGGTGGCGGAGAAGCTGCGGCCGCTGGGCTGCACGGTGATGGTGAATGTCATACTCGCGGGCTCGTTCGGACGGGGCCGCATGCGCAGCGCGCCCCGGAAAATGCAACCGCGCATTGTCGCAAAAACCATTCCGCATGCCTTTTCTCGGAGCCTTGCCCGCACGCTTTCGCCGTGAACGGGTGCTGATCGTGGGTTGTGGCGACGTCGGCCTGCGGGCCGCGCGCGAACTCGGCGCGGCCCAGGGCCGGCGCGCGCGCGTGATCGCGCTCACCTCGAGCCCGGGCCGCGCCGACGAACTGCGCGGCGCGGGCCTCACGCCGCTGGTGGGCAACCTCGACGAGCCGGCCAGCCTGCGCCGTCTCGCGGGCCTGGCCTCGCGCGTGCTGCACCTGGCGCCCCCGCCCTCGCAGGACATGAGCGACTGGCGCATGGACACCCGCACGCGCGCCCTGGTGCGGGTGCTCGCGCAGCGCACACCGCCGCTGTCGCTCGTGTATGGCTCCACCACCGGCGTCTACGGCGACCGCGGCGGCGCCTGGACCAGCGAATCGCAGCCCGTGCGGCCGCACACGCCGCGCGCCGCGCGCCGCGTCGACGCCGAAGACCGCGTGCGCTGGCTGGGCCGCGCCCTGTCGGTGCGCGCGAGCATCCTGCGCATTCCGGGGATTTACGCCAACGACCGCGCGGGCGGTACGCCGCGCGAGCGCCTGCTGCGCGGCACGCCGGTGCTGCGGCCCGAAGACGACGTCTACACCAACCACGTGCACGCCGACGACCTGGCGCGTGCCTGCGCGCTCGCGCTCTGGCGCGGCCGCGCGCAGCGCGTGGTGCACGCGGTGGACGACACCGAGCTCAGGATGGGCGACTACTTCGACCTCGCGGCCGACGTGTACGGCCTGCCGCGCCCGCCGCGCGTGGCGCGCGATGCGGCCCAGGACCAGTTGCCGCTGATGCTGCTGAGCTTCATGGGCGAGTCGCGCCGGCTGCGCAATCACCGGCTCAAGCAGGAGCTGCGGCTGCGCCTGCGTTACCCCACGGTGGCGCAGGGCTTGAGGGCCTGAGGCGGCGCCAGAAACGGCACAGCCCGGCGGGGCCGGGCTGTTGCGTCTCCATGGTGCCGAGGGTCGGACTCGAACCGACACGCCTTGCGGCGGGGGATTTTGAATCCCCTGCGTCTACCGATTTCGCCACCCCGGCCGGAGGGAAGGGGGCGGATTATGGCACAGTGCACCCATGCAATACCCCACCATCGAAGACGCGATCGGCCGCACGCCGCTGGTCGCGCTGCAGCGCATCGGTGCTGCGGAAAACCAGGCGCGCGGCAACGTCATCCTGGCCAAACTCGAAGGCAACAACCCCGCCGGTTCGGTGAAAGACCGGCCCGCGCTGTCCATGATCCGCCGCGCCGAAGAGCGCGGCGACATCAAGCCCGGTGACACGCTGATCGAGGCCACCTCGGGCAACACCGGCATCGCGCTCGCCATGGCCGCGGCCATCAAGGGCTACCGCATGGTGCTCATCATGCCGGAGGACCTGTCCATCGAACGCGCCCAGACCATGAAGGCCTTCGGCGCCGAGCTCATCCTCACGCCCAAGAGCGGCGGCATGGAATCGGCGCGCGACCTGGCCGACAAGATGGAAGCCGAGGGCAAGGGCCGCGTGCTCGACCAGTTCGCCAACCCCGACAACCCGCGCATCCACTACGAAACCACCGGTCCCGAGCTGTGGGAGCAGACCGGCGGGCGCATCACGCACTTCGTGAGCGCCATGGGCACCACGGGCACCATCACCGGCGTGTCGCGCTTTCTCAAGGAAAAGAACCCCGCGGTGCGCATCGTGGGCGCCCAGCCCAGCGAAGGCTCGCGCATCCCGGGCATCCGCAAGTGGCCGCAGGAATACCTGCCCAAGATCTACGACCCCAAGGCCGTGGACGAGCTGATCTACGTGACCCAGGGCGACGCCGAAGACATGGCGCGCCGCATGGCACGCGAAGAAGGCATCTTCGGCGGCATCTCGGCCGCGGGCGCGCTCTGGACCGCGCTGCAGGTCTCGCGCCAGGTGGAGAACGCCACCATCGTCTTCGTGGTCTGCGACCGCGGCGATCGTTATCTCTCGACCGGCGTGTTCCCGGCCTGAGCGCGCAGCCCATGGCCGGCGACTTCCGCTTCTGCCCGCAGTGCGCCACGCCGCTGCAGCCCGTCACCCAGCTCGAAGACGGCGGCGAGAAGCAGCGCCTGCGTTGCACGGCCTGCGATTACACGCACTGGAACAACCCCACGCCGGTGCTCGCGGCCATCGTCGAGCTCGACGGCCAGGTGCTGCTGGCGCGCAACGCCGCCTGGCAGGGGCGCTTTTTCGGGCTCATCACCGGCTTCATGGAGGCCGGCGAAACGCCCGAGGACGGCATCCGGCGCGAGATCGCCGAAGAGACCGCGCTGCAGACCGAGGCCTTGTCGCTGGTGGCGGTGCACGATTTCCAGCGCATGAACCAGGTCATCATCACCTACCATGCGCGTTGTCGCGGCCAGGTGCGCCTGTCGCCCGAGCTCGCCGAATACCGGCTGCTGGCGCCCGAACAGGTGCGTTGTTGGCGGGCCGGCACCGGTCTGGCCCTGGCACAGTGGCTTTTGTCACGCGGCATCACCCCGACATTCCTGGACGACACGCCGAACGCGCGTGCCGCCTAAAATGCAGCGTTACCCGACGGAGCCTCCACTTCCATGATCGCCGCTGACCGAGAACTCGATGCCCGGGGCCTGAACTGCCCGCTGCCCATCCTCAAGGCCAAGAAGGCCCTGGCCGACATGCTCAGCGGCCAGACGCTCAAGGTCGTGGCCACCGACGCCGGTTCCGTGCGCGATTTCCAGGCCTTCGCCAAACAGACCGGCAACCTGCTGGTGCACCAGGAAACCGTGGGCGGCGACCACATCTCGGTGCTCAAGCGCCGGTGAGACGCGCCATGGACGTCCTGCTTGTCGACCCGCTGGTGCCCGAGGCCCTGGCGTGGCTGCAGGAGCGCTACCAGGTCGTCTACCAACCCGAACTCGCTGACGACCCTGTCGCCCTGCGGCAGGCCGTGGCCGAAGCGCGCGCCATCGTGGTGCCGCCACACGTGATCGTCTCGGCCGAGTTCCTCGAGCACGCGCAGAACCTGCAAATGGTCGCGCGCATGCAGATCTCCAGCGACAACACCGATCTCGAGGCCTGCTCGCGCCGCGGCATCCGCGTGCTGCAGGCGCGCAGCGCCACGGTGCGCTCCAACGCCGAATACCTGCTCTACGGCCTGCTCATGCTGTACCGCCGCGGCATGGTGAGCGCGCTGCTGGGCCGCAAGCTCGCGCAGGTGCGCATGGGCCGCGAACTCGCGGGCAGCACCGTGGGCCTGCTGGGCCTGGCGCCCGTGGCCCACACCCTGGCGCCCATGCTGCGCAGCCTGGGCGTGCGCGTGATCGGCTACGACCCGGCCGTGCACCACGCGGCCGAGCTCTGGGACAAGCTCGGTGTGGAGCCCGTGCCCCTGCCCGAGCTCATGGAGCGCTCCGACGCGATCTCGCTGCAGATGGTCTATGCCTCGCGCTTCAAGGGCTGGATCAACGAGCGCCTGCTCAACCACTGCAAGCCCGGCCAGCTCTGGGTCGGCGTGAGCCGCAGCGCGCTGTTCGACCAGGAGGCTCTGGCGTTGGCGCTGTGCGACGGCCGCATCGACGCCTGCCTGCTCGACGGCGCCAACCCGCAGTTCGCCGCACCGGGCTCGCCGCTGCACGGCATTCCCAACCTGCACCTCACGCCGCGCCTGGGTTCGCACACGCGCGAGGCCAAGCTGCGCGCGAGCTGGTACCTGGCGCGCCGCATCCACGAAACGCTCTCGCCCGAAGACGCGCGCCGTGACCACAACAGCAGCGATTTCGCCGCGCTCGACAGCACGGGCTTTCCCGAGTCGGGCGATCCGCAGGCGGCCACGCCCTCGCAGTGGGCGTCGCTGGCGGCGCTGGATAGGGACTAGACACCCCCCCGCCGCGCTGCTGCGCGCGCCCCCCCCAAGGGGGCGATGCCTGCGGCCCGGCGAAGCCGGTTCCGCGGCATCTCTGGGTGGTGTTACTTCAGGCGTGACAGTTGCGCCTGCACCTTCTCCAGCGTGGCGCTGAAGTCGGCCACGCGCTGCTTTTCCTGCTCGATCACGGCCGCGGGGGCGCGGGCGACGAAGCCTTCGTTGCCGAGCTTGGCCTGGGCCTTGGCGATCTCGGTCTGCAGCCGCGTGGCTTCCTTGCCCAGGCGGGCCTTTTCGGCGGCGACGTCGATTTCCATGAACAGGCACAGGCGGGCCTCGCCCACCACGGCCACGGGCGCGGCGCCCGCGGCCTGCGCCCAGGCGGCCTCGTCGTCGAACACGCGCACCTCGGCCAGCTTGGCCAGCGACTGCAGCACCGGCGCGGCCGCGCGCAGGAAGTCGGCGTCGCCCACGGCGTACAGCGGCAGGCGCTGGGCCGGTGACACGCCCATTTCGCCGCGCAGCGTGCGGCAGGCGTCCACCAGCTTCTTCAGGCGCGCCACGTGGGCCTCGGCGGTTTCGTCGATGCGCTCGGGCTGGCTCACCGGGTAGGCGGCCAGCGCCACCGACTCGCCCGCGCGGCCGGCCACGGGCGCGACCTTCTGCCAGAGTTCCTCGGTGATGAAGGGAATCAGCGGGTGCGCCAGGCGCAGGATGGCCTCGAGCGTGCGGATCAGGGTGCGGCGCGTGGCGCGCTGCTGCGCCGCATCGCCGGTCTGGACCTGCACCTTGGCGATCTCGAGGTACCAGTCGCAGAACTCGTTCCAGACGAAGTCGTAGATGGCGTTGGCGACGTTGTCGAGCCGGTACTCGGCGAAGCCCTTGGCGACCTCGGCTTCCACGCGCTGCAGCGTGGACGAGATCCAGCGGTCGGCCTGGCTGAAGCTCAGGTAGCCGTGGAAGGGCTGGCCCACGGCGCACTCGTCCTTGGTGTGCTCCTTGAGGCCGCAGTCGTGGCCCTCGCAATTCATGAGCACGAAGCGCGTGGCATTCCAGAGCTTGTTGCAGAAATTGCGGTAGCCCTCGCAGCGCTTGCTGTCGAAGTTGATGCTGCGGCCCAGCGAGGCCAGCGCGGCAAAGGTGAAGCGCAGCGCGTCGGCACCGTAGGCGGGAATACCTTCGGGGAACTCCTTCTCGGTGTCCTTGCGCACGCGCGGCGCGGTCTCGGGCTTGCGCAGGCCGGTGGTGCGCTTTTCGAGCAGTTGCGGCAGCGCGATGCCGTCGATCAGGTCCACCGGGTCGAGCACGTTGCCTTCGCTCTTGCTCATCTTGCGGCCCTGGGCGTCGCGCACCAGGCCGTGGATGTAGACATGGCGGAAGGGCACGCGGCCGGTGAAGTGGGTCGTCATCATGATCATGCGCGCGACCCAGAAGAAGATGATGTCGTAGCCCGTGACCAGCACCGAGCTCGGCAGGTAGAGGTCGTAGTCGCTGGTGGCGCCGCCTTCGGTGTTCGGCCAGCCCATGGTGCTGAAGGGCACCAGCGCCGACGAGTACCAGGTGTCGAGCACATCGGGGTCGCGCGTGAGCGTCTTGCCCGGGGCCTGGGCCTGTGCTTCGGCCTCGTTGCGCGCCACGTAGATGCGGCCCTCTTCGTCGTACCAGGCGGGAATCTGGTGGCCCCACCAGAGCTGGCGGCTGATGCACCAGTCCTGGATGTTGCCCATCCACTGGTTGTAGGTGTTGACCCAGTTCTCGGGCACGAAGCGCACCTCGCCCGAGGCCACGGCGTCGATGGCCTTCTGCGCGATGCTCTTGCCCGTGGGGTCCTGCTCGCTGACCTTGGTGGTGGCCACGAACCACTGGTCGGTGAGCATGGGCTCCACCACCTGGCCGGTGCGCGCGCAGCGCGGCACCATGAGGCGGTGCTTCTTGGTTTCCACCAGCAGGCCCTGGGCCTCGAGGTCGGCCACCACGGCCTTGCGCGCGGCGAAGCGGTCCAGGCCCTGGTACTTCGCGGGCGCGTTCTGGTTGATCGCGGCGTCGAGCGTGAGCACGCCGATGATGGGCAGGCCGTGGCGCTGGCCCACGGCGTAGTCGTTGTGGTCGTGCGCGGGCGTGACCTTGACCACGCCGGTGCCGAAGGCGCGGTCGACGTAATCGTCGGCGATCACCGGGATCTCGCGGTCGCACAGCGGCAGCTTCACGGTCTTGCCCACGATCGCGGTGTAGCGCTCGTCATCGGGGTGCACCATCACCGCGGTGTCGCCGAGCATGGTCTCGGGGCGGGTGGTGGCCACCACCACCGAGCCACTGCCATCGCTCAGCGGGTAGCGGATGTGCCAGAGGAAACCGTCCTCCTCCTCGCTCTCCACCTCGAGGTCGCTCACGGCCGACTTGAGCACCGGGTCCCAGTTGACCAGGCGCTTGCCGCGGTAGATCAGGCCCTGCTCGTACAGGCGCACGAAGGTTTCGGTGACCACGGCCGAGAGCTTGTCGTCCATGGTGAAGTACTCGCGCGACCAGTCCACGGTGTCGCCCATGCGGCGCATCTGGCCCGTGATGGTGTTGCCGCTCTTCTCCTTCCACTCCCAGACCTTTTTCGTGAAGGCGTCACGCCCCAGGTCGTGGCGGCTGGTCTTTTGCTCCTGCAGCTGGCGCTCGACCACGATCTGCGTGGCGATGCCCGCGTGGTCGGTGCCCGGCACCCACAGCGTGTTCGCGCCCATCATGCGGTGGTAGCGCGTGAGGCTGTCCATGATGGTCTGGTTGAACGCGTGGCCCATGTGCAGGGTGCCGGTCACGTTCGGCGGCGGCAGCTGGATGCAGAACGCCGGTGCGCCCTCGCGCGCCGCGCCGGTGCCGCGAAAGCCCGCGCGGCCCACGCCGCGCTGCTCCCACCAGGGGCCCCACTGGGCCTCGATCGGTGCGGGTTCGAAGGATTTGGCCAGCGAAGCGAGGCCGGGTTGCTGCACGGTGTCGGTCATGGGACGCGCCAGAATGACAACGGCATCCCGCGGGATGCCGTTGGATGAGACGGGGGAAGCGGCGATTTTAGCGGCCGCCCCTGTGCCCGGCCGCTGCGCTCAGAGCGCTTCGCGGGCCGCGGCGATGCAGTCGGCCAGCACCCGGGCGTCGCCCACCTGGTTGGCCAGCAGCAGGATCAGGCGCGCGCTGAAGGCCTGGATCTGCTCGGGCGAGAGGTCGGCCTGGGCGTCGAGCAGCTGCTCGTAGAAGGTGTCGGCGTCCTGCCAGTTCGGGGTGGTGATCATGCGTTCACTCCGGTGAGGCCCAGCGCCAGGCCGATGGCCTGCACCAGATCCGCGTTCACGGCGCGGCCATGGGCCGCGAGGTAGGCGTCGGGCCGCACCAGGGCCCAGCCGCCCGCGGCAGCCTGGCAGGCGTCGCGCAGCGCGCCCTTCAGGTCGCGCACGTGCTCCAGACACTGGGCGGCGTTGTCCGCGCCCACCACCTGCACCACGCGCAGCGGCGCGGTCGCGCTCAGGCCCGCGAGCCGCTTGCGATCGGCGCGCGAGAGCGGGCCGAAGCACAGCAGCAGCAGGTCGCCCGCGGCCCAGTCGAGCAGCTGGTTGAGCCGGCCCTCGCGGCCGTCGGCCCAGGCAAAGGCCACGTTCTGCACCGATTGGCCGGCCGCGCTGCCCTCGCCGTAGAGGCAGGCGCGCGAACGCGTGTAGGGGTTGGCCACGGCCATGCGGCCGGTGTTGATCAGCGGGCGCGCGAACGCGTGGCGCTTGGCCAGGGCGATGGCGGCGTTGCGGTAGGTGCGCTCGATGCCGTCGGCCGGGCGCAGGAAGCGCGCGGTGCGGTTGGTCACGCGC
>VFQP010004429.1_pt1 | contig 13100 bp, 12 predicted proteins | sample 3512351 | NCBI WGS metagenome assembly VFQP01 (sample SAMN10412372, study PRJNA504923) | tailings metagenome | isolation source: Relicate 1 Philex TSF1 revegetated site | place: Philippines: Tuba, Benguet | collected 2017-08-29 | reverse complement strand
CCTCCCGCACGCGCGACCGCAGGACGTGCTTGGTGAGCTTGCCGGAGGGGTTGCGGGGGAGCTCGGTCACGAGCGCGACGTCGCGCGGCACCTTGTAGCGCGCGAGCCGGTCGGCGAGGAACGCGCGCAGCGAGTCGAGCGTCGGCTCGGCGCCGGGCGCGGGGACGACGAACGCGACGACCGTCTCGCCCCAGTCGGCGTGCGGCCGCCCGACGACGGCGACGTCCGCGACCTCCGGGGAGCCGCGCAGCGCCTCCTCCACCTCCTGGGAGTAGACGTTCTCGCCGCCCGTGATGATGACGTCCTTGAACCGGTCGACGATGAACAGGTACCCGTCCTCGTCGACCCGCACGACGTCGCCGGTTCGGTACCAGTCGCCCACGAGCACGGCCTCGGTCGCCTCCGGGTCGTCGAGGTAGCCGACCATCCGGGTGTCCGACCGCAGCCAGATCTCCCCGGTCCCGCCCGGGCCGACGTCGTCCCCGTCGAGGTCCACGACCCGCACGTCGACGCCGGGCATGCCCGCGTGCCCGATCGAGCCCGCCTTGCGTTCCTGGTCGGCCGGGCCGAGCGCGGTGCCGACCGGCCCCATCTCGCTCATGCCGTAGACCTGGTGCAGCTCGCCCGGGTAGGCGGCGCGGATCGCGCGCACGGTGTCGGCACCGACGGGCGCGCCCCCGGCGAGCCACAGCCGCGCGCTCGACAGGTCGAACGTCGACAGGTCGATGCCCTGCGCGGCGGCGACCTGGAGCGGCGCGACGTACGCGATGGGCGCGCCGAAGAACGCGGTCGTGCGCTCGGCCTCGACCGTCCGCAGCATCTCGATCGGGTGGTACTCGCGCAGCAGCACGGTCGTCCCGCCGAGGAACACCATCGACAGGAACCAGTTGTTGAGGGGCGAGGCGTGCCAGATCGGCATCGCGAGGAGGAAGCGGTCGTCCGCGCGCAGCCCGACGGCGGCCGTCGTGTAGGCCGCGACCGAGCTCAGCCCGCGGTGGGTGTGCTCGCAGCCCTTGGGGGCCGCCGTCGTGCCGGACGTGTAGAGCACCTGGGCGATCGTGTCCTGGTCCGGCGGCACGCCGTCCCACGGCGCGGCGGCCGCGACGAGCGCGTCGAAGTCGTCGTGCCCCGGCGTCCCCTCCGCACCTCCCGCGTCCTGCCCGACGGCGTCCGCCTCCGTCCACAGCCAGCGCACCGAGGGCGCGGCAGCGGTCGCGACGGGGGCGAGGCCCGCGTCCGCGACGCCCAGCACGGCGCCGCTGTGGGCGACGAGCCGCGCGACCTCGGGCGCCTGGAGCTTGTGGTTGACGGGGACGAGCACGGCGCCCGCGCGCCACAGGCCGAACGCCGCGACGACGAAGCCCGGCGTGTTGTAGGTCATGACCGTGACGCGGTCGCCGGGGCGCACGCCGGCGTCCCGGAAGACCGCCGCCGCGCGGCGCGCGGCCGTGTCGAGCTCGGCGTACGTGAGCCGGCGCTCGCCCAGCACGAGCGCCTCCTTGGTCGGGACCTTGCGTGCCGTGCTCTCGAGCATGCTGCCCAGGTGCATGTCGTCCTCCTCGACGTCGTGCGCGGCGTCGTCCTCGACGCCTCCGGCCCGGCGGCCGGTACCGCGATGAATTGAATCATGCTTCAATTCTTCGTGGAAGCCGCCCCGAGGCGGTTCACCCGACGACGACGGAGGACCCGTGCCCTACCGCGAGACCCCGGCGACGCGCGCCGCCCGCGAGCGCAAGCGCGACGCCCTGCTCGACGCGGCCCGGACGATCGTCGCCGAGCACGGGTTCGCCGGCGCGAGCGTGCAGGCGCTCGCGGCGCGCGCCGGGGTGAGCACCGGCGGCGTCTACTCCTACTTCCCGACCAAGGCCGACCTGCTCGTCGCGGTGTTCCGCCAGGCGGCCGACGTCGAGCTCGATGCGGTGCGCGCGGCCGCCGCCGCGCGTCCGGACGACCCGCCCGGCGGCGGCACCGCGGTGCGCCTCGCCCGCGCCGTCGACACGTTCGCGCGGCGCGCGCTGCGCGGCCCGACGCTCGCGTGGGCGCTCCTGCTCGAGCCCGTCGACCCGGCCGTCGACGCCGCGCGCCTCGAGTACCGCCGCGCGTACGCGACGACGTTCGCGGACGTCGTGCGCGACGGCGTCGCGGCGGGCGAGATCCCCGACCAGGACGTCGCGGTCGTCGCGACCGCGCTCGTCGGGGCGATCGGGGAGTCGCTCACCGGTCCGCTGTCGCCGCTCGCCGCGGTGCGCGACGGCGGGTCCACGGGCCCCGGGCCGACCCCCGGCGAGCGGGACGCCGTCGTCGCCACGATCCAGCGCTTCTGCCTGGGTGCCGTGGGCGCCCGGGCGGTGGCGCCCGCTCCCGCCTGACCTGCCCACCCGACCCGACTGCCCGAACCACCCACCTGACCCGACCGTCCGGGCCGCACCCGAGCACCGCCGCACCGACCCCGAGCCACCCGCAGAGCCGCAGGAGGACACCGTGACCCCGACCGACACCCGCAGCGACACCCCCACCCGGGCCGCCGGCACCACCGGGACCGCGAGCGTCACCGACGCCGCGACCGCCGTCCCGCACCCGGCACCCCGCACGACCCACCGCGTGACCAACCAGCCGCCGGAGCGCGAGGGGGTCAACGAGTACCTCGACCACCCCGTGCTGCGCGAGGCGGTGCACGCGTACGGCGGGGCGTGGGGCGAGGACCGGCTCGTCGAGGTCGGCGCGCTCGTCGGGACGGGGGACTTCCAGCGGGCGGCCGAGCTCGCGAACGTCCACGAGCCCGTGCTGCGCACGCACGACCGCCGGGGCCACCGCATCGACGAGGTGGAGTACCACCCGGCGAACCACGAGGTGATCGGGGCGGCCGTCGCGCACGGCGCGCACACGAGCGCGTGGGCGGAGCCCGGGCCGGGGGCGAACGTCGTGCGGGGCGCAGTGTTCTCGCTGTTCGCGCAGGTCGAGCCGGGCCACGCGTGCCCGGTCTCCATGACGCACGCGGCCGTGCCCTCGCTGCGGCACGCGCCGTCGCTCGCCGCGGCGTGGGAGCCGCGCCTGCTCTCCCGCGGGTACGACGGCGCCCTCGCGGCCCCGGGCAGCAAGCCCGGCGTGCTCGTCGGCATGGCGATGACGGAGAAGCAGGGCGGCTCGGACGTGCGCGCGAACGCGACGACGGCCGTGCCCGCCGGGGCCGACGGCGCCTACCTGCTCACGGGGCACAAGTGGTTCTGCTCGGCGCCGATGTCCGACGCGTTCCTCGTGCTCGCCCAGGTCCCGGGCGCACCGGGCGAGGGGGCGCCGTCGTGCTTCCTCGTGCCGCGCGTGCTGGAGGACGGCACGCGCAACGTGTTCCGCATCCAGCGCCTCAAGGAGAAGCTGGGCAACCGGTCGAACGCGTCGTCGGAGATCGAGCTCGACGGCACCGTCGGTTTCCTCGTCGGGGAGCCCGGGCGCGGCGTGCGGACGATCATCGAGATGGTGTCGCGCACGCGGCTCGACTGCGTGCACGGCTCGGCCGCGGGCATGCGCCAGGCGGTCACCGAGGCGCTGTGGCACGCGCGGCACCGCACCGCGTTCGGCGCGGCGCTCGTGGACCAGCCCGCGATGACCGCGGTGCTCGCCGACCTCGCGCTCGAGTCCGAGGCCGCGACGCTCACGTCGGTGCGCCTCGCCGCCGCGCACGACGGCGAGTCCGAGCACGACCGCGCGTTCCGCCGCCTCGCGACGGCCGTGAGCAAGTACTGGGTGTGCAAGCGCGGGCCGCACCACGCGTACGAGGCGATGGAGTGCCTGGGCGGCAACGGCTACACGGAGGCGTTCCCGCTCGCGCGCCGCTACCGCGAGCAGCCGGTCATGGCGATCTGGGAGGGGTCGGGCAACGTCATCGCGCTCGACGTGCTCCGCGCCATGGGCCGCGAGCCCGCGTCCGTCGCGGCGTTCGAGGCGGAGCTCGCCACGACGGCGGGCGCGCACCCCGTCCTCGACGCGCACGTCGCGCGCACGCGCCGTCTGCTCGCGGAGGTCGCGGGGGCCGACGCCGGGGCGCAGCAGGCGCAGGCCCGTCGCGTCGTGGAGTCGCTCGCCCTCGCGCTCCAGGCGTCGCTCGTGGTGCGGCACGCGCCGTCGGGCACGGCCGACGCGTTCGTCGCCGCGCGGCTCGGCGAGGACCGCGGGCACGGGTACGGCGTCCTGCCGCGCGGCACCGACGCGCACGCGATCCTCGCGCGGCACACGCACCTCGGGATCGCCCCGGGCTGGTGAGCGGACCCCGCCCGCGCGACGCCGGCCCGTGCCCGGGTCGCGCCGGGTCGGGTCGTGCGGCGCCGGGTGGCGCCGCGTCCGGTCGGTCGGTCGGGCGGTGTCGGTCGCCGAGGCTACTGTCGCGCGCATGGATGTCAGCCTCCGGGAGCTCGCGGACCGGGACCTTGACCGCGTCTACGCCTGGGAGCGCGACCCCGCCGCCGTCGCGCTGGCGGCCTTCACGCGCCCTGATCCCGCCGACCGCGAGGCGTTCGACCGGCACTACGCGCGGATCCGCAGCGACCCGACGTGCACGGTCCTCGCCGTCGAGCACGACGGCGAGCTCGTCGCCACGATCGGGAGCTTCACGATGGACGGCGAGCGCGAGGTGACCTACTGGGTCGACCCCGCGCGCTGGGGGCAGGGGATCGCGTCGGCCGCGCTCGCGGCGTTCCTCGCCGTCGAGCGCGAGCGTCCGCTCGTGGCGCGCGTCGCGGCGCACAATCCGGGCTCCGCGCGGGTGCTGGCCCGCGCGGGGTTCGTCGAAGTGGGGAGCGAGACCTCGTACGCCGCGGGCGTGGGTGCGGACGTCGTCGAGCAGGTCTACCGCCTCGCCGGGTGAGGAGGAGCGGGTGCCTGGTCGGCTGTGGGTGCCTCGCCGTACCGTCCGCGCCATGGACCGAGAGACCTTCTGGGGCATCGTCGAGACCGCACGCGAGCGGGCGGGCGCGGGTGCCGACGACCGCGGTGCCGAGGACGACCCGCTGCCCGGCGCCCTCACCGACCTCCTCGTCGAGCGCCTCACCGCGGACGAGATGCTGGCGTTCGTCGACGTGGCAGGGGACGTGGCGAACGACGCCTACGCCTGGCCGGTGTGGGGCGCGGCCTACCTCGTCGAGGGCGGGTGCAGCGACGACGGGTTCATGGACTTCCGCGACGGGCTCGTCCTCGCCGGCCGGGCGGTGTTCGAGCGCACCCTGGCCGACCCGGACACGCTCGCCGACCACCCCGTCGTCGCCGCGATGGCCGACGGCGGGTCGCCCTGGTTCGGGTTCGAGTCGCTGGACTCGCTCGTGAGGGACGCGTGGTCCCGCGCGACCGGCGAGGACGACGAGGCGTACTACGCGGCGCGCGAGCGGACGTCGTCGGTGCGGGCGCGCAGCGAGCCCGCCGGCGAGCCGTGGGACTTCGACGACGAGGAGGAGAACGCGCGCCGCCTCCCGCGGCTCACCGCCCTGTTCGCCGTGTGACGGGACGGTCCGCCCCGGGGGGGACCGGGGGCGGACCGGGTCACACGCGCCAGGCGAACAGGCCCGTCGGGTCGTACGCCGCGCGCACCGACGCGAGGCGCGCGGAGGTCTCGGGCGACCACGCCCGGGCGAGCGCGTCGTCCGTCCAGGGCCCGGGCAGGAAGTTGATGTTCGTCTCCGTCGCGGCCCACGGCTGCGACCACTGCGCGAACGAGGCCGCGGCGGCGACCATGTCCGGCAGCCGCGGCGGGTTGACGCCCACGAGGCCCAGCAGGAACCCGGCGGTGCGGCCGCCCGCGGCGGACCCGCCCTCGACGTCGCGCGCCCCGGCGCCGCCGACGTGCCGCAGCTCGGCCGCGACGAACGGTGACCCGCTGCCCGGCCCGAGCTCGGTGAGGAACCGGTCGAGGAACTCCTCGTCCACCTCCCGCAGGCCCGCGCCGTAGACCCACGACGGCCCGGCGTCCTCCGGGTCCGCGTGGATCGTCGCGACGGCCGTCACGGGCAGCTCGCCCACCGTGTCGGCGAGAGCGGGCGCGAGCGCCCGCAGCGGCGCGGCGAGGCGCTCGCCCTCCGCGGGGTCGCCCGGGTAGGCGAAGCGCAGGGCGAGCACCGTGCGGCCGCGCAGGTGCTCCGGGACGAACGGCAGGTCCGGGAGGGCGAGCACCGCGACGGAGGTCGTGACGTCGTCGGGCGCGGTCGCGGTCCACGCCGCCCAGCCGCGCAGGACCTCCTCGACGTGCCGGGCGTCGAACGTGAGCGACCCCGCGTACAGCGTGCGCAGCGGCACGAGCTCGAGGTCGAGGCGCGTCACGACGCCGAGCCCGCCCTTGCCGCCGCGTAGCGCCCAGAACAGGTCCGGCTCGGTGTCCGGGCCGGCCTCGACGACCGACCCGTCGGCGAGCACGACCCGGAACCCGCGCACCCGGTCCGACGTCAGGCCGTGGCTGCGCGTCAGGGGCCCGTACCCGCCGCCGAGCGTGTACCCGACGACCCCGACGGACGTCGACGAGCCCGTGACGGGCGCGAGCCCGTGCTCCGCGGCCGCGTCGACGACCGCGTTCCAGCGCGTCCCGGCACCGATGCGCGCGACGCGCGACGCCGGGTCGACCTCGACGCCCGCGAGGCCGCTCGTCCCGAGGACGACGCCGTCCGTGATCGGCGACGACTCGCCGTGGCCCGTCGCGTGCGACCGCACGCGCAGCCCGTGGTGGGCCGCGAACCGTACGGCCTCCACGACGTCGGCCTCCGTCTCCGCGAGCACCGCGACGTCGGGGTCGTGCGCGACGAGCGTGCTGTGCGCGGCGACGGCCTCCGCGGCGGTCGGGCCGCCGTCGGGCAGGTCGCCCCGCGCGAGGACGCGACCCGTGACGCGGTCCCGCAGCGCGGCGACGTCGGTGGGCGAGAGCGTGGTGGAGGCGGTCATGGTGCTGGTCCCCTTCGTCGGTGTGCGCGCTGCACGGCCGGAGGTGCGGTCAGGTCACCTGGACGACGACGCGCGGGCACGGTCTGTGACATGCCCGAGGGGTAGGGAGGGCGCCGCGTCAGGTTCGTGGCGTCCCGGCCAGCGGCAGCCAGTCGAGGACGTCCTGGATCGTGCGGTCCCAGAAGCCCCACTCGTGCGTCCCGGGCGAGAACTCCGACCGCAGCGGCACGCCGGACTCATCGGCAACCCGCTCGAACGCCCGGTTGCCGTCGACGAGGAAGTCCTCCGTCCCGCACGCGAGGAACAGCTCGGGGAGGTCGGCCGTGCGGCCCTCGGCCGCGGCGCGCCGCAGCAGGGCGAGCAGGTCGTCGTCCGACCCGGCGATCTCGCGGTCGCCGAACACGCGCTCGATGTCCGGCAGGCGCCGCTCGCGGTACGACTCGTCGGCGAGGTCGAGCACCCCGGACAGGCTTGCCGCCGCCGCGAACCGCTCGGGGTGCCGCAGGGCCCAGCGGAACGCGCCGTACCCGCCCATCGACAGCCCCGCGACGAACGTGTCCTCGCGGCGCGTCGACACGCGGAAGAACTGGTCGACGAGGCTCGGCAGCTCCTCGGACAGGAACGTCCAGTAGCGGTGCCCGTGCACCTCGTCGGCGTAGAAGCTGCGCTCCACGCGCGGCATGACGACGGCCAGCCCGCGGTCGGCGACGTACCGCTCGATCGACGTCCGGCGCGTCCAGATCGTCTCGTCGTCGCTCATGCCGTGGAGCAGGTAGAGCACCGGGGCGCCCTCGGCGCGGGCGCTCGCCGACCCGGCCATGCCGATCTGGGTCGACGTGGCCTGGGGGAGCACGACGGTCATCGACGTGCTCACCTCGAGCACGTCGGAGTAGAAGCTGCAACGGACGAGAGCCACGGGTCGCCTCCAGGCGGGGTCGGGTGCGCCGCGGTGCCGCGGCGCACCCAGTCTGCCGCCCCGGTCGTGGCGCCCTCGTCCGTTGCGTCCCGGCGCGGCGCCGTCGGGCGTCAGCGGCCGTCGGGCGTCAGCCGCCCAGGGCGTCCACGAGCCGCCGGACGGACGTCCCGAGTCCCCACCGCTCGGTGAGCTCGGCGAGCGCGTCGGGGTCCGCAGGGGTGCGGGGCAGGGCATCGCCGACCTCGCCCACCGGAGCGTCGGGGGCGACGCGCACGACGAGCGGGGCCACCTTCAGGTAGGACGCCGCCTCCTCGAGCCGACGGCGCTGGGTCGCGGTCAGCCCGGGGTCGCCGGCCTCGCGCGCGGCGAGCACGCCCGCGAGGTCGCCGTACTTCTCGAGGAGGGCGACCGCCGTCTTCTCGCCGATGCCGGGGACGCCCGGCAGGCCGTCGCTCGGGTCGCCGCGCAGCACCGCCATGTCCGCGTAGGCCGCACCCGTCGCGACGCCGTACCGCTCGCGCAGGCGCGCCTGGTCGACGACGTCGAGGTTCTTCACGCCCTTCGTCGGGTAGAGCACGCGCACGCCCGCGGCGTCGTCTACGAGCTGGAACAGGTCGCGGTCGCCCGTGACGACCTCGACCGCCGCCCGCCCCGAAGGGTCCGGCGCGGCGCCCGCCGCCGCGCGGCGTGCGACCTCGCGCGCGGTGAGCGTGCCGATGACGTCGTCCGCCTCGTAGCCCGCCGCCCCGACGCGCGCGATCCCCAGCGCCGCGAGCACGTCGACGATCACCGGCACCTGGGCGACGAGCTTCTCGGGGACCTCCTCCACGCCCGTCGTGCCCGGGACGAGCTCCGCGACGCGGTGCGCCTTGTACGACGGGATGGCCTCGACCCGGAAGGCCGGCCGCCAGTCCTCGTCCCAGCACGCGACGAGGCGCGTCGGACGACGGTCGGTGACGAGCGTCGCGATCATGTCGAGGAGGCCGCGCACCGCGTTGACGGGCGTGCCGTCCGGCGCCTTGATCGAGTCCGGCACCCCGAAGAACGCCCGGAAGTACAGGCTCGCGGTGTCGAGGAGCAGGAGCTCCCCGCCCGGCGCGGTGCTGGTCGAGGGGGCGTCGTCGTCCGTGCTCGGGCTCATGGCCTCATCCTGCCGCACCCCACCGACGCGCCGCCCGTGGGCGCGGTGCGGCACGCCGCCGACCCTGCTGTCGCCGTCCCTCCCCGTGCGCGGTTCACTGGTGCCGGAGGTGAGCGTCATGTCCACGACGACACGACGGGGTGCCGGTGCGGTCCTGGCTCTCGCGGTGCTCCTGCTCCTGGGAGCCTGCGCGGCCGGGCCGAACCTGGAGGCGAACCCCGGCGGCTACGGCTTCTGGTGGGGTCTGTGGCAGGGGACGATCCTGCCGGTCACGTTCATCGTGTCCCTCTTCACGGACACGGTGAGCATCTACGAGGTCGACAACAACGGGAACTGGTACGACGTCGGGTTCGTCCTGGGCATCGCGCTCTTCTCGGGGCCCGTCGTCGCGCTGCGCGGGCGACGGTCCTGACGGGTGGCGGTCAGCCCTCGACCGGCTGCGGGCCGACGTCCTCACGCCGCCAGCGCACGGTCCGCAGGACGACGGGAGTGCGCGGCGAGAGCGGCGCTCAGCTCCCCGCGGTCTCCGTGAGCGACCGTGCGACGCGGGCGAGGGCGCCCGGGACGAGCGAGTAGTACGCCCAGCGCCCGCGCTGCTCGCGGGTCAGCAGACCGGCGTCGACCAGGATCTTGAGGTGGTGGCTGACGGTCGGCTGGGAGAGGCCGACCGGCCCGGTGAGGTCGCACACGCACGCCTCGTGCCCCTCCTGGGCGGCGACGATCGCGAGGAGCTGGACCCGCGTCGGGTCCGCCAGGGCCTTGAAGGTGCGCGCGAGCTCGCGCGCAGCATCGGGGTCTGCCGCCCCGGTGGCGGCCGGGCCGCAGCAGCCGGGTGCGCCGCGCGGGGGCGCCGGGGGCAGCGTGGCCGTCGTCATGCGGCCATCCTGCCACACATTGACACTCATCGATGGGTGGTCCACGATGCTCGCATCGATAACCTTCAATACGAGGAGTGCTCATGGTCGAGGTGGGGCGGGACGAGCTCCCGGTCGTGGTGATCGGTGCAGGTCCGGTGGGTCTGGCCGCGGCGGCGCACCTGCTGGAGCGCGGGCTGGAGACGATCGTGCTCGAGGCCGGCGACGGGCCGGGTGCGGCCGTGGCGTCGTGGGGCCACGTGCGGTTGTTCTCGCCGTGGCGCTACGACGTCGACGCCGCCGCGCGGCGCCTGCTGGAGGCGACGGGGTGGGTGGAGCCGGATCCGGACGCGCTGCCCACCGGCGGGGAGCTCGTGGGGCGCTACCTGGCTCCGCTGGCCGCGACGCCGCAGATCGCGCCCCGACTGCGTACCGGCACGCGAGTGGTGTCGGTCGCCCGCGACGGTGCGGACAAGACACGCTCCCTCGGCCGGGAGCGGCGCGGGTACCGGGTGCGGACGGTGGACGCCGGCGGCACGGTGACCGACGTGCTGGCCCGCGCGGTGATCGACGCGTCGGGGACGTTCTCGACGTCGAACCCGCTGGGGGTCTCGGGTCTTCCGGCTGTGGGCGAGGAGGAGTCGGCTGCGTTCGTCACCGGACCTCTCCCGGACGTGCTCGGCACGCGGCGCGACCGGTTCGCAGGCAGGGACACCCTCGTCGTCGGGATGGGCCACTCCGCGGCGAACACGCTCCTGAACCTCGTCGAGCTCTCCGAGTCCGAGCCCGGCACCACGATCACGTGGGCGATCCGCGGTGGTTCCGCGCGTCGCCTCTTCGGCGGTGGAGCCGACGACGAGCTCCCTGCGCGAGGCCTGCTCGGCACGCGCCTGCGGGCCGCCGTGGAGGCTGGGCGGCTGACGCTGCTCACGCGCGTCTCGATCGAACGCCTCGTCCCCGGTGCCGGAACCGTCCAGGTGCTGGGGACCGTGCGCGACGGGGCGCTGGGCCTCGAGGTGCACCAGATCGTCGACGCGACCGGCTTCCGGCCGGACCTGGACATGCTGCGCGAGGTGCGCCTCGACCTGGACCCGGTCGTGGAGGCACCTGCGGCGCTCGCTCCGCTCATCGACCCGAACCAGCACTCCTGCGGCACCGTGCCGCCGCACGGCGAGCAGGTGCTGTCCCACCCGGACGACGGGTTCTACCTCGCAGGCATGAAGTCCTACGGGCGTGCGCCGACGTTCCTGCTCGCCACGGGCTACGAGCAGGTGCGCTCGATCGCGGCGGCGCTGGCAGGGGACCGGGCTGCGGCCGACGCGGTCGAGCTGGCCCTCCCCGCGACCGGGGTCTGCTCGACCGACCTCGCTCTGGAGGCGGACGGCGCGGGGGCGAGCGGGTCGTGCTGCGGCACCGCGCCGGCGGCGCCGCAGCCGGTCACCCTCGGGGTCGGGGCACCGGCCGGGGTCGGGTTCGCGACCGGCGTCGTGCACGGCCGCTCGGGCGACGCAGACCACCCGTGAGCGACAGGCCTCGCGTCGCTCCTGTGCGGGACCGGCGCTCGGCCGACCCCTCAGCTCTGCGAGAGGCGGACCGGGGCGACACCGAGCTCGTCGAGCAGGGTCAGCACGCGCCTGCGGATCTCGTCGCGGATCGGGCGCACGGACTCGATGTTCTGCCCGGCGGGGTCGGCCAGGGCCCAGTCCTCGTAGCGCTTGCCGGGGAAGATCGGGCACGCGTCGCCGCAGCCCATGGTGATCACGACGTCGGACGCCTGGACCGCGTCCGTCGTGAGGACCTTGGGCTGCTCGGCGCGGAGGTCGATGCCCTCCTCGAGCATGGCCTCGACGGCGACGGGGTTGATTTGGTCGGCCGGGGCGGACCCGGCAGAGCGGACCTCCACGGCTCCGCCGGACAGGGCGCGCAGGTACCCGGCGGCCATCTGGGAGCGGCCGGCGTTGTGCACGCAGACGAACAGGGCGGACGGCTTCGCGGTGGCGTTCTCGGTCATGGTGATGTCTCCCGGGGTCAGGCTGGGGGCAGGTCGAGGTCGGGCAGGAGGTCGGCGAGCAGGGCGCGCACGCGGGAGTCGAGGTCGTCGCGGATCGCGGCGACCCCGGCCGGGGAGGCCAGGGCCGGGTCGCCCACGAGCCAGTCCTCGTACCGCGTGCCGGGCAGGACCGGGCACACGTCTCCGCAGCCCATCGTGATCACGACGTCGGCGGCGCGGACCGCGTCGTCGGTCAGCGGCTTGGGGAACGCGTCGTCGGCGGTGATGCCGAGCGCGGTCAGGCTCTCGCGCACGCCCTCGTGGATGTCGGACGCGGGCGCCGACCCCGCGGACCGGACGACGACCCGGTCGCCGGCGTAGTGGCGCAGCAGAGCGGCGGCGAGCTGGGAGCGTCCGGCGTTGGCGACGCAGACGAACAGCACCTGCGGTCGCGCGTCCGCGGGGCGGGTCAGGTCGCTCAGCCGCTGCCGGGCGAACCGTTCCGTGAGCGGCACCAGGTGGGCCGAGACCTTCGCCGAGCGGGCCAGGTCGGTGTACGACTCGCGGACCACGCGCTGCACGACGTCGAACCGCACGTCGGCGAAGGTCCCGGCCAGGTCCTCGGCCAGGTGGTCGAGGGCGGCGTCGACGTCGTCGAGCCCGGCGAGGACGGTCGCGCCGTGCCTGGCGCCGAGCGTCGCCGGGGCGAGGGAGTCCAGCAGCGTCGTGACCGCGGTCGTGTACCCCGGCGCGACGCGGTACCAGACCCAGGTGCCGCGTCGCTCGGACGTCAGCACCCCGACGTCGCGCAGCACCTTCAGGTGGTGCGAGACGGTCGGCTGCGAGACGTCCGTGAGCGAGGCGAGGTCGCACACGCACGCCTCACGGGCCGTGGAGGTCGCGATGAAGGAGAGCATGCGCAGCCGCAGCGGCTCGGCGAGGGCCTTGAGCGTCGTGGCGACGGCGCCCGCGACCTCGGTCCCGATCGCGTGCGCCTCGACCTGCGGCGTGCAGTCGGTGTCCGTGACGGTCATCGGCAGGGGATCGGTGGTCATGACCTCACCTCTTCCAGCTCTCGTGCTCGGGTCGGGTGGGCGTAGGGGTCGATGGCGAACCAGCGGCGTGCGAGCCACAAGGAGACGTAGACGAGACCGACCAGGACGGGGACCTCGATGAGCGGACCGACGACTCCGGCCAGGGCCTGGCCGGAGGTCGCACCGAACGTGGCGATGGCGACGGCGATCGCGAGCTCGAAGTTGTTGCCCGCCGCGGTGAACGCCAGCGTCG
>VFQP010004428.1_pt1 | contig 13102 bp, 13 predicted proteins | sample 3512351 | NCBI WGS metagenome assembly VFQP01 (sample SAMN10412372, study PRJNA504923) | tailings metagenome | isolation source: Relicate 1 Philex TSF1 revegetated site | place: Philippines: Tuba, Benguet | collected 2017-08-29 | reverse complement strand
ACGCGGCACCATGGTGAGCCCTCGCATGGTGCCGCAGCCGCCGCCGCCGCCCTCGGCGTCGTCGTCAGGCGGCGGCGCGCAGCCGCCGCATCAGCACCACCCGCAGCCGAGCGCCTACCACCACTTGCACATGGCGGCGGCGGCGGCGGCGCCGGTGCTCCAGGCGGCCCCACGGCGGCCGCCGCGCCGCGCGGCGGCCATGGCGGCGGCGGCCATGCACGCGGCGCTCGACGCGGCGGGCGGCACCACCAGCAGCAGCAGTGGCGACGAGGGCGACGACGAGGAGGACGACGAGGACGGCGGCGACGACGGCGCGGAGGAGCCTGACGCGGAGGGCGACGACGAGGGCGAGGGCGACGACGAGGGCGAGGAGGACCCCGACGAGATGCCGCCCTCTGACCTCTCGGGGCTCCCGCCGCCCGACTCGATGGACGTGGACGCGCCGTCGCCGCTGCCGCCGGGCGCCGCAGGGGCCGCTGCCGGCGGCGGCGGGCACCAGCAGCAGCAGCAGCACAGCGAGGAGCGGCTCGTGCGGTCCAGCAGCGGCGGCGGCGGCGTGCCGGCGTCGTCCGCCTCCACGCGTGCAGCGGCGGCGGCGGCGGCGGGCAAGGGCGGCGGCCCCAACGGGCACCACCTCAGGCCTGGCTCTGGCGGGGGTGGCGCCGCTGGCGCCGGTGCTGGTGCAGCAGCGGCGGACGTGCCGGCGTCGTCGGGCTCGCGGCCTGCGGCCTTGCAGCAGCAGCGGGTGCGGAGAGGCTCGTCCGGCGGCCCGGCTGCTGCCGCTGGTGCCGGCGCGGCGCAGACGGTCAGCTCCACGGGGGCGGGCGCGGCGGCGGGCGGGCGCGCGCCCTCGCCTCCGGGCGGCGCGGCGCTGCCCTCGCTGGCGCCGCAGCCTCCTCAGCAGCACGCGCCGGCGGCGGCGCAGGGCAGGGGCACGCCGCTGCCCAGCCTTACGCCGCGGCCGTCTGGGGGCCTGGGGCCGGCGGCCGGCGGCGCGGCGCCGCAGGACGAGGAGGAGGAGGAGGGCGGGGAGGAGGCGGGAGACGAGGAGCCCGAGGGGGAGGAGGGCGACGCCACGGACGACGAGGGCGAGGGCGACGAGGGCGAGGGCGACGAGGGCGACACGGACGAGGGGGACGACGAGGGCGACGCGGTCGGCGACTCGTCCGGCGGCGGCGACGGCGGCGACGGGAGCGCGCCGGCGCGCCGCGCGCGCGGCGGCGGCGGCGCGCCCCGCAACGGCAAGCGGCGCGAGGGCGGCAAGGCGGCGGCGGCGGGCGGCGTGGCGCGCGCCACGCGCAGCCACGACCCGGGCAAGCGGCGGGGCGCCGCCGCCAGCAACGGCAACGGGCTGGGCAAGGTGGCAGGCGGCGGCGTGCGCAAGGGTGCGGCGCCCAGGGCCCGGGGCAGTGCGGGCGGCTCCGCCGCCGTCGCGCGCAAGCGCTCCTGATTCCGCTCCTCTCCGCTGTTCCGTCGTCAGTTCTTTGTGGCTGGGTCGCTCGCGCCTCATGACCACCGCCAGCCTCGCGTCATCATTGTGCTTGTGTTTTGGCGGGCGGGCGCGTGCGTGCGGGCCTGGCCTGCCGCGGCGCGCTGCGTTTGCGCCGCTGGTTTTTACGAGGACGGCGCACCCCAGCGGCCTCTGCTGCTGATGCGTGCTGATGCGTTCGTTTGGCGGTGGGCCTGCCCACTCGCCCGCACGCACCCCATGGTTTGCTCTCCGGTGGGAGGCGCTCGCTGGGACGTTCCGTGTTGCGGCGGCCCTGGGGTCTCTCTGGCGCCTCTGGTGTTGTTTCTCCCCTACTACTAACGATTCGTGCGCATTGCTGACGCCGCTGCGACCCTCAGCTGCCCGGTTCGCGTTTCTGCCGCCGCCGCCACCGCGCGCGGGCCTGATTGTTCCCACACCGCGAAGAGTGTGCTTGTGAGGAGGGGGGGAGAGAGGAGCGTGCCCAGTGCTGCAGCTCTCAATGCTGCCATCCCCAAGACAAGAGCAACCCTGAGATCGGGCGTCCCTGGGCGGGAAGGTGGCCACCACAGCAGCACAAGACGCGCGCAAGCAAGAAGGATGCGATGGCGCGGCGCGACGCGGTAGCAGCGCGCGATGGCAGCTGTCACGTCGCGCCGCGGCTCCTCGCAGCTCGCCGCGCTGCTGCTGCTGGCCGTGCGCACGGCAGCATGGGATCTGCTCCCGCCACAGCCACAGTGCGGCTTCACGCCGCGGCCTGAGCCAGCGCAATGGGACTGCGAAGCGGTGGCCGAGGCCGTGGGCCAGCCTCTGCAGGACTGGACGGCGCAGCAGGCGGGCGCCTTTGCCGTGGCGCACGCCCCCATCATCTGTGCGTAGGGGCCCCAGTGCAGTCGCGCCGCCAGCTCTGGCTGAGCGGTGGAGGGCCTACTCACATCGCCTGGACGCAAGCGTGCGCTGAGCGCAATCATCCGTGCCGCGCGGGGTCACCCCGCATGTGTGCACGGCCGCTGGGCGTCGCGCCACCTCGCCCACCTCCCTGGCTGCCACCTTGGCGCTCGCAGACATGCACCCGGCTGAGGCCTACCTGCTGACGGACCCCAGGACCTACTGGCGCGGCGCGCACCTCTACTCGCAGTTCTACAAGCGCATGAACAAGACCGCCGCCCTCCTCGACACCGTGACCTCCAGCAACAGCAGCGGCAGCGGCGGCAGCAGCAGCAGCAACCGCGGTGCGAGGGAGAAGCGCGGCGGCGGCAGCGGCGCCGGCCCGGCGGACGGAGCCGGCGGGGGCCGGCCGGGGTGCGACGTGGCCGCCGCCGAGCGCCTGGCCTGGTCCTTCATCAGCATCCTGCCCACCGAGCCCGAGCACGCGCTGAGGGCCGAGCAGCAGGAGCTGGTGCGCGGCAGCGCCATTGACGCGCAGGGCCGCAGCACCGCGCGCGTCTTTTACCAGCTGCTCAAGCACAAGGGCGCATGGGTCTACACGTACAACCTCTACTACGCGTGAGTCGCTGCAGCGGGCGCAACGCCTCGGTCGGGGGGGCTGTGGCCAGGACAGGCGGGTGGCGGGGCGGTGGCATGGGCAGGCGGCGAGGCAGCGGGCGGTGGCAAGGGCAGGCGGTCAGGCATCGGGCGGTGGCAACGACAGGCGGGTGGCGGGGCGGTGGCATGGGCAGGCGGCGAGGCAGCGGGCGGTGGCAAGGGCAGGCGGTCAGGCATCGGGCGGTGGCAACGACAGGCGGGTGGCGGGGCGGTGGCATGGGCAGGCGGCGAGGCAGCGGGCGGTGGCAAGGGCAGGCGGTCAGGCATCGGGCGGTGGCAACGACAGGCGGGTGGCGGGGCGGTGGCAAGGGCAGGCGGCGAGGCAGCGTGCACTGGCAAGGACAGGCGGGTGGCGGGGCGGCGGGTGGCAGCCCACGTGCAGCATGGTGTGCCAGGCCTCTCAGCCCGGAACGGCGCGCCGACCTGTGCGCCTGCTGCAAACACGTGCCTGCGATGCGGCCGCCCGCAGGTGGAACGGGTGCAACAACCAGGCCTTCATGACGAGCGCCGGCGCCTGGCACAAGCGACACACGCTAGAGTACATCGCCTGCCCTGACGGCGTGCACGAGTGTGAGTGCCCGCCGCCCTCTGCGACGCCGCCCCATTACTGCCCGCCGCCCCTCCTCTCCCTCGGCGCCCAGATGCGGACCAGTTTGGGGCCGGCAAACCTGTTTGGCGGGGGGCAAGCAGCCGTGCGTGCGTTGGCGTGTTGCGTGTGATGTGCCGCTGCCGCGCAGCGGACTGGGAGCGCGTGGCGGTGGCTGTGTGCCCCACGGCCGACGGCGGCACGCCCGTGGCGGCGCTGCTGAGCCAGCACAACCACGACCAGCTGCTCAACTGCACGCCCGGCGCCACGGGGCCCGCGGCAAAGTGCAACTGGCACTTTGGTCCCGACGTGAGCTTTGCTGCTTTCTTCGCGCGGTGCTGGCAGCCAGGAAGACGCGTGACGCAAACTGTGGCGCGTTGCGATGCGCCGCTGCCTCTCTTCCTGCTGCCGCTGCATGTGGGGACCTGCAGCGCAAGGCGCACCTGGTGGTGTACGCCGCGCTGCACTCGCACGCCAACTTCGCCGAGCCCAGCAACGCCACCATCTGCGGCGAGGTCACCAACCGGCAGGTGAGACTGAGCCGTCCACCCCGCCGCCGCCGCGGGCGAGAGGAGCGAGCCGCCTGGCCGGCCGCTGAGGCCCGACCTCCTTCGTTGAAGGATCGCCCTTGCACACGAATGGCTCGCTTGCCTTGGTGTGCCGCAAGACGGACTGCATGCTCGTTGTGGTTGTTGAGGATCTGGCCAGGCGCCCAAGAGGGTGCAAGTGCAAACGTGCGTGCGCGTGCAGGACGCCGTGTACTTTTTGGACCGTACCGCCGAGGGCGGGCCCGTCTTTGAGCCCACGGAGCACAACGTGGTGCCGCTACCCGGCACGCTGCCCGACCAGGTGGGGGTTTAAGGGCTCAGCAGCGCCATGCACGCACGCACTCACACGCTGACCTGGCCGGCCGGTGTGCGAAGGCGGCGCAGCGCGTGCTGAGCCAACTAGGTTTGCTGGCGCGGCGTGTGCGTGTGCTGGGTTTGTGTGGCAGGCGGTGGACCCCGAGGACTTTGCTTGGTCACGCTATCCCGGGTGGTGGGGCGCAGCTGAGTGGAAGCTGCCGGCCGCCTCCGTCACGTGCCTCTCCGCCAGCCGTGAGTCGGCAGGCGCACGCGGTCAGCGGGGCGGGGCGGCTGCGTGCGCCGCAGCCTCGCAGGCGAGCCGGGCAGAGGGCGCGCGGCCCGTGTTGGGACGCCTGGCCCGCCCGCCCCTGGCCGCAGCGCGCCGCCTGCCGCGTTGCTCACCGCGGATGGGAGGCGACGGGGCACGGGGACAGCCGCGCGCGGGAAGGCAGCGACGTGGTGCGTTGCTGCGTCGCCCTCGCAGGGACGCAAAAGGCGGCGTGCCCCGACACGCCGGCGTGGCGCATCGTGGCGGCGCAGTACCGGCTGTCGCCGTCGCACCGCGAGCCGCCGGCGCCGGGGTCGCCCGTGCTGCAGCCCTTTCTGCAGCTGCCCGCAGACGCGCAGGCCGTCATGCCCTTTGACTACCACGCCAAGGGTGCGTCGCCCGCTCTCTGGGGAGTGTTGGTGCACGTGCGCGTGTTGGTGCTGGGCGTTTCGGCAGGCGTTCCGCCTCCTGGGGCCCATGGGCGCTTGCCCGTGGGACCAGCTGCTCGTTTGGGGGCACGGGTAGGGCCGGCAGTCTCGGGCGCCAGCGCAGGGCGTGCGCGGGGCGTTGCGACGTGGCGGCCGAGCACGTCCGCCGTCGCCACGCCGCGTCGCGCAGGCGGCGCCAAGCAGGGCCCTCTGTTCCGCCCCTGGGCGCACCACTGGGCGGGCGCCAAGCTGCCGCCGCTGTACCAGCTGCCCGCCGCCAGCCTGGCGTACCGACTGCTGCTCAACGGCGGCAGCTCCAAGCCCGCGCTCGAGTGCTTCCCGCCCATGGAGACTGACTCCGAGTGGTGAGTGCAGTGTCCAAGCCTGCGTTAGAGTGCTTCCCGCCCATGGAGACGGACCCCGAGTGGTGAGTGAGTGCAGCTGGGCGGCTCCGAGTGCAGCTCCGAGTGCGGGGGTGAACCCAAGTGCAGCAGCGCGGCACCTGCTTTGTGCGCGCTGCCTGGCGTCGACTCCCTCTGGGTGTGTTGCTGGAGGGCCGGCGGCGACCAGTTGCGGGGCCACCTCACCACGGGAGGTGGGATGCGGCGGGCGGTAGCGCCTGGGGGCTCGGCTAGCAGCAAACAAGTCCTCGACTGGTGATGGTGGTGGTGGTGGCGGCGCGCAGGCCGCTGGAGCCGTCGCTGGTGGTGGGGTCGGACCCCTGGGGCGCGGTCCTGATGCTGCTGGCCGTGCCGCTCACGCTGGGCACGGCGGCCGTGGTGCAGCAGGTGAGGGCCGCCCACACGCCACCCCCATTTTTGTGTGCTGATCACCCAACCGCACGAACACGAGGTCGCTATGCGCTGGGTGAGCGGCGCTGCGGCCCTTGCAAACTTGACCCGCAGGTGCTGCTCAAGGCCGCGCTGCCCAGCCCCGCCTCCACCGCCAACCTCGCCGCATGGGACAACCCTAACGGGGGCGCGGGGCAGGGCGGCGGCGCCCGCTCCACCGCCCGGCTGCTCAACGAGGCCGGCGGCGGCGGCGGCGCCAGGCAGCGGGGCGGATGGCTGCAGTCCTTGGGGCAGCTGTGGCCGTGGGGCGCGGGGCAGGCGGCGTCCCGCGCGGGCTATCGGGAGGTGGAGCTGGGGGAGGTGGGCGGCGACGTGGGGAGGCAGCAGGCGGGCGGGGGGTGGGGCTGGGGCCAGCGGGGCGCTCCGCGGGGCAACGGCGTCGGCGGCTGGGGCGGCAAGCGAGGCGGGCGGGGGCTGTTTGACCCCAGGCCCGAGGCGCCGCCGGGCGGCGCGCTGGCGGCGTGCTGCGCGTGGGTGCGCGGCGCGGGCGTGGCGTGCGTGAGCTGCTGCCTGGTGCGCACGCGGCGGGGCCGGTGGAAGCTGCAGCGGCCGGGCTGGTTCGGCGGCATCATGGGCGTGGTGGCGTGGGCGCTGTACGCCTGGGGGCTCTGGACCTCCTTCGCCGTCATCCACGTGAGTGCGCCAGTGCCTCCTCCTCTTCCTCTCCCATGCGCAAAACGGGGAGCGTGGCGCTTGGGACCATTGTGCCGCCGATGCGCGCACTCCGCGCGTCTGCCGTGCGTGGCAAACGATACCGCCAGCGCGTGACGCGCCTCTCTGGGAGGCGGCCTTTGACTCTGTGCTTGGTGCCCATTGCTGTTGCGCATATGTGTGCGCGGCAGGTGTCGCTGGCGGTGCTGGCGCCGCTGTTCGACGCGCTGCACTGGATGTGGCAGGCGCTGGCGGCCACGCTGCTCGTGTACGACCTGCTCATGCGCACCGTCTTCCGCCGCGCCAAGGCCGGGCTCAGCAACGCCAGCACCAGCACCACCTCGCTCGTGGCGCTGGGCGGCGCGCCGCCGCCGCCGCCGCAGCAGCAGCAGGGCGTGCCGGTGTGGGCGCAGCGCTTTGGCGAGGGCGACGCGCACGGCGTGCTGAGCTTCCTGCCGGACGAGGACGACGACGAGGACGACGTGCGGCGGCTGGTGGGGCCCGGCGTGCTGAGGGGGCCAGGGGCGGCGGCGGCGGCGGGCGGCGGCCCGCAGGCAAACGGAGGCGGCCACGGGGAGATCACGGCGGCGTCGCCGCTGGCGGCGGGGGTCAACGGCAGGGCGGAGGGGCATGGCGGTTGGCTGGGCGGCGGCGGCGGCGGCCACGGGTCGCTTTCCTCGGCGGCGGCGGCGCGGCAGCAGCAGCAGTGGTCGAGCGCGGCGCGTGCGTCCACGCAGGCGCTGGGCACGGCGCTGGCCTCCACGCTGCTGGCCTTTGCGCTCATGATGGCGCTGATCCAGTGCACGGTGCAGGTGGCGTGCGGCGTGGTGGTGTTTTCGCGCGTGCAGCTGGCGGTGCCCACCACGGCGACGGCCGTCGTGGGGCCCTCAGGTGCGCCGAGTTGTGTCGGCTCTGGGCCGGGACCACACCCATGGGTGAGGCGTGCGCACCCGCAAGGTGGCGCTCTGAGCGCTTGCGTGTGCGTCTGTTGCGTGCGCACAGGCGAGGAGCGGCCGCACGGCCACCCGCACCCGCTGACTTCGTTCGCCGCCCACCCCGTGGGCGCGACGATCGGCGTGGAGAACCCGGCGCGGCTGTACGCGGGCAGCCTGTGCTTGCGGTGGCGCGACGAGGTGGGCGTGGCGGCGCTCATCGTGGGCGCCATCATCTGGGCCGTGCAGCACGTGGTGTTCCGCAACGCGCCCGTGGTGCAGGCCAAGCAGGCGGGCCAGGGATCGTGATCATGCTGCTGCGTGCGTGCTTTTTCTCTCCTTCTTCATCCTCTCCATGTTGCCTCACCATTGTGGTTGTGGCTCGCAACGCGTCTCGCTGCAAGCGAGGCGGCCTCATCACGACGTTCGGCTTGCTTGAGGGCTGGCGCCGGCGGCGCACCCAAAGGACAGCAACAACAGAACCGTGGTGAACACCTCTTGCGGCAGCTGTCATCAAAGCGCGCGCACGTTCAAACGCTTGAAGCGCCCGGGCTTCCACGCACGCCGCACGAGGAGAGAGAAACAACAACACGCCATGAGCACAGCACTCCCCTCTGGCCTGCAGCTGGTTGTGGCTGCCACCAAGGGCAGCTATGGCATCGGCAAGGACGGCAAGCTGCCGTGGGACAGCCTGCCCGGGGACATGGCCTACTTCAGGGAGCTCACCACGCGCACGCGCGACGCCGGCAAGCAGAACGCCGTGATCATGGGCCGCAAGACGTGGGACTCGATCCCGGCCAAGTTCCGGCCACTCAAGGGCCGCATCAACGTCGTGCTCTCGCGCTCGCTGGCGCTCCCTGGCGCGCCGGCCGAGAACAGCGAGAACGACAGCAGCCTGCTCAACACCCAGCCCGCGGCGGAGCAGCAGGGAGGCGCGCAGGCATCAGCTGTCGCGGCCTGCAGGAAGGTTCAAGGCCTGGACGGCGTGTTCGTCTGCAGCAGCCTGCAGGCCGCCACGGAGCTGCTGGCGACGCCGGACCTCAGCCAGCGCCTGGAGACGGCCTTTGTGATCGGCGGGGGGCAGGTGCGGGCCGTCTCTGCGTGGTGGCGCAGGCGTGGCGGCACGTCACCGCCGACCGTGCTGCTGATCATCAGCAGTCGCTGAGGAGCCTGCGCCGCGCAGGTCTACAAGGAGGCGCTGGCCTCGCCGCTCTGCACGGCCGTACACCTGACGCTGGTGGAGGCCGACTACGAGTGCGACACGCACCTCCCCGCCCTCGACCCCGCCCTCTTCCGCCTCTGGTCGGCCAGCGAGCCGCACCAGGACGCCACCACCGGCGTCAGGTGCGACCCACCTCTCCTCTCCTCAGTGCCTGGCGCACTCCCTCGCAGGCCCGCGCCGCCACACACGTGTTCGAAGCGACCACGAGGAGGCGGGGGTTGCGCGCACGTTGACGTGCAGGTACTCGTTCCTGTGCTACACGCGTGCGCCGCCGCCGCCGCCGGCAGCCAACGGCAAGGCCAAGGACGCGGCGCCGGCGCCCGCCGCGCCACCGCCGCCTGCCGACGTGCCGCTGCCGCCCGCCATAGCCTCGCGCCACGAGGAGCTGCAGGCGAGTCCCTGCACCTTGGGCTCTCCACCTTGGGAGGGAGGTTTGGGAGGTTTTGGACGGAGGCGAACGTTGCTGGCGGGCGCGGTCAGCAGTGGGTTTGCAGCGCACGCGGCTAGCCGAGAGACGGCCGCATCGTCAAGCTCAGCGCACGGCAAAACACGTCCCTGAGGGCCCTGCCTGACCTTGGCCATGCCGCACGTGCGCGTGTGTTGCAGTACCTGGAGCTGACGGACTCGTTGATCCGCTCGGGCGTCTTCCGCCCCGACCGCACGGGCACGGGCACCTACTCCAAGTTTGGCTGCACCATGCGCTTCAACCTGCGGCACACCTTCCCCGTGCTCACCACCAAGCGCGTCTTTTGGCGAGGTGCGTGCATTGCGAACTGGGAGGGAGGGCGTGTGACTGGCCAGGTCCCCAAGGCAGACGTGTGCACGGGCTGGTGGCAGGACACACGCGCGTCTTAGAGGGGCCTGCCTGGGGTGCGAACCATGCGCTGCCTGCCGCCTGCGTGCGCCTGCGTCGCCCGCAGGCGTGGTGGAGGAGCTGCTCTGGTTTGTGAGCGGCAGCACCGACGCGCACAAGCTGCGCGACCGCGGCGTGCACATCTGGGACGGCAACAGCGACCGCGCCTATCTCGACAGCATCGGCCTCACGCACAGGTGCGCCGGCGCTCCTCCCTTTCCTTCCCGCGCCTTGTTAAGAAGCGTGCACCTGTGGCCCCTGGACAGCGCAACCACCCGCGCCTGCCGCACGCGCCTGTGCTGCGCGGGCAGGGAGGAGGGCGACCTGGGCCCCGTGTACGGCTTCCAGTGGCGGCACTTTGGCGCGCCCTACAAGGACCGCCACGCCGACTACACGGGTGAGCGCCGCACTCCTTCCCCCCCCCTTTCTCTTGCTCTTTGGGGCGACGCAACGAGGCGCAGCTCGCCGTGAGGCGCTCATACTGACGGTGTTGGTCCCAGTAAACAGCGGGCCCCGTCCGTGAAGCCGTGGTGGTGCTGGCCGTGCGTGCGCGCGCCGCTGCGTGGTGCCGTGGGCCAGGCCAGGGCGTGGACCAGCTGGCGCAGCTCATCGCGCGGCTCAAGAGCAACCCCACCGACCGGCGCATGGTCATGACGGCGTGGAACCCGGCGGCGCTCAGCGAGATGGCGCTGCCGCCCTGCCACATGTTCTGCCAGGTGACGAACGGACGCGCCCTGCTCAAAGCCGTCTGCTCTTCCCCTCGGCGCCCCCGCCTTGCGCACCATGCGCTGGGCCTGCGCGCCTGCCTCTTCCCGCTCCTTGGCACCTCCTGTGGCAAGGTGCTGCAAGCTCGCCCACGTGTGGGTGGGCCCCCATGTGTGCCCGCAGTTCTACGTGGCGCATGGCGAGCTGTCCTGCCTCATGTACCAGCGCTCCTGCGACGTGGGCCTGGGCGTGCCCTTCAACATCGCCTCGTACGCGCTGCTGACCTGCATGGTGGCCCAGGTAAGCCCTCGCCACTGCACGGCCTCAGCGCAGGGTGTGGTGCAGCGCTCGCGGCGCCCGACAAGCACGCACTGCGCGCGCTCACCTGTGCTCGCAGGTGTGTGGGCTGGGCCGCGGTGAGTTCGTGCACGTCATGGGCGACACGCACGTGTACGCCAACCACGTGGAGCCGCTCAAGGAGCAGCTGGCCAACGCGCCGCGCCACCTGCCGGTGCGCCCCCACTGCTGCGCGCCGCCAGCCTGTGCTCGGCCCAAGGGATGGTGTCGCAGCAGGCGCTGACATGCTCGTTGCGGCCGTGCGCGCTGGTGCGCAGACGCTGCGCATCAACCCGGACAAGACGGACATTGAGTCGTTTGTGTTTGAGGACTTCACGCTCGAGGGCTACAACCCGCACAAGAAGATTGAGATGAAGATGGCCGTGTGAGGACTCGGCAGCAGCCACAGCGTGCCGTGCCACCTGCCCACCTCGTGGACGGATTGCCTTCATTCTTTGACTCTTGATTTATCCCTGACCAGAACAAGCTGCTCCTTGACGCGCGCGCTCCACCTCTTGCATATCTACGTTCAACAGCATGCGAGCTCTCCCGTCATTTCGAAGCGGAGAGCTGCATCAGCTGCGCCAGGGCCTCCTGGGTCATGCGGATGTGCATCCGGATCTTGGCCACCTGCTGGCGCCGCAGCCGAGCAACGAGGGCAGCAGCAGCCCGTGGCGAGCCCACCGCCGAGCCCGAGCGTCCCGCACCACCATGTGATGAAGCCCGCCAACAACAGCGACCGTCACCTGCTCCATGGCCTCGTCGAGCTGCTTGCGCAGGGCCTCTTTGCGAATGCCCACGACCCGGGGGACGTCCGCCAGCTCCACCCCGACGTGGAAGCCCAGGCCTGCAAGCACGTGAACGCCCTTGGCTGCAGTGGGAAAGGAGGGGCCTGTTGACGAGGGAAGGTTCCCCCAGCAGGAGAGTGCACACCGATGGAGACGTAGACGAGCGAGGGGTCGGGCACGTGCGCCTCGGCCAGCACCTCAGCGCCCAGGTCCACCTGGAGCGTCAGCGGCTGGCATCCGTCCTGCGCAGCACAGACGGTGCGCGACGGCGGGCAGCGTCGCATCGCGGTCGCCGCGCTTGGGCGCTGCGCCCCCGCCCTCAACGCGCTGTCGCCTTACCTCCAACACCTGCTTGCAGTTCAGCTCCAGCTGCTCATACTCGTGTATCTCCTGCTGCAGCTCGGCCTTGCGCTTCTGGGCGCGCTTCAGGTCCTCCTTGAGCACGTCGTTGACAAACGCCTCGTACTGGCGGACCTTGCGCTGCACCTGGGAGGCTGGCAGAGGCGGCACCTCGCCCGCGCCGCTCATCAAGCACTGCCTCCCTGCCGTTGCCTCTGCCGAGCGCCGTGGCAGATCGCGCGCATGCGCACTCCGGGCTTGCGATCCGCTGAACAGGAGCGCGGGAGAACTCTCGTGCACGTCTCAGCTGTGCAAAATGGCGAGCGCCCGCGTCTACATTGGTGCGTGTGTGTGTGCGGGGCTGCTGGCAGTTCGCCGCGCCTTGCAGTCGTGCTGCACGATCGCGCGAGCGAGCGGCGCCGCTCTGGCAGCGCCAGCCACCCGCAGCAGCTACACCCGCAGCAGCTGCACCTACTCCTCGCCAAGGTGCTGAAGAGAGCTCAGCGGCTGCGACGCTCGCTCGCTCGCTCTTGGCTTGTGCAGGCAACCTGCCGCCTGGCATCCAGGAGCGCGAGCTCGAGGACGAGTTCAACCGCTTCGGCCGCCTCCGCAGCCTCTGGGTCGCCAGGTGTGAGCCGACGAGCCCTGCCTGCGTGCCTCTGTGCGCGCCGCTGCAGTCAAGCGCCAACAACGATCTGCGCGCCTGCATGCTCTTCTGCGCCTGCGCAGGAAGCCGCCAGGTTTCGGTGAGTACGCGGCAAGGCGCTCTCAGGGCCGTCCTCTGCGTTCGTGCCAGCCGGGTGGGGGCGCCGACACCTGCATGCGCGCGCGCTTTGCGGGGAGCAGCCTGGAGCAGCCATCATGGGACGGTGCCAGTATGGCAAGCATGCGCGTCAGTCGAGCGCGAGCTTGACTACGGGGACCTGGTGGCCTGAGGGGCGCCCGCACCGGTACCTCCGTCCCTGCACGTCCCCGCTGCCTCGTCCTTCTCCTGCCTTGGGGGACGCCTCTTCCTCTTCTCGTCGTCCGAGGGTTGTTTCGTCGCCGTCCGTCACCACCTCCACCTCCCACACTCGCCACGACCTGCGCTCGCCGCGTCCCACCTGCCACCGCCGCGCCCCGACCTCGCCTGACTGCACGCGCCACGCCACGCCACGCCACGCACACACCACCACCACCAGCAACAACACCGTCGTCGCCTCTCCACCGGGCAGCAGCCATCCCGCCCGCCTGCTGCCAGCCTCGCCTGACTGCTGACTGAACGCCTCGTCTCGCCGCACCCGAC
>VFQP010004426.1_pt1 | contig 13104 bp, 13 predicted proteins | sample 3512351 | NCBI WGS metagenome assembly VFQP01 (sample SAMN10412372, study PRJNA504923) | tailings metagenome | isolation source: Relicate 1 Philex TSF1 revegetated site | place: Philippines: Tuba, Benguet | collected 2017-08-29 | reverse complement strand
CAGGGGGCATTCCGGGGATTGTCACCTCGACGGCTACTGTCGGCTTCAAGCTGGCTGCCTACGCCGATGCGACGTCGCGTGATGACGTGAACCTGACTATTGCACTGGATCAGTCCAAGCAGGACGGTCCGCTGGAAAAATTCACGTCCGGCGCGGGGACCAACCAGCAGTCCGTGCAGACGATCAACATCGTCGGCAAGGGCATTCCGAAGCAAGACATCATCGTCCGCAACGGCCAGACCGTACTGATGGCAGCACTGGATCAGGACGATACCGCGAACACGCGCCGCACGCTTGGCGAGTCGTTGCCGATGCTTCTCGGCGGCTCGCAGACCGTGTCGAAGACCCGCACGTTCACCCTGCTGCTCGCAACGGTCATGGTGCAGGACCACGGGGAGGGCAAGTAAGCCATGCACGCACTCCGAATCCTTCTCTCTGACGTGATGGGCCTCTACCGACGTTACCCGGTTGTGGCGTCCCTCACATGGCTGCCGTGTCTATGTCTCGTTGCTTTGCCAGTCTTGGGCAATCGGGTCGAGGTAACAGTCATTACAGGGGTACTGACGCTGGTGTTCCAGGGACTGCTCTCGATCTACGGTTTGTCACTCGAACACCGGATAGCGACGGCTGGAGACCGTACTTGGTCAGTCGAGATTTGCGGCGCTGAGCTCGGCGTCATCTCGGACGCTGAATGCGCGGCGATGCGCCATCGCGCGGCGTTCTCTGCTGCCAACTATCTGCGCCAAGTCGTTAATGCGGCACAGATGGTCGTGAACTTCCTTCAGCGAATGACTGCTGTCATACCGTTCGTGCTGTTCTGGCTGGTCGTCGCCGGCTTGCTCATGGACGCGGCGACCACCGTGTCGATGGCACGTAAGCTCTGGGTCTTCGCTCAGACGTACCCGGAAGCCTCCGCGAGGCAAGTCGCCGAATGGCTGGCGGTCGCTATGACCTCGGGCGCGTTCCTCTTGGGTGCGTTGCGACCGAGCGCCTTCGGCTTCTGCAACCAGTTCCGCGCCGACTGGGAGCACGCGCTTCGCCGCCGACTGAATCTGCCTTCGAGCGAGACACCTACGCTTTACGGGCTGGATGGCAATGACCGGTCTGCGGCAGACGAGACGGGCGAGTACAAGGCGTTCCTGCAGGCCCGACTAGGGCTCAAGGCCGCGCGTACAGATGCCACGGCAGGAGCTGCCCGATGATCATCGAGATCCACGGCAAGGCGATTGCCTTCGGGATGCAATGGCGCACTTTGACAGGAAATGCGCCTGCCCCCGACCTGGCTGCGAAAGTCGCCAAGGAAGTGAAGGCCGCCCGGATCTGGCACGACGGCGCCGCACTGCATACCGGCTTTCTCACGCCCGAGGATGCGCAGACCAAGGTGAAGGACAAGGTCTATTCGGCCGCGATTGCCATTGCCAGGATGCCGGACCTCATGCCGAATGTGCTTTTCGCCTACCGGCTGGAGAACGCGGGAGCCCACGTGGGTTACTTCGTGTGCGGCATCCTCAAAGGTCGCCCGCGCGTCGGCTTTGACCGTGTGATCGCAGACGAAGCCACGCTCTCTGAGGTGATCAAGGACTTTGCGGAGAAGGCAGGGGGCGCTTTCCGGCTCGCGGGCAATCTTCCCGAGCTTGCACGGTTGCTGGGGGCGACGGCTGCCATCAGTTTTGTGGAGTTGCACCTCGATGCCGTAGCCGCTGCGGCCGATTCGCACGCGGCCCTGCGCAAACCGAGCGCCGCTGCGACGAAGAAGCGTCTGGCGCTTTTGGCGATGGTGGCCGTTATCGGCGCCGTGGGTGGCAAGTTTGGCGTTGCCGAGTATCGCGCGTATCAGCTGCGAAAGAACCCGCCACCGCCGCAGAAGTCGCCGGCAGAACGCTATGCCGAGGACATTCTTGCGCGGTCTGCCGCACCGGCGGCCCAGGCTCGCGTAGCCATCCCACGCTTTGCGAAATGGTTCGGGGAGACGGTGCCCGTCGTGGTCGGCGGTTGGAAGCTCTCTACGCTCACGTGCAAGTCGGTTGGCGTTCCCAAGGCGACGTGTGAAGCGATCTATGAGCTTGACCAGAAAGAAGGCGACGGTGGTACGCGAGGGGCGAGCAACACCACGTTTATCGCCGCGCTGCCGGACAGTTTCTCCAATCCGGTGTTCGGGCGGGAGGACAAAGAGATCACGGTGACGGTGAACGCTTCGTTTGGCGACATGGTGTCACTGGGAACGGTACTCGATGGCCTGCCAAGCGCCATGGCGTTGCGTACTGACTATGGGTCGGTTCTGCAGCTTCTGCGTCCCGCGGCGAGCAAGGCAGTCCTCAATGATCTCGTTCCGTTCGGCGCGATTCCGCCCGAGGGGGTGGGTTCCGTACCACATGTCTACAAGGTCGCCAATTGGGAACTGGACGGCCCGCTGCGTAATGCCGGAATGGTTGCCTCCTTTCCGCCCAACGTGTCGGTGAACGAACTGATCCTGACGGTGAAGCTGGACACCGATCCCACCATCAAAGAATCGAAATTCATGCTCAGCGTCAAGGGCGACGCCTACGCGAGGGACTAATAAATGAAACGGATTACGGCACCCATTCTCGTGCTTCTCATGGCTGGCGCCGCCCATGCCGAAGAGGTGAAGACGGTCACCCAGTTGTTGCTGGAAAAAGATGCGCAGCTCGCTTTGCAAAAGCTCGATAAGGACATCGCGACTACCGCGCCGGCACCGGCGTCGGTGAACGCGGTACCAGCGGCACAGCAATCGCGCGGGCGCAGCGAGCCACCGAAGACGATTGCGGTCTACGGGATGGACGGGCGCGCCGCGGGCTTGCCCCTCACGCTGCGCAGCTATGTCAAATGGGATGACCAGGTCTACGCAGCCAAGGTTGGGGGCACTTTGAAGGGTTACAAGGTCATCTCGATCACAGAGGGCGGAACGCGCCTCGCGCGCGGCAAGCATGTCATTGCTGCTGACCGGGTCGATGACGACGCGGTGATTCTTGTGGGCACCGAGCAGGGCAGCGCACGGCCGTCGCCGTCGCCGACGCCGGCAAGTACAACGCCGCCCGCCGCAGCCCCAAGCATGCCAATTCCGGGGTCGATGCCGATGCCGAGTCCGGTGCCCACACCGGGTGCACTGCCACTGACGCCTCCGCCTGCGCCTGCAGCTGTCGGCGCAGCACCGATCGCACCAACGATGCCAACCAAGGGTTGAGGGCGCCATGCTATTCGGCAAAAGAAAAACGCTAGTGCCTGAGTCGGGTGGCGGGATCACTGTATTGTCGGGCGCAGGCTCGGTTGTGAAGCCGTCGCAGCCGATTGAGCCAACTCTGACCACATCGGACCACGGCGCGGCGCAAGCGAGCGAAATCCGCACCACTGACGATCTGCCAACCTTCGCGCGCGTGCTCTACGACGAGCTTGGTCTGGCGCAGTCGCTGCGCCATCAGCTTTGCCCGGTGCTCATTGAGGAAGCTGCGGAAGGCGGCCGCGGGAGGTTCGCATTGATCTTGCTCGCCGACATGCGACATTCCGATGTCACGGAGGAGATCCTTCGGCAATGTCGCATGCGGCATGAAGCTGCGTCGCCGCTCATTTACACGGCCGCCCCGCAGGTCATGACCGCGCTCTCACGCGGCGTCGAGATGCGGGCCCGTCGTGCCGCCAGCACGATGCCCGGCGCACGGAACGCCAGCGCGCTGTGGCAGACGTTCCTTGCCGCCTCCCAGTTTGCTTTGCGCGAACAGGCCTCGGATATCCACTTCGAGGCCAAGGACAATAGCGAGCTCTCGCAGATCCGTTTTGCGATCGATGGCCATCTCGTGGCGCCGCCCGAGTTCCAGATCCGTACCGGCGACCTTCTGGATATGCTGGGCTACGTCTGGCAAAAGGGGAAGGGGGGCTCGCAGGGCCTCTTCAGCCGTATCCTGCCGCAACAGACGAGCGTTCGCGCCGAAGTCGACAGCGTGCCGCTGGTATTCCGCTGGGCGTCCATGCAAAGCGCGGACGGGCACGTCACCGTCATGCGGGTGAATCGAGAGAAGGCGGCGACCACGGACGTCGACTTTGTGAATGACCTGGGCTTCTTCCAGCAGCAGGCCGACGTGATCGACCGCTGCACCATGCAGATGGGCGGCGGCACGGTGCTGGTCGGCACGGTGGGTTCGGGCAAGACGACGACGGCACATGCCGTGATGCAGCGACTGCCGGACTGGATGAACAAGATGTCGATCGAGGATCCGGTCGAACTCATGGCACGTGGCACGCATCACTTCTCCGTTGCGCGGCAGCTGGATGGCGCCAATCGAGAGGACGATCCATTCATCGTTGCCAAGCGCCAGCTGAAGCGGATGAATCCCCATTTCGTCATGATCGGGGAAGTGCGGGACTTCGAATCCGCTGGTCTCTTCCGCGACGTGGCCGGCGCAGGCCTGCGTGCGCTCACGACGGTGCACGCCCCGTCAGCGACGGCCGCCACAGATCGACTGGCCGACAGCGAATTGCAGATTCCGCGCAGTGTGCTGGCGACGCCGGGGTTCGTGAATCTGTATGTCTATCAAGCGCTCCTGCCGAAGACATGCACGTGTGGCCACGTGGGTGCCGAAGCGAAGCAAATCCTGGGCGCGGCGAAGCTGCGACAGATCGAGCGTCTCTTCGCCTTTGACGTGGATGGCATTCGCCTGCGTCGGCAGGAGGGATGCGACCACTGCCGGCGGGCGAACCTGCCTGACCTCAACGGCATCCGTGGGCGTGTGATGGCCGCGGAGATGTTCGAGCCCGACGAGCTGGACCTGATGTACATCCGGGACGCGCGGGCGATCGAGCTTCAGGCGCACCAGCGGTCAAAGCGCGAGACGGGCTTTGATGTCCCGGACTGCACCGGAAAGTCGGTATTCGAGGTGGCGATGTATCACGTCCATGCGGGCACCGTGGATCCCCGTGAGGCCGAGCGCATCCTGTCGCTGGACGGCTATGAACAACGCCTGAAGCGCATGCTGTCGCACGTAAAGGGAGCAAACGCATGATCCAGCGTCTCAAGGAACTGCTGGCCCGCCGTCACGCCTCGGCGTCCGTCAGCAAGCCTGCCAGTGGCTCGGTCGGGCGCTTTCCCGACAAACTGTGGCAGGCGCGCTTCGAGTTCGCGGCAAAGCGTGCGGACTACTACTACGATCTGGCGATGCGCATCGAGAAGATGCCGGGCGAGCCAATCTCCAACCACTTTGCGAAGGATGCAGCGCGTCGCGCGGGGAAGCCCCTGGGAATCCTGGCGGCGCTGTGGCTTGCCCGGAGCGAGGGCCTCGATGGCGAAATGCAGGAAGCGCGCCTGGCTGACATCTTGCGCGGAACGGTGCCAGACGAAGACCTCGCCATCATCGCCGTGGCCGAGCAGGGCGGTGACCTGAAGCAGGGGCTGTTCAAGCTGGCCGAGAACCTGCGCACCATGAGCGACGCGAAGGCGAATATCGTGATCATGCTGGCAAGCGTGGGGCTGACACTCATCATCCTGCACGTCTATTTGGGCGCGATGGCGTTTTTGGTGGCACCGATGCTGGATCGCAGCTTTGCAAGCCTGCTACCGGTGGAGGCTTATGGCCCAATCGCAAAGACGTTCCACTATTCCGCGCAGTTCCTGCGTAACTGGGGATGGCTGGTGCTGATTGGTGAACTGGCCGTCGCCTACTGGGTGGCCCGTGCCCTGAAGAACTACACGGGCAAGTACCGGCAGTGGCTGGACAACAAGGTCATTCTGTTCGATTTTTTCCGGCGCTTCCAGGGGGCTCAGTTTCTGTCGGCGATGGCATCTGTTACGCAGAGCTTTGGCGGTGACGCGAAGAACCTGTCGGCTGCACTTGAACTGATGCGCAGCCATGCGTACCCCTATCTCGCCCTGCACATCGATCGCATTCAGGTCACGCTTGACGAAAGCCCGAATGCTGGCGGAAAGATCTTCGACACCGGATTGTTCGACGAAGACACCTCTTTCCGCATACAGGACATCGCCGAGTATCAGGACAACCTGTCTGAGATGCTGCAGACCGTTTCCAACACGCTTCTACAAACCGCGCCGCGCGAGCTTGAGCAACGTGCGTCCGGCTTCAACCGCAAAGCGTCGATCCTGCTGATTGTCCTGATTACCAGCCTGGCATTCATGCCGGCATTCATGGCACGCGAGCTGAAGTCCAGTATGCAGACCAACAGCATTCGTATGCATCAGAAAAGCATCAATCCCTCCACTCTCCCATCCAATTGACGAGGAATATCCCATGCAAACTAACCTGCAAACGCTGACCCCGGCCGACGACGGCAAGGCCAATGACACGCCGGTGCCTCTTGCCCAACTGACCCGTGCCGAACAGAACAAGCGCATTCGCTCCAATCCACGCCTGCGAGGCCAGCACGGCGGCATCCTGGACGAGTACGGCTTTTACCTGTTGCTCGCGGCTCTGACCCTCGTTGCCATCCTGGTGCTCTTCTCGCACAACTCCGTCGACACACAGGTTCAACAACTGACGACCGAGCTCAACAACGTGATGGGCAAGGTGAAGACGAACTACCGCGGCCAGTACAGCAAGGTGTCGGTGAGCTCGCTGATCGACAACGGCATTTTCCGTGACCTCACGACAATGACGGACACGGGTGGCACCATCTCGATTCAACCCGGTGGCGGTACGCTTGACGTGGCGCCGGCGCGTCTGCTGAGCAACAACGATAGCGTCCAGTACACGGTGCCGAACCAGCCGGATGCCGCGTGTCCGGCGATCGTGGCTGCGTTCCAGAGCAGCGCTGGTCGTATCACCGTGAACGGCACCACTATCAAGGACGTGGGCGGTTCGGTGGATCCCAGCAAGGTGAAGTGCTCGGGTGACAGCAACACGATCAACCTGTTCATGTCCTGATCGCGCAGGCGTTTGAAGAACAAGATGCCCCGGCCGACGGCCGGGCTTTGGCTTAGGAGAGCGTAATGCTGTTGAGCAACTATTCGATGGGTCTGCTGGTGGGCAGCATTGCCTTGGTCGGTTCGGTCGCGTGGGCTTATGCCGACCAGGAGGAGAATCTCGCCATCGGCACTGGCAACTATATGGCCAACATCGCGCAGGCCGTGAACACGTACACGTTCGAAGCGTTCACGGATCTTGCGAAGAGTCCGACCGGGTCGACCAACCTCACCGTTGGCGGCAAGATGATTGGCGTGGCGAACCCGCTGCACCCGACGGTGCAAGACCTGATTAACTTTGGGCTGTTGCCGATTGGGTACTCCGACGTGAGTCCTCTCGGTCTGTCATTCCGCGTGGATCTGACGCCTACGAACTGCGCGGGGGACATCACGGCATGCTCGATCCCCGGTCTCGTCTACTCGACAGCAGGGTATCGGGACGGCATCGGCCGTGTGCGCACCGACCTGATGGGGGCGGCTGTGGTGAAGGCGGGGCAGGATGCTGGCGTGTCGTTTGCGGAGACGCCGGCGACGATCACTGGTATGGCTTCGACCTGGCAGGCGCCCAACCCTGTTTTGGGTCAACCTACGGGTGTTCTGGCGATGCGTGTGGGCAGCAGTTCCCTGCTGGCGCAATCGATGAACCAATACTACAAGCGCGACGGCACGCTGAATTTGACTGGCTCGATGGACGCCAATAACCAGGCGATGAATCGCGTGGGGAACTTCCAGTCGAATGGATCGGTCTCGGCGGCCGGGAACGTTGCAGCGAGCGGCAACGTTACGGGTAACGTTGTCGCTGGCAACGGGCTTCAGTCGTACGGCAACGCCTCAGTGGCCGGGACAGTTTCCGCGACGCAAATGGTCGCCTCCGGGATTCAATCCTACGGCGACATTATTGCTAACTCATCGGTGCGGAGCAATGGCTACTTGTACGCCGCTGGCGCACTAGTGCCGTCGATGGGGGGAGGGCAGCAGGTCTACAATGGGCAGCCGTGTGGAGATCCGCAGGGCGCAATTCGGAGCGATGCGGCCGGCAAGATACTATCCTGTCAATACGGAGTCTGGCGAGGCGTGGGTGGCGGTATCGCTAAGGCCGTGGCGCAAGTCTATATGACTAACTGCAGTGACCTTATGGTGCGGTACACGGATGGAACGGAGGCATTCGTCACCCGGTTTGGTTTCACGTGTTGACAATTTGTCCGGGTAGCGATTGCTAGCCGGACAAATTGTCATGACAGGATTTTTACTGGCATTTCAACACCAGTACTCCCGTCACATCACCGCTCGAAGGAGTGGGCATTGCGTACCCGACAGCCAAGTACGGCTTCTTAGGATCGGTGCCGAAGACCTGCATGTGGCGCAGGAAACCTTGCGACTGGAGCACTCCTGTCAGTGCTGTCAACGTGGCCGATGCCGTGGCGTGCGCATCTGATCCAATGGCAATGTCTAGGTTGAGACTATCGAGCGTCACGAAAGTCAAATCCACAATCGCACTTGCCGAGTTCAGCTTTCCGACGCCAAAGTTGCCGCTCACAGCCGTCGGAGCGGTATTCGCCACAACGCTGCACGACACCTTGATGTCAGGCGCACCGACCGTCAAATCTGGTGCAAGAGCTAGGGGCTTGCCGATTGCGTAGTGAGCACCTTGATTTACGTTGATGCTGCCGAAATTCGTCGTGCCGTCGGTCCAGCGGCCGATCGCATAGTCGCCGTTCCCTGCAACGTCTACCACTTTGCCTGTCGTCAGCGAAATCAAGCTGTTTGCGTCAATACCGATCTGCGTATATGCGCCATCGGCCGTGGACTTCTGAAACTGAGACGGGAAGGCAGCGTGCGCGATCGACTGCGGCACGGGTTGCGTCGATTTTTCGGTCTGGGGCACAAACACAACCGCGAGCGGGTCACCAGCCACGGCGCTGGCCGAGCCGGACACGGTGATGGCCGGCGCCGGCGGCGTGGCCGGTTGTTGCGTGGTGGGAGCACTGTCACCACCGCCGCCACCGCAGGCGGTTAAGGTCAGCAGGGTTGCCGTGGAAACGATGGAGAGTGCGAACTTCGCCTTTTGCATTTTCTTCTTTCTCTGTTGATCAGGATGGACCGCGATTCGATTCGAACCGCTTAATCCCATCCTACGGGCTTGCTCCGCATGTCAAGCCCGCAAGAATCATCGACCGCGATTATTGAGGGCGGCTTGAATCTTCTTGTCGGTCTTGTACTGGCTCAACGCGTAGGTTGACCAGATAGCTGCGGGAATCCAGCCGATAATCGTGATCTGCAGGATCAAGCAGATGATCCCGGCGAAGGGGCGGCCGATCGTGAAGAACTGAAACCAGGGCAGCAGGATGGCGAGGAGTAGGCGCATTATATTAAAAATGTGTCAAATACGATAAGGTCAGCAAGCATACAAGAGTTGGGGCCGCTATTACAACGGCATTCCGGTTCTCGCACTGCACCCCCAATGCGAGGGGGCGCTACATTGAGCGGTACGGCGTCATTCCGCAGTGCAAATGTGCCATTGCTGCACGCGAAGAATGGCTGGTGCCGCCATAGACGGATGCTGCGCGATCCGCATACGTTGCAAGCTATTCCGTTCTTGCCCGCGTGAGGCGGGTTCGCTCTCGCTCTCGCGTATTGCTCGACGCTAGGCAACCGACTCCAATTGCGTAACAGTGCAAAAAGAGCCAGCCCAGTACGAGAATAAGAAGCAGACGACCGCCCACTTCCAAGGATTCTTGCCGAGCCGGTTGGCCCACTTGAAGCCGAGATACAAAGAGACGACGTAGAGAAAGACGACTTGCAGGCAGTACTTGATGGCGAATAGCATTGGCGGTTTCCTTAAACCTTGCGACGCCGACCGAGCTGCACATTTCCCAGCGTGCCGCTGCATCCGGGACAGGAGAACGTATTGCTCAATTCGATCTTCGGTGCAGTGTTGGCGATGAGGTAAGGCGTGCGGCAACTGCGGCAAGGTGCGAGATCGAGTTGCGCATCCGTCGACATGGACCGGCAGATGTGACAGGCGCGATCAGTACCGATACGAGAGTCAGGCCCAAAGAACTTCTCGAACAAGTCGTACGCGGCGATGAAGGCCTCAGGCACGTTTGCGCCGAATGCCAAGCCAACGCGATAAAGCGTCACCATCATCGTTGCCTGCAAGCGATGCAAGGGCTGCTCGAAGTACCACACCATCGACGTAGGCAACTGGCCGGTGGGCGACGACGAGCCGTGAATCGCTTGAAATAGCTGACGAGTCTTGGCGGAGTTGATACCAAGCAGTGATGTCACAGTGGACGCGCGGCAGTACTGCCGGATCATCATCTCGCTGTAGACCTTCTTCTTGAGTGGATCGAGGCGGAGATTCGACCAGCTATGCTTCACATTGATGCGGTCTGCGCGCATGGGAACCGTGGCCAGGAAATGGTGGCCAATGACATCGGGCGACACGCGCGCGGTCTCGAATTCGAGCCAGAACCGCTTGCTGTCCAAACGCCAGCGGAACATCGGGAAGTCAACCTTGGAGATGGCCAGGTCGAGCACATGCTGGGGCAGCGATCGCAGGTACAGCGCCAGTTCTTTGCTGATACCCAGCAACGGCGCTGCGAGAATGCTCACGTGCAGCAGCTCCACCATCAACCAGATGTAGTGCCGGTTGTTGTAGAAAAGGCGGAGCTTGTCGTCGTTGCTCCACGCTGGCAGCTGCGAGCGCAGCTTGTCCACCGCAACCGTGGTGGTGGTGCTTTCGGTGAGGCACTTCCAGTCGTGGACATCCATGAGTGTCGGGACCACAACAAGGAAGGGCGTACCCATCAGGTCACGTTGCGTGGCGACCGCCTTGCGCATCTTGTCAATGTGGGCGCGATCAATATGCAGGACGGCATCAAGTTGGGGATGCGCTCCCAAGGCTTCGGCGAGATGGTCCGTCAGGTGGTAGTTGGCCGAACGGATTCGGTCGCACGTCATGCGTGTCAGTTGCAGGCGCTCGAACTCCGCGGTAAGGGATTGTTGTTGCATGGCTGCAGGTCTCAGCGAGTTTGGAGGGCGGTACGGATGTCGGCGTGCAGGCGCGCGACAATGCTGTCAAGCACGGCGAGGGTCGACTTGAACTGCTCGATGCTGCCGTCCATCTGTACGGCCATTTGCGTCGTTGCGAAGGAGGCCACAGTCTTCTCGAACTGGTCGACGAGTGTCGAGAGAGCGTCGCTCGCCTTTGTACGGCGGTCGAGCAAGGCAGAGCGCTCCTCAATCTCCTGTTCGATGGTGGCGCGCCGGCCCTCGATGCTGGCGAGATTGGCCCTTGCGGCTTCCAACTCCTCATTCTTGGCGGCCAGTGCATCTTCTAGCGTGGCGTAGCCTGACGGCACCACCGGCACTTCGACTTTCTCGGAGCGGGCATTGGCGCGCGCATCTGCAACGCGCTCGTTAAGCTCACGGGATTCGCGCTCGAGGTCCTGGATGCGCATTTGCTGCATGCTTTGCGCATGGTTGTGCCGCGTCAGTGCCTCGCGGACGTGGCTCAGCGCCTCACGATCGGCATCGCGTTCTGTGCTGAGCTTCGACACTTCTTCGGTGAGCCGCCGGATCTCGATGTCCTTGTCGGCGTTGTCCTGAACGGTGTTGGCCAACTCGGAAGTAGCCATGTCGAGGCGAGCGCTGACGTCAATCACTTGTTCTTGCTTCTTGCGAAGCTGCGCAATGTAGTCGCGGATGTTGCTGCGACGGAAATCCGGATCGTTCTCCTTGTACTCGATGACGGCGTCGATCTCTTCGTCGGTGTAGTGACTGCTGCGCAGAATCATCAGCTCGCCGATGTTCAGCTTGGAGAGTGCACCGTTATGGCTCAGGAAACGGCGATAGAGGCCGAGGTAGAGCTTGGCCTGGTTGGGATGCAGTCCGAGCTGCTCTTCGGCGATGGCGTTGAAGATCTCCCAGCCGCGCATTCGCGCGCCGCGCGTATCGCCGAACTCGTTGATTGAGGACTCCATGGAGGCGTCGTGGACGTGCTGCAAGTCCGAGCCCATCTCGAGCAACAATCGCTCGATCTTCTCGCGCGTGCGCTGGATGTTGCGAATGCTTTCGCACAAGCGATTGAACACTTCATCGCTGATGCTGGACCCGATCGCTTCGCGCAGCCGTGCCTTCCACATATTGGGGTCAACGATGTAACCATTGGGCTGTGCCTCCGCGTTCGGCACCAATGCGTTAGATGATTTCTTTTTCTTTTCAGGCATGTTTCTCTCAAATTAAGGACACGACAACCAGCGCAGCGCCCCCTTCGTGTCGTCAGCCTCAGGCAGCGAGATTACGAAACGCTTGCCCAGTTGTGCGGGCAGAAAGCTACGTTTTTTGGGATGCGTTTTTCCGGTCGCCCCGGAAAGCTGGTTGCTTGTACGCGTGTTATCGGGGCAAGGGCTGCCCGATTTAGGTATTTACCCCTACGCTACGGGGCCCATTTAAGTTGAGCGAAAGGCAGAAATTAATAAAAATAACATCACTGATACATTTTGCAATGTGGGATGGCGTGAGCGTGCTCACGGTATTTCCCCGGAAAGACGCATGTTTTTGGTGAGCTTTCCGTCCCAATCCCGTGATTTCCTCAGCTACGATCTACTCAACCCCGCGTCCAGGACGCATCGACCAGCGAAGCACGCCCCTGAGTGGCGTTGCCTTCCGCCCATCTCATTTCCCATCGGCCAGCGTGCTTGCGCCATGCATCGGCATGCCGCAAGCGCGTTCACGCGCGCCATCCACGGGTTTCCTTGCTCGTCCGAGCATCGAAAAATCGCCTGGCATCCGCCAGGAAATCCCTTGCAATGTTTCTGGAGAGAAACCGTGGAGTTCCTTACAAATCTCGTCAAGCGTCCCCTGCAGTTCCTGATTCTCTGCATGGTGTTGTATCTCGCGAGCAAGTCCTTTGTCGTGGGCCTGTTTGTGGCAATCGTTGGCGTTTCATTTCTATACAGCAAGGCGGGCTCGTTCAATCGCAGCGTGCCTGCAGCGCCTAAGGTCTCGATGCCGGACTACCCGTCCAAATCGAAGCCCCAGGCACCTCAGCCGGAAGAGCAATCCGAGCAGCTGTACGAACGCTCTGCGGTTGTGACGCCGATTCGTCGAACAGGAACGCACGATCGTTCCTGATCCACCGCCGCCCGACTTTCGGGCGGCTCCTTCCACCTGCCGCG
>VFQP010004425.1_pt1 | contig 13104 bp, 14 predicted proteins | sample 3512351 | NCBI WGS metagenome assembly VFQP01 (sample SAMN10412372, study PRJNA504923) | tailings metagenome | isolation source: Relicate 1 Philex TSF1 revegetated site | place: Philippines: Tuba, Benguet | collected 2017-08-29 | reverse complement strand
AGCCTGATCGGCAGCGATCCGGTGTGAAGCCAGATTCCAAGTTCGTCGGCCAAGATCCTGAAAGCCTTGAGGGCTTCGTCCTCGTCCTGTGGCCGAACCAGCTCGAAGACGAGCTTGGAGCGGGTCTCCATCAACGACACCGTTTCCGGCAGCATGACGAGATCGGCGCCGCCGCTCCGGGCCTCGCGGATCATCTCGCTGACGATGGCGACGTTCGGGGCGACCTGGTTGCCCGAATTGGTCTGGATCAACGCGAGGTTGAAGGGCGTACCCATCAGGCGGCCAGCAACTTGTCGAGTTCGCCGCGGGCGTCGAGCGCGTGAAGGTCGTCACAGCCACCGACATGCTGCCCGTTGATGAAAATCTGCGGCACGGTGTAGCGGCCGCCGGCCTTCTCGGTCATCTCTTCGCGAAGCGCAGGATTCATATCGACGCTTATCTCGTTGAATTCCGCGCCCTTTTCCTTCAGCAGCCGTTTGGCCCGCGCGCAGTAGCCGCAGAATGCCGAGGTATAGATGTCGATTTCCGCCATGAAGCTCTCCCGGGTCATCCGTCCTATATAGCCGCCTGATCGGGCAACGCAACACGCGCCAGCGTCAACACATCCACGCGTGTGGCGCCAGCCTTGTGCAGCGCCCGGGCGCAGTGACCGGCGGTTGCGCCGCTCGTGAGCACGTCATCGACCAGCACGATCACCCTGCCCTTCAGGGCGTCGGCATGACGCGGCGTAACCGCGAAGGCTCCGCGCATGTTGGCGGCCCGCTCCTTGCGGCTCAGCGCGCCCTGGCTGGCCGTTCTCCGCGTCCGGGTGAGCAGGTCGGGCACGAAGACCGGACCGCCGGCTTTCGCGATGTGACGGGCGAGGATCGCCGACTGGTTGTAGCGCCGCGCGAGCAGCCGGCTCCAATGCAACGGCACCGGCGCGATCATGTCGGCATCCTCCAGCAACTCCCGCCCGACACGGCCCATCCAGCGGGCGAACACCGGCGCCGGATCCAAGCGGTCGCCATGCTTGAACTTCAGCACCAGCCCGCGGCTGAACGTGTCGTAGAGCATCACCGACCGGGCCCGGTCGAAATCCGGCCGCTGCGCGATGCACTGCAGGCACAGGGCGCCGTCGCCAACCTCGAACTCGAGCGGCACGCCGCAACAGTCGCAGCGCGGTGCGCCGATGAAGCGTACCTGGCTCCAGCAATCCGGACAGAGATGGGCGTGTTCCTGAACGATGGCGGCGCAGACGGGGCATTGCGGCGGAAACACCGCATCCAGAAAATACCGGCCGATCTGCGAAACCGCCCCCAACATCTCGCCACTCTAGCAGACTATCCGGGGCGCTGCAGGCGTGCCATATAGCCGTCATGAGCAACGCGATGGAGATCTTCGACCGGCGGGTGGTGCGCCAGCGCCGCGACCAGAAGGCCGCCGGCTATGACGGATTCGACTTTCTGAAGGCCGAAGTCGCGGACCGGATGGCCGACCGCCTGCTCGACATCAACCGCCGGTTTCCCGCCGTCCTCGACCTCGGCAGCCATACCGGGGCGCTGGGGCGCTTGCTGGCGGCACGTCCTGATTTGGAGACCCTGGTGTCCGCCGATCTGTCGCCGCGCATGGTCGCGCACGCGGCGGGCCTGCGCGTCGCCGCCGACGAGGAATGGCTTCCTTTCGCCGAGGAAAGCTTTCATCTCGCGGTGTCGGCGCTCTCGCTGCACTGGGTGAACGACCTGCCCGGCGCGCTGGTGCAGATCAACAGGTCCCTAAAGCCGGACGGACTGCTGCTTGCCGCCATGCTGGGCGGCGACACCCTCGCCGAACTGCGCCACGCCATGATGCAGGCGGAACTGGCGACGGAACCGGGCGTCGCGCCCCGGGTATCCCCTTTCGCCGACATACGGGACGCGGGCGGGCTGCTGCAGCGCGCGGGGTTCGCGTTGCCCGTGGCGGACGTGGAAAGAATTACCGTGGACTACGCGGATGCCTTCAGCCTCATGCGCGACCTTCAGGGCATGGCCGAGACCAACGCGGTCATCGAACGGCACAAGGCGCCGCTGAAGCGCCGGACACTGATTGCGACGATGGAGGCCTATCATGATCTCTACGGCAGGCCCGACGGGCGCATCCCGGCGACGTTCGACATCGTCTACCTGACCGGATGGGCTCCGCACGAAAGTCAGCAGAAGCCTCTAGCACCCGGCAGTGCTACAATGCGTCTCGCCCAGGTTTTGGGCAGCCAAGAACAGTCGACCGGGGAAACAGCATCACCCCGGCCATGGAAACGCCCCTGATGGGCCCGATGTACGTTTTGTAAGTAACGACAGAGGGTTAGGTGCGACATGCATGGAAAGAAGATTAAGTCGTGGATCGCGATCGCGGATAGTGCAAAGGCACGCATCTATTCGACGTCGGGGCCAGGGCTGAAGCTCGTTCTGATCGAGGAACTGGATTCCGAAGCGGCGCGCCGTCTTGCCCAGGAGCTGGTGAGCGACAAGCCCGGCCGGAGCTTTTCCAGCGCAGGGCCGCGGCGCGCAGGAATGGAGCCGCACAGCAATCCTCAGAGCGTCGAAAAGCACAAATTCGTCAAGGATCTAGTCGACTATCTAGACGCGGCGGCGATCCAGGGCGCATTCGATGATCTGTTCCTCGTCGCGGCGCCCCGCACCCTCGGCGAGATCCGCAAGCTGTCGAACGGCCATATCGTATCGCGGCTGAAGGGCGAGCTCGGCAAGGATCTGACGAACATTCCCGAGCCAGAGCTTGCACGGCATCTGGAGCCGCTCGACATCGGCAAACACGCGCTCGATTAGCGCCGCGTGATCCCCTGGGGAAGCGGTGACCAGACCACCGCTCCTATGCCTGCGTCGGCAAGGGTCCGGTTCGTCCACTGATTGCAGGTCGTAAAGATACTGTAAGTCCCTGACCCTTCGTAGAAATTATCGAAGGGTCCATATCCCGTGCCCGTCAGCCGGCGCACCGGGCCCGGGGCAAATCCCGCGCGGATGTTCCGAACCAACCGAAGGTACTGCGACTCCGAGATGGTGAGCCGGATGGCGTCGGCGCGCGGCGCGGGCCACTCGGTGACATGCATCAGCGCCGGCCGCCACATCAGCGCGCGCAACCCGGCGCCAATCCGGAAGTCCGACCAGTCGCGCGTCAGCAGATAAAATTCCCGCTCGCCCCAGCCAAATGCCAGATACCTGGTATCCGATCTGGTGACGAGTGCCTCGCTGTGCCAGTCCTTCAGCCCATTGGAGACCGGTACGGCCACATCCACGTGAATACCGTTCGACGAAAGAAATATTTCAACACCGCCAGGTGTTTGTGCGAATGTTCTGTTAACTGGAGAGAACATCGCCGCGGCGGCGACGATCCAGTACACGGCGATGGCGCAGGCGAGCCCGCCGAGGAGACGGACCGGCCAGCGCCAGTCGGTCACAACAGGTCGCGGAGCATCGCCACCAGCGGCACGTCGGCAGGCGGCATCGGATAGTCGGAGAGGCGCGCGGCCTTGACCCATTTGAGCGCCTTGTGCTCGCGCGCAGTGACGGTGCCCTGCCATTTGCGGCACACGAACAGCGGCATCAGCAGGTGAAAGCTTTCATAGGTGTGCGAGGCGAAGGTGAACGGCGCCAGGCAGCTGGCCCAGGTCTCGATGCCAAGTTCTTCTTCCAGTTCGCGGATGAGCGCGGCTTCGGGCGTCTCGCCCGGCTCGACCTTGCCGCCGGGAAACTCCCACAGCCCGGCCATGGACTTGCCCTCGGGCCGCTGTGCGATCAGGACGCGTCCATCGACATCGACGAGCGCCACGGCGGCCACGAGGATGATCGGCTTCGGCTCGCTCATGGTATCAACTCCAGGAATCGCGTTCGCGCCGGTAATAGTGCACGTCACCCTCGCCGTCACGCAGGCGATAGCGGCGGGTACCCTTCCATTCGAACCCGGCCTTCTCCAGCACCCGGCAGGACCGGGCGTTGGCCATCATGACGCCGGCCCAGAGATGAGGCAGGTCATAGCGTGAGAAAGCACATTCTGAAATCCCCGTAACGGCTTCCGTTGCATAACCATTTCCCCAATACTTCTGCCCCAGCCAATCGCCGACCTCATTGTCCTCGAAGCTGACGCCGACGCCGCCCATCACCGCGCCGTCGGCGCGGCGGATCACCACATAAGGCAGCCCGCGCCGCCAGAAGCGAATGCGCCGCGAGATGCCGAGCCAGTCCCGCGCATCCTTGTCGGTGTAGGGAAACGGCGACCGCGACAGCCAGCGCGCGACTTCCCAGTCACCGATCAGTTCGGGAATGAACGGAAGGTCCGCGCGGCTATAGGGCCGCAGCACGAGACGGTCGGTCTCGATGCGGCGGCGTAAACCGATCAACTGCGGTAGTCGGCGTTGATGGCGATGTACCCGTGCGTCAGATCGCAGGTCCACACGGTCGCCGTGCCGCTCCCCACGCCCAAATCCACCGCGATGTCGATCTCCTTGCCCTTGAGGTGGGCGGTCAGCGCCTCCTCGTCATAGGATGGGCTGACCCGGCCGTCCTGGGTCAGGCGCTGCCCGCCGAAGGTGACGGTCAGGGCCTTGGGATCGACCTTCTCATAGGATTTGCCGACAGCGGCGACGATGCGGCCCCAATTGGCGTCCTCGCCGGCAATGGCGGTCTTCACCAGCGGCGAGTTGGCGATCATCTTGGCGACACGCTTGGCCGCGCCGTCATCCTGGGCGCCGTTCACCTCGATGGTGATGAACTTCTGCGCCCCCTCGCCGTCCCGCACCACCTGCCGCGCCAGGTCACCCATGACCTCTTCGAGCCTGGCCTTGAAATCGGCGAGCGCCGGATCGGCCGCATCGCTGACCGGCGCGTTACCGGCGGTGCCCGTCGCGAACAGCAGCAGCGTGTCGGAGGTGGATGTGTCGCTGTCGACGGTTATGGCATTGAAGCTGCGCTCGTTGACCTCGCGCAGCAGCGCATCGAGCGCATCCCGCCCGATGGCCGCGTCCGTCGCCACATAGGCGAGCATGGTCGCCATGTTCGGCTCGATCATGCCGGAGCCCTTCGCGATGCCGTTGATGGTCACGGCAATGCCGCCGATGCGGGCAGTCGCCGTCGCACCCTTGGGGAAGGTATCGGTGGTCATGATGCCGCGCGCCGCCGCTTCCCAGCCGTCCTCGGACAGCGCGACGGACGGCAGGGCGTTGACGATCTTCTCGTAAGGCAGCGGCACGCCGATGACGCCGGTCGAGGACACCATCACGTCCTCGGGCGCGCACTGCAGCAGCCGGGCCGCGGCGCGCGCGGTCTCGGCGGAGGCGTTGTAGCCCTCATCGCCGGTGAACACGTTGGAATTGCCGGCATTGACGACAAGCCCGCGCGATGCGCCGCCCGACGCCTTCAGCGCATCGCGGCACCACAGGATCGGCGCGCCGGGCGTCAGCGAGCGCGTGAACACGCCGGCCACCACGGTGCCCTCGGGGAAAGTCATGAAAGTGACGTCGGGCCTGTCCTTGTACTTCACGCCCGCCGCGATGGTGCCCAGGCGCAGGCCGGCGATCGGCGGCAGCCTGGGAAAGCCTTCGGGCGCAAGCGGGGACAGGGTCGTGGCGACCATTCGTCGAACTCCGGTACTGTAATGCCGTTGAGGGCCGGACGCCCGCCTCTCAGCCGAAAAGCAGGTCGTCGGGCTTGGCGATGGGCTGCTTCTTATCATAGGCCATCCAGCCTTTCACCAGCCGGATGAGGTACCAGATCCAGACCAGGCACATCAGCGGAAAACCGATGATCATGCCGATGATCGTGGCAACGAGCATCCAGCTCAGCACCATGCCTGCCAAGCCGACCCAGAAGGTTCGGATCAACCAGGTGTCGTGGCTTTCACGCCACGTTCCGGCATTGTCGGCGCGCTGCACATAGGAGATGACGACGCCCGCGATGGCCCCGATCCCGGAGAAAAGCCCGACGGCGTAGCAGATATAGGCAATGATGCCCATGTCGGTCGAGCCGGCCTGCGGTGCGATCTGGTTGTCGCTCATCGTTCGCTCCTATGTTCTTGGGACGCTCGAACATTCTGCCTGCATCCGTCGTTACCTTCAAATCCAGATCACCGCCGCGCCTTGGGGTTCATTGACATCGCCCCATGCCGGTCTTATGTGTCCCCGGTATGTGGGTCGCCCGGCCATCGGGCGAGAAAGCAGGGTTTTGCATGCTCGGACTAGGCAACCTCGCCAAGCGGCTCTTCGGCTCGGCAAACGACCGTATCGTCAAGGGCTACGCGGCCCGGGTGGAGGCGATCAACGCGCTCGAGCCGAATATCAAGGCCCTGAGCGACGAGCAGCTCAAGGGCAAGACGGCCGAATTCCGCGAGCGCCTGCAAGGCGGCGCCACCCTCGACAGCATCCTGCCGGAAGCATTCGCCGTCGTCCGCGAAACGGCATGGCGCGTGCTGGGCCAGCGGCACTTCGACGTGCAGCTCATCGGCGGCATGGTGCTGCACGAAGGCGGCATCGCCGAAATGCGCACCGGCGAGGGCAAGACTCTGGTCTCCACGCTGGCCACCTACCTCAACGCCATCGAGGGCAAGGGTGTCCACGTCGTCACCGTGAACGACTACCTGGCAAGCCGTGACTCGAAATGGATGGGCCAGATCTTCAAGTTTCTCGGTCTCGACGTCGGCTGTGTCGTCCACGGCCTCGACGATGACGAGCGGCGCTGGGCGTATTCCTGCGACATCACCTACGGCACCAACAACGAGTTCGGTTTCGACTACCTGCGCGACAACATGAAGTTCTCGCTGGAGAGCATGGCACAGCGGCCGTTCAATTTCGCCATCGTCGATGAAGTGGACAGCATCCTGGTCGATGAAGCCCGCACTCCGCTGATCATCTCGGGCCCCACCGAAGACAATTCTGAACTCTATCGCACCATCGACCGCTACATCGGCGACCTCGATGAAGAGGATATCGAGAAGGACGAGAAGGCCAAGACCGTCGTGCTCACCGAAAAGGGCACCGAGCACATGGAGCAGATCCTGCTCAAGGCCGGGCTGATCCACGGCGGCAGCCTCTATGACATCGAGAACGTCTCGATCGTGCACCATGTGAACCAGGCGCTCCGCGCCCACAAGATGTTCACCCGCGACGTCGACTACATCGTGAAGGACGACAAGGTCGTCATCATCGACGAGTTCACCGGCCGCATGATGGATGGCCGCCGCTATTCGGAAGGCCTGCACCAGGCGCTGGAGGCGAAGGAAAAGGTCAAGATCCAGAACGAGAACCAGACTCTGGCCTCGATCACCTTCCAGAACTATTTCCGTCTGTACCCGAAGCTGGCCGGCATGACCGGCACCGCATCGACCGAAGCGGCGGAATTCGCCGACATCTACAAGCTGAACGTGGTGGAAATCCCCACCAATCTCCCGGTGCAGCGCATCGACGAGAATGACGAGGTCTATCGCACCGCCCGCGAGAAGTACGACGCGATCATCAAGCAGGTCGAGGAGTGCACGAAGCGCGGCCAGCCGATCCTGGTGGGCACGGTCAGCATCGAGAAGTCTGAGTACCTGTCCGAGTTGCTGAAGAAGCGCAAGATCAAGCACGCGGTGCTGAATGCGCGCTATCACGACGAGGAAGCCCAGATCATCGCCCAGGCCGGGCGCGCCGGCGCCGTGACCATCGCCACCAACATGGCCGGCCGCGGCACCGACATCCAGCTTGGCGGCAATGTCGAGATGACGATCGCCGACGAGGCGGAAGGCATCGTCGACGACGCCGAGCGCCAGCGCAAGATCGAGGAAATCACCGCGAGGGTGTTGGACGAACGCGCCAGGGTGAAGGCGTCCGGCGGTCTCTACGTCATCGGCACCGAGCGGCACGAAAGCCGCCGCATCGACAATCAGTTGCGAGGCCGGTCGGGCCGCCAGGGTGATCCGGGTCACTCCAAGTTCTACCTGTCGCTGGAAGACGACCTGATGCGCATCTTCGGGTCGGAGCGCATGGACAGCATGCTGGTGCGCCTCGGTCTCGAGGAAGGTGAGGCGATCACCCATCCGTGGATCAACAAGGCGCTCGAGAAGGCGCAGATGAAGGTCGAAGCGCGCAACTTCGACATCCGCAAGAACCTGCTGAAATACGACGACGTGATGAACGACCAGCGCAAGGCGATCTACGAGCAGCGCCGCGAGCTGATGGAAGCCGAGAGCGTCGCCGAGACCATCTCCGACATGCGCGAGGACACGGTGCTGCACGTGCTGCACCAGCACATTCCGCCGCGCTCGTTCTCCGAGCAGTGGGACACGGACGGCCTGCGTGTCGAATTCCACCGCGTCTTCAACATCGAGCCGCCCATCGCCGAATGGCTGAAGGAAGACGGCATCAGCGAAGTCGAGATCGGCGACCGCCTGCTCAAGCTGGCCAACAGCCACATGGACCAGCGCCGCGAACGCTTCGGTCCGGAGGCGATGACGTGGCTGGAAAAGAACATGCTGCTCCAGACCATCGACACGCAGTGGAAGGACCATCTGCTGCAGCTCGATCATCTGCGCCAGACGGTGACGCTGCGCGCCTATGGCCAGCGCGATCCGCTCAACGAGTACAAGAGCGAGGCGTTCGAGATGTTCGAGGCGATGATGAGCCGCGTGCGGACCGAGACATCGCTGCTGATGTCCCATGTGGAACTTCGCTTCGACGGCCCGCCGCCGGAGGAACAGCGCCCCGCGCCGCAGGGCCAGGCAACGCATATCGATCCGGTTACCGGCGAGAACGAGATGGCGCTCGACCTGCTGCGCGGCAAGCGGGCAGCCAACAAGAGCGATCCCGGCACCTGGGGAGCGGTAGCCCGCAACGCCCCCTGCCCTTGCGGCTCGGGCAAGAAGTACAAGCACTGCCACGGCGCCTTCCAGGCCGCGTGACCGGCTGCGCCCGCTCGTCGGGCGTTACTTCTGCTTGGCGAGATCCATCGACGCGTTGACCGCGAACAGGTCGATCAGCTTGACGATCTCCGGATCGGTGCAGCCCTTCGACTGGACCGCGTTGGTCGCCACCTGATTCAGGTTCTGCATCCGCGACTGGAGCATGTCGCCGATTTCCTTGACCGGCTTGTCGGGCATCTGCGCGCGAATCCGGCGGATCATCTGGCCCTGCACGACGCTGAAATTGCCGACGAACCGCGTCATCAGCGCCTGCTCCGGCGGCTTGCAAAGACCCGCGACGACGCCCGATATGGCGAAATTGTCGAACATGGTCACCAGCGGATCACGCTGTGACGAGCTTGGCGACGCGTCGGCCTGCGGCGAGTCCGAGGGCGGCGCATCCATGTCGACCTGAGCCATCGCCGCCGCGGGGGCGGCGAACAACGAGGCCAACAGGAAAAGGCGGCTACGCCACACCGGCGGTGCCCAAGGCTAGGAACTTGCGGCGGCGCTCGTCTCGGAGCGCCTCTGGCGACTTGCCGGCGAGGGAATCGAGCGCGCCGCCGATCGCCGAGCCGAGGCGGTCGATCGCCTTAGACGGATCACGGTGCGCTCCGCCCAGCGGTTCGGCGACGATGTCGTCGATCACCTTGAGCTTCTTGAGGTCCTGGGCGGTCAGCTTCAGCGCGGTCGCCGCCTCTTCGGCGAAGTCGGCGCTGCGCCAGAGGATCGAGGCGCAGCCCTCGGGAGAAATCACCGAATAGATGGCGTGCTCGAACATCAGCACGCGGTTGCCGGTCGCCAGCGCGACCGCGCCACCCGATCCGCCCTCGCCGACGATGCACGCGACGAGCGGCACGCCGAGGTTGAGGCAGGCCTCGGTCGAGCGGGCGATGGCCTCGGCCTGCCCGCGCTCCTCGGCGCCGATGCCGGGGTAGGCGCCCGCCGTGTCGACCAGCGAGATCACCGGCAGCGAGAAGCGGTCGGCCAGTTCCATCAGCCGCACCGCCTTGCGGTAGCCCTCGGGCCGCGCCATGCCGAAATTGTGCTTCAGGCGGGTTTCCGTGTCCCTGCCCTTCTCATGGCCGAGCACCACCACCGCCTCGCCGCGGAACCGCGCCAGCCCGCCGAGGATCGCCTGGTCGTCGCCGAAGCCGCGATCGCCTGCCAGCGGCGTGTAATCGGTGAACAGCGCCCCGACATAATCGCCGAAATGCGGCCGGCGCGCGTGCCGCGCCACCTGGGTTTTCTGCCAGGGATTCAGGTCCTTGTAGGTCTGGCGCAGCATCTGCTCCAGCTTGCCTTCGAGGCGGACCACCTCGTCGACCACATTGACCCCGCCACCGTCGGAGAGGCGCTTCAACTCGCGAATCTTGCTTTCGAGCTCCGCGATGGGCTTTTCGAATTCGAGGACTGCTTCCATGATGAGGATATCGTTACGAACCCTGTTCGTTTCAAAGGAACGCGGCGCGCGACACAACATTTGGTGACGGCGGCCGGAGACAACCTTGTACCCGAAACCGGACCGAGTTGCTAACCCGGATCGGCCAATGGTGCGCGGCCGCACCGGCCATGTGGCGAATTTCGACTCAACGGCCCCGGATGGCGGGCGTAAGGTGACCGAATGCAAATCGACGTGATCTCAGATTCCATCTGCCCCTGGTGCTTCATCGGCAAGCGGCGCCTGGAAAAGGCTATCGAGGCCCGCCCGCAGATGACGTTCAGCGTCATGTGGCGGCCGTACCAGCTGAACCCGGATACGCCGCGCGAGGGCTACGACCGCAAGGCCTACATGCAGGCCAAGTTCGGCGGCACCGACCAGGCGAAGGGCGTCTACAAGGTGGTCCAGGCCACCGCGAAGGAGGAAGGCCTGGAATTCGCGCTGGAGAAGCAGAAGCGCATCCCCAACACCCTCGATTCGCATCGCCTGAACCATTGGGCACACACGGCCGGCGTCCAGGACGCGGTCGTGGAAGGCATCTTCCGGGCCTATTTCATGGAAGGCCAGGATATCGGCGATCCGGCCGTGCTCGTGAAGATCGCCCGCGAGGCCGGTATGGACGCCGGCGTGGTCGCCAAGTTGCTGGCCAGCGATACCGACCGGGAGCTGGTACTGCGCGAGGAGGCCGTCGCCCGCCGCATGGGCGTGACCGGCGTCCCCTGCTTCATTGTCGATCAGCGCCTGGTGATGGTGGGCGCCCAGGAAACCGACATGATCCTGCGCGCCATCGACCACGCCGCCGAGCAGGCGCAAGCGGCCGAGTAAGAACCGACTTCCGAAAATGAAAGGGGCGCCGAAGCGCCCCTTTTTTTTCGGGTACTCGACGGCTGCTTACAGCGCCTTCAGCTTCTCGACGGTGGCGATCAGCACCTCGGCCTGGCGGATCGATGCGAGGTCGATCAGCTTGCCGTCGAGGGCAACCGCGCCGCGGCCTTCCTTCTGGGCGGCGTCCATGGCCTCGAGAATGCGCTTGGCCTTGGTCACCTCGGCCTCGGACGGGCTGAACAGCTCGTTGGCGAGCGCCACCTGCGACGGGTGGATCGCCCACTTGCCCTCGCAGCCAAGCACGCCGGCGCGGTTGGCCTGGGCGCGGTAGCCATCGGGGTCGGAGAAATCGCCGAAGGGGCCGTCAACCGGGCGCAGGCCGTGCGAGCGGGCCGCGACCACCATGCGGACGATGGCATAGTGCCACATGTCGCCCCAATAGGTGTCGCGCTTGCCGGCGTCGTCAGGGTTGGAAAGAACGACGTAATCGGGGTGCGGGCCGCCGATCTGGGTGGTACGCATCTTCATCGATGCCGCGAAATCGGCGACGCCGAAATGCAGTGATTCGTTGCGCTTGGAAGCGCCGGCGATGGCGTCGATGTTCATCAGGCCGCGGGCCGTCTCGATGATCAGCTCGAAGCCGACCCGCTTCTTGCGGCCCTTGGCGGCCTCGATCTGGGTGCACAGCAGGTCGAGGGCATAGACGTCCTCGGCCACATCGACCTTGGGCAGCATGATCAGGTCGAGACGCTCGCCGGCGTTTTCCATCAGATCGACGACGTCGCGGTACATGTAGTGGGTGTCGGTGGCGTTGATGCGGACCGAAACCGTCTTGCGGCCCCAATCGAGATCGTTGATCGCCTCGATCACCAGCTTGCGGGCACGCTCCTTGTCGTCCGGGGCAACCGCGTCCTCGAGATCGAGGAACACCACGTCGGCGTCGGACTGAGCCGCCTTTTCGAGGAAGCGCGAGTTGGAGCCCGGCACGGCCAGCTCGCTGCGGTTGATGCGCGCGGGAGCCTGTTCGACGTTATGGATGGACATGGTCGCCTCTTCTGTCTGGAGTTTCGGGGCACGCTATCCAGCACATGGGGGCGAGTCAATCAGCGCACGGGCAAAGCTGCCCTCAATCGACGCGGCGGCAAAGCCGGCGTTCACGTCGCCTTGGCGAGCGGATGCCCGTCGCGTACCAGCGCCTGGAGCCGTTCCTCCAGCACATGGGTGTAGATCTGGGTGGTGCTGATATCGGCATGGCCCAGCATCTGCTGGACGGAGCGCAGATCGGCGCCATTGTTGAGAAGGTGACTGGCGAAGGCGTGGCGCAGCACATGCGGGCTGACCCTGCGCGGATCGATCCCCGCCTCGACCGCCAGCGCGTCGAGCAGCTGGAAGAAGCGCATCCGGGTCAGATGCCCCTCCTTGCCCCGCGACGGAAACAGGAAGGACGCCCCCTTCGGCCCGGCCTGTTCGAGGAAAACGGGGCGGACCGTCAGATAGTCGGCCATCGCGGCCTTGGCCGGCTGGCTCAAGGGCACCAGCCGCTCGCGGCCGCCCTTGCCCTTGACCAGCAACACGCGCATGTCGCCGCGCGCGGCCGAGGCGGGCAGCTTCACAAGTTCGGACACGCGCAGCCCCGTGGCGTAGATCACCTCGAGCAACGCGACCAGGCGCACATGCCGCGGCGACTGGCTGGCGGCCACGCGCGCCTGCGCCGCCTGCATCAGCTGGTCGACCTCGGACACGGTCAACACCTTCGGCAAGGTGCGGCCGCGCTTTGGCCCCTCCAGCGACGCCGCCGGATCATCGCCGCGCATGCCGTCGGCGAACAGGAAACGGAAGAACTGCTTCAGCGCCGAAAGCCGCCGCGCGGCGGTGCGCGGGGCGAAGCCTGCATCATCGAGCCGAGCCAGATAAGCGCGGATCGTTTCGGTACTCGCGCC
>VFQP010004424.1_pt1 | contig 13109 bp, 7 predicted proteins | sample 3512351 | NCBI WGS metagenome assembly VFQP01 (sample SAMN10412372, study PRJNA504923) | tailings metagenome | isolation source: Relicate 1 Philex TSF1 revegetated site | place: Philippines: Tuba, Benguet | collected 2017-08-29 | reverse complement strand
GGCCTTCGTCCAGCAACTTCTTGAACATTTCCACGCCCGTGCAGGTCGTCTTGCGCGTCGCCGAGAAGCCGACGATTTCCACTTCCTCGCCCACCTTCACGATGCCCTTTTCGATACGGCCCGTCACCACGGTGCCGCGGCCTTGGATCGAGAAGATATCTTCGATCGGCATGATGAAGGGCTTGTCCACCGCGCGCTCCGGAATCGGCACGTAGCTGTCGACTTGCTCCATCAACTCGTCGATCTTGGCTTCCCATTGAGCTTCGCCGTTCAGCGCGCCCAGCGCCGAGATCTTCACCACCGGCAGATCGTCGCCGGGGAATTGGTAGCTCTTCAAGAGTTCGCGAACTTCAAGCTCCACCAGCTCCAGCAGTTCGGCGTCTTCCACCATGTCCGTCTTGTTCAACGCGACCACGATGTAAGGCACGCCCACCTGACGGGCCAGCAGAATGTGCTCGCGCGTCTGCGGCATGGGGCCGTCGGTGGCGGCCACGACGAGAATCGCGCCGTCCATCTGCGCCGCGCCCGTGATCATGTTCTTGATGTAGTCCGCGTGGCCCGGGCAATCGACGTGCGCGTAGTGGCGCTTCGCCGTTTCGTATTCCACGTGCGCCGCGGCGATTGTGATACCGCGCGCTTTTTCTTCCGGGGCGTTGTCGATCGAGTCGAAGCTCCGGAATTGGTTCTTCGGATTGTGCTTCGACAGCACCTTCGTGATCGCAGCCGTCAGCGTCGTCTTGCCGTGGTCGATGTGTCCGATCGTACCCACGTTCACGTGCGGCTTACTACGGTCAAATTTTTCTTTCGCCATTTTGCTCGAGCCTTTGGTACAGGTTTATGAAATTCCGCCGGAATAGAGATATGGAGCTGATGACCGGGCTTGAACCGGTGACCTCGTCCTTACCAAGGACGCGCTCTACCAACTGAGCTACATCAGCCCGAAACCACTACTGTATCAGGCTGGCAGCGTAGATACCGCCCCGCAATACGGGAGAGGTGGTGGGCAGGGAAGGATTCGAACCTTCGTAGGGCTATGCCCGACAGATTTACAGTCTGTTGCCATTGACCGCTCGGCCACCTACCCATCTACGCACGGCCCTGAACCTCCAACGTCCGGACGCGCTTACGCACTCAACTTTGTACCATCGCTTCAAATGTCAATTTCGAAGGAGGAGATTGAGGCGCGAACGACACCCTCAATGAAGGCAGGCCGCCTGACAACCTTCTTATCGTAACACGGCAATTCGTCTACGCAAAAGGAGTACTTCGAGTGGTCCCGGGGGGTTCTCTGGCAATGGCTCCACCTTCCCTTTCTCACTCGGCAGTGGCGACCAAATCTCCATTCCCGCAGCAACCAGTTGCGCCCCCAAACCGCCCATTTGCGCGGGTCCAACGGCCTGCGCAATGCGCGCCTGCCAAGCCTGCGGCGACCCTGCGTTCTCACTCAGCAAACCGAAAAACGCAAACTCCTGACGCAGGCCGGGGTCTTGCAATTCCTTCGACCATTGGACAAACCTTGGCCGCTCAGGCGCCCGCAAGGTCAGCCCGAACTCAATCATGGCGCGGTGCATTTCCGCTGCGGTTTTGCGCTCCCCACTGCTCTCGGCGATCTCCTTTTCCCACATCGCCTTTAGCTCCGCCGGTCGATTCGTTCGAGCGAACCAATAAGCCCTCTGCTGTGCCAAAGCGCTAGGAGAAATTCTGCCCAACATTGGCTCCAACCATAACCCGTGCCTTTGGTCGGCCTGCCTCAAGTCTCCCGCCATACTCCAGGCCACGGCTGCCTTCCAAAAGCCAATCCGGTTTTGAAAAGTGGGGAAGCGGCGGTTCAACTCATCGAAAGCCTGTGCCGCCTCCCGGAACCGTCGCCCCATGAATTGTACTTCTCCCAACGAGTCCCAAGGATTCGCTTCGTTCGGGGCTTGTTTTCGATATTCCAGAATCGCGGCGATCGCGGCTTCCGTATTGCCTCGATTCGCTTCCGCATACCCTAGGCTGTTCCACATATCCGCCCGCTTGGGGTCTGCCATCAGGAGTTCCCGCAAGTGCTTGACGGCCTCATCCCACTGCTTCGCGCCTTGCGCAAGTGCTGCAGCTTCTTCGCGCATTCGCAAGTCCACGGGTCGCACCGCTAAGGTTGCATCAAAACCGGCGAGCCGCTCCCTCGGAGTTTCCGCCAGCAAGGTCATGAGTTGTCCGCGGGCGAATTGGCCGGGCCGGTCATTCGGCATCCCCAACCCAAGAAGCAATTGCCGGGCCTCCTTGGATTTTCCCGCCCGCAACAAGCCTTGCACCTCGCTCAAGTAGGCAGGCCAAAACTTAGGGTTACTCGCAATCAGCTTCGCGGGACCACCCTCTTCCGTCAAAGCACCCCATTCCGCATCGGAACCAAAACACGCCCCTGCACTCCCAGGAATCTGCTTCCGCAGCAAATCCAATAGCGCTGCACAGCCCTGAGTTACCAACTGGTCCGCCGTCGCGACCACAGAAAGCTCGGCCAGAAGCTGCGTAGTCCGGCTATCCACCAATTGCGCGGCCAATTCCAGTTGCCCATCTTTGCCTTCACGGACCTGCCCCGAAAGCCGGATGCCTGCTCTGCTGGCTCGCACCTGCTCGCTATCCAATGCCGCCGATGCGGCAACAACTGAGTCCGCCGCCAGCGCCCAAACCAGAGCCTCTGCGGTCGCTGATGCCGTCTTGTCTATGGACCGGTTTGCGCTTTGATTCTCAAAGCGCTCTACAACGAGCCGGACATTCTCCGGCTTCAAATCGTGTTTCCCGCAACCCGTCACCCAAGAAAACGCCATCAAAACCGCGGCCGCGTGGGCCGCGATTCTAAAGGGCACGATACTCCGTCTTCAAGATCGACTGGAACTCAGGATTTTCTTTCAACAACGCGAAAGCATCGTCTTCGGCGATCTTTGCCCGCTCTTTGTAGCCTTCCTCCAAGGCTTTGCGCAAATACTGCAATGCCCGTTCATTCTGGCCACCCTTGGCGTAAAGCTTTGCCAGGTAATAGTGAAACTTCGCCCGTTCCTCCACGCTGCGCTCTTGCAGCACGGTTCCATTCGAACCACGGTGCTCAAACACATTGGGATCGAGTTCGAGAGCCTTCTTGTAGGATTCGCTCGCATCCTCGTACTTCTTCCGGGCGAAGTACGCGGTTCCTAAATTGGAATGCATGCTTGCGGACAAAGGGGAAATGGCAAGTGCCTTCTTGTAGTGATTAGTCGCCCGACGGTAGCTCTTTTGAGCATAAGCAACCGTGCCAAGATTGTTGATCGCCTCGGCATAGGACGGGTTCAATTTCACTGCCTTCTCATAGCTTTTCTTGGCCAGATTGAGCTGTGCCATCTGGTGATAGGCAATTCCCATCTTGTTCCAGGTCAAGGCCTGATTTTGCGGCATTTGGGAGTACATCTCCACCGCCTCGCGGAACATCTTGCGGGCCATGAAAATGTCGCCTCGCATTTCCGGCGTTAGCGCGTTTGGATTGGACGCAGCCGGTGCGGGATTGGCTGCCGGCGCAGACGGAATGCTGTTGTTGAAACTATTCGCGAACGGCTGCGTTGGAGCTTGGGCCCAAGCGGCCGCGCTCAATACAATCGCCACAAAAACTTTGCGGACTCCCAAATTGCAGGAATACATTGTTCGCCTCACTACTTGCCTGCATTCTACTCCCTTTCGGGCTATTTGAAAATAGACCGAATTCGCCCCCACAGTCCTTTCTTCTCCTCGGCCTTCGACTTGCTTTCCTCGCTCGCTACCGGGCGTTCACTGCTTTGGCCCGCCTTCGCCTCCGAGCGTTTCATGGCTACAGTTCGGGGGCCACTGGATGCGCTTGTCGAACCCGGGCTCGGCACGTCGTCACCCTTCTTTTCGTCGTCCGTGTCCCAACTGAATACCTGCGTCGCCCCTCCCACTCCTTCCACCGGCTGGGTCCCTGCTATGTAGACTTCGGTTCGGCCGTTTCCCAATTTGCCGCTGGCAATGTCCACTTCGGTCGTCACCACGCCTTCCGGCGGATTGAATCCCAAAACGCCCTTGTATTCCCGGTGCTTGTGCGCCCGCTTCATGAATTCAGTCCAGATCGGCAACGCACTCTTGGAGCCTTCCAGCTTGATATCCCGGTTATCGTCAAAGCCTACCCACACCACACAAACCAGCTTCGAAGTGAATCCTGCAAACCAACCGTCCCGGCTGGAACCAGTCTTTCCCCCCGCAGGCAGAACGAATCCACGTGATCGCGAGCTTGCCGCCGTTCCCGCGCGCATCACGTCCTCCATCATATTCACCATCAGATAATTCACGCGCGGGTCCAGCACTTCGTGGCGTTCGACTTTCTGTTCGTGCACGTTCGATCCGCTCCGGTCTCGAATTGTGCGCACCCAATTTGGCCTAGTCGCAATGCCGTTCGAAGGGAACATCGTATAAGCGCCGGCCATTTCGATCGGCGTCACTTCGTAGGCTCCCAGCGCCACCGCCGGCGTAGGTCTGACTTCCATGTTCAGGCCCGCCCTGCGCGCGAGCTTTACAATTTCTCCGTAACCAACCGCCTGCGCCAGCTTGACGGTGGGAATGTTCAAGCTCTTCATCAGCGCCGTGCGCATCGTCACGGCGCCATAGTATTTCTCTCCGAAATTCCCTGGCTCATATGTGCGTCCGTCGTACTCAAACACGGTCGGCTCGTCCACCAGGATCGACGTCGGGGTAAAGACCTTTTCGCTATCGAAGAGCGCCGTATTCAAGGCGGCTGCGTAAACAAGCGGCTTAAAGATCGATCCGGGCTGGCGTTTGGCGACCGCACGGTTCAGTTGGCTCGAGCCATAGTTTCGCCCGCCGACGAGCGCCTTGATTTCGCCATTGCGTGGATCCATCGCCACCAAGGAAACTTGCACTTCGGGGGTCTTGGCCTTCGGATCTTTCCTGTGCCTTCTCGCGATCGCCTCGTCGACTTCTTTCATGGCGATGCGCACGCTTTCGGCGGCGTCTTGCTGCAAGTCCAAATCCAGAGAAGTGAAGATCCGGTAACCACCGTCCTGGAAGTCCAGGTTGGGATACTTCTGCTGCAGGAAGTCGTTTACCAAATCGACAAAATAAGAAGCATCGGCCGTATCCAGGCCCTGCCGGGCGACTTTGATCTCGCTGGCCGCCGCAGTGGCCATTTGCTGCTCGTTGATGTATTCGTTGTCCTTCATCAGGCGCAGCACGATGTTTCTGCGATTCTTGGCGCGATCCGGATAAGTAAAGGGATTTGTCGCACTGGGGCGTTGGATCAATCCTGCCAGCAGGGCCGCTTCCGCCAAATTCACATCCCGCAGATCCTTGCCGAGGTAGGCCTGCGCCGCCTCGCCGAGACCAAAAATGTTAAAGCCACCGCGCCACCCGAGGGGAACATAGTTTATGTAGTATTCGAAGATCTGTTCCTTGGAAAGCTTCTGTTCCAGGATCAGCGTATAAACCATTTCGTTCAATTTGCGCGTCCAGGTCTTCTCCATCGAAAGGAAGAAACCACGCGCCAATTGCATTGAAATGGTGGAAGCTCCTTCGGACTTCTTACCGCTGGCTACGTCCACCATCACTGCCTTAACGATGCGGATCGGGTCGAAACCCGAATGGGACCAAAAGCGCTTGTCTTCCACGGCCGTAACCGCATTCACAACGACTTTCGGCACGTCTTCAAAGCGCACCATGCGGCGTTTCGTCCGGCTGCGGTCGAACATGTTCGTTACCAGTTCCGGTTCCAAAAGATATTGGTTGCGGGAGCTGTTATCGGCGAGCGAAATGATTTGCTTGATGCGGTCATCGCCGATCTTGACAACGCCGCCGTCCCGGGCGAAGTAAGAATCCGGCCCCGGATAAATCTCCACCGAATCGCCGCGCAGCGCGTAATAGCCGGTCGGATTGTTGTTGGACTCGGAATATCCGCTCTTCCGGAGTTGGACCACCAACTCGTTACGGTCGATCGTGTCTCCCACGCTCAGCACATGCGGCGCCGCATAGATTCTCGAGGCGTTGCCAAAAGGCCCCGCCGCCAGCTTCGCATCGATTTCACGGGAATACTTGCTGTACAAATAGCCGAAGCCAAGCAGCCCCGTCACCAGCAGAAACGCCGCAGAGCCCAGAAGAATGCGCCCCACCGGGTGCACCAAAATCCGCACCAAAAAGGCGCGCGCCGGAATCATCAGCTTTACGGACATCGCTTTGTACATTATCTAGCCTAGTACTAAGACGCTTTCAGCGCCGCACCTTGTTTCGGTACGTCCCCTGCATGCGAGACTGATGCGTAGGCTCCATGCTCCGCCGCCTCAGCTTTTTCGCCCCCGCCGCGCTGCTTGTGGTCACGCTCCTGAGTTGGCGGCAATATTCCACCTTGCTGGACAGCAATCGCCAAACTCAGGAGTTATCCGCTCGCACCTGGGAGTCGCAGCCGCCGCGCTTTCCGCTCCAGGCGATCTCCGTTCCGTGGATTGCTCCTATCTCTATCAGCCCATTGGTGATCTTTGAACCAGGCAACGGCCCCTGGCAAGGCACCGCGTTCTATTTGCAGCCGGGATATCTAGCTCGGGCACAGGATCAAAGCGGCTACGACTATTTTGCCGCCGGCCGTCAGGCAGAACTCAATCCCGCTCAGTTACTGCGCATTCTGATTCCTGTATTCGCCATCTGCATTGTCTGGCGCTACAAATCAACGGGACAGCGCGGCTGGATGACGCCTCTCAAGGTTATGTTGGAAAGGCTTGCCCCTTCCTTGAGCCTGGTTTTTGTATCGTGCGCGGCCTTGAGTTATCCGAGTTTGAGCGCCGATGGCGCAATCCGGCTCTTGCTTCTATTAGGGCTCTATCTTATTTATGCGCTTGCTGCTTTGTCCCTGACTCTGTGGGGCTTTCGGCTCTTCCCGAGACCAAGCGCCGCCGCCGCCGCGTTGTCCTTTTTCTGGCTCTTGAATCTCGCTCTCGCCCGGCCGATCAGCTTAAATGTGGCTGCGATTATCAAACCGCTACCACGTCTCGAAGAGTTTCTTCAAGTTCTGGATCAGGAAACCCGCAACGGCTATCTAGGCGCCGACCCGAAAGAAGACCGCGAGCGCCGCTACGTTACCGAAGCGCTCCGAGACTACAAGGTGAAATCCGTCCAGGAACTACCCGTAAATCTTTCCGCTATCATCCTCCAACGGGAGGAGCGTCACCAACGGGAAATCTATAGCCGCCGCCTAAAGGAGCTCCGGGCAGGTTTCGCCGCGCAAGACCGCGTTGATCAACTGATGGCCTTTGTTTTTCCGCAGATTGCGGTCGAAACCGCGTCCGCCGCTCTAGCCGCCACTGACTCCATAAGCGAGCATTACCAACTCGCGGCTGCGGATGCCTATTGGGACAAATTGGTGGATAGAGTCTATGCGGATGTTGTTCGCGAAAGTGGCCCGCAGGGCTTCATGAAATCAGTTCCCACGGAGTACTGGAAGCAGTTTCCTCGCTTTCAAGGCTCAATCCCGCCCATTCCCTTCTCCGTCCAGCGGGTTTACGTACCGCTCTGCGCGCTCCTGATTTGTGCGGTGCTTGCATTCCTGCCCTTACGAAAAAGCGAGGTACGAGAATCGTGAACCCACATTCCCCTTGGTTCCGTTACTTGCTGCCCGGAGCGATTGCAATATTGATGGTGGCAGGCGTGGTGTTCTCGGCGAGCGTCTCTGCAAATTTGGCGCAGACCGAGGCCAAGCTCCAATTAAACGCGCTCAACGAACCTCAATCCGCCAACCCATTACAGACATATATCGAAGTGGCAATCCCGAAGGCACCATTGCCCCTCCTGAGCAGTGGCTATATGGGCATCTCCCCATCCATTCACTTGATCCGAATTACGGCCACCCGCCCCCTCTCGAACATTGATCCCATCGAAAACGCCGCGCGCCGCCGCTTTGGGCGCGTCGATCTCAGCTTCGCAGTCCTTTTCGGATTGCCTTTGGCCGCCCTCCTGATTTGTGTGTTCATATCGTGGCGTGCGGCTGAGTTTCAACCCACGAACAGGTTATGGGATTATGCGGCCGAACACATTGCCCTTCCCCTCAGTGCATGGTTTGCTTTTTGCTTTGCCGCCTTTCTCAGCGCGCAGTACGCATTTGGTTTGCGACTGGAAGGCAACGAGGCCTTTTTAAGGATGGTGGGCTGGACTCTTGGTGTCGCGCTCTATTCCGTCTTTTGGCTGGCTCTCTTCTTGTACCTGCGACTGCGCTACCAATCCGCGGCTAAGGCAGCTATTTGTTACGCGGCTGCTTTTGCGCTTTTCACGATGATTCTTCCAGGCTTTCTCCATGCGGTTGCGCTCGCTGTTGCGACGCCGGAACCTCGCATCGGCCTGACTCTGGAGCGCCGGAGACTGACTCAGTTCAATTCAGCCGTTTCCCGAGAGAAGGTGGAACGGCTGCAGCGGCAATATGGCGACGATCAAGCTTATGATGCCCTGTCGCTCGTGGCGAAACAGACATTGACTACGCTTGCCGCCGAGGAAGAGCTAAGGCCCCACCTTGACGCTTTTGTTGGCCGCATCCATCGCTTCGAGCAGCTAGAAGAAGTTTTCCATTGGCTGTCGCCGGCATCCGTCACTCGCAGTTTGATCGACGACTTGGCCGGAACCGGCATCCGGCGTTATACCAGTTTTCGGGAGCAGGCCGCCGAGTTTTGCGATCAATGGCGCAAGCACCTCGTGCCTAAGTTAATTCGCGGTGAGAGCTTGGATTACGACGATCTGAGAAATACACCAAAGTTCCGTTTCCAAGAGGAAGCTGGCTCGACCTTGACGCTTAGGGCTACCGCCCATTTGGCGGTTCTGGCAGCCGTCTCTGTGCTGCTCGCAGCGTTGTGCCGGAAAGAATACCGTAGACAAAAGCCAAACGCCACCCGCTAAGGGTGGCGTTGGTCATTTAAAAACCTGCTGTGTAATCGTTAGCTAATCTTGTGTTCTTTGTATTCGACGTGCTTCCGAATAACAGGATCGTACTTCTTTTTCAGAAGCTTTTCTGTGCTGGTCTTCGGGTTCTTCGTGGTCGTGTAGTAGTGGCCAGTTCCGGCCGTGGAAACGAGTTTGATGTTGATACGCATCGCCGAACTTCCTCTACTTCTTCAGATCCGCAACCACGCGGTCAATGCCGACCTTGTCGATGGTGCGCAACGCCTTGGCGGACAGACGCACACGAATGTAGCGCTTTTCGCTGGGTACCCACAACCGCTTTTCGTGGAGATTCGGCTCAAAACGACGCTTGGTCTTGTTGTTCGCGTGGGAAACGCGATGCCCGCTGATGGGCTTTTTTCCGGTAAGTGGGCAAACCTTGGCCATGGCTATCTCTTTTAAAATCTAGGCTATAGAACCTGATGGGATCGTTGGCGTGGGGCGCCAACCTTTCCAGTATAGCCAATGGACCCTCAGCCCGCAAGTCTACCCCTGTGGACGGCCCAAGCTGGGGATTGCAATTCCAACACAAAAATTTCTTCCTAAAACTCAGCGCCTGGTATAAGATCACCAAACCTAGGAGTTCCAAGAAACGCCATGAAAGCCATAGTCCGTTTCGCCATTACAGCCATTTTGGGGTCCACCCTCACTTTTGCCCAATCCGGGGCCGGGTCGATACAGGGCACCATTACGGACGCTACGGGGGCCGCACTTCCCGGCGCCACTGCGCGCGTTGTAAACAACAGCACGGCCGTCGCAATTGAGACCACCGCGAACGAAACAGGCTTTTACGCGGTCCCTGGCCTTTTCGCCGGTGAATATACGGTCACGTTCAGCGCTTCGGGAATGAAAAAGTCCCAAGTCCCATTGACGCTTCGCAATGCCCAGAACGTCGTTTTGAGCCCCAAACTCCAAGTCGGCGACGTCGCAGAACAAATCACGGTAGAGGCCAACGATGTCCAGCTCGTCACTTATGACAGCGGTACCGTTAGCAACCACCTCGACCGGGCACGTATTGACCAATTGCCGCAAAATACGCGTAACATCATGCGGCTCGCCGCAGCCACGACGCCAGGCCTCGAAGCTGGAGGACAACGCGCCAACGGGTTGATGCACGAGGGCCTGGAATACACACAGGACGGCGCGCCGATGACCAATCGCAATTTCGGCGGCGCGCGCAACTCCGATCTGGCTCAACTCCCGGATCCCGATGCCGTCCAAGAGGTAAAGATCGAAACCCTGAACTCAGGCGCGCAGTTCGCTACCCCCGCGACCGCCATCATCACCACCAAATCCGGCACCAATCAGTTGAAGGGCACCATGTTTCACACCATGCGCAACAACGCCATTGGTATCGCCCGCGCCCGCCAGAACTCGCCCGATTTCGCCGCTCCCCACTTGGTCCGCAATGAATTTGGGCTTTCCGGCGGCGCGCCGGTTTACATTCCGAAGCTCTACAACGGCAAGGACAAGACTTTCTGGTTCGGCGCCTGGGAGAGATACTCCATCCGCCAAGCCGCCGAGCAACGTGTCTTCGTACCTACCGTCGCCATGCGCCAAGGCGACTTCAGTTCTATTCCGAATAGCGCTGGCGTGAACTTCATGCTCTACGATCCCAACACGACGACAGCAAACCTTAGCCGCACGCCCTTTCCAAACAACCAAATCCCCATGTCACGCCAGAGTCCCCTGGCCAAGGCGCTCTACGCCGCCACGCCCTTGCCCACCTTTTCGGACAACCCGCGTGTTCGCTCCAATATCACCGATGTGAACAACATCCAGCAGAACGTTCCTAACTTCAACGTCCGCCTCGACCATGTCTTCGATCCAAATAATCGCGGCTATGCGCGCTTCACGCATATCGATCAGTTCCAGCAGGGACTGCGCAACTACCCGAACGCCTCTCCAGCGAACATCGCGGGGGGCGGTCTCCCGGCCGGCGCCACGGGTTATCAGCAGATCCTCGTGACCACCATTAGCGCGGCTCTGGGCTACTCCAAAGTCTTCTCCCCCACGCTTTTCAGCGAAACGATTCTCAGCCGGCAGTGGATGCGCCAATACGTGCAGGGCGCCGGCGACGTTAACCAGAACTACGAGAAGCTACTCGGCTTGCCGAACAATTTCGGGCAGTCCGGCTTCCCAGAGATTGGCGGCAACCTCATCATGCCTTACGGCGGCTCGCAATATAACTACGGCATGAGCCAAATGCTCACCAACTTCGACCAGAACATGACCAAGATCTCCGGAAAACACACCATTCAATTCGGTGGCCGTTATCGCCATGAGCGTTTCGGATACCTTCCGGACCGTCAGGCCGATGTAGTGAGTTTTTCCAATCTTGCCACCGCAGTGTACGACCCAGCCACCGGTGGTAACTATGGCGCCCGCGCCAATACTGGCTTTGTCGACGCCGACTTCTTCCTCGGCGCGGCGAGTTCCTACCGCCAAGTCAAGAACGCGCCCTTTGGCAACTTCCGCAAACACGAACTCGCCTTTTACGTTCAGGACAATTGGCGCGTCTCTCGATCTCTTACCATCAACGCCGGTGTGCGCTGGGAAGTCCACCCAGCTCCTTACACACGCGACGGGATCAACGTCACCTTCGACATGAAAAACAATGCCTTGGTGCTTGCAAATCCACTGCAGTTCTATCTGGATAAGGGCTACACCACGCCGGCTATTTTGACGAACCTCAACAACCTGGGCGTCAAGTTCATGAATCCGGAGCAAGCTGGGCTACCTGCTGTCGGCATTTTCAACAACTACTACAACTTCATGCCCCGCTTGGGCTTCGCTTACAACCTCAGCCGCTTCGGCACCGTGATCCGCGGCGGCTTCGGCACGTACATCTATCCCGTGCCCGTGCGCAATTCTATGCGCGTATCGATTACAAATCTGCCGTTTCTCGCCAGCTACGTGCGGGATTTCAACGCAGCTGCGCAGTCGCCGGACGGTTTACCCAATGGTCTGCTCCGGAATCCTTTGACAGTCGTCGCAGGCCAGAACAGCACGGATGTCGTCAATACGGCACAAACCAATGCGCTCCTGCCCGGCATCACGAATCAATCCGTCGATCCCAAATACCCACCAGCCAACGTCCGGCAATCCAGTCTGACCATCGAACAGCCCTTCAAGAATGGTTCCGTTTTCCGCGTCACCTACCTCTACATTCAAAGCAGCAATCTAGATCAGAATTATCAGTACAACTTCGGCCCTTCCGCCTACACTTGGGCGCAGCAAACCGGAACGGCGCTCCCTACGGGTCCGTTGGCCGGAGTGGCTACCCGGCCCTACGACAACCGCACTTGGGGCAATAACGTAATGTCCACTAAGTACGGTTTCGCCAATAATTCATCCTTCCAATTCAACTACCAGCGCCCCTTCAAGAATGGCTACGCGTATCAGATCTTCTACGTACTGAGCAACGCCTTCCGCATCGGCGGCAATACTTTCCGGGATAGCGTGCTTTACCCCGCGCAGGCTTTTTCTCCCGGCGTCATTCCCGCCGACATCAATCCGGGCACCATTTTGGAGCCCAGCCGCGAGCTAAATCGCTTCCTTCACTACCGTACGGATACGGAAATCCCCAAACACCGGGTAAGCTTCAATGGCATTGTGGATCTGCCCTTCGGCCGCGGAAAGAAGTTCCTTGGCAATTCCAACCGCTGGCTCAATGCCTTAGTCGGCGGCTTCCAACTCGCTTACATCGGCAATGTCGTTTCCCAATACGTTGTTCCCTCGGTGAACAATTGGGGACCCACCGCGCCGATCAAGGTTTACAAGGACAGCGTGCCCGTTACCGATTGCCGGAGCGGCGTCTGCCGCCCAGGCAACTTGTGGTTCAACGGATACCTTGCCCCGAACCAGATCAACAACCCCAACGGTGGCGTGACGGGGCTCCCGGCCGACTACGTTCCATATCAAACCCCCATCAACAATACAATTGGGCAACCGAACTACGGCACCAACAACGTAAACGTTCGTTTGGCGAATGGCAACAACCTGCTCACGGCGTACAACCCAGGCCCCATCGGAGCGAACCCGTTCTGGAAAACAAATTTCCTGGGCCCCTTCAACTACACCACCGACATGTCGCTCTTTAAGGTCTTCAACATTACCGAGCGCTGGAAGCTTCGCTTCAATATCGACGCATTCAACGCCCTGAA
>VFQP010006371.1_pt1 | contig 13116 bp, 11 predicted proteins | sample 3512351 | NCBI WGS metagenome assembly VFQP01 (sample SAMN10412372, study PRJNA504923) | tailings metagenome | isolation source: Relicate 1 Philex TSF1 revegetated site | place: Philippines: Tuba, Benguet | collected 2017-08-29 | reverse complement strand
AGCAGCGGCGCCGCGGCGGCGGCCTGCGCCGCCTCGGCCAGCGACTGCAGCAGGCCCTGGTGCGCGTCGCCGTGGCCCTGGAGCAGCATGCGCGGGAGAGCCAGCTGCACGGCCTGCGGGGCAGGGGGCGTGCCGGCTAGGGCCCAGTCAGTCGATGCACGGTGCGCCTGGCTCGCTCGCTGAGCACTGCAGCAGTTGGTTGCTGAGAAGGAAAGCGCAAGGCGCGTTCCTTTCGGGGGGCTGCAAGAGCTGCGGAGGAAAGGGTTTTAAACAGTCGCACCTGAGCGCCCGGCATGCCGGCCAGGAGAGCCTGCAGGAGCGCCTCCAGGTCCCCCGCCGGCGCGCCGCACAGCAGCAGCCAGGCCGGCGGGACGCGCTCGCCGCCGTGCCCTGCTGCCCACGGCGCCGCCGGCGCCGCCGCCGCGTCGGCGTCCGCCGGCACGGCCGCGGCTAGGGTTGGCAGCCCTTGCGCGCGGCCGGCGTCCCCTGGAGGGCGCAGCGCGGCGCTCTCGCCGGCTGGCAGCGCGGCGCGGCGGCTGGCTGGCGGGTCGGGCGCAGCGCACAGCATGCCGGCGCGGCGCAGCAACGCCACTTCTGCGGCGAAAAGCTGCCCGCCCTCCTCCTCCTCCTCCTCCTCGTCCCCCTCCCCGTCCTCCTCGTCCCTATCTTCCTCGTTCCGCTCAGCAGCGTTGAGCAAAGGAAGGCCTGGTACCTGCAGCGGGCGCGTGGAGAAATGCGCGAGAAGCGCCGGGGGCAGCAGCCAGCGGCCGGCGTGGCCGCCCGCCAGCGCCCGCAGCGCGGCGCACAGCGGCGGCAGCAGCAGCGGCGCGGCGGCGTGGGGCAGCGTCGAGGGCAGCTGCGCGGCGCCACCTGCGCCCGCACGTGCCGGGTGACGACGCCCCACGCCACGTGCTGATTCCGCGCAGTTGGGTCGCAGGTGCTCTGGGTGCGAGGCCACCGCAAGCGCCAAGCAAGCTCGCTCACCAGAGCCCAGGAGGGCCAGCGGCTCGCGGGCCGCCGCCGGCGGCGCCGCCGTGCCCAGCGCCTCCCACCAGTCGCGCTCCTCCACCACCACCCCGTCCAGCCACGCCGGCAGCGCGCCTCCGCCCACCGCTTGCTCCTGCTGCTGCTGCTGCTGCGGCGGCTGCTCGTGGCCGCGCCCGCCTGCGGACTGCAAGGCGGCTGCAGGCCGCTCCGCCTCGCGCTGACGCTGCGGCTGCTCTGGCGCGCCTCCCTGGCCCTCGCCCGCCTCCACTTCGACCTCCATCGCGGCCTGCTGCTGCTGCTGCTGCTGCTGCTGCTGCTGCTGCTGCTGCTGCTGCTGCCTGCTCGCGTCTGCGCCCTGCAACCGCAGCGCCGCATCCCCCTGGCCGCCTCCCACCCCGCCCTCGCCCCGCACCGCTCTGCCGTCGCCGCCGCCGCCCACGCCATCCCCCTCCGGCCCCAACGGCGCCACCGCAGCGGCCACCGCCTCCACGCCAGCAGCGCCCGGCCGGGCGGGGCCCCAGACCCGCAGCTCCGTCGCCCACGCCGCCAGGAACGCGCTCTGCCGCCTGTGCTGCTGGCCGTGCGGGTGCGGCGCGTGCCCTTCACTCAACAGGCCGCCGCCCGCGCCACCCGCGGCCACGCCGCCACCGCCGCCGCCGCCCTCAGCGACCACCGCGGCGGCAAACGGCTCGCCCGCAGGGGGCCCGGCGGCTGCTCCTCCGCCCGCCGCCGACGCGGCAGCAAGCGCCTGAAGCTGCCACCTCCGCTTGGGACTGAGAGGGCCAGGCGCGGCAGCCGCTGCGGCCGCAGGCCCGTCTGCGGTGACGCCGCCGAGGCTCGTGCGAGGCGGCTGGACCTGAGGGGGCGGCGGCGCGCGCGGGAGTTGGTCCTCGGCGGGCTGCAGCTGCTGCTGTGCGTGCTGAGGGGGCCGGTCCTGCTCAGCGGAGGGTGAGGCAGGCTCCGCCGGTGCTCGCTGCGCGTCTGCGGGCGCGCCGGGTAGGGAGGGCGCATCGCGCCGAGGCGGGGCGGGCGCGTCCTGGGGCGGCAGCGCTGCCGGCGGCGGGCCCCGGCGGGGCGCCTCGAGGGCGCCGGGCGGCGCGGCGCGGCGCACGGCGGCGAGCAGCGCGCCGCAGCACAGCGCCTGCAGGTCGGCGCCTGCAGTCGTTTGCCCCCCCAGCGACGCCAGGACGAGCAACGCGTGTGTTTGTGCGCACCCGTGCATTAACTCCAACTTCGCGTCGCGAGCTGCTTTCCCGGAGGTTTTGTGCACGCGCGCAGAGTCGCCCCTCGACTGCCAAGTCCGGCGAGAGCCACCACCCGCACAGCGCTCCCCGCCGCCCCAACGCGCCGCGCGCCGCCACTCACCGGCGTACCCAGGCGTGCACTGCGCCAGCCGCCGCAGCGCCTCGGGGCCGCACGACGCCTGCCGCGCCGCGGCGGGCCAGGCCCGCGTGAGGCGGAGGAGGATGTCGGCGCGTGCGCGCTCGTCCGGAAGCCGGAAGAGCACCTCGCGGTCGAAGCGCCCAGGCCGGCGCAGCGCCGGGTCAAGCGTGTCGGGCCTGCACACCATCGCCACCCAGGTACGATTGACTGCGATCGATCAATCGCAGAGGCAGCCACAGGCCCGGCGCTTGCCGCTGTCGTTGCCGCTGCGTTCTGCCACGCGTGCTCGCTGGAGGGCTGTGCGCTGAGGCGGGCGAGGGAAGCGAGCGCGGGAGGAGGTGAGCTTGAATGTGGCTGCGGTGGTCGTCGCGGAGGGTGCGTTGGGGGGTCGCACCTGTTGGTGGCGGCCACCACCAGCACCTGCCCTCGGTCCCCCATGCCGTCCATGAGGCTGAGCAGGGTGGACACGACGCTGGCGTGCACCTGCCCGCGGCAGGGACAAGGGCGACAGCACACGGCAGAGCGCAGTGAGGCAGGCCCTTTCGGTAAGGCCTCCAGCACCGAGCGCTCGACGCAAGCGGTGATGGAAAAAGTCGAGGGGTCGCGGGGCGCCGAGCTGGGGCGGAGGGACGCTGGCGTGGTGTCGCCGCACCTGGTCCGAGGTGCTCTCGCGCGCGGCGCGCGCCGGCGCCAGCGCGTCCAGCTCGTCGAAGAAGATGATGGAGGGCGCGCGGCGCGACGCCTGCCCCAACCCACCACGGGTCGCGACAACAGCAACAGCAACAACGAGCAGCTCAGCAACAGCGCCTGCGTCCTGCACATGGCCGGAAGCGCGACTGCTCGTGCGTCGAGCGCATCACGCCGGGCGCCCTCCGCACCTCGTCGAACAGCAGCCGCAGCGTGCGCTCCGAGTCGCCGGCGTACTTGCCCAGGCAGTCGGCGCCCTTGCGCATGTAGAGCGACACTGGCGCCGGCGACGCGCGCGCGCACTCGGCCGCCAGCGCGCGCACCGCCGCCGTCTTGCCCGTCCCCGGCGGGCCGTGCAGCAAAATGCCCCTGCGCGCGGAGCCACCGCGGCGCCACGCTCACGCACTGCCTTCCCCGGGAGGGTGGCCCCGCCTGAGCCAGTCGCAAGGAGGGTCAGTCGGAGCTCGTGCAAAGGTTAGGACGCACCTGGGCGCTTGGATGCCCATGCGCTGCAGCAGGAAGGGGTGCGCCAGCGGCAGCAGCGCCATCTCCTTGAGGCAAGCCACCACCTCGGGCATGCCGCCCAGGGACTCAAAGCCGGCGGGGGCGCTGGCGGCAGACCAGACGCGCGCGCCGGGGCCCCGGCCCGCCGCCTCGGCCTCCGCCTCCCTCACCCCGCCTGCACGTCGCGCAGGCGGTGGCGCGCACACACACCTGGGCGATTGCATCCCTCGCATATTGCGGTGCCAAAACCGCGGTGTGGCACCTGGCGTCAGACTTGTGTCAACCTGACTCTGGCAGCCAGCACAGCGGGACGCCTGTCCACCACCATCTCACTAGGCGTGCCGGTCACCGGCAACCCGGCCCTGGCCCCGCAGCGCCACTGTCCCGCACCGTCCGTTCACTCGCAAAGAGCATTCGCACCCTGGTCCCCGCTCCGCAGCACCCGGCTGTCGCGAGCACCTGGCGCGCCTGCTTCGCCAGGTGCCGGCGCCGAGCTGACTGACCGCAGGGTGCCGCACCTGCGCCTGCCAGGATGATGGGCGCCAGGCGCGCCGTGTGCTTGGCCACCTTGCGCTCCTGCTTGACGCGCCACTCCAGCTCGTCCACGTCCTCCACGCCGCCGCCGCCACCGCCGCCAGCGGCACCGGCGGGCGTGCGCGCCTGCCCGGGCCAGCCGCCGCCGCCGCCGCCCACCACGCCCGCGGGCGTGCGGGGCCCTGCGGCGCCGTCGTCCTCCGCGCCCTTTCCCCAGCCACCTGCGCCGACCGTCGCGTGGCGCGTTGGGCGAACGACAGTCACTTCATCACGTGCAGGACATCCTGAGAGAGGGAGCGATTCCGAGCAACGCTGGAGCGCAGCTGCCCTGCTGTCTTTCTCAAGCGAGGTTGAGTGGTTGCAGCGGCACCACCCACACACCGCTGGGCAAGGACAGGCCGCCGCCGCCGCGCCGCACGCGCAGCATGCGCATGACGTGCTGCGCCGCCTGCTCCTCCAGGCTGAGCCCTGCCGCTTCCGGGCCCTCCAGCCGGGCCCGCTTTGCCCCCGGCGTGCCCGCGCCGGGGGCGGCGTCGGGGGCGTCGTCCCGCTGCCCGTACCGGCGCCTCAGGTGCTGCCTGTGCTGGCTGGCGTTGGGCGCTGCTGCGTCCGCGCGTTCGCGGGCGCGAGCGGGGGCGCGGTGCGTTGGCGGCGGCGCCCACGCGTGCTGGCGGTGCGGCGCGGTGGGCGGGGCCGAGGCGCTGGCGCTGTGCAGCTTCTGGCCCTCGGGGAAGAGCTTGGCGTGCGCCGGGCAGGCCAGGAGGAAGTTGCTGACGTAGAAGCGGCAGTTGGCCTGCGTGGCGCACCAGAGGTGGTAGCTGCAGGGGCAGCGCTCCACGCGGCAGCCCACCGTGGCGCCGCGCCGGCCGCAGTGCGCGCAGAGGATGCCGCGGCCCCTGCGGACCGCCGTGCCGACATTCTTCAGGCGGCCGTGGTCGTCCTCGTGCACCTCTGGCGCCCACAGCGCGCACAGCCGGTGCACGAAGCACGTGCTCGCCGCCGCCGACGCGCTGCCCGTGTTGAAGGGGCCCACCAGGGCGCCCAGCACGCCGCCGTGAGCGTGGGCGAACCCGCCGCACAGCGCGCACGCCCGGCCATCCATGCACCGAGTTCTAGACGCGCTCCGTGGATGACAGATCGAGTTCATACCGCATGCGCTCGGGCTTGCGCTCCACACGCGAAAACACGAGGAGCGAGAAGCGCGAGACCTGCAACATTCTGGACCAAGCGACCGGGCGTACAGGATTGGCAGTCGCCGCAGCACTTGGGAGGCCGGCGCCAGAGAAAAGCAGATTGCAGAGGTGCGTGCGCCCCTCAGCTTGAGGCTGCGCCCTCCCGCCGTGGGTGCGATGCGCAGGCATCACGCTGGTGCACCTCTCTTGCTCACGACCCTCGTTCTGCTCGTGCACGCGTGTGCCGACATCAGGTCTTGCCCAGCCGCGAAAGCAGGAGAGCGAGCCAGTGTGACGACCAGCACGTGTAGCCAGCTCCAGGCGTGAGGCAGGCGGCCATCGGCTTCGCGCCCGGGCGCTGGGCTCGCGCGGGGGGGGCCCGAAGGCGATGGCGAGCTACTACTCCTCGGCGCAGCCCGCACAGGACCCCGCGAGCCAGTACTACAGCGGCTACCAGTACTACGCCGGGTACTACGGCGCTCAACAGCCGCCTCCTGGCGGCCCAGCAGGCGCGTACCCGGGCTACCCACCTCCGGCCGGCGCGCCACCGCTCCCCTCGGGGCCACCTCCGCCCGGAGCGCATCACGCTGGTGCACGCGCACCAGGCCTTCTCCGTGCTCGGGCTCGAGTCCATCCTGCACGCGCGCACCATGGGCTACCCGGTGCGCCCCTCGGGGGGACCTGGGCAGGGCAGCGCGCTGCCATGTGGCAAGGCGGCAGCACGCCGAGAACGAGCAGCTGAGGCGCCTGCCGCACACTGCCTGCCCTGCGTGCCTGCGCAGGTGGTGTTCACCGACCACTCGTTGTTTGGGTTTGCCGACGCGGCGTCCATCTGGCTCAACAAGGTGCTCAAGGTGGTGCTCAACGACTGCAGCCACCTCGTGTGCGTCAGCCACACAAGCAGGGAGAACACCGTGCTGAGGGCGTGCCTGCCGCCGGCCCGCGTCTCCGTCGTGCCCAACGGTGAGGAGGGCTTCACCGTTTGCCACCCCGCAGCGCCACACTCACGCACGCGCTTCAACGGTTGCTCGTCGCCTGGTGGCCTGTTTGGCGCCGTGCGCAGCTGTGGACATGCGTTGCTTTTGCCCCGAGGAGGAGGAGCAGCAGCAGAGCGCCTCCGCCGCCGGCCGCGCTCCCGCGCCTGGCCCCGCACCACCTGGCGCCTGGCGCGCTCGTCCCCCCTGGCCCTGGGACGGCCTGTCGGACCCCGTGGTGGTGGTGCTGCTGTCCCGCCTGGTGTACCGCAAGGGCATGGACCTGGTGGCGCTGGCCCTGCCGCACGTGTGCGCCACGCACCCCAACGTGCACGTCCTCATCGGTGAGCGACTGCAGCCCGAGATGCGTGCGTGGGGTCGGGGCGCAGGGCCCGCAACTGCTGCGCCCACACCGCCCCCCACTCACACCACGGCTGTTCCCTCGCCCGACCCTGTGCACGTGTGTGTGTGTGTGTGTGCAGGCGGCGGGGGCCCCAAGGCCCGGCTGCTGCAGGCCATGGTGGAGGCGCACGGGCTGCAGGCGCGCATCACGCTGGCAGGGCCAGTGTCCCCCGAGGACGCACCCGCCTTCCTGGTGAGCCTCAGGGGGTTGCGTGCTGCAGCACCTGCGCACTCGATCCCTCCCTTGACGCTCCCCGCCAGCCTGCTGCTGCGCGGCGCAGCGCCAGGGCCACATCTTCCTCAACGCCTCCCTGACCGAGGCCTTTTGCATGGCCATCGTGGAGGCGGCGGCGTGCGGGCTGCTGGTCGTGTCCACGCGCGTCGGAGGCGTGCCAGAGGTGAGAGGCCTGTGGGGGCGTGCGGGCGCACGCCGAGCTCGCTCCTCAAGCCCCTGCAGCATGACCACGCTGTGCCCTGTGGTGGTGCTGGTGGCGGTGGGTGGTGCAGGTGCTGCCGGCCGACATGGTTGAGTTTGCCGAGCCCAGTGCTGAGGGGCTGTGCTGCGCGCTGGACGCGGCGCTGGCGCGCGTGGCGCGCGTCCGGCCACGCGAGCAACACCAGCGGGTGAGGAGAGCACACCCCCTCGCGCAGCACGCGCGCGCCTCCCGCCCCCACGCTCGCCACGCACACGATGAGCTCCTCTCCACGCACGGCGCTTCCATGCCGCTGCAGGTGGCCACCATGTACAGCTGGGAGCGCGTCACGGCGCGCATCCTCACCGTCTATGACTTGGTGGCCGCCGGCTCAGCGAGGCGTGCACAGGCCACGCTTCCGCAGCAGCAAGGTGCCACCAGCGCTGACGCGCCTCTGGAGGCGCAGCCGCCTGACCCGCTTCCTGCTCTGTTTCCCCCCGAACTCTTGCGGCGCCTCGTGGCCTACTGGCAGTGCGGGTCATGGGTGGGCGTGCTCTTTTCGATGATTGCCGTGTGGCTGCACTGGTGGTGGTGCGTGCTCTCCTGGGCACTGCCGGCGCAGCACGTCGAGGTCGCAGTGGACTGGCCACTGCACCCCCTGCGCGCTGGATGAGCTCTCGCGTTTGCGGGAGCACCGGACTGCACTGCGCCTCGGACCCTGCTTGATCACCACGTGCTCGTGCGCCACCTTGCAACGCGCGTCGCAGCAAGGAGGCACGGCAACCCCACATCAGCCGACCAGCTGGAGGCTGCTCGCAGGCGCAGGTCCAGCAGGCAAGGGGGCGAGGGTGCCGGGCCTTGGCGCGCCTGGCGCTGGGAGCGCAGCAGCTGCCGGTGCAGCCGCAGCCGTGGGCGGAGGCGCGGCTGCCGGTGCCGGAGGTGCAGGTGGCGTGGACGCGGGTGCGGGTGCCGAGGCCCCCGCTCCCGCGACGGTGAAGAGTGGCGCAGCTGCAGTTGGTGCGCTGCTGGTGGCTGGTGGTGGAGGCGCTTGTGGCGTTGCGCCGGCCGCCGGCGGAGGCTGCGGGGATGCTGCTGCCGCCGCAGCCGGAGGAGGAGGTGCTTGAGCGACCTGCTGCGCTGGGGCTGGAGCGGCCGGCGGCGGTGCAGCAACCGCAGCGCTGGCTGCCGGTGCTGCTGTAGTGGTTGGAGGCGCGACGGCGCCTGCTGCGGGTGCTGGCTGCGACGCAGGCGCAGGCCCGGGCGGCGGCGGTGAGGCCTCAGGCGCAAAGGCCTGCACTGAGCTCTCGGCCGGTCGGCTCACGGTGGGGGTGGCGGGCGACCCGGGAGCCACCACCACGGTGGTTGCTGAGGGCGCGCTGGTGGGCGCTGGGGCTGGCGGTGCGCTGCCAGTGAGGCTCTCCACCGGGGCGCTGGGCTGCGCCTGCTCTTGCGCCTGCTGGAGCCCAGGCGCAGGTGCAGGCGCCGGGGCCTGCACCGGCGCCGCCTGAAGCTGCAGCGCGTGAGCGGGGGGCGCCTGGGGCGGGAGGGCTGGCGGTGGCTGCTGAGGTGGTGGTGGTAGGCTCCCTGCTGGCGGCCCCGCGGGCGGCACAGCGCCACTGGCTGCTGGCTGACCGACGGTGGCTTCCTGCAGCGCTGGTGCGGCTGCCACGGGCGGCGCGGCGACCCCTGGGGCGGCGCTGTCCTGCGGCTTGAGGCAGGGGAACAGCCTGCGCCACCACGACCTGGGAGCTGGGGGAGCGACCTGCATTGGCATCACGCGGTGATCACCACACCATCTGCGTGCTCAAGCTCCAGCCGGACCACGGAACGCACTGCTGGGCGTCAACAAGCATTCGTCGCTCACTTGAGGATCAGGCTGGGGAGCGGGCGTGGTGGGTGGCTGAACCAGGGCTCCGGGAGGGTACTGCTGCGCCGCCAGGTCGGTCGCTGGCGGGCTGCTGGCCACTGCGTGCGACGGCAGCTCCCGCGCGTTGACTGCGCCCACCAAGGGTGCTGCAGGGGCGCCGGGATCGGCTGGGAGGCCCCCAGGCGCTTGCTGCTGAGCCACGCCGCCCGGCCCAGGGAGCTGCGCCGGCGCCATGCCCGGGGGAGGGGGTGCGGGGGCCTGCGGCGGCAGCGGCTGGGCCGGTGGGGCGGTCCCCTGTCCCTGCTGCGCTGCCCCGTCCACCTCGCGGGGCGAGGGGCTCATGCTGGGGCTGATGACGCCGGGCGGATTCACCACGGGGCCCGCCTGCTGCATCCCCCCCGCCTGCTGCACGTGTTGCTCCGACAGAGGCGGGGACGCAGACGCACTGACGTACCCCGATGCCTGCACCGCCGGCGGCAGGCCTGGGCTGCCCTGCGCCAAGCCCGTGGCAGGTGCCTGGCCACCGGCCGGCGCGTCCCCCACGCCTGCCGCCAGCGAGAGCGTCTGCTCCTGGTCAAGGGCTGCCGGCGCCGGCGCCGGCTGCTCGTGCTGCGCAGCCGCAGGCGTGGCGGGCGCGGGGGAGCGTGGCATGCGCTCCACTGGGGGTGGCACCGGCGGCAGCAGCGGCGGCGCTGGCTTGGGCCCGCCCGTCGCGGCGTCTGGGCCGGTGGCCGCGGCCACAAAGCCCACGTCGTGCACGCCCGGCACCTGCACCATGTCGCTGCTGTCCCAGCCGCGGGGCGGGGCGTTGAGCCGGCCCACCACGATGACGGGCGCCGCCGCCAGGTTGGGCAGCGGGTGGCCCGCCGCCGCGAGCTGCGTGCGCCTCTTGCGCGCCACCAGGGCGTCCCACTGCTCGTCCGTGAGCTTGGGCTGGCAGCTCCAGCACGTGGGCTCCTTGATCACGTCCACCTCGGGCTGCAGCAGGTGGTAGTGCCCGGCGGGCGCGCCGCGCGGCACCACGCCCAAGCGCGTGGGGGAGCCCCAGGCGCCCACCAGCTTGCCGCCGGTCCCGCGCGCCAGCTGCCACTGCCGGTCCACCTGCTGGCTGTAGCGGATGACGGCGTGCCTGGCGTCCTCGGGCATGGTGTTGACCCACATCAGCGCCGACGCCACCTCCACGCACGCCTCCAGGGGAGCCTGCGGCGAGGCGTGGCGGTGGAGGAAGGACCCGCATCCTGAGGTGCCATCGTGCCACGGAGCAAGCGCCATCGTGCAACGGAGCGCACCGGCGCCGTGGGCAGCGCAGTCCCCTGCGCCCGCAGCTGGTCGCCCAGCTGGCCCTGCATCTCGGGAGGGACTGCGGCGATGCGCTGGCTCTACTGCTGGCCCTCAGGGCGCTCTGCAGCGATGGCAGTGCAAGCAAGCGCGATGGGAGTGTCGCGCGCTCACGCGCGTGTGTGTGGCCCCCGCTGGAGTGAGGCATGCACGCTGCTCGCGCAAGCATGTGTTGCTCACCGAATGGCATCTGTGGCGCTGTTGCGCTGCCCCTCAGGCGCGCCCGAACAGGTCCATCGCGCCCGCCGCACCCATGATTGCCGGACTCAGCGCGAGCACCACCTCAGAGCTCAGTCGCGACGCGCATCAGCGTTCAGTGCGACCGCAGGGGCGTCATCGGATCGCACGCTACCACTGCGAATGCCGGCACGCACCGCGCCTTGAGCCCGTGCGTGGTCGGCATGCGCGGGGCCAGGTCCATCGCCCTCCGCCTGTGCACGCAGTCGCGGCCTCTCTGCAGTAGCAGCACTCCTCTACTCACAGCAGCGCTTCACCTCGGCGACGAAGGCAGCGGCGATGGCCGCGTGAACAGCGCCCCTGCGCACGGAGCAGCAGCGGCGGTCGAGCTGCTGCAGCGACGCTTGGGCGCTGGTGGTGGCGGTGCCATGCTGGCTGGCCGCGCGCGCGCCTTGCCTGCTCTCCACACCACCGGCATCGCATCACCAGGGATTCCAGGAGGCCTGCTCCAACACCTTCAGCCTGCGCCACACAGCAGGCTCACCAGGGCGCTGCGGCCAGGAGCAGGAGCAGGCGTGTGCCGCGCTTTGGCCGGGAGCTATGGCGGCAGCGGCTTCAGCAGCAACGCGGCGGGTGCGGCGGGAGGCGCGGCAGGCGAGGTGGCGGCCACGCCGCGGGTAGGGCCAGAGTGGCGGCGCAAGCTCAGGACGACGCAGGAGGACAAGCAGATGAAACGCGAGCTGCACTCCCTCAACGTCGGTGAGCGCGTATGACGCACGGGACGCGTCATGTTGACGTGGCGGCCAAACGTGTGGCGCCTGCCGCTCGCGCATCACCCCAACCCCACCCCTGCGTGCTTCCTGACACACGCGCAGCCATCATGGCCAACATCTGCATCATGCTGGCCAAGATCTGGGTGCACCTCATCAGCGGCAGCAGGTGTGCGTTTGGGGGTGCGCGGCGCAGTGCGGCACGCCCCGGAACGCTGAGCGCCCGCGTGCTCATCACGCCTGCGCGCGCGCACCGTGCCCTGCTATGCCCCCTCGCGCAGCGCCATGCTGGCCGAGGCTCTCCACTCGCTGGCCGACGTGCTCAACCAGGTGCTGCTGCGCGTGGGCGTGCTCAAGGCGCTCAAGGCGCCCACGGCGCGGCACCCCTATGGGCACATGCGCGACCGCTTTGTGTGGAGCCTCATCAGCGCCGTGGGCATCTTCTTCCTGGGCGCCGGCGCCAGCGTGCTGCACGGGCTGCACACGCTGTTTGAGACGCGCGTCATTGAGGGCGAGATGTGGAGCTACGTCGGTGAGCGCACGCACCTGGATGACGCTTCAAGGGGGGGGGGGGGGGGGGGGGGGGGGGTCAGCAGGCCTCCCTCCTCCCTCTGGACCCCAGGCAGCACACGACGTGTGCAGGGCGGCCAGGCGCTCCCTCGCTCCGCCTTGGCGACGATGACGCTACTGCGTGCCTGGTGCTGCCGGGCGCAGTGCTGGCCGTGAGCGGCATCCTCGAGGGGTATTCGCTGTACGTGGCGGCGTCCTACGTGCTGGAGGGCGCGCGCGCGCGCGGCATGACCTTTTTGCAGTACGTGAGGTCGGGCGTGGACCCCACCACGGTGGCCGTCATGCTGGAGGACGGGGGCGCCGTGGCGGGCCTGGCCATCGCAGGTGCGCCGGCGTGCGTGTGGGGCGCTCTTGCTGCGCCGGCTGGGTCGTGGGGACGGGAGGGGCGCCAGGGGCGCGGGAGGGGGCCTGGGTCCGGCCACCTGCTCTACTCGAGCAGGTCGTGCGCTTGCGCGGGGCGCGTGTGGGTTGGGTGGGCGCAGGCGTGTGCACCGCGCTGACGCACTGGACGGGCAACGCCATGTGGGACGCGCTGGGCAGCGTGGCGGTGGGCGCGCTGCTGGGGCTCATCGCCACCTTTTTGGTGGCCAAGAACCGGGACCTGCTGCTGGGGAGGAGCATGAGCGACAAGGAGGTCGAGGTGAGGGACGGGGGCCCAGGGCGTGTGCACACACTTGGTGCTCGCGCGCGGGGCCTTGAGCCAGGGGAGGAGCGCCTGCTGCAAGCACGGCGAGGTGTGCCCCCCTTGCTGCGCACCGTCGTCTGCTCGCTCGCGTGTGCAGGAGATCATGTCGCTGCTGCGCAAGGACCCCGTGGTGCTGTACGTGAGCGACGTCAAGAGCGAGGAGCTGGGCCCCCGCACCTTTAGGTTCAAGGCCGAGGTGGGCTGGGACGCAGACATGCTGGTGGAGCGCTACCTGGCCAGGTGAGCGGGCGGGAAAGTGAGGGGAGGGATCGCAAACAAGAGGCACGACGCTCCAGTGGGCGGGGCCGCGGCGCCCCGGCGTGCGCAATCGACGGACTCTCGCCCTGCACTGGTGTTGGCGTTGGTGTGTGTGGTGCAGGTGCGGCAAGGACAAGCTGGCCGCGCGCCTGACGGCGGCTCTGGAGCTGGAGCGGCAACGTGCCGCCGCCGGCAACGGCGGCGCCGCACCGGCGCAGCACGGGCAGGGCGCGGCCGCCCCGCAGCAGCCCGCGCTGGCGGCGGCGGGCAGCGGCGCCTCCGCCCACACAGGCACTCTGGTCCTGACGCAAGTCACCAACAGCAACAGCGCCGGCGCCGCCTTGCAGCAGGAGGACCTGACTGCCGTGCTCAAGTCGTTTGGTCGGGACATCATC
>VFQP010004423.1_pt1 | contig 13117 bp, 19 predicted proteins | sample 3512351 | NCBI WGS metagenome assembly VFQP01 (sample SAMN10412372, study PRJNA504923) | tailings metagenome | isolation source: Relicate 1 Philex TSF1 revegetated site | place: Philippines: Tuba, Benguet | collected 2017-08-29 | reverse complement strand
CCGGCAGATCCACCTGTGGGGCGTCCCCCCGCTCCGCGGCGTCACGCAGCGCGAAAGCAGTAATCAGAAAGTCCGCTTGCCGCCTCCAGCCGCCCGCCTCCTCTGGGTTCATGGCCTGTCGCATCCATGCGTCGCCAAAGGTGTCGCCCACGCCACGTGTGTGTGTGGGACTTTGCATCTGTTTGGACACCTCGGCGGGGCCGGAGCCCAACTAGTGGGCGTATCAGAAGTGTGTGTGGATGTGTGAGAGCAAAGATAAGCAAGGTGCCAGGCACCACAGCAAGCCCTACACCGAGCAGGACAGAAGATTCCACCTAGCAGGACAGAAGACCGCCTGCGTCCGAGTACAGCACTGCGGCCCGGAGCAGAGGCCAGGGCCCCAAGAACACCCCAGCCAGCACCAGGAGAACCCCGGCGCCGACCGGCAGGCGTCACCACACCAAGCCACCCCCACCCACCACCACACCCACACACCTGCGCTTGAGTTGCCCCAGTGTGTCCTCCCCACAGTCCAGCAGCAACCCTCCCCGCGAGAACAAATCCACGTACAGCGCCGTCACGTTGCGGTACTTGGAGGGCTGGCTGCTCGCCGTGCCCAGGAACGTCACGCAGCACTCGTCCCTGCGACAACAACGTCACCGCCGCCGCCATGCCAAAGAGCACACTTTTGGCGCTCTGCGCCGCGAGGCATCTGACGCTGTCACCCGGTAGCTTCGCTCCGGCCCCGCCAAGGTGTCCAACCACATGCGAATCGCAACGCCTCCGCCCGCCACGACGCACCTCGGGAGGCCCCGCAGCGCCTCCGGCACCTCGCCGCCCTCCTCCTCGCGTTGCTCCGCCTGGCCCCCGTCCACCTCCATCGCCGAGGCGCCGCCGCCCGCCGCCGCCGCCGCCGCCGCCGCGCCATCGTCCTCGCCGCCGAGGCCGCCCGCCGCGCCCGCCGCGCGCCGCGCCAGCGCCACCACCTCGGCGGCGGCGGCCTGGTACTCGGCGCGCACAGCGTGCTGGTCCAGCGGCGGGAGCACCTGCACGGGACGGCAACAGGACACGAAAGCATTCGTCGGTCGTCATGGCGCTCAGTCCCGAGCCAGAGCCTGAGGCGGAGCAGGGCAGAGCACATGCGGGAGGGCGCCGATCCCTGAGCCTCTGACAATCAGGCAGTTGAGCCCTGGTCCCACTCAGGTCTCCAGACAGACGAAGCTCCCAACACGCACCTCTGAGGCGTCCAGTCCCTGGTTTCAGCGCCAACAAGGCATCCTTGTCGCAGCACCTCTGAGCGCACCTCCACCAAGGCGTCCAGTCCCTGGTTGTGCGCCTGTGGCAGGCAGGCCCTGGCAGTGTGAAGCTGTTAGCACAGGGGAGCGCACCTCTGAGGCGTCCAGCCCCTGGTTGTGCGCCGGCGTGAGCTGGTACTTGATGAGGCGGGCGCCCAGCGCCACCTGCGACGCCGGCAGCCCTGCCAGACCCACGTACTGCACCGGCACCCCTGCCGCGCCTGCGGGCGCCGCAAAAGCACGTGCCCCGTGCACGCATCATGTGTGTTGGCTCACGTGCCGTTGCGCTGGGAGACATCTGACGCGCCCGGCAGTTGGTTGGGCGCCGCCCCCGCCGAGGCTGAGGTCCAAACAGCTGGAACGCACGCTGGCCCGTAACGCCGACGCACATCCAAAGCCAGAAGCCTCTGGCTGAGCAGTGACGGCTGGCTGAGCGACGACGATGCAACCCTAACCCTAACCCAGCCCTAACCCTGGCTGAGCAATCACGGGCGAGCGAGCCCCTGCACGCCGCACCTGACGCATCCTTGCTCGCCGCGCCGCCGGTAGAGCCGTCCTTGCCTTCCTGCTCCTGCTTCTGCTGCTTGCCAGGCTGCTGCTGCTGCTGCTGCTGCTGCTTCTGCTTCTTGCCGCCGCCGCTACCCTTGCCCTCCTGCTGGTCCTGCTGCGGCTTGTCAGGCTTCTGCTTCTTGCCGCCGCCGCCGCCGCCAGCGTCGCCGCCGTTTCCTGCGTTGCCGTTCTTGGCGGGCTTGGCGGCGGCGGCGGCGGCGACGGCGGCGGCGGGCGGCTCCTCCGCCACGCGCCCGCTGCTCACGAGCGGCAGCGCGCGCGGCGGGGTGGGCGGGTGCAGCAGCGGGAACAGCGCGGGGCTGATGCAGTGGAGCTGCGCCTGCGACACATGGGTTAGGGTTAGGGCATAGAGGGCGTCAAGCAAGAGCAGCTAATCTGCTGCGCCCGTTTGGGCTCCGGCCCCGCCAAGGTGTGTTTGCCATGCACCCCCTGCAACAGCGAACCGACAACCACGGCGCATGGTGCGCGTGGCCCTCCCTCACCTGCAGCTTGGTGGCGCGGCGCAGCGTGCAGCTGTCCGTGTCCAGGCTGGCCATCAGGTGCCGCACGCGCGGGCCCAGGCCCGCCATCCACCGCTGGTACGGCTCCGCCAGCACCACGGACGCGCGCGACAGGTGCGCCACCACCGCCAGCCTCGGGACCGCGCCTACAAGAGAGCAAGACAGCGACGTTGCACCACGCCTCACAATCGCCTCCTGATTGCCGTGACTGCCAGCGCACTCAGCACAGCGGACAGAGTATCGTTCGCGCCGCCCCCAACCGAGGGCGCACCGGCCGCGGCTTGCTCGGAGGAGGGCGGCGCGCCCTCGGCTGCCGCGGCGGCAGCAGCGCCGTTCCCGGTGGTGGCGGCGGCGGCGGCAGCGGCGGCGGGCGTAGGGGGCGAGAGCCAGGGCGTGAGGAGGTCGGGGTGCTGCTGCAGCGTGGCCAGGTGCTCGGGCGAGGGCACGTCGACGACCACCAGCAGGGGGCCCGGTGTCGGCGCGCTGCGGACCTGCGCACGTGCCAGGAGGGTCAGGGTGGCGCTAGGGCTCGGCCATGGTGAGGGCTTGCGGGCGTGCCGTTCCCTCCCTTCCGTTGCTGTCCCCAGGTGCTTTGCGCGCGGACGCAGGCAGGGGGCACGCGGCCGCACAAAACGCGCCCGTCCGCCAGGCTTGTCACCCCGCCCCGGGCCTGTCCTCGGCCTTCTCCTCCCTCTCCTTTCCCGTGCACCCCACCCCCCGCTGCTCACCATTTCCGGCGTGAAGACGCGCCCGTCCGCCATGCGCACCGTGCGCCCCCTGACCAGCTCGGCCCGCACGAGCCCCTCCTCTGCACCCCATCTCCCCGCCCGCCACTCACCATTTCCGGCGTGAAGACGCGCCCGTCCGCCATGCGCACCGTGCGCCCCCTGACCAGCTCGGCCCGCACGAGCCCCTCCTCTGCACCCCATCTCCCCGCCCGCCACTCACCATTTCCGGCGTGAAGACGCGCCCGTCCGCCATGCGCACCGTGCGCCCCCTGACCAGCTCGGCCCGCACGAGCCCCTCCTCTGCACCCCATCTCCCCGCCCGCCACTCACCATTTCCGGCGTGAAGACGCGCCCGTCCGCCATGCGCACCGTGCGCCCCTTGACCAGCTCGGCGCGCACCGGCCCCGACGGAACCTTTAGCTGCTCGGCCGCCCGCGCGTCAAACTTGCCAGGCGTGCTCGCCAGCTCCACCACGTACACGCCGCTGACGCCGCCGCCCGCCGTGGCGGCCTGGTTGTGGGCGCCCGGCGCTGGCGTGGGGGGGAGCGAGATGGGCGTGATGGTGAGGAAGGGTGTCTGCAGGACGGGCGCATGCGCTTGGGGCGCTGGCGGCGAAGCCGGGCCTGCGGCGATTGAAGCGGCGATTCAACACAAGGTCGGTTCGCCGGCACCGCTGTCTCTTCTGGTCCATGGCGTTTGGCCTGTGACGGGCATGCTGATTCCAGACGGGTGCTGATTCCAGTAACGTGCGCCGATTGCTGGAGGGGTGGCACAGCGGCGATGGCACGCAGGGCTGCATTGATGAGCGGCGCGCTCACCAGCGGCGAACTCATGGTGGCGCAGCGAGTGGCTGTGGTGGATGTAGGGCTGGAAGGCGCTCACGTAGCCCGACACGCCGGCGGGGCCTGCGCGGCGAGGCAGGGGCGCGCGCGCCGCCGATTGCTGCATTCGCGCTCCTGGGCGGCTGGCAACTCGAGAGGCGTGGAGCGCCAGCGCGCACGCAGAAATGCGTGGACAGGGCCAGACAAACATCGCACGCGCTTCGGCTGCGCCTGCGGCGAGCGCGGGTGCGGCGAGGGTTGGCGGCGCGGGCGCGGGGCGCGCACCGTAGAGGTGCGTCTGCGTCTTGGAGCCCTCGAGCAGGCCGCTGCTCTCGCCGCCGCCCACGCCTCCCGTGCCTCCGACGGACAGCAGCATGCCTGCGCCGAGCGTACACGCGCGCCGAACGCACGCCGAATCAACCGCAGCAAGCGAGGTGGCCGCTGGGCGCACGTGCCACAAGCCCAGGGAAACGAGACGCGCGGGCCCTTCCAGCGGGCCTTCCAGCGGGCCCTTCGCCACCCCACCTCGCCCTACCCCAACAAAGGCGCACCTGGCAGGCCCGCCATGGTCTCGGTGGACACGCGGGTGAAGAGGTAGTGCTCCAACTGCGCCCCACACCACACGAGCGCAACAGCAGCCGCACCGCAGCGTGAGCACGAGAGGCCGCAGCACGCCACCCGGAGCCCTCCGCGCCCTCCGCTGCGCCGCGCGCGTGCAGGCAGCCGCTGGGTTCGCGCTGCTGCGGAGGAGGGCGCCATCCTGGTCAGCGGCAACGCCCTGCCCCCCAGGTGGCCCAGGCACGGCGGCTGAGCCGTTACCAAGGCTGGCCAACAGCTCCCACAGCGCAGCCTGCAGCGCTCTTGTCTGCTGTCAACGCCAGACAAGAGCCAGGGGACACTCATGAGGCAGAGGGCGCTCGGGAGGCACTTGAGAGCGCGCGCGGGCTCCATCCTCACCCTGGCAGTGCCGAGCTTGCACTCGCGGACAAGCCGCTGGAGCCCCTCGCCGGCGTTGAACACCAGCCGGCCCACCTTGCGCCCACAAGAACGACAGGAGCAAGGACGCGAGAAAGAGGAGCGGTCGGCCAAGGCGTGGTTGAACAAGACCTTGGGCCGTGCGGCCCCTGAACTGATGCTCCAAGGGCGAGCTGCTAGCGCTCCCAGTCGCCGCACCTTGTCCACAAAGAGCAGCAGCGAGGGGCTGCTGTGGTCCACGTCCGTCAGCAGCACCTGCGGCAGCACGCAAGCGCCCCAGCCGCCACACACCACCATCCTTTCCCAACTCCCAGCAGCGCGGCAGCGTGCACAAAGGATCCACCGCGCAAGGGGCTCCTGCTCTTGTGCCATCGGGGCTCTTCTGCCGCGGGATGCTTGCGGTGGAGGTGGCTGTGGGCGGGGGGCGCACCTGCAGGTTGCTGGTGTAGTGAGCCTCGGCAGTAGTGGCGCCGGCCTCAGCGCCGCCGATGACCTCGTACTGCATGGGGCCCTGGTCGTCCTCGCCGCGCCCGCGCTTCTTGGGGGCCATGCCGCGCTGCGCCGCCGCTGCTGCCGCTGCGTGCACCGAGGGGGGCAAGGTAGGAGCCCGCAGCGTGTGGAGGTGGGAGCGTGGCGAAGCAAGCGTCTCAGAGGAGCGCCCGCGAAGCAAGTGGTGCGAGTACCTGGTGCCAGCGGCCCGCGGACACGCTGGGGATGCGCCCGCGCCGCTGCCCCGAACAAGAGGGCGGTCAAGCTGAAGGCGTGGCGCGCGCTGCGGGCCACTACGCGGTCGCACGTGGGGTGACGGCGGTGCAGAGCCGCAGGGCGCGTGCTGGGGCCAGCCGGCGGCGCGGCGCACCCCGTGCCTGCTCTGGCGCGGATGGATGCTAGCCTGAGGTGGGAGGTCACGCAAGCCGTGACGCCGACTGAACTGCAGCTCTGCGACGTCCTGCACGAGCAGGGCGAGATTTCTGCGCATGCGCATGATCAAGCCCTCGATTTGCCCGCTCGTTCCGCTCGCCTCGCTCCTTTTGCGGCGCGCAGGCAAGGATGAAGTACTCCAGCGCCGTCAGCTCTGCTCGGCGCAAGAGCCGGAAGGTCAGCAGCACAGCCTCAGCCTGCTGCTCCCCGCAGCAGAGGTGGCGGCCAGCGAGTCGGGATGCGAGCCGGGGCCACTACGCCGCGCTAATCTTGGTAGCATGAATGTCGCCGTGACACGCAGGCGCACTTCTCGGCGCCGTCCAGCGAGCGCCGGAAGCTCATGAGCGCGCCCCTCAGCGCGGAGCTCAAGCAGAAGCACAAGGTGCGCAGCAGCGACTGCGCAGTAGCACTACTCTCCAGCGCTGGATGGGGAGCTGTGGCGGCCGGAGGGCTCTCCTGCAGCGCTTGCGACCGCACTGCGTGCTGTGCTGCCAGCAGGTCCGCGCCATCCCCGTGCGCAAGGACGACGAGGTCCAGGTCGTGCGCGGCACCTTCAAGGTGTGGGCGATGATCAGCGGGCAGGGCAAGCGGAGCGGCAACCCAAGCGCTGTGGGGCCGCACGTGTGGGCACGCAGCGCAGCGCAGAGGAGCCCATGCCTGAGGAACCATGCCTGAGGAGCCCATGCCCACTTGTAGTGACACTACAACTGCGCTACAACTGTGACTGTGCGGCGCACGCAGGGCCGCGAGGGCAAGGTCGTGCAGGTCTACCGCCGCAAGTGGGTCATCCACGTCGAGCGCATCACCCGCGAGAAGGTCAACGGTGAGAGTGAGCACCAGCACCAGCACCAGCACCAGCACCAGCACCAGCAGTGGCGGCGGTGGGAGGAGAGGAGCTGCAGCAACAGCGTGGTGGTGGGGGAGGCGGGGGCGCAGCGTTTGCTCCACCGACCCCGTCGGGTGCCGCCCGACGCACAACGACGCCGGCGGTGGCCGTCACGACCCCACACAGGCGCGACGGTGAACGTGGGCATTGACCCCAGCAAGGTCGTCATCACCAAGCTCAAGCTGGACAAGGACCGCAAGGCCATCCTCGAGCGCAAGGCGGTGAGTTGCGGCGGCGGCGGCAGGAGGCCAGCAGTGCAGCAGCACCACAGCGCCACGGGCGTAGCGGGCGGGCCGTGGCTCACCCGCGAGCGGGGCCTCAACAGCCGCGGGGCCTCGTCAGCCAATAGCAGCAGCCCCCCTTGGGCTGAGCAAACGCGACGTGCTTCACGTCGCTGCTCTTCGCTCCTTCTGCCCTGTTGCATGCGCAGAAGAAGACGGACAAGGGCAAGGGCAAGTTCACCGAGCAGGAGGTGCAGGCCATGGCCAACGTCGACTGAGCTCGGCCACTTTTGGCTGCTGGCTGGCGGCGTCGCGTCCTTTCCTGGGCCACGATGTAGTGCACACGGGGCCTGGGGGGGGGGCGCTTCGCGTGCTGTTAATGCCGTCGCAGCTGCAAGGCAAGACCCAAGGTGCCGTTGCAGCACGCCTGAAGCAGCTCAAACCTTTTCCTTCTGCACGAGAGCCCACGCCCCACCTCAAACCAACACAGCCGCCTCATCCCTTTCCAGTGCAAGACGAACAAAGAAGCTGCTGCCACCACAGCCATGCGCGCCGGTAAGCCCCAGAGACAACCTGCCTGGCCGCGCCCCACAGCAGCAAAAGCTCCTTCTGGCGGCAGCAGCAGCAGCGGCAGTGCACCCCACCGAGAACAACGTCGCGCCGCGCCGGCAACACACGCCCGCCGGAACACGCGCCCTCCGCACACAAACCCCGGCCCGCACAGCAGGCTCCACCAACACGGTGCAGCGTGGCCGGCACGCCACCACCACACTCCCGGCCCTCACGCCTCGCGACTCCAAGCCAAACGAGGAGCGGCAGGCGCCGCCCCGCCGTAACAAGCTGCCGTCGCCGCGCTCCTCACGCGCCAACCGATCCCCTCTCACGCCTCACGCCTCGGGAGGCGTGAACGGCCACCCGCTCACGCCTTGGACTTGAAGTGCGCGGCCATGGCGTTGAGCGCGCTGCCGTGCTTGAACCAGTTGATCTGGTTGTCGTTGAAGGTGTGGTTGACGGGGAACTCGTACGTGCTGCCGTCCACGCGCTTGCCCACCAGCTTGAGCGGCACGCCGGGCGAGAAGGTCTTGAGGCCCACGATCGACAGCCTGCGCACGCAGGCGACGCCCACGACGCACACACCCCTCGGCACCCTCGCACAAACGCTTTGCCGACTGCCCAGGTCGCCCTGGTCCCCTCTCAACGCCGCGCCGTGCCAGGGAGAAAACGGCTGGCGCAGCGCGAGCTCCCCGACCCCCTTCGGCACGCACCGGTCGGTGGGCGCGATCTTGTCGTAGTCGGCGGGGTTGGCGAACGTGAGCGGCAGCATGCCCTGCTTCTTAAGGTTGGTCTCGTGGATGCGCGCGAAGGACTTGACGATGATGGCGACGCCGCCCAGGTGGCGCGGCTCCAGCGCGGCGTGCTCGCGGCTGCTGCCCTCGCCGTAGTTCTCGTCGCCGACCACCACCCACGGCAGGCCCTCCTTCTTGTAGTGCCTGCGCAGGGGCGGGCGGCGGCAGCAAACTTAGCATAAGCCAAAGGGCCTCACACCGCTTCCAAACGCAGAGGAGGCACGCGGCCCCGCTGAATGGCCAATCGCAAGGCTCGTTCAGCCAATGCGTGGAGCAGGCACGCGCTGGCGCTGCGCTCGATCCCTTCCTCGGCGGTGCGGGCCCAGGCACCGCGAGGCGCCGCCGGGTGGGTGTGGGTTACGCCCCGTGCGAACGGGGGCACTCAACCGGCAGCGCCTCACGGCTGCGGGACAACACTACCAAGGATGGGGCCACATGCAGCAACCAGGAGTGCCTGCCCCACACAGGCTTCGTGACATCACGCTCGGCCAGGGCGCCGGTGCGAAGGCCCGGCGCCGCAAGAACCCGCACCGCACGACGCTGGCTCGCGCCCGACGCCACGAAGTGCCTGGCGGCAGGCGTGGGCCCCTCCCTCGCGAACCGGGTGCTGGCGCACCAGGCGGTGGCGGGCACGGGCCCCTCCCTCACAGCGTGGGGGCAGGCCGTAACCACGCCAGGGCGCACCTGGCGGTGGCGGGCACGGGCCCCTCCTCCTTGGTCAGCACGTTGATGACGGCGTTGGGCTTGCCGTTCTCAATGTTGATGGCGCCAATCAGCAGGTTGTTGGAGATGTTGTCCAGGTGCCCGCGGTACTTGAGCCAGGGGCCCGCCATGCTGATGTGGTCCGTCGTGCACTTGCCCTTGACCTGCGCCACACAACCCCGACGCACACGCACGCAAGCGACCGGGGACGCAAACCACCTCAAGTGAGCGGCGGGCGGCTCAGTTGCCGAAGCATGGGGCTGGCCTAGGGCCAACGACAACCGCCGTTCCAATGCCGTCGCCTGGTGCCGTCGGTCTGCATGTCTGCTTCCAGGCGTCACCCTGGGCGTCTGCGGCAACCCCACGACGCCCCGGGGCGGCAACGCGCGTGCTACCCCCTGTGGTTGCTCACCTTGATGAGCACGGCGGCGTCCTTGATGTCGTCGCCGCTCCACTTCTTGAAGGGCTCGAGCATCTGCAGGCGGTTGGAGGCCTTGTCCACCTTGACCTCTAGCTTGGAGCGCGCCGATGAGTCCGTGGGCGGCGCCTGCATGACGCGACAAACGACGCACGAGGCGGCGGCGGCCAAGACAGCGTAGGGTCACGCGTGTGTCCACTCCACGGAGGCGTGTGGGCTCTGGCGCGAGCACGTGCGGCGCGGTGGGGGAGCGAGCCCGCCCTCGCGCAACCACGCCTCGCGCCGACGCCGTCGCGTGCTTGCGCGCCCTTGGCGCACCTGGTACGTGTCCACGCCGGGGTCAAAGCCCGCCTTGGGCAGCTCGTCCCCCGAGGGCGGCGCCAGCGTGATCTCCTTGCCGTCGGCGCTGATGAGCGTGTCCTTCTCCGGGTTGAACGTCAGGTCGCCGGCAATGGCAAACGCCGTCACCTGCGCCACGACACCAGTGCGCGGCGCCACGCACGGCAGGTGAGCGAGGCGTTCGAGGCGTCCTCCTGAGAAAGGTTTGGCCGCAGGTGCGCGTGAGGCTGCTGGTCAGGCGAGCGGCCGCCGCCAGTGTCCGAGTCAACTGCCGCAAGCCAGAACGGAAGGCAGGAGAGGCGCGAGCGACTCACGATCTCGGGCGAGGCGACGAAGGCGTGCGTGGCGGGGTTGCCGTCGTTGCGCGCGGCAAAGTTGCGGTTGAACGAGGTGATGATGGAGTTGGCCTCGCCCTTGGCCACGTCGGTGCGCTTCCACTGGCCGATGCAGGGGCCGCACGAGTTGGACAGCACCGTGCCGCCGATCTTGTCAAACGTGTCCATGATGCCGTCGCGCGCGATGGTGGCGCGGATCTGCTCCGAGCCCGGCGAGATGGTGAAGGGCACCTTGGCCTTGACGCCTGCTCGACGCGCGGCAGCAGCGTCAACGGCGTGCGGACCTCAGCGTCACCGGCCGCGCCCTCGCGGTTCCTCGCGCCTGGGTGCATCGACGCCGCCGCCTGCTTTCCATCCCCGCCGCCCCTTGCCGCCCAAGTCGGTTAATCACGGCGCGTTCGTCGCCTCCAGCCACCCACGCCCCTTCCGCAACCCATTGCAGGCACCGGCCACCACCGACGCGTCCTAGCCGCCCCAGCGCCCTCGCCCTCACGTCACACGCACCCACTGCCAGCGCCCGCTTGGCCATCGACGCCCCACCCTCCACTCACAGACCAACCCCACCTGCCCTCCTCCCCGCCCCACCCTCCCCCGCCCCCCGACCACACTCACCGGCCGCCAGCGCCTGCTTGGCCACCGAGGCGGCGCGCGCCATGTCCTCGTAGCTGCTGTTGGTGCAGCTGCCAATGAGGCCCGCCTTGAGCTGCGTGGGCCAGCCCGCCTCACGGCACTTGTCGGCAAACTTGGACAGCGGCGTGGCCAGGTCGGGCGTGAAGGGCCCGTTGATGTGCGGCTCCAGCTCCGACAGGTTGATCTCGATCAGCTGGTCGTACACGGCGCCGGCGTCCGCCACCAGGTGCTCCCTGCGAGGTTGGTGTCAGGTCGTGCACCAGAAGGGGGGGGGTCAGGGTCAGTCGGATGTGGCGCCTCCTGGGCCACCGCCACCGCCAGCGGCAAAACGCGCGCCGTGGGAGGCCAGCCAGCGCCGACGGACCCTGAATCCCCTGGAGCTGAGCCTGCCACCACACGTGCTGCGCTGCGGGACCTCAGCGCCCGCCCTTCCCTCCCCTCCTCCTCACCAGCGCGCTCACCAGGCATCGGCGAGGCGCGCGGCGGGCGCGCGGTCCGTGGCCACTAGCCAACACCCGCCCCCAGGCCTTCCTCCCCTTCCCTCCCCTCCTCCTCCCCAGCGCGCTCACTTGAAGGCGTCGGCGAGGCGCGCGGCGGGCGCGCGGTCCGTCGCCACCAGGTAGTCAAACATGCGCTTGTTGAAGGGGAAGACCGACGTGGTGGCGCCAATCTCGGCACCCATGTTGCAAATGGTGGCCATGCCCGTGGCCGACAGCGAGTCCACGCCGGGGCCGTGGTACTCGACAATGGCGCCCGTGCAGCCCTTGACTGTCAAGATGCCCGCCACCTGCGCGCCACCGCAGCGCGACGACGAACTCAGTCCAGGAACCCGGTCGTCCACCAGGGGAGGGTCCACCCCAGGGGAGGTGGACGTTGAGGGAAGCGGTGGGAGAGTGCAGAGGGCCGGAGGGCGCGGCGGCGGCGGGCCAGGCGACCTCGGGGCGCCGCCGCGCCCGCGTGCGGCTCGGCTCAGCTCGCAGCAGGGCGCAGCGCGCGCCGGCACGTGGCTAACCGCCGCTGACGCGAGCGCGAGGCTGCCGTCCCCCGCACCTTGAGGATGACGTCCTTGGGGCTGGTCCACTTGCTCAGCGTGCCCGTCAGCTTGACGCCGATCACCTTGGGGCACTTGAGCTCCCAGGGCAGGCCCGCCATGACGTCCACGGCGTCGGCGCCGCCCACGCCAATCGCCGCCATGCCCAGGCCGCCGGCGTTGGGCGTGTGCGAGTCGGTGCCGATCATGAGCAGGCCCGGCGCCGCGTAGTTCTCCAGCACTGCGCATCGCGCGGCCGGCCACAGCAACGACGTGCTCTTCGTGCGCGGAAACAAGCTGCACAACGTCCGCGCACCGTCCCCCTGCCTCCCCCTACACAAACACCGTGCCGCTGCTGCTGCCCCTGAAGGCGCGGACGCGTGGCAGCGGAGGGCTGAGCTCCACTTCAGACGGTGGCTGGCGTGAAGCACTGCTTGTGCCGCCGCTCACCGATCTGGTGGATGATGCCCGAGCCGGGCTTCCAGAAGCCGACGCCGTACTTGGCGCCCGCCGTGGCCAGGAAGTCGTACACCTCCTTGTTGGTCTTGACGGCGTGCTTGAGGTCCGCCACGCCTCCGAACGAGCCCTCGCTGCGCGATTACACACAGAGCGCGGCACCAGTGAGGTGGCGCGCCGACTCTTGCTCGCTCCCCCCGCTGCTGCGCGTGCGTTCCATCATTGGCTGCCCAGGCGAAGCGCTGACGCGAGCGTGGGAGAGAGGGAGGCCTGCGGTTCAGGTCAGGAGGCGCACCGGTCTGGCTGCGGGCTGGTGGTGCCCTCGATGAGATGGTCGCAGTGGATGGTGCTGGGCACCATGGTCTTGGGCAGGCCCGACGAGATGAACTGCAGCATGGCCATCTGCGCCGTGGCGTCCTGCATGGCCACGCGGTCTGCGCGGAGAGCAACGGCACGAGGAGGAGCCGTGGGTCGCGGCGGGTGCGGGAGGCCGCGAGCAGGGAGGAAGCGAGGCGACGAGTCCCCGAGCGCGCAACTCACGCACCGGGGCGAAGCTTGAGGTACGTGACGCCGCGCTTGATCTCCTGCTTGTCAGGCTCGTCGAGGTGCCCGTAGATGATCTGCGAAGGTGCGACGCACCGTTGGGCGCGACAGCCATCCAGCAACCCACCGCCACAGGCACGGGCTGTGCTGCTTCGCACTGCTTCGCCACGCCGCTGCCAGGCGCGTGCACACGCCCTCTTGCGCGCATCGCTGCTCCTATTGGGCCCCTGTTGGGTGCTCACCTTCTCGGCCAGCGTGAGCGGCTGGTTCCAGCGCTTGCGCAGCACCTGTGCAGCACGGCGCACAGCGAGCAGCGCGCGCGACTCCTTGCCCAGGCCGGCGCCGCCCTCGTGCGCCTGCAGGCAGGTTGTCGGAAACCCTGCTCGAAGGGGAGCAACAGCTTGCGCACCGAGAGGCGGTCC
>VFQP010004422.1_pt1 | contig 13118 bp, 15 predicted proteins | sample 3512351 | NCBI WGS metagenome assembly VFQP01 (sample SAMN10412372, study PRJNA504923) | tailings metagenome | isolation source: Relicate 1 Philex TSF1 revegetated site | place: Philippines: Tuba, Benguet | collected 2017-08-29 | reverse complement strand
GCTGCGCGCGCTGCGCCTCGGACTGCTCGAGCCGCTGCTGCAGCGCGTCGTTGGCCTCGCGGCCGGCGTCCACCTGCGCCATGAGGTCCGCAAGCCTGCGAGCGAGCGCGCACGCGCAGGGCAGCGCGATGACGAGGTGATGTGGTGAGTTCCGCAAAGCGCCGCAGCGCACAAGGGTTCCCCGAGCCGTTCACAGCTTGTCGCCCTCTCCCCCCCATACACGGCGTCCCACCCTCTGCACCCTCGCAGCACGCGCCCCCCCCCACACACCTGTCCTGCAGGTCGCCCAGGTGCTCCTCCTCGTCGCGCACCAGCTCCCGCGCCTCGCTCGCCTCCCCGCGCGCCCGCTCCAGCGCCGCCTGCGCCGCCGCCACCTCGCCCTCCAGCTTCTCCGCCCTCCCACGCAGCGCCGCCGCCTCCTCGCCCGCCCGCACCAGCCCCGCCTCGGCCTCCTCTAGCCGCCGCTCCGCCTCCTCCGCCCTCCCGACCAGCGCGCCCCGCTCCGCCGCCCACGCGCCCGTCGTGTCCCCCTCCTCCTCCCCTGCCTTCCCACGCTGCTGCTGCAGCTCCCGCTGCGCCTCCTCCAGCTGCTGCTGGAGCTGCAATGCGTACTGCTGGTGCTGCTGCAGCTGCTGCTCCAGCTCCGCCGCCCGGCCGTCAGCGCCGCCGCCGCCGCTTGCGTCGCGCTGCGACAGCTGCTGCTGCAGCGCGGCCAGCTGCGCCCGCTGCTCGTCCAACACCTACGGCACCGTGCGAGCGCGCGGCGCGCACGCACCGCTCACGCCTGCGTCGCTGCCCGACGCCCGGCGCGCGTCAAGCCCACAACATGGCGCAAGCACGCCGTCGCGCACCACGCACCTGCTGCAGCGCGTCGCTGCGGTCCTTGAAGTCCTCGGCGTCCGTGAGAGCCGACTCGAGCTGCGCCTCCTTGTCCTCCAGCTGCGCCTGCAGCGCCGCAACCCTAGCCTCTGCCTCGGCAACCCTAGCCTCCCACTCGCCAGCGTCAACCGCCGCTGCCGCCGCCGCCACAGGCAGCGCCCGCTCCGCCTGCTCCAGCGGCGCCGGCGTGGCGGCGGCACCGCCGTTGTCGAACCAACCGTCGGCGGACGCGTCGGCGTCGGCAAAGGGGCCGGGCGCGGGCGCCGCCGTCGCCGGCGGGGGCTGCGCGCGCGCCGCCTCCAGCTCCTCCTGCGCCGCCGCCAGCTGCGCCTGCGCCGCCGAGAGGCCCTCCTGCGTCGCGTCGAGCTGGGCGTGGGCGGCGGCCGCCTGCTGCTGGGCAGCGGCCAAGTCGGAGGCGAGCGCCTCCACCTGCTGCTGCAGCTGCGCCTGCGCCGCCGAGGCGGCTTCGGCCCGCTCAGCCAGGTCCTGCGGGTGCCAACAGTCAAAGGCGCAGCACTTTCAGAGGTGGGACTCACACCAACCAGGTATCAGGTACGCAGGGAGCGGTGAGCAGCGCACCTCTGCCCTCTGCGCGTGCGCCAAGCCCTCGTCCCGCGCCCGCCGAAGCTCCGCCTCGGCCGCGTCCAGCTCAGCGCGCGCAGCGTGCAGGTCAGCCCGCAGCTGCTGCGCCTCCGCCTCCGCCTCCGCCTCCGCCTCCGCCTCCGCCGCCCCCTTGGGCACCACCGCCGCCGCCGGCGCATCCCCACCCGCCCCCACGCCAGCAAACAGATCCTCCTCATCCATGCCCCCCCACCCGCCTGCGCCGCCGCCGCCGCCCGAAAGCACCTGCGTCAGCTCGCCCTCCAGCCCGGCACCGCCGGCCGTCGGCGCCGCTGAACGGCCCCAGCCCGCCGCGCCGCCGCCCTCGGCGGGCACGGCGCCCGTGGCGCGCAGCTGCTGCAGCTCTGCGCGCAGCGCGCCCTCGCTGCGCGTGGCGGCCTCCAGCTTGGCGCGCCCCTCCGCCTCGAGGGTCTGCGCCGCATGGAGGTGCGCGCGCATCTCCTCCTCGCGCGCCAGCGCCGCCTGCAGGTCCGCCTCCACCTCGGAGAGGCGCGCGTCCACGCTGGCCACCCACGCCGCGTTGCGCGCGGACGACGGCGACGGCGACGCCGCGCCCTCCTGCGCCCCACCACCACAAGCAACGCCACCACTGGCACTCGGCTCGCGATCTGCACTCGTGCACTCGGTGCCATCAGTGACTGACCGCGACTGAAAGAGAGGAAAGAAAGGTACCTGCCTCACCTGCGCCTGGTGCAGCTCCCGCTCGAGCGCCTGCACGCGCTCCCGCAGCGCCCGCACCTCGCCCTCCTCCCTCCCCAGCTCTTCCAGCGCCCGCGCCTCGGCACCCTCGTGCGCCGCCCGCGCCGCCGCCAGCTCCGCCCGCAGCGCCTCCGCCTCGCCGGCCCGCCGCCCGGCCTCCTCCAGGCGCTCCTCCGCCTCCTCCCGCGCCTGCAGCGCGTCCGCCACGCGCGCCATGGCCCGCTCCGCCGCCGCCCGCGCCTCGTCGCGCTCGGCCTCCGCCTCGCCCAGCTTCTGGGCGGCTCTCTCGGCCTGCTGAGTCAGCTCCTCCAGCCGCCCGCCCGCCTCCTCCAGCTCGGCCAGCGAGGCGGCCAGCCGCCGCTTAGCGCGCTCGAGCTCCGAGCGCGACGACTCAAGCTCGGCGCCCACGCCGGCCAGCTGCTCGGACGCCATGCGGTACGCCTCGCGCGCCTCGGCGAGCTGCTGCTCCAGGTCCTGCTGCCGCTCCAGCAGCTGCGCGCGCTCCTCCGCCCACGCCGCCTCGGCGGGGGCGCCGGACGAGGCGACGGGCGCGTCAAGGTCCCAGCCGCCGCTGGCAGCGGGCGGCGGCGCGGCTCCGGAGGAGGCCTTGGCGGTGGCGAGCTCCTCGGAGAGCGCCGCGTTCTGCGCACGCACAGAGAAAGGAAGCCAGCCAGCGCCAGGGGCAACACGTCGCCGTCCTGCAACTCCTTCCACACCCACCGTGCCAGGCGCGTCAAGCCTCTGCTGGCGCCCACGTGTTTTCCAATGGCCCTGCCGCTCCAAAACACGCAGGAGCACACATCCCATTTCCTCGCGAGCGCAGCGACGGCCTGCTCTGCCGTCCCGCACCTGCTTGGTGAGGTCGGCGTGCGCCGCCCTGAGCTCCTTGTGCTTGGCCGTCAGCTCGGCGTACTTTTGCTTGCCCGTCGCCAAGGTGGCGCGCAGCTCGCCAATCTTGCGCTCGGCCGCCGCCAGCCGCGCCGCCGCCGCGCCGCCGCTGCCGCCGGCCTCGTCGGCCTCGTCGCCGGCGCCGCCGGGGCCTGCGTCGCAGCAGCGGGCGCCGATCGCAACCACGCCACATCAGCACGCGCGCGCCCGCTTCGCCACGCACGGTGGCGGTTCAAAAGGCGCTGCTCGGCAGTGTGCGTTTCAGCAGCTGGAAAGGGGGGCGCACCGGTGGGTGAGGCGGGGGAGGAGACGGAGCCATGCGTGGAGGGCGCCGCTGAGCGGCTGGTGTGCTGGGGCGTGGAGACGGCCGCTGCCTGCTGCAGCAGCAGCTGCTGCTGCTCGGCCTCACGCTGCGCGCGCTGCAGCTCCTCCCTGGCGGCCGCCAGCTCGGCGTGCGCAGAGGAAAGCTGCTGCTGTGCGGACGACGCCTGCTGCTCGGCCGCCGCCAGCTGCTGCTGCGTGGAGGACAGCTGCTGCTCGGCCTCCCTCAGCGCGCCCTGCACCTTGCGCGCCTCCTGCGCGCCACAGCACGCACACGTCACACGCCTTGTGCTCACGTGCCCGCAACGCCCTGGCCGCCCACGCCGTTTTGCGGAGTTCTGCTGCCTGTCGAGCGGCAAACAGCTGCCCAGTTCCTCCCACTCCCTGTTCCCAGACGCGCCTTGAATCACGCACCCCCACCACGCAGCGCACCTGCAGCGCCTCGTCCTTCATCTCCAGCTCCGTGGTCTGGTCCATCACCTGCCCCTCCAGCTCCTCCACCCGAGCCCGCAGCGCCTCCGCCTCGGCCCGCAGCGCCTCCGCCTCGCCCTCGCGCCGCCGCGCGCCGCCCTCCAGCTCCGCCCGCGCCGCCTCCAGCGCCTGCTGCGCCGCGGCGGCCCGCTCCAGCGCCGCGGCCCGCTCCGAGCGCAGCTGCTCGGCGGCTTCCAAGGCCTCGGACAGCTGCTCCCGCGCCTGCGCCAGCTCGGCGGCCGCCGCGTCCAGCTGCTGGCGCAGCAGCGCCTGCGCGTCGGCGTCGCCGGCGGCGCTGTCGCGCTGCGCGCGCTGCGCCGCCTGCAGCTGCTCCAGTGCGGCGTCCAGCTGGGCCTGCAGCTCCGCCGCCTGCGGTGCGACGGCCAATGTGACATGGCTGTAGGTTGGCGGGGCCACAGCACTGCTGTGCCGATTGCTGGATGATGAGGCGCGCCAGCAGAGGGCGAGGCGTCCCCCCGGGTGGGTGCTTGGCGCACCTCTTGCTTGGCCTTGTCTAGCTCCTCCTTGCGCTTGTCCACCGCCGCCTTGGCCTTGTCGAACTGGGTCTTGCCCTTGCGCAGACGCTCCTGCGCCCCCCACACGCACCAGGAACCAGGTCAGCAGGCGCGCGCTCACGTGGCGCCACGCGGCCACGCAGAGAGCACAGGCGCACGCCCTGTTCACGCCCATGCCCACACACGCGCTGGGACGCAGCACGGCGGCCAAGCTGCGCTGTCTCGTGTCAAGCACAAGACAGGGCGTGCCGTGCGCCCGTGGCGGTGGCGGTGGTGTGCAGGTGCGCACCTGCAGCTCCTGCGCCTTGGCCTCGCTGCTCTCCTTGACCTGCTCCAGCTCCTGCTCCAGCTCCCGCACCCGCTGCAAGGAGCACCACCACCACCACAGCCAGCGGCTCGCCAGTGCTCCGCATCGCACACCTGGGACGGGACCTTGTGCGGCTCCATTGCCACAGCGCGCGCGCCCCACTCTCTCGCACCTGCGCCAGGTCGCCCTCCTGCGCGCCACGCTCCGCCCTCAGCGCCTCCACCTCTGCCCGCAGCCGCTCCGCCTCCTCCCGCTGCGCTGTCTGCAGCGCCTCAAGCTCGGCCGCGTGGCGCGCCGCTGCCTCGCCCTCCGCCTCGACGGCCTGCGCCAGGCGCGCCTGCAGCTCCTCCCGCTGCCGCTCAGCGTCCAGCCGCTGCTGAGTCAGCTGGCCGGCGGCGGCGCGCTCAGCGTGCACGGCGCGGTCCAGCTCAGCGCGCAGCTGCTCCGCCTGCGCACCCACACACGCACGCACACATTTGGCCCTGGCCGTGCCCTTCGCCTGCTCTGGGGCGTCCAGTCTTATGGGTGCATGACCCAGCAGGAGCGTGGAGCGCCGCGCACCTGCTGCGCGTGCTGCTCCGCGTCGTCGGCGCGGCGCCGCTCCTCCTCCGCCAGACGCGCCTGCAGCGCCTGCACCTCGCCCTGAAGCTGCGCCACCCCCGCCACGTACGTGCGCACGCACGCAGCACGGCGCACAGGAGCACTGGTGAGCTCATCAGCGTTCAGCGGCCCCCGCCACCGCACTGCCGCCGGCCGTGTGCGTTGCGACGCCCGCTTGCGTACGGGGATGGAAGGTAGCCCGGCCTCACCTGCTCGAGCTGCGCGTCGGCGGCGGCGGCGGCGTCCCTGGCCGCCGACTGGCCGGCCTCCTCCAGCTGCTGCAGCAGGCGCTGGTTCTCGTCGCGCGCGCGCTCGGCGTCGTGCTGCAGCTGGTGCTGCAGGTGCTCCAGCTGCGTGCTGAGCGTGCTGCGCTGCGACTCGAGCGCCTGCACCTGCGTCGGCGCGCGGTGAGACAGGGTGCGGTGCAGGCGTGATTGCTGTGGCTGCGCCGGGGGATGCATGCCCCTGAAGCCGCCACTCAGCAGGGATGGACCCACGCAGCCGGGCGGCGTTGCCACCTGCCGGGGTGATGCCACACAGCACGAGAGCTCTGCCAGAGGCCCACAGCACGGGGGCCGCTCACCTGGCTCTGCAGCTCGGCCAGCGCCCTCTCCTGCTCCTCCGCTCCCGCCTGCTGCTCGCCGCGCAGCCGCGCCAGCTCCGCCTCAAGCTCGGCCGTGCGCTGCGCGTGCTGCGCCCGCTCGGCGTCGACGCCCTGCTGCACCCCACTGAGCCTGCCCTCAAGCTCGGAGCAGCGCGCCTGGGAGAACAGCAGCTCCTGCTGGGCCGCGCCCTGCTGCTGGGCCAGCTGCTGCTGCAGCGCCGCCACGGTGGCCTGCAGCTGCGCGCGCTGATCCTCCCACTGCTGCTTCTCCCACTCGTGCTTGTCGTGCTGTGGCGGCGCGCCGCCCGAGGGGGCCAGCGTCGTGACGGCAGCAGCGGTCGGTGTGCGGGCGAGTGGAGTGCCAGAGCCTGAGAGCGCTGTGGCTGCGTTGCCGCTGCCGCCGCTGGTGAGCGGAGGCAGGACGGGGGGCCCCTTTGCCACCGCTGGTGGTGCACTGGTGGGCTCGTCGGCGTACGAGTCGCCGGCGCTCAGGACGAGGTGCTCAGACAGCTGCGCTGGTGGAGTGCCGTTGGCGCTGGCGTCGCCTGCTGCACCGGGCTGCGACGGCGGTGGGCGGTGCTCCACCGCGGCCTGCCGGGCCTGCATCCACGCCCATCTCCAGCACCACCATGTGCAAGCGCCACCGATGATGGCGTGCTGCACGCTGCGCTGTCCTGCGCAAAAGGCGAGCTGGAGATCCCGATCCACCTGCTCACCTGCTCGGGGGCGTGCGGCTCCGGAGCAGCTCCCTCCGGTGGCTCGACAACCGGCTCGACATGCTTCTGCTGCTCTTTGGGTGCCGCGGGAGCAGGAGCTGCTGCCGCTGCGGAGGCCTTGAGGGCGGCACGCTTCGCTTTGAAGGCGGCCAGCTGCGGCCAGAGCGACGCCACGCGCAAGAGCTGCACGCTCGCGCAATCGCACACTGACTGTGCACAATCGGATGGGCTTCACAGCAGCTGCGGCCCTCCTGCTCTCGCTGCGCTCGGTGGACAGCAAGGCTGGGCGGCCGCAGGCCCCCCTCCAGCAGCGACATTGCGCGCGCGCCTGGCCGCACAAGCGCTCTCACCGTCTGCTGGCCCAGGTCCTTGAGCGCCGCGTTGCGATTCGCCATCGCGGCCTACCTAAGCTGCACGAGCTGCCTCACAGGAGCTCCACGCTCGCCAGGCGGTGCATCCTCTCAAGGCTGCTCCCTGCTGCTGCGTGCGTGTGTGAGCTGTTGCCCTGTGGATGGCGCTGGGTCGCGTGGGTCGGGGCAGCCTGCCCTAGCTCAGGGCGCGCCACGCGCAAACGTGCAGTCCTCGGGCAAAGCGCACACACAAGCACATACGTGATGGAGGCCATAAGTGAAGAGAGGTGAGCGGCCAGGTGGGCTGCCCCAGAGCATCAACACGTGCAGAGCGCGTGCCAAGCGAGCTCGCAGAGCATCGTTTGGGCAACTCTCGCTGCATCGGCATCAGGCGCCCTTGAGAGTGCTCGCTCAGCAACAATAAGAGAAGGGAGGAAGAGGCCCTGGGCAATCGCGCGTCGCGCAGAAGACAAATGGACTCAGAATCTGCGCACACCCTGCCTGTACAAACGGCCCCGCTCGTGCCGCAAGCAGTCTCCTGTGGGCCTGTGGTGGCACGTCCTCGATGCATGCGTTCACAGTCTTCCCTCCTGGACCCCGTCCTAAACGTCGTTTGCTCACAGACTGCTAGAGGTGCACCTCATCTGACACAGTGGGATGGAAGAGAGGGACGGGCACGCGCAAGACGCTCACATCACAGCCCCGTCCAAAAAAGTCCCGGCCCTGCCTAGGCGTTCAGGACCCGCGCTCTTCACCCGCCATCACCGCGTACCATACGGTCCATGCCACACAGACACACACAAACGACGCCCCTCGCGCCTGCAGCATACACAGTCCTCGGGCACGGCTGACCTGAAACCGGATAAGCTGGTGGAGAGGAGCATTCTGATAAAGGGCGCAGGCACCAAACAGGCGGCGCCTCACCGCACGCGACGCGTGCCCCCGCAACGCTACAGCTGCTGCGGCGCACGCTCAGGCTGCTGCCGCGCCGCCGAACCGAGTCGCAGCCGCCGAGCGGCGCGCACCCGTGCCCCTAGCTACATCCCCACGGCCGACGAGGACCAGGGGGACGTGACGGTGCAGGCAAAGAGCGCGGCCAGCGCGGCGAGCGCGAGCGCAAACGCCGCGGCGATGGCCCATGAGCCGCCCAGCGCGGCCACCCGCGGCGGCTGCGCCAGCCTGGCCGACACGCCGGCGCAGCAGAGCAGGCCGCCGTCGCTGCCGCCCATCGCGGCAAAGGGCGTGCCGCTGGCGCCGCAGCGCCAGGGCGAGCCCGGCAGCAACGCGACCAGGCCCCAGCCCAGGTCCGGGGACGTGCCCTGGCGGTGCAGCGGCGAGCCCACAGGCGAGGGGAGCGCCACGGGCAGGCCCGCCTGGATGCAGCCCGTGAGCAGGGAGGCCAGCGTGACGACGCACTCGTGGTCGCGCAGGAAGCCCACCAGCGTGGACAGCACGGCGTGGTACTGCTCGGCGCTCTCGCCAAGAGCCGAGTCGGCGCCTGCACGTCAGGGTCGGTGAGCAGACTTGCTGGTGAGCAGAGCCATTGGCGCTGCAGCGTCCCCAGCGCGTGCGTGTTGACACGCGCCAAACACGCCTCGTATCCTCACCTGTTGGGATGCACTCGAGGCAGAACTGCATGTCGGCGGCCAGCAGCTTGAACTGGCTGGCCCAGGCCCACTGCATGGCGTTCTGCGGGCAAAGGGAACGAGCAAGGACGCAGCGCGCGCACGTGGTTCCACCACGTGCGCCCGTCCCTGGTCACGCCTGCCGCTCGTCGTTCACGAGCGTGCCGTCGCCAGCCCGTGCACAACGGCTCCTCACCTGCTGCTTGGCGGGGAGCAGCTCGAAGCGCGAGGCGTAGACGTCTGGGTCGTAGGCGGGCGGCGCGTCGCCGCTGGCGCCAGAGCCCAGCGCCTCGCACATCATGCACCACATGAGCCTGCACGTGTGTCCCGCACACGTGTGGGTGACTGCTGTTCTGCTTGCATGCACGTGCGGTGCACGCGCGCCGCGCGATTGGCGCCAGACCATGTGCCCACCGCTCACTCGTGCATCTCCTCGCAGGCGGCGGACGGCAGGATGGGCAGGGGCGCGGCGTGGCCCGACAGCATGCCAGGCGCGTGCGCCAGGAGGCCGCCGGTGCAGCGCGGGGACCACCATGGCGACGCCTGCGCGCCCCCCTGCTTGCTCCTGCTGCCCCCTGCTGCGTCCTCTCCAGGGCCGAGCAGCAGCGTGAGCACGCCCACGCCTCTGGCAGGCACGCGCAGCCTGCGCACGCACGCACCACGCACGCGGCAGCGCGCTCTGCTGCTGGAGCGGCCACCTGCGCGCAGCTTGGGTGGATTTGAGTGCGTGCGGCCCAGCGACTCACTTTCCAACACTCTGCAGGCGCCCGGCGCCGCTCTGGAGCTCCGCCGCGGCCACCAGCGGCGTGCCGTCGTCGCGCGGCTGCGCGCTGCGCTCCTCCTCCTGCGGCAGGTCCTCCCCCTGCTGCGCGGGGAGCGCAGCACCGCTGAGCAGCGCCACGACGTGCGGCAAGCTGCTGCGCGCGGCTCCTGCTCCTGCTGCTGCTGGGCGGTCGTCGTCCTCCTCCTCGAGCGCGCCCGCGGGCGCGTTGCAGGGGGCGTGGTGCGCTGACGAGATCGGATCGCGCGCCAAAGGGGCCGCCGCGACGTCGCAGCTGTGCCCGACGTGCACCGTCACCACGCTGGCGCTGCGCGCCGCCGCGCAGGGCGGCCACAGCATCGAGAACTCGCTCTGCACCGGCGTCGTCGCGCAGACGCCCCTGACGAGACCCCTGTCGGGGTCACCGCCGCTGCCGCTGCGCGCCCGCATGCCGCGCGTCGTGGTGGTGGGGCTGCTGTCGAGCGCCGCGGCGCTGCTGCCACTCGTCATCGCGCACGCGCTCCGTGCCGCCGCGGCCACTCTCACGAGGAAACCCTCGATTCGCCCGGATGCCCATGCAAGAGTTGGTTCAAAAACTCCAAGCGCCGGCAGCGCGCAAGCCAGTGCCCCCAAGTGTGTATGCCGATCAGGTCTATCAGTACTACTGCCTGTAGCGCGGCAGGTAGTCCAGCCGGCTGAGCGCGTGGACGCCCAAGAAGTTGAGGAAGAGCGTGTCGCCCTGCACCAGCGTCATGTCCTCGTAGTTCTCACCCGTGAGCGTCCAGGGCAGCGTGTAGCGGGCGGGCTGGTAGCCGGGCGTCGCCGGCAGCACCGTCAGCTTGAAGACTTGCCCCTGCACAGGTGCGGGAGGTGCACGCGCGGCGACGCAGCACGCTCAGCACGGTGCGCATTCCCCCCCGTCCCCGTGGCATGTGAGCGCACAACTCCATTGCCACTCACCAGGCGGCAGTGCGTGCCCAGGGGGCACACATACCAGGCCTCCCCGGGCTCCGTGGCGTTCAGCGTGTAGTTCGCGCCTGGAGCAAACGTCAAGTTCACGAGGCGTGTTTCGCCCGGCAGCACCTCGATCTGATTCTGCGCGTCGACGCTCCCTGCGTGAGCCAGGCGGAGGGCACAGGCGCGCGCGACCGTCACGGCGTGAGGTGGACCGCCAAGCGGAGAGCCCCTGGGGGTGCGGACTGGCACATTTCCATGCTCCCCACCCATGGCATGCACGCACAGTCGGGGCACTTGTAGACGGGCTGTGGCGGGTAGGGCACCACTGGCAGCGAGACGTTGTTGGTCACGTCAAACACGTTGACAAAGTGGATCGGCTGCAGCAGAGGCACAGGGGCGGCGGCGGCAGACTTGTGTGTGGGGGGCGCAAGGCGGCGCTGCACCCGTCTGCGCCTCGCCCCGCACCTCTGCGCCTCGCCCCGCACCGCAAACGTGTTGCGCTCGCCAAACGACAAACACCCACCTCGTCCCACAGGATTTGGAGCTTGCCGCCGACTGGCAGCCGCACGTTCTGCGCGTCGCGGGCGTGCGTGGTGGTTGAGCGCACGCTTGGTGAGGGTGTGCCCCTGGGTGGCAATTTCTCGCCAGCACCCTGACGCGGCGACTCACTCTGTACTTGCGAGGGAAGATGCCCGAGTTGACCATGGGCTCCTCAAACGGGTCGACGACGACGAGCTGCGCATGGACACACAACCGCGCACAGCGGCTGCATCGCGTGGGGCACCGTGCCATGCCACCACGTCTGGCGCTGTCCGCCTCCACCCTCAACGGCACCCTGCGCCACGCGCGCTCACGTTGTTGTCCACCAGGGACGTGTTCTTGAAGACCACGACGGTGATGGACATGCCACTCCAGCAGTGCCCGGCGACAGGGCACCACACCACGTACCGCCCGGCCTGCGCACGTGGTCCGTCAATCGCGCCACCACAACGCGTGCGCCCGTTTCCATGATCACACGCACCAGAGCACCGCGTTGCTCTCGATCGCGCATCCAACCCTGCGCGCAGCTTGTGCAGCAAACGAGCCCAACCACACGCGCACCTTGGGGAAGTCAATGGTGACGTCCCCGAGCTCGCCAAACTTGCCGTACGGAGGCGAGAGCGGCGGCACGCCAAACGTGATGTTCTGCTGGGGCGTAGCCTGGGGACAGAGGAAGTCTGCGCGCACGTGCGGTTGTGCACGCCATCAGGAGCTAGTGTTGGGCCCTGTGGCCACCTGTTGCCAGCGGGCCTGCTGGGCTCGCCACGCGCTGCGCGCTCACTGGGGCAGACGATGGCCTGGCCCCGCGACCGGCAGGAGCGCTTGACGTAGTCGTAGAGCTTGCCTGCGCACGCATGAGCACATGCATGTTGAAGAGCCTCCACACTGTGTGCAGTGCGCGCTGCGCCCTGCGCCGCGCACCTGACGGGCACGAGCCCAGCACGCCAACGCCTTGATAACAGTCCACAAAGAGCGTCGTGTTGAGTGGCCAGCACACCCGCGAAAAGTCCGGCTGCGCAGCAGCAGCAAGCGTTGCTGCTTGCTCTTTGGGGTTGACCCGCACGCCAGAGGCTGAGCTGCAAAGCTTCTGTCCGGCAGAAAGCAGCACTTGAGCCACTGGCCAAGTGCCATTGGCCGTTGAGCCATTGGCATCTGCTGCTGCTGCTGCTGCTCGTGCTGCTGATGCCGTGCTCCTGTCCTGCTGCCACGCGCGCAGCACTACAAGACGACCAGCGACCGAGCGAGCTCGCGCGCACCTGCGTCGCGCACACGGCTGAGAGCAGCTGCGTCGTCGTCATGTTGGGCGACACCACCACGGCTGAAGCGCCGCTGACGAACAGCAGCGCCACAAAGAGTGGGAGCGTGGACCTGGGGCACCTCATCGCCGCAGCTTGGACGCACAGCCAGATGCGCGCACGGCAAGCAAGGTCCTCGTCGTCGAGCAGCGTGCGCAGCGTGCGCTTCCGAGCTGCCGTTTCTGTCGCTTCCACACAGCTGCGTTTGAACTTGTGCACTCGGTGCGCTGCGTGCCATGCTGCCCTCTCTTTATGACAGGCCCTCACAACAGGAGGACAGAGTCACGGCAAGCTCTCCTCTCTACTTCTTGAGCGCGGCGGCGATGGTGTCGATGATGGCCTGGCGGTTGGCGTTGACCCACCGCACGCGCTTGGCGTACGTGCCGGCACGGCTGCTTAGCGCGTCAATGCCGTCCTCCTTGCTGTAGGCCCTGCCCACAAAGTAGACCACGTTGGAGAAGATCCTGAGGTTGACAAAGTCGGGCATGGCCTCGATCTCCGCCTGCGTCAGGTCCCCGCCTGCAGGATGAGGAGCAGCGGGTGATGAGCGTGGTCGTCAGGGTCAGGTCCAGCAGCACGCGAGCATCCTGTGCTGCGCCCCACCACACCGCCAGCGCAGCTGAGGACCACTCACTGATGGCGTAGCCCTTGACGAACTCGGTGATGAGCGGGAGCGGGTTGTCGTCGCCCGTGTACTTGGTGAGCGCCACAGCCATCTCCATGGCCCTGCGGGGCGGCGGGTGTGGGGGAGAGTGGGGCGCGAGCTTCCTCTTGCGGTGCACGAGCCGCCGCAATGGGGTGTCGCCGAGGGCGGCGACAGGTGCCGGGCGCGGTGCCTCCTCTGATGCTGCCACTTCGCCATGACCACCTCCCAGGTCTGGCCTGCCCTGACGATGGGCGTTCCCTGGACTGCCGCACCTCCTGAGCCTCTCCCCCCCGCACCTGAAGTCTTCGAGGCAGAACTCAAAGT
>VFQP010004421.1_pt1 | contig 13118 bp, 12 predicted proteins | sample 3512351 | NCBI WGS metagenome assembly VFQP01 (sample SAMN10412372, study PRJNA504923) | tailings metagenome | isolation source: Relicate 1 Philex TSF1 revegetated site | place: Philippines: Tuba, Benguet | collected 2017-08-29 | reverse complement strand
CTTCAAAATCGTGGGATCGCCGAGCGGCCGAGCGGCGAGAGGAAGGGAGTGAGCATACCTTGAGGTCCTGCCAGCTGGTCCTCCACGCCAGATTGCCCACAAAGCACCGGCGCGACTGCACCACAACGTCCCCCATACTGTAGTCTTCCTGGTCTCGGTAGCGCTTCGTCTTGGCAGGCGCGCGCTGGCGACGCAGACCGCTGAACAGAGAGGCGGAGAGCTGGTCAGCGGGGGTCCTTGCGCTCCTCTCTTGGTCGCGCGCGCCGGCAAAGCTCCAGCCGGGGGCTCGGCGTCCTCAGGACAAGCAGCTCGGCGGCAGCGCTGTCCAGGTCACAGGGAGGACGTGTGCAGTTGCATCGCTCTAAAGGGAGCAGGCCCTCTGACTCATCACGCCGTGTGCAGGTGGACGGGTAGGGTAGGCGGGGCAGCGCGGAGCGCGACCGTGGGTCAGCGAGGTGGAGCAAGGGTAGGGCAGGCCTTCAAAATCGTGGGATCGCCGAGCGGCCGAGCGGCGAGAGGAAGGGAGTGAGCATACCTTGAGGTCCTGCCAGCTGGTCCTCCACGCCAGATTGCCCACAAAGCACCGGCGCGACTGCACCACAACGTCCCCCATACTGTAGTCTTCCTGGTCTCGGTAGCGCTTCGTCTTGGCAGGCGCGCGCTGGCGACGCAGACCGCTGAACAGAGAGGCGGAGAGCTGGTCAGCGGGGGTCCTTGCGCTCCTCTCTTGGTCGCGCGCGCCGGCAAAGCTCCAGCCGGGGGCTCGGCGTCCTCAGGCGGCAGCGCTGTCCAGGTTGCAGTGATGACGTGCGCGGTTGCATCGCTCAGGCCGTGAACATCAAGGGAGCAGGCCCTCTGACTCCTCACGCCGTGCGCAGGTGGACGGGTAGGGTAGGCGGGGCAGCGGGCGCGGTCGTGGTGGTCAGCGCGGTGGTGGCAACAGGAAGGGCGCTCCAGCGTGGCGGTGAGAGAGCAGAGAGCAGCAAGTGAGCCAATGGCACCGCGGGCTCGCCAGGCACGGTGGGCCGCAGACATTCCCAAGAGCCGCGACGACTCTGCCCCGTCGAGCAGAGTGCGTGTCGGCGTGCACAACATGGCCCCGTTGATGACGGGGCGCAGATCGACACACGTGGTAGCGGCGGGAGCGCACGACGATTGGTGGCGCCACGAGCCATGTGCAATGTCCCCCGCACTGCCTGCAGTCCGCTACTGCTGTGTGTGTGCTACTTGCATGACGAGGCGGTTCACCGCTGCTGTCCCCACGGCAGCACGTCGAGGCGCTGCACCAAGGGCTGGTGGGCCGCGCACAGCTCCCTCAGCCGCCGCTCCACCTGCTGCGCCTCACCCTCGGGCATTGCCGAGCGGAGCAGCAGCACCAGCGTGCGCAGCGGGTGCGCCACTTCGTGCGCGCGCAGCACCTCCTCGGCGTGCTCCGCGTCCTCCACGCTCAGCCGCAGGCACGCCAGGCCGGAAGGCAGCGCGGCCAGCGCACCGTCCAGCGCGACGTGCTCCCTGTCGAGCCACATGCAGAGCGTGCGCACGCCGGCGCCCGCCATCAGCGGCGCCAGCCGCCGCAGCGTGAGCGCCAGCGGGCACCTCACGTGCAGAACGAGCTCCAGCGTGTGCGGGCCTCCGCCCGGCGGCAGCGCCGTCCTCTGCAGCAGCGGCGCCCAGGCAACGGCCGCCTCTGGGCGCAGCAGGAACAGAGGGAAGAAGCCCAGGCGCTGCTCCTCGCCGCCCAGCCGCCAGCGCGCCACGAGGGAGCCTTTCGGCGGCGCGTCCACCCGCGTCTGCAGCCGGCCGGGCGCGCACCACCGCCGCAGCACCTCGGCCACGTCGTCGGCCGGCGCGTCACCGCAGCGGAGGAAGGCCGCCACCGTCACGCGCGCCAGGCCCGACGGCAGCAGGGCCAGCTGCTCCGGGTACTCCAGGCTCCCGAGCGTCAGCGTCTCCCACGGGCACGCCTGCTGGCTGTGGTCCTGGTCGAGGAAGAGGCCTGCCGCCCGCACGCGCCTCAGGCTTGGGAACCCCAGCAACGCCTCAAGGTCGGGGCTGGTGAGAGACGTGTCCTCCAGCTGCCACGACGTGACGCGGGCAAAGCTGGGCAGCCACTGGGGCGTGACGGGCAGGGCGGTCCGGACCTCGGTGGCCAGCGCGCACAGCGCGCCCAGGCCGCGCGACGGCCACGCGGCGCTGGTGGCCCCGGAGGCGTGCCTGCGGCAGCAGCGGAGCGTTGCCAGCGAGTGTGCCATTGCAGTGACCTCTCTGGCATGAGAGCGCCAGGGAACAAGGAGGAAGTAGCTGTGAGCGCTGCGGCAGCTCTACCAGCCTGGGGGCTGGGGTCACGATCCAACCCCCCACCCATCGCTGACGCTGAGGGTGCCATGACGCGGCGGCGGGCGTTCCGCCGGTGCGCGAACACAGCGAGCGCGCCGTGAACAGCGGCTCTGCGGCACGGGATAGCGCACCACGGCAAAGCACCAGTTACCGCACCTGAATGTGTGCAGCAGCGGGAGCGCCTGCAGGCCCTGGGTTGCAGGCCGCGCACGGGACGCCTCGAGGAAGGCGCACTCGTCCACGTCCAGCGTGTGCAGGCGCTGGCACCGCTGCAGGCTGTCCATTACCGCTGGCGTCAGGTGCATCTGATGGAGGCGGAGCGAGGTGATGAGCGGCAGCAGGGCGGCGGGGAGGCTAAAGAGGGTGCACACGGGCCACGTGCCGCACAACGCCACGCGCAGCTCCGCCGGCGCCCACCGAACCAGCAACGACGCCGCCGTGGCGGCCTGCGGCCCGTCCATGGAGCTGAGCTCCTCGCTGCCCTCCAGGTTGCGCGCCTTACACGTCCACGTCAAGGCGCCCCGCTGCTGGTGCATGCGGTGCTGTGCCACCGCCCTGGCCAGCGCGTGGCTGGTGCGCAGGAGGGCCAGGCAGTCCGTGGCGTCCAGGTGGCGCTGCACCAGCTGCCGCATCAGGGGGCCCGGCAGCTCTGCACGCGCGCATTCCCGCGCCAACGGGTCGTTGTCAGGGGACGCCAGATCGCCGTGCTCCCTCCACGCCCCGTGCGCTGACCAGCACGCACCCTGCAGCAGGGAGAACGGCTCCTCTGGCACAGCGGGCGGTGCTGGCGTGCCGTGCTGCTCCTCCTCCCCTTCACCGCGATCCTGCCGCTTGGCCGCCTGCTCCATCGTCGAGCGGAGCACTGTGTGCGCTCGTGATGTGTGTGTGATTGCGCGCGACACGCTCCACTGGCCGCAGCGCCGCTCCTTTGCGCTCTCTTCGTCACGCGCGAGCAAAGCTCCACCCGGGGGCTTGGCGTCCTCATGAAGAGCGCGAAAAGCGCGCGTAGCAGCAGTCAACACATCACCAGTCGGACAACAACAGCGCGCAATCATGGACTTTGTGGAGCGCCTGCAGAACCTGGGCAACCCGTTCGCGAGGGCGAGCCCCGCTTCGCTCTGGAAGTTCACTGACTTGTGAGCGCTCCTCTGGTCGCAGAGCGCATCGTGCTACAGTGGACGCGCGAAGCGTCCTCGTTCGCTGGGGCGAGGACACGCGTTTTGCGCGGGGGGGATGGCCACGCGAGATGCCTCTCCTCATGTGCACGCGCGCAGAGATGCAAGCGTGCAGCGACATTTGGCCAAGGTCTACGTGACGCTGTCTGGGTGCCTGGCGCTGGTGGCAGCGGGCTGCTGGCTGGGGGCCGTGTACCCCTCGCAGGCGCTGCTGGCGGTGGCGCAGCTCGTGGCCTTCGGCTGCATGCTGGGCCTGGGCCTCACGCAGGAGTCGCCCTACACGCTGGTGCGGTAGCCTCCTCTGATCCTCTGGCCGCGCCAATGCAGGCATGCCGGAATGTTCAGCTGGACACCTGTGCACACAACTCTCCGCGCAGAACAAGCGCTACGGCATGCTGGCCGGCTTCTCGCTGGCCCAGGGCTGCGCCATCTCGCCGCTGGTCGCCTACGCCTCGGCTGTCCTGCCCGGGTGAGGACCTCCCCCGCGCCTCTTCCGTGCTCGCACCACCACCACCACCACCATCACCACCGAGAGCACGGCTGCACTGCCCGCGCGCTTTGAGAGAGGTGTCGGTGTGCACGGGCGCACCGCGGCCGTGGCCTCTCAGCGCAAGCGCTCCTCCTGCGTCCCCACCGCAGGCTGGTCATGACGGCGGCCCTCTCCACCGCCGCCGTCTTCGCCTGCTTCTCCGCCTCTGCGCTGCTCACGCGCCGCCGCGCCTACCTCTTCCTGGGCGGGTACCTCAGCTCGGCCGTGGCGGCGCTCTTTGCGCTGCGGCTGGCCAGCTGGGCGTTCGGGCGGCAGGCGCTGGGCTTTGAGGCCGAGCTCTACGGGGGGCTGCTGGTCTTCAGCGGCTACGTGCTCTTTGACACGCAGGTGCGCCGCCCTCGCTTGCTAGCTGGCTGGGAGGGAGGGGGCGGTGAGGAAGGCACTGCCAGGGCGCCTTTTGCGGTTCGCTTCCCGCCGGCGGCCAGTGCCGGGGCGTGGGCGGGGCGCTGGCTCGCGCCGCGAGGCAAGCTGTGTGGCGGGCCTTGTGGGGCGCTGGCGGGGCGCCTTGTGGGGCGCTGGCGGGTGCGCTGACCGGCATCGCGTGCCTCTCCCCCCTCTGCCGTGTCTCTTGCCGCGCAGCTGATTGTGGAGAAGGCGGCGGCGGGCAGCACCGACCACGTGCGCCACGCGCTGGAGCTGCTGGTCGACCTGCTGGCCATCTTCGTTCGCGTGCTGGTGCTGCTGCTGCGTAACGCGCAGCGCCGCGACGAGCAGCAGCAGGAGCGCGAGAGGCGCCGCGGCGGCTCCTCAAAGTCGCGCAGGGATTGAAGCTTTCCGGTTGGTTGTCGTGCAGTTGGGGGGTCGTTTTGCCGCGGCGGTTTTGGAGGCGGTTTTGTGGCCGGGGTGGTGGTTGCAAGGGCGGTCGCACCGCACAGGAACGGCCGCAAGCAGCAGTGGCAGCAGCAGAGAGGGAGAGCGTTCTCGTACTGGCAGGTGCGACTTCACCGCCCAAACCTGCTCGCAAAAAGTTGTGTGAGGCCCAGCGACGAGAGATCATGAATGCAAGCGGCAAAGGTCACGGGCTTGTCGCTCCTCGCGGTCAACAGCAGGTCTGCACGAGTCGTGCCACCGCCTCACCGCCACCTCTGCATCCGCAGCTGTGTGGCAGGAGTGGGGCGCACACACAGCGATCAATGTCACAGGCAGAGTCGTGTCCCTCGGTCTCGACGTACACACAGCGTCATGCTCGCACCAGCCAGGCGGTAGCCCCCCTCGCCCCGCCCTCTCAGGACGGGAGGGCGCACGTCACCACGCGACCTCTGCTCTGCGGGCCGGTTAGGGTCAGGGTCATGTTGGCAGGATGACGCCCCACCCAGCGCAGGCGACAGATCTCAAAACGTAATGACAGATCGTGAATGGTGCAGTTGGCGTCTCTGGCCCCGACTTGGGGCGTGTTGGGAGGCAGAGTGGCATGCGGCCTCCAGGGCGGCGGGGTGGCGCGCCGGGGGGGGGGCGTTGCGTGGCATGCAGGGAGTGGCCTCCTCCGGTTAACGGTGCGGGGGGAACGAGTGCAAGATGCAAAGCCTGCTCCTGCCTGACTGATCAACGGATACGGCCTGGGGATGAAACGAGAGAGCTCTCTTTGGGGCAAGAGGACATTTGCCTGCGCCGTGGACGGGCCAGGGCAAGAGGCCAGGATACACACGCTGTTGGCTGTTGAAAAAGAGGCAGCAAAGCCGTGCCCGCCCAGGATTCCTGCGGCGGCCCGGCCCAAGCAAGCCGTCCGTGTGCCAAGGCGCAGTGCGTGTGGGCGTGTCATTGCCCCGGGGCGGGCGACTGCGTTGGGACCAGGCAGAGGGAGGCGCTGTGGCAGGGAACGCACTGCACAAGGCCGAGGAGGTGCTGTGGGGCTCTCGAGTGCTGCTGCGCCTCCCCTGCCTGCCTTGGTTTAGGTTTGGTGGGCGACGGGCGACTACTAGCACTAGGGGGAACGGCAGGGGCCTGGTGCAAACGTCATCACGGAAGGGGGGCGGCGGCGAGCGACACGCGGGGCAAAGGGAGAGGAGGAGCGCTCGGCCCACAGCACAGTCGCGCGCGCGCGTGGCGTGTCGAGCCGAGGAAGAGTCTACACAAGGGCTTGTGGGGGGGGGGTGCGCCGTCCTGCGGCATGTGGACTCCGTCTGCGCTACCCTCCTGGCCCTGCCCACGCCCCTATTTGCCTGCCACGCTGCACACTTTGTACACAACTCCTGGCCTCCCGCCGCACCGCCGCGCGGAAACAGACACGTCGCCTGCGCGTTCGGCGCCCTCCCGCACACACCACCTCACGCGGCGCGAGGCGCCGCGCCGCTGCTGGCCGTGGCGCCGACGCCGCAGCCGGGCGGGCAAGCGCCGGGCGCCTCGCCGCAGGACGCGGCGGCGCCGGCGCTGCTGGCGCCGTCGCCTCCGCTGCACGCAGCGCGGTCCCCGCCCGGCGGCACCCCACCCGCCGCCGCGCCCCACCCGCCGCCCAAGCCCTCGTGCGGGGCGTCCGCCGGCGCGCCCGTCGCCATCCGCACGCCGCCGCCGCCGCCGCCCGCGTCGCAGCCAGGGTTGCCCGCCCTGGCCGCCGCAGCCGGCGACGCGCCGAACGAACGCGAGCACTTGCTGGCCGGCGCCTGCGCCGCGTCCAGCTCCGCCGACGCATGGGCTAGGGCTAGCCTAGGGTTGGTGCCCAGGCTCGCCGACGGCGACGCCGGCCCCACCACGCCGCACGTGCCTCCTCCGCCTCCCCCGCCGCCGCCGCCGCCAGCGCCAGCAGCGCCGAACATGGCGGCGGCGGCGGTTGGGGCTCCCAGCCCCCCGCTAGACGTGCTGTGCGTGCGGCGGTGCCGCTGCTGCTGCAGCAGCGGCGAAAGCGGCTGCTGCCCCTGCTGCCCTAGCTGCTGCGGTCCGCCAGGCGCCTGGCCATACCACGCCTGGCCACCGGGAGGGTGGCTGCCATGGAACGCCGCCGCCGCCGGCTGTTGCAGCTGACTCAGCAGGTCGTCCAGCTTCCGCTTGCCTCCCACCGGCAAACCGCCGCCCAGGCTGAGGCTGCCGGCGGAGCCGCCGCCCAGCGCGCCGCGCGACGGCCGCTCCAGCTCCATCCGCGCGCCGCCGCCGCCCTCGCCGCCCAGGAGGAACGACCGCGCCCGGGGCGCGCCGCCGTGCGCGTCGTGCGCGCCCGCGGCGCCGCCGGGGCTGGCGCCGGGCCGCGGCGGCAGCCCCTGGCCCTGCGGCATGTCGCGAGGGCTCATCAGGGCCCAGGCGGGTGGCTCCCCGTCCAGCGCGTCGAAGTCCATCTGCGACAGCTGGGAAGAGGGCCGCAGCAGCACCCCGTCCGTCAGGGAGCGCTGGTGCCCGGGCGCGGAGGGCGCGGGCATCCGCCCGTATGGCGGCGCCGCAACGCCCCAGGTTGCCGCCGGCTGCTGGTGGTGCTGCTGCTGCTGGTGATGGTAAGGCGGGGCGTGGCCGCCCACAGGCAGGGGCTCGCTGTCGCAAGGCGCGCGGAGCGGCTCGTCGTCCTCCTCCGCCTCGGCGCGGCGCGGCGCGGCGCCGATCATGCCCATGGCCGCCGCCGCAGCAGCCTGCGGGCACACCGCGAAGCCGTGCGGGCACAGCGTCGCCTCGCGCACCAGAAACGAGGGGCGTCGCAGCGAACAGCAAGTGCAGGAAGCGTGCGCGGCGCGCTCACCTGCCAGTGCGCGGGGCCCTGCTTGGCGCCCGGCGCGCCGAGCAGAAGCCCGCTGCCGCCGCTGCCGGCGCGCAGCGAGCCCGTCGCCGCCTGCGCCGCTGCCCCGCCGCCGCCGCCTCCCTCGCCCGCGCGTGACAGGTCGAGGGGAAGCCCCGCCATGCCCCGCTGCTGCTGCTGCTGCTGCTGCTGCTGCTGCTGCTGCTGGCTGCGCGGTGGCGCCAGGTGCGAGGCGCCGCGCGACGCGCCGGCTACCACGCCCCCAGCAGCAACGGCGGCGAACGGCCCGGCCCCGAGCGAGGCGGCGCGCCGCGCCGCCGGGCTGTCGGGCCGCTGCGCCGCCGCCGCAAACGCGCCGTGCTGCGCGTGCTGCTGCGGCGCGGCGCTGGCAAAGCGCGAGGGCCCGGCGTGAACCGACGGCGGGACCGGCCTGCTGAAGCTGTTGCCGCCGCCGCCGCCACCGCCGCCGCCGGTCGGCTGCACGTCGTGCAAGGCGGCCGTCTGCTGCTGCTGCTGCTGCTGCTGCTGCCCCCTGCCAAGGTGCTGCTGCTGGGCCCCCAGCAAAACGTCAGAGTCGTCGCTGGGGAACAGCCCGTGGATGGACGAAGCGGGGATGAGCGACGCCTGCTGCCCGCCAGCGCTGCCGCCGCCGCCGCCGCTGCCGTGCCAGCCGGCGTGGCCGGGCGGCTGCATGGCGAGCGCCCTCATCCCGGGCGCTTGGCCAGCGGAGAAGGAGTGGTGCAGCAGCCCGCCGCTAGGGCTTTGCATGGCGGAGTCGGCGACGGGGTACGAGGGCAGGAACGCCTGAGCGAGGTGGCCGCCGCCGCCGCCGCCGCTGCTGTGCAGGCTGCCGTGCGGCGCGAGGCGCGCCGTCCCCGAGTCGCTGCCGGTGGGGCGATGCATGGGGTGCAAGCCCTGGCCGAGGGCGTTGCCGCCCGGCGGCTGCCCCGCGCCGCCGCCGCCGCCGCAACTCAGCTCGTGCATGGTGAGCTGACTCAGCAGGCGATTCCAGCTGGGCGTGGGGCACAGCGCGCCAGAGCCGCCCGCGCCAGACCCCGACTGGGGCTCCAGCCATGCGGGCGTGGGCAGCGAGGCCAGCGGCGCACGCAGCGACGACGAGCCCATTCCCCCCCCCTGCTGCGCATCGGCGCCGCCGCCCTTCCGGTCGCTGCCGCCTCTGCCGCCCGCACCTGCGTGGAGTGCGCGTGAGCAACAGCGCCGTGTGCCGTCAGATTCCGGCCACCACCAACTGGGGACCCACAACGACCCACCACACGACCGCAGGGCGCGCCTCACCGGCAGCGTCGTGCGCGGCGCCGAACGCCTCTCCGTGGCGCAGCGTGTGCGTGGTGACCAGCCCGCCCGCAAACGTGGTGACTGTGTGCGGCGACGCGCCCACCACAAAGCCCTCGCCATGCGGTGGCTCGGCGGCCGCCGGCGCCCGCCCCGGCAGCGCGCCCGGCTGCCCGTGGAACGAGGCGCCGCTGGCGCCGCCGGGGCTGTGCAGCGGAGGGAGAGGCGGGGGCGGCAGGGCGGCGGCGGCGGAGGCCGCTGACGATGACGTGGCGCCGCCCGACGCCCTCCACTGGCGCGACGGCTGCGGCTGCTGCGCCAGGAGGTGCGCCGCGTCGACGCCAGACGCCCCCGAGAACGGCTCGGCGTGAGTCATCGAGGAGGATGTGGCCCCCGCGGCGGCGTGAGGCCCCCCATGCGCGGCACGCTCCCTGGTGCCGCACGGTGGGGCGTTCACGTGCGGCTGGGGGCTGGGCGAGGACATGCGCTGGTCATCGTCGTCGTCGCCGCCGCTGCTGGTGGCGCGGTGCCCAGAAGTGGCGCCCATGCCGCTGCTGGCCGTCGTCGCCTGCTGCTGCTGCTGCTGCTGCTGCTGCTCCTGTTGCTGCTGGCGGATCTGCTTGGCCGCGGCGGTGGCGGCGGCGACGCCGCCGCTGCTGCCGCCGCGTCTGCGGCCCTGCCCCGTGCCGGCCTTCTTGTTCTGCGCACGCCATGTACGGGGAGCGCCAGCGCAAGGAAAGTGAGGAAGGAGGCGTGTGCGCAGGCTGGCACGATCGATATCAGATGCGGACGCTCGTTGCGGCGCACCTCGGGCCTGCTGCGGTAGATACGAAAGTACTGCTTGACGGCGTCCGTGGACCGCAGGCTCTTGCCGTGCACCCTGCGACCGTGGCCAAGTGGTGGCGCTGCTTGAGGGGAGGCGGGCGGCCCGCCACTCGCCACCCTCCACGAAAACTCCAGTCAGAAACACCCGCCTCCATCCGACGGCCCGATGCGGCTGCAGGCTGCAGCGCGCCAAAGTGTGGCGCGCGCCGCCCCACCCTGGCGGCGTCGGACACGATCAACTCGTAAGACTCGGCGCCAGACTCGCGCGCGCCAGCAATGCTGGCTGGCGGAAAGGCTGGCAGGCTGCGCTACCCCTAGCCACCTCGCTGCTCCCTGCGTGCACCTCCGCCATTCGCGCGCACCTCGTGTCGGCGAGCGAGGGGCGCATCGCTGGGTCCGGCCACACGCGCTCGGCCTCCTGCTCATACCAGCTGCGCTCAAGAGGGAGGCCAGCACCATATGAGAGGAGAGGCTTGGTGTGTACCTCTCTGTGGGTGCACCTTTGCTTGCTTGGTGCTTGGTGCGGCGCGCGTGCTCACCTCTCGACGACCTGCGCGGAGGGGCGCCGCCCGTGCTCATCCTTGAAGCTCCTCCACCACCAATTGAAGGCCGACCAGAACCTACGCGTGTGCGCGCAGGGCCCAGGCACCGTGTGGCGCTCTGATGTCCTGCCTGCTGGACGGCCTCATTTCCGTGCCGTTCGAGTCGCTCCTCACCCTGCTGGGCGGCGCCAGACAGCGCCCTTGGAGCTCGCCACGTACTGTCGTCGCTGCGGGCCGGCCACGCCCTCCTCCTCCTCCTCCTCCTCCTCCTCGTGTCCCAGCTCCGCCTCCTCCTCGGCGGAGGAGCTCATGCTGACCTTCGCCTCCCTCGCGCTCGTCGCACCAGGCCGCCGAGAACAACGGGCTGCTAGCGCTAACAGCGCGCGCGCGCCATCATCCACGCGCTGCTTTCCAGAGCTGCTCTCCGCGGTCTCGTGCTTGCGAGCACGGTGTGAGGCGGGCGATTTGGAGAGAGGCTGGCCCAGAAGCTGGCAGACGTGCGCTGTCCCACGGCACGACCAGCTGGGAGGCGGATGGCCCGCTGAGCTCACGGCGATGGGGGCTCCCGAACCCAACGGGATGCCCGCCTCTGCATCAGTGACCGCCGCTGACGGCTGCGGCTCCGCGGACTGGGTCAAGCTGGAACGCCGGCGGGGTGCTGCTCGGGGGCTGATGGATTGACGGCTGCGCCGCGCCGGTTCGTGCGTCGGGCGCTGTGCGTCTGGATGCCGCTTGACGCACTCCGGGGTGTGCGCAATCGAGAGGAAGGGGGAGGGAACGTACCGCCAGAGTGAGGAGGGAGAGGCGCCACGGATCGTGACCGCAAGCGGTTGCCGCTGGAACGTCGGCAAGCGAGTGAGTGGCAGGACAGGAATGCATGGAGCGCGCTGCTTGCGCAGGCCGTCAGTCCCGGTGGGCGCGGCCGTCCCCCCGTTAGAGGATGACGTCGTGACATGTTGACCGGCGGGGCGGCGGGGCCAACGCGACGATGGCGCTCACCACGCGAGCCGTCCGGTCCCCAGAGCTGGTGAAGCGAACGTTGCCTGCCACAGCCGCCGCCCAGGGGCGCCATGCTGCTGACCACCCGCCCGCACCCCGCGCGCTGATGCTACAGCAGGAGTGGCTGTAGTGCATGGCTGCCAGGCGGGGTGCGAGGATTGACGCACGGATCCGCATCAGCAGCAGCAGCATGAGTTAAGGATGCGGCGGCAGCGGCCGCGGCGGTGGCTCCAGAGGGCGCTCCCACGATGCTTGCTTGGCCGGTGCCAGTGGAGTGGAGGCACGAGCCAGCGCAGCAGGGCCCGGTGCCGCGAGGCCCGCACGCTTGTGGCCAGGAGACACACGGCCTCCACTGGCAAGCAGCAAATCTGCTTTGCAGCGCTGTCACGAGCCTCCTGACATTGTCACCTTGACCTTGGGCTCAAGCCCGCAGTCGTCCTGGTTGATTGATGGCCGCGGACGGGGCAGATTCTAGCTCGTGACCCAGCGCCTGTCAGGGCAGACCAGCAAGGCACGGAGTGTAGCCGCCCTGCCGGTTGTCCCTTCACTGGGCGGGGGGCACCAGGCGCCGTGCTGGTCTTGCGGAACACGTCGTGACGTTGCTCAGGCTGCGGCACGATCGTGGCCAGTGTGCCGCTCGCTCACTGGCATGGCAAATCGCCGGGAGCCCCTGGTGCAGCCAGTGTCTTCCCACACCCGGCACACCCGGCCGTGATCGCTGAGTGCGAGCGCTGCCGCACGCGCCACCGGCAGCACTGCAGAGGATAAGGGCGTAAGGAAGGAGCACTCCGGCGGCGCTAATGAAGGTGCTGAGCATGTTGCACGATGGAGTGGACCACCGCCCGCGTTAAACAGAAAGGATCTGCAGCAAAGCAGATGAGCCACAGCTTAGGCCAGAACAATCGTCACCCGATATGTAGCCACGAGCGGCAACACAGCAAAGCTGCGGCGAACCCTGTCCGGAGCAGTGGGACAGGGGAGAGGGAGGGATGCGAGGAGGAGCCCAGGGAAGGGACGAGACAGAGAGGAGGAGAGGGAGCGAGCTCGGCAGGAGACCACAGGAGGGGGGAACTTCACTGCTTCCCAGTGCTGCTCTCCGCGGTCTCGTGCTTGCGAGCACGGTGTGAGGCGTGCGATTTGGAGAGAGGCGGCTGGCCCAGAAGCTGGCAGGCGTGCGCTGTCCCACGGCACGACCAGCTGGGAGGCGGATGGCCCGCTGAGCTCACGGCGATGGGGGCTCCCGAACCCAACGGGATGCCCGCCTCTGCATCAGTGACCGCCGCTGACGGCTGCGGCTCCGCGGACTGGGTCAAGCTGGAACGCCGGCGGGGTGCTGCTCGGGGGCTGATGGATTGACGGCTGCGCCGCGCCGGTTCGTGCGTCGGGCGCTGTGCGTCTGGATGCCGCTTGACGCACTCCGGGGTGTGCGCAATCGAGAGGAAGGGGGAGGGAACGTACCGCCAGAGTGAGGAGGGAGAGGCGCCACGGATCGTGACCGCAAGCGGTTGCCGCTGGAACGTCGGCAAGCGAGTGAGTGGCAGGACAGGAATGCATGGAGCGCGCTGCTTGCGCAGGCCGTCAGTCCCGGTGGGCGCGGCCGTCCCCCCGTTAGAGGATGACGTCGTGACATGTTGACCGGCGGGGCGGCGGGGCCAACGCGACGATGGCGCTCACCACGCGAGCCGTCCGGTCCCCAGAGCTGGTGAAGCGAACGTTGCCTGCCACAGCCGCCGCCCAGGGGCGCC
>VFQP010004420.1_pt1 | contig 13126 bp, 15 predicted proteins | sample 3512351 | NCBI WGS metagenome assembly VFQP01 (sample SAMN10412372, study PRJNA504923) | tailings metagenome | isolation source: Relicate 1 Philex TSF1 revegetated site | place: Philippines: Tuba, Benguet | collected 2017-08-29 | reverse complement strand
CCTCCCCTCCCTCCCTCACGATGGGGCTGGCAGGCGGGGTTCGAGCGACGGGGCCACCGCTGCTGCTGGCCTCGGCTTCCCTCTCGATTCCTCGCGCCAGCAAGCCCTTGATGCCTCAGCGGGCGAGAGGAGTCCTGGGCCAGGCGCAAGCGTAGCAGGAATCGAGCACGAACACCAATGCGCGCAGCTCCATCGCCGCCTTTGGGAGCAGCAGCAGCAGACAACGCGATACGCTGGAGTCGCTGCCTCGCTCGCCCCTCCTCGGGCAGGACGGAGCGCAGCGGGAGCCCGGCAGCGTGATGGCTGCACACCAGGTCGCGCTTTTAGAGCTCAGCACAACGGACCTGGCCACCAGCGCCTCCACGAGCGGGCCCGGCGGAGTGGCCAAGCGCCTGCGCAGCCATGAGCAGGAGGTCCGTGGGCCACCCGAGGCAGCTGCAGGCGCAAGCCCTGCGCCATCTCGTCGTGAAGCGCCAAGCGCACGCTGAGCCAGAGCGGGGGGCGTTGTCGCGGGGCGTCGTGTTTGCGTGTCCAGGCGCACCAATGCTACGAGCAGAAGCGCGCTCGGCAAGAGGTGCTGCGGCCCGGCATCCCGCCGGCGACGCCGATCAACTCGTTCCGCGTGCCCGACAGGCCCTCGCCACCGCTGCGGGACGACGACAAGGTGCGTGGGCGCTCGACCAGGGTGGGTCGACGCGAGGGAAAACCGGGCCGGGAGCCCGAAAGGTGCAGGCTCCCGCGCGAAGCAGCCTGCGCGAGGCCAACGAGCCTGCGCGGGTTGTGCCTGCGCGGGCCCTAGAGCTGCGCGCGGCGGGCCGTGTGTGTGCGCGTTGGCAGCCCGCCTCTTCGGCTCGCCGTGGGTGCCGAAAGGCAACCCCCGGCGGGGTGACGAGGACTGCAGGAAGCTTGAGCGGGCGCAGGGGGCGAAGAGCGTTGCAGCGGTTGCACCTCTTGTTGCGTGCAGGACGGGCACTACGTGTACGAGCTGGGGGAGAACCTGACGTCGCGCTGTGAGTGGGGGCGACGCCGGCGTGTGTGGCGCCCGGAACGCAGCTCAGGGCGCTCAGCAGGCGGGGGCTCTCGACGGCAGCGGCGGGCCAGCGCCTTCCCCTGGCTCACACGCGCGGGATCCAGCACCGGGAAGGGCCCGCCAGGACGCCCCTCCGCTCACCCTCACCGCTGCCTTGTGCTTGCCCTGCTGCGCCGCCGCTCTCGGGGCCTCTGGATGCGCCCGCAGACAAGATCCTCAGCAAGATGGGCGAAGGTGCGGGCAATGCTGCGCCTTGGGGGGGCAAGCGGGGGCGGGCAAAACGCGCCCGGAGCCACGCCCTTGACGGAGCACGATGCTGGGACCCGGCATGGTGAACGCCTGCAGGCACGTTTGGCCGCGTCCTCGAGTGCTGGGACCGCAAGCACAAGGACTACGTGGCCATCAAGATTGTGCGCAACATCGACAAGTACCGGCACGCCGCCATGATCGAGGTGCGCGCCTGGCAGGACGTCACAGTCACAGCCGGGTGGAGCCAGCCGGCGGAGCCCAACACTCGCTGGGGCAGCATGGCAGCATGGCTAGACCACCAAGGCGGTGTTGAAGGGAAGGGGGGGAAGGCGCAGGGAAAAGCCTCAGCGCTCTGGGCGGCGGCCCTAGGGGCAGGCTGCGCATGTGCCGCTGCGTGCATGCACGCCGGCCCACACGCACGGGAGCAGCCGACCACCGCCTCCTGAGCTTCTCCTTCCTTCCCCCCCCCCCCCCCCCGCCCGCCCGCTGCCTCTCCCCTGGCCGCAGCTCGAGGTGCTCAACACGCTGGAGCGCAACGACCAGGAGGGCGCCAAGCACTGCGTCGCGCTGCGCGAGTGGTTCGACTACCGCGGCCACGTCTGCATGGTGCGCCTCCCCCCCTTTCCCCCCCCGCCTCCCTCGCCGCCAGCAACGCGAACCGCCCCGCCACTCGCAAGCAAACACGCTGCGAACGACCCCCCCTCGCCTCCCCACCCGCACGCAGGTCTTTGAGAAGCTGGGCCCGAGCCTCTTTGACTTCCTGCGGCGCAACGAGTACCGGCCCTTCCCGCTGGACCTGGTGCAGGAGTTCAGCCGGCAGCTGCTGGAGAGCGTGCAGTACCTCCACGAGCTGCAGCTCATCCACACGGACCTCAAGCCAGAGAACATTTTGCTCTGCTCGCTCGACTTTTGCCGAGCGTCGGCGGCGGCAACCGCGGCGGCGGCGACGGCCACCTCGGCGGCCAGCGCGCCGGCCCCGCCCGCCACGTGAGAGCTGTGGGGAGGGGGACGCCTCTTTCCGCTGCGCGCGTCCGCAGCGGCGTGTTTGCTGGCAGCGGCTCGCGGGTGGTCGCGTGTGCAGCAGCGGCGCGTGGCGGTGGCAGTCGTGCGGCGGGCAGCGGCGCGCGAGGGGAGGACGAATGGCAAAGCGACGGTGCGCCTTTGGTGCCGCGCGCTGTCACGCGCGCAGGCGGCGGTTGGCGGCGTCGCGCGTGGTGCCCTCCTCCAGCAGCATCAAGGTGCGGGCCCAGCATGAGGTCGTCAAGCCCCAGCCTCCCGCCAAACCCTAGCCTCCCGCCGTGCCCCTGCGGCAGCGCGCTGCTGCTGCTCGCGAGACTCCTGCCGCCGCCTGCCGCCGCCTCACCTGGCATTGCGTGCGCGCGCGCCCCCCTGCAGGTGATTGACTTTGGCAGCGCCACGTTTGAGGACCAGCACCACAGCAGCATCGTGTCGACGCGGCACTATCGCGCGCCGGAGGTCATCCTGGGCCTGGGCTGGAGCTTCCCCTGCGACATGTGGAGCGTCGGCTGCATCATGGTCGAGCTGCTCACCGGTGAGGCGCGCGCGCTGCTTGGGGGGCTTGTTTCGCGCTGGCGTGAGGGGTGGCAGGGACGCCGGCAGGCTGCGCACACGCCCCGAGCGCGCAGTTGCAAAAGCGCGCCAGGGCGGGACGAGGGCGGGGGGGAGGCGGGGCCCGAAAGGCGGCGCGTCGCTCGTTTGCCTGCGGCGGCGGGATCCAACGTGCGCGGCGAGCGTGCGCTTGGGGACGTCGCGGCGACGGCGCTCACGCCTTGCTCGCCCTCCTCGCTCCCCCCGGGCGCGCGCCGTCCCGCCTGCGCAGGCGACGCGCTGTTCCAGACGCACGAGAACCTGGAGCACCTGGCCATGATGGAGCAGGTGCTGGGGCAGATGCCGCCCTCCATGGCGGCGCGCGCCAGCCGCGCCACCGCCACCAAGTACTTCGCGCCCCAGGGCAACAGGTGGGTGCGGCTGGGCAGGAAAGTCATGCCCGCTTGAGAGGGAAGCAGAGGACTCTTCTTGCGCCCCAGGGCAGCAGGTGGGTGCGGCTGGGCAGGCAGGCCTTTGGGGGGTTGGGAAGGAGGGCTAGTCTTGCGCCGCAGGGGCAACAGAGGGGTGTGGGGCCCAAGGCCTTCGTGGAGCGTGCTTCGAGCGGGCGGCGCTGCTGTGGCAAATGTGCTTCTCGCACATGCCGCAGGCTGCTGTGGCCAGACGGCGCGACGAGCCGCAAGAGCGTAAAGACGGTGCAAAAGCTGCACGGGCTGCGCAAGCACCTGGGCGACGCCGGCGACGCCTCGGCGGCGCCCTACGCCGACATGATCATGGACCTGCTGCAGTCCATGCTCAGGTGCGGGGTGGGGGGGTTGGAGGGTGTCGGCGGAGGGGAAGGGAAGGGACGGGGACCTGCTGCAGTCCATGTTCAGGTGCGGGGTGGGTGCTCAGGTGCGGCGGCGGCCTTGCCGTCAGAGGAGGGCGAGGGGGCGGGGGCAGACACTCTTGTCTGCCCAGGCGCGGCGGCGGCGGCGGCGGCCTCTCACGGCGTGTCCCTCAGCCGTGGTAGCGTGCAAAGCGTGGCCCTCGTTTTCTCCCTTCGAACGTTTTCGTTGCTCCCCTTCTTCCCTTGCCCCTACATGCAGGTACGAGCCCAGCGAGCGCATCTCGGCCGAGGCGGCGCTGCAGCACCCCTTCTTCAAGCTGCAGCTCCCCTGCTCCATCCCGCCCGTCGCACCGCCCCTCCCCGCCGTGGCGGCGCTCCCGCCACCCGCCCTCCTCCCCCCCGCCGGGCAGCAGCCGGCGGCGGCAGCGGCGCCGCTCGCCGACGGCGCCCCGCAGCAGCCGGCGGCGGCGCCGCAGCCGCAGCCGGCGCTTTCCGGCGGGCAGGCGCCCTCGTCCCAGTCCACCATCATGACCATGGCCACCGCAGTGCAGCAGGTGCTCGGCGGCGGCGGCGGCGCAACGGCGGCGGAGCAGCCGCTGCCGCTGCCCCTGCTGCCCCCCCAGCAGCAGCAGCAGCAGCTAGCGGCGGGCAGTGGGCTGCTGGTGCCGGCCACCGCGATGGGGTCGGTCACTACAGCGGGGTCCGCGGCGGCGGCGGCGCAGCAGCAGCCGTTGTCGTCGGGCTGCGGCAGCGGCGGCGTCGTGGCGGGCGGCGGCGGCGGCGGCTGTGCGGTGCAGCCGCTGGTGACGCTGGCGGGCGTGCCCATCTTGATTGGCGGCGGCGTGGGCGTGGGCGGCGGCGGCAGCGCGGCGCCGACGGGGAGTCATGTGGCGACTTCGGGGCACCTGAGCTGGCAGTAGCCAGGGGCGCGTGGGCTGGGCAGTCGTAGCGAGGCGCGCAGGCGGGTTTGTTTCCTGCCCCTGCGCACCTTGGTGAGGAGACACCACCGCTGCAGCGCTCCTGGCGGGAGGGGCGCGTTCGTGCTACCGTGACAAGTCGTGGCCATGGCAGCGGTGGGATTGCGGCGCGGCGACGCGGCGCGAGGCGCCGCCGCCGCCAGGCGTTGCGCGCGGTCGATGGTCCGCGTTGGGAGAGCGCACGACTGGCGACTCGTGACTGCGGGTGTTGCGACGTGATGTGACCGCCTCCCTGTGATTAGGGCGCTGGCGTGCCTTCCTCAGCATTGCGTGGCCCTCTGGTGTGCGCTGTGCGCGCGGTGTGCGGTGATTGTGGAGGCTTTTTCCGCAGCGGGGCGAGTTGGACGCTGCCCGACGCTGCCCTCCCGGTTTTTGGCGCGCGATTTGCTTCCCAGGCTCCCTTACCCACACCCTCTCCTGTGTTGTGTGTATCTGTAATTGCCTGTTGCCCGCCTCAGAGCACTTGCGGGGTTGGGTGTCCATGGGTTTGGCCCCTGTGTGGGGGCAGCGCGCGCGGCGCGATGCGGGGCCGCTTGTTGATTTGCATGCAAGAAAGGCGCCGCCCCCGGCCCTCCACTGTACTGCGTGTGTGCGCGCGTGGGCCCCAGACTCTCTCTCTCTCTCCCTCTCTGCCTTTCACGGCGCGGCGACCAAGCGCTCTGTATGCGCGTGGCGAGGATCAATGCGTGTCGTTTTGCGTGGTTGTGGCATTGCCCCCCTTGTCCCCAGACAGAATGCCTGGCGCCCTGCTCTGCTGGCGTCCCCCCGACGGCCCCTCAGCTCTCTCCTGTCCTGCTCCAAGGACGCTTTGGTTGACGACTGCAGTGTTGGTGACGTTCCCTAACTCCTCCCTCAAGAATACTGCTCCCCTCTGCTAGTGGCCTCAACGCACTCGGCGTGGGGAGATGCGGCGCGCTCCCGCCGCGCCTGCGCTCGCGCTGTTCTCCAGCCGCCGCGGTGGTTTGGTGGCTCTGTTTGTGTGTGTGTGTGTGTGTGTGTTTTGTGTGTGGCCTTTCGTGTGGGGCTGTGTGCGCGTGCGTGGCCGGCAGGGCGCGCCGTAGAGGGCGCGCCGTCCGTGCCGCCGTCGGCGTCACACCCGGTGGAGCCCCACTCCTTGCGGTGGTGCTTTCTGAGGCTTCTCCTCCTCCCTGGCCTGGGGGCTGTGTTGTGCTTTGCTCCCCCCCCCACAGCACGCGTCCCACCACCCGCACGCTTTCACGACGGCCGTTGATGTTGTCTCGTGTGTGCGCGGCCGCCTGGTCTGTTGGTCCATCACCACCACCTCCTATGGCGAACATAGTATGTAAACGGTCCGGCCAATGAGGATCCCATCGCAGCGTGGCATGGAAGAGGGGCCTCTCTCTCTCTCGCTCTCTCTTGCAGGGCGGCTCGCAGCAGCAAGGGAAAGAACGACCGCGGCACAGTCGACCTTCACTTGGGGCGGCCAGGCAGCTCCTCCTTGAGGCCCTTTTGGATCTGCCCCCAGCCAATGAGGCGCCAGTGCTTCTCCACACGCCTGCGAGGGCGCCGCAACATCCAAAGGCAGCAGCAGCTCGTCACAGCACCTCGGCAGAGCCAGAGCCTCGAGCAGCTGATGACGGGCGCTGGGCCCGACCCCGAGTGTGGGCATCAGGCCGTCAGGCGGGCAGGTGCGTGTGTGTCGGATTCTGCATCGGCTGGACATCTCGGCGGGGCCGGAGCCCAACTGGCGGGCGTGAATCAAAACGGTGTGCCGCGCGCGTCGCCGCCGCACCTGCTGAGCGCCACCTTCTCTCCGTCCTTGGTGCAGACGGGCGAGGTGAGCTGCAGCTTGGCCAGGTCGTGCTTGACGGCCAGCACGCGCGCGCCCGTGCACATGGAGCCGATGTTGAGCATCAGCACCTCGCCCTTGCTCAGCTTGGTCACCTACACGACATGTGGTTTGGGGGGAAGGCGGGGCAAGCGGTGGCCGCAGTGCAAGCCCGCCGGCGGCCCCGTCCAACACAGGCGAACAGGTTTTCACGCCGTGGCGAACACGCGCGCCACTTGGCAAACGGATCGCGTTTCCTGCCCACCGCGCGCGCTGCCCGCCAGGCGCGCACCTTGCTCTGCTTCTCGCCCTCCTTGCTGCGCACGCCCAGCAGCCGCCGCAGCAGGAAAAAGTTGATCTCGAGCTCGCTGTACACGTCGGGCAGCGCGCCCACCTGCGGGACGCCAAGCCGCGCACTGGGAGCAAACGCTCAGCCACCACCCAGCGTTGCACCGTGCGCGCGAGGGACGGCGCGTCCCGCCCGGCGGGCCCCCTACCAGCCCGGCCCCTGCAGACTTGAGCGGCGCAGCGAGAGGAGGACCGCCGAAGCAGGCTCCGGGGGCGGCCCCTCCCCGCCCCCAGCGTTCCGAGGCACCTCCACCCACCCTCCAGCGCCGCCGCGAGCCACGCAGCGCGCCCGTCTCCTCGCCTTGCCCCACAGCAGCCTGCCAACACAAATGAGGCCGACCCAGCACCCACCCGCCGGCCCTCCTCACCCAGGCCCCCTCGCGTCTCCGGGCGCGTGCACCACGAGCCGGCCCACACAGCGAGAGGCCCTCCGTCCCCCCAATGCCCAGCACCAGCACCCCACCCACCCGCCCAGCTCCCCCTCACCTCTCCAAGCACTTGCCCCACCAGCCTGTCGGCGCGCGTGAGCGTGGGGTCCACCGTGAGGCCGACGCCGATAAGCCCGCCCGGCACGGCGTACTGCAGCTCGTTCTGCTCGGCAAACAGCGACACCACCCGGCTGAAGACGGGGATGCACTTGACGCGCCCCTCGCTGTCCTTGGTGATGATGCCCGGCCGGACCTCCACCTCCTGGCCCATGCGCAGCACGCCCTGAGGGTTCACGTGCACGCACGCGCGTTGACGGCGCCACGCGCGTCAGCGTCAGCATCGTGCTCGCAGCAGAGAACGCCTCGCTGTTCTGCGTGCAATCGCACTGCTGCTGCAGGGCGGGGGGGGGGGAGGGCGCAGCGCTGTCGGGTGCGGGGTGCGGCGCGTGGTGGCGGCGGGCGAGGGGGAGAGAGCTCGCCAGGGCGGCTCACCTGCAAGATGGACCCTCCCGCCACGCCTCCCTTGAGGTCCTCCACCTCGGAGCCCGGCTTGGTCACGTCGAACGAGCGGATGACAATCATCTGCGGCGGCGACGTGAAGTCCCTGCGGGGCGGGAAGCAGCAGGGCGGCGCGGCCGCACACGGGGGGCGAACCGCCCCAAGTCAGAATTCGATGCGCGTGAGAGGCGCCGGCGCCGCCACGGGCTGACACGGCGCAGGTCCCAACGCGCTCGGCCGCTGACCGCGGCCGCGGCCCGCTCGCGCTGCGCTGCCCTCCCGCCTCCCCGGCGGGCCGCGCCGCCGCTCACCGGACGGGCACGGGGATGCGCTTGACGATGTACTCGCACACGACGTCCACGTTGTACTTGAGCTGCGCCGAGACGGGCACCACGGGCGCGCCGTCGGCAATGGTGCCCTGGATGAACTGCTGGATGGCCTCGTGCTGCGCCAGCGCCGACTGCTCGTTGACCAAGTCAATCTTGTTCTGCGCGCCAGGTGCGGCAAGAAGGGCAAGCGTGCAGGAGGGCAAGAGCAAGAGCGCCATTCAACCTTGTTCCGCGGAGAGGAACCAGAGAGTGAGCGAGAGCAGCGGCGGCGGCGCCGCGCCGCTGGGCACGTGCAGTAACCCCCCGCCACGCTGCAGCCCCTGGCGTCACTCCTGCGACGCCGCGCGCCCCCGCCCTTGGCCACGCCGGCGTCCTTGCGGGTTGCTCGCGATGCCCCCACCTCCCCTCCCCCGCAGGAAGGAAGCAAGGGCAGCACGCGCGTGCACAAGCTGGAGCGCAGTCCTTACCTGCAGGATGATGATGTCCTTGAGGCGCATGATCTCCACAGCGGCCAAGTGCTCCGAGGTCTGCGGCTGCGGGCACGTCTCGTTGGACGCAATGAGCAGCAGCGCGCCGTCCATGACGGCGGCTCCGTTGAGCATGGTGGCCATGAGAATGTCGTGGCCGGGGCAGTCGACGAAGGACACGTGGCGGACCAGGTCCATGGGCCCGTTGCAGTGCTCGCAGGGCGGGTTGTCCTCCTTGCCGCTGCCGTGCGCGCGGTAGCACGCCGGCCGCTCGCAGCTGGGGCACTTGTAGATCTTCGCGTTGGCGTAGCCCAGCTTGATGGTGATGTTGCGCTCGAGCTCGTTCTTGAAGCGCACCGTCTGCACGCCTGAGATGGCCTTGACCACGGTCGACTTGCCGTGCGCCACGTGGCCAATGGTGCCTGCGGGCGAGAGTGGCCGCGTTGAATGATCCGGCAGGGACGGAGTGTGAGCAGCTGCGTCGCTGCTAGCGACGGCGTGGGCGGGCGGGCGCGCCGCTGGCGGCTGCGGCGGCGCCCCCGAGCTGCGGCTGCGTCACGCCGCCCAACCGTTATTCGCTGCAGGCGCTGAGAGCACGCCCTGGAGGGTGCTGCTGCTGCTGCTGCTGGGTGCTGCTCTCCACCTGCGCTCCTCGCTCCTGCTCCTGCGCGGTGCCACTTGGCGAGGATCTGCCGCGCGGCCAGGCCGTAATTGCTGCGCCGGGACGCACGCTGCTTGCTGCTGACGCCGTCGCTGCGGCTGCTTTCGCCCTGGCGCGAGCGCTGCGGAGGGGCGGCGCACCAATGTTGATGGTCGCTTGGCGGCTGATGACCTCGGGCGAGAGCGGCGTCAGCTTGCTGGCATCAAGCTTGGACAGGTCCTGCGTGCGCACGGCGCGCGTCCTCTCGCAGGTGGGCTGCAGAACTCGACCCCGCAGGCGCACGATGATCTGGCCCAGTCTGCTCGCCGCCCGCAAGCCACGCCATGAGGACATGACGCACCTGCTCACGCAGGCCTGCCTTGGCCTTTGACATGGTGCTGCTGCTGAGGGTGTGCTCCTCCCTCCTCCTCCTGGTGTGCGCGGGTGGGTGGCCGGGTGCGCTGCGTGCAGCAGAGTTCTCCTGCTGCTGAGTCCTTCTCCTGCTCCTCTCCTCCTCTTGCTTATCGGTCGTGCTCCTGCTCTGGCGTGCGCGTCCGACCGCATGCGCCGAGGGCATGGCGCCCCCTCACGGCGCCGTAAACGCGTGCGGCAGCGTCAAAATGCTGCCATCGGTGCTCAGCAGCGCACGCACATCCATCCCGGCGCTGCTATCCATCCAGGCCTGGCCTGCTGCAGCACTTGCTGCGTCCGCGTCCGCGCTGCTCCACGCACAGCTGCAGCTCTACAGCTCGGATCAGCACCAGACCCACCCTCAGCAGCAGCAGAGCGATCCGCTTCCTGATGCTGGCCTCTCATCATCGAAGCAGGAGGGCAGAGCGACCGCCGCCGGGCTGCGGCGGCAGCGGCCTGACGTGGGCTTCGTGGACTGGGCCAGGCTCAGCGTGCAGGGCGGGCACGGCGGCGGCGGCGCCGTGTCCCACGAGCGTGTGGGGCGAGGTGAGCAGCGGCAGGAACAACGGGCCCTGCTGCGGCTCTGCGCGGCGTCAGGAGCTGGAACACACGCCGAGCGCCCACCTCCGCGCCGCCACAGGCCGCAAGCTGGCAGCGACGGGCGGGGACGGCGCGGCCGGCGGCGACGTCGTGCTGCAGGCCTGCGCCGGCGTGCACTCGCTGCGGGGCGTGCCGACGCGCGTGGTGGGCGGGCCCGGCGGCGCCGGCGGGCGCAGCGGCCGTAGGGGAGCTACGGGCGAGGACGTCGTCCTGCGCGTGCCGGTGCGACGCCCGCACAGGCTTGCTGTTTCCTCGCTCCTCCTTGTGCTGGCGAGGGAAGAGCTCTGAGCGTGTTGGGGGCGCTCCTCGAGCTGCTGGGGTGTGGCCGGTGCTGCTGCCGCTTCTTGCTGCACAGCTGGGCACACTGGTTTACGAGCTGCGCCCTCCTCCAGGCCAAGGTGGCGAGGAGGCGCCTGGCGGTGGGGCGCCGCTCATCGCTGAGCAGGGGGAGGGCGGAGGCATGCTCGCGGTGGAGGCACAAGGAGCGGACGGCGGCGAGGAGGAGGAGGACGAGGAGGAGGAGCGTGGTGTGCAGGGCGAGGGGAGCGAGGAGGGCGGGGGCGGCGGCGCGGCACACGCGCGGGAGTCGTCGGGCGGCGTGCTGCTGGGCGAGCGGCGGGGAGCCGAGGGCACGAGGCAGCGGCGCGGGCGATTGGTGTGGACCCGGCACCTGCTTGCTGAGCTGGTTCACGACAAGGAGCAGGTGCGTCCTTTGAGATTGGCTGTTGGCCAAAAGAGCGGCTGCTGCAGGCATCTCTGGGCGTCTTGTGGCGCACAAGCACCCCTGGTGCCGCCTGCACGATGTGCGAGGGCTCAGCAGTATGGGTGCGTGTGTGTGCCGCCGCAGCTGACGGTTGCGAGAGGGGGCGCCGGGGGCCGGGGCAACGGCTCGCTTGGGGGAGGAGGAGGAGGCCCTGGGCGGCCCCCCGGGGCGCCGTCGGGCGCGGCGACGGCGGGCGAGGCCGGGACCTCTGCGGAGCTGCTGCTGGAGCTCAAGTTGCTGGCTGACGTGGGCCTGGTGGTGAGTAGCAGGGCTGGTGGTGGAGAGTGGGAGGGCTGGAGGTGGAGAGTGGGAGGGCTGGAGGTGGAGAGCGGGAGGGCGGGTGGTGGCCGGTAGCGGGGCTGGGCGCTGGCGTGCCCAAAGGACGTGTGCGCGTGCGCGACGCGCCTGGCCCCTTGCCGTCTGACGCAGGGCATGCCCAACGCCGGCAAGAGCTCCCTGCTGGCGGCGCTCACCCGCGCCCAAGCCAAGGTGCGTGGAGCTGCTCCACCGACCCGCCGCATCGTGGGTCCCAAGCGCGCTGCCGCTGCGCGCCCGCGCTCTCCGCCGTGTCCTCGTCGATCATGGAAACCGAACGCCTGCCTTTTCACTCCCACGCCGTCAGCGGAAGCGGCAGCAAGGCAGGGAGAGCAGGTGGGCAGCGGCCCGCGTGCGACCGCAGCCCTCACGCAACCTACGCAGGCTCGGGCTGCCAACCCGGGGCGCCCTGCAGGTGGGCAGCTACGCCTTCACCACGCTGGAGCCGCAGCTCGGGGCCATCACGCCGGAAGACAGCAGCCCAGAGCAGCACGCGCCTGGCTTGGGCGAAGCGACGCCGCCCAGCCCTGGCGGGCGGAGACGCGGCGTCATCACCGTGGCGGACATTCCAGGCCTGATTGAGGGCGCCCACGCCAACCTGTGAGTGGCCGTCGCCGTCTTTTCCGCGCCGGTGGTGGCTGGCGCTGCTGCAGGGCAAGCGGGCCGTTGCTGCGACACCGCGCCGGGAACCAGCAGCGACGAGCGAGGGCGCAGTGCATCAGTGCAGAGAACACCTGGGCGCAGTGCAAGAGCAGGGGTTGAACAAGAGCCGTCCCACCACGGCCGCCAAGCCCATGCCCACTCACGCCACCCACGACGTGGCACGGGCAGCACGGCACCTGACCCGCCGTCCCGCCGCGCCGCCGTCCCTGCGTCCCGCAGGGGCCGCGGGAACGAGTTCCTGCGCCACATCGAGCGCGTGCGCCTGGTAGTGTTTGTGGTGGACCTGTCGGGCGGCCAGCCCGACGCCCTCATCGCGCTCAGCCCCGTGCGGCAGCTGCACGTGCTGCAGGTGAGACCGGCCTCGGCGGCGCAGCGCGCGCGCTGCGCTCCCTTGCCGGCGGCCTTGCGTCGCCGCCTCGCTGAACGTGATGCGCGCACGCCCCGTGTTCACGCTACGCGCATGCACCGCCGCGCAGGAGGAGCTGTCGAGGTACAAGGGGGGCGCGCTGGTGCGCGGCGCGCTGCCGCGGATGGTGGCGGCCACCAAGGTGGACGCGTGCCGGGACGCCCGTGCGGTGAGGGTCGCCGGGGCCTGGCGCCGCGCCGCGCCCTGCCTCTTCAGCCCGCGCATTCGTGCGGGCGTGATCTCTGGCGCCTGATGGCGGTTGTGGGGGAGCTGCGTGCCAAGGCATCGAGGTGCGCCGAAGCGTGGCACGCGCATGCGCTCGCACCTGCAGGCTCTCCGCGCACTGGCTGCCGCCACGCCGCTGGCCATTGTGCCCGTCTCCTCGCTGCACCGGGCGGGCCTGGCGCGCCTCGCGTCCGTGTGGGCGCACATGATGGAGCAAGGCCACTCCCACGCGCCATGACAGGGCTGCTGCTCAACCCCGTCCAAAACTGGTTGCAGCGCTCGTCGTGTCAACCTCTGCATGTCAACCTGCGGCCCAGAACCTCTGGATCTGACGCAGCACGAAGAAACAGCCAAACAGAAGCTCCAGTCAGTTGGCGAAAACTCGTCTACTTCTTGTCCGGGGGCAGGTAGCCGTCCAGGCGGTCCTGCAGCTCTGCCGCCTCATTGAAGCCGTCCACGCCGTACTTGAACAGCAGGCCTGCACGCGTGCGCGACAGAGCCATGACGCGGAGAGCAGGCATCGGGGTCAAATCGTGCGCATGCCGTTGCCCGGTCGAGGTGTGCCGTCTCCTCCTTGGCAACGTCGCCCTCCC
>VFQP010004419.1_pt1 | contig 13127 bp, 11 predicted proteins | sample 3512351 | NCBI WGS metagenome assembly VFQP01 (sample SAMN10412372, study PRJNA504923) | tailings metagenome | isolation source: Relicate 1 Philex TSF1 revegetated site | place: Philippines: Tuba, Benguet | collected 2017-08-29 | reverse complement strand
ACATCACGGACTTGGCACCCGTGTTGTCAGCAACATCGAGTCGAGATTGCGTTTGAATCATTTGATTTAAGTCCCAACTTGAATCCCCAGGGCCACCACGGCCGAAGGCGATCAGTCTTGGTCCCGTCGTCAGAGCCTTCCCGTTGCCGGATCAGCCCCTTCGGTGGGCGAAAATACCTCGCCCAAAACGGGCGAAGCTGCGCATTATGGCATGCCCGGCCAAAGCCGTCAACCAGCCCCCAACCGGTACTGGCGTGCCAGCGCCACAAAAGGCGCCAGCTGCGGCTCGGCCACACCCAGGTCTGTCAGGATGGCGGCCACCGCCGGTGCCATGCGCTCCGCCTCGGCGGCGTCGAGGAACAGCACACGCCACCGCCTGGCAAGCACGTCCTCAACAGTGTGCGCATACTCACTTTTCACAGCAAAACGCACCATGGCCTCGGTCAGTCCCATGCCGAGTTCGCGGTCCGCGCCCGGCAGCGCGGTCACCGCCGCCGCCTCGCTCCCGTACAGGTGCAGTCCGGGCGCCTGGTACAGCGCAGGCCGGGGGCCCGAGCCACCGGCGCCCACCAGCGTGTGGCGGCTGGTGACGCCGCCCGCGCGGCGCGGCAGCAGATCGGCCGAAAAACACTGGTCCAGCACGTCTTCGGCCATGGCGCGGTAGGTGGTCCATTTGCCACCGGTTACCGTGACCAGACCATCCGGATCGACGACGATGGTGTGCTCGCGCGACAAGGTCTTGGTACCTCCGGCGCTGGCAGCGGGCGCCGCCACCAGCGGGCGCAGACCGACCCACACGCTGCGCACGTCGGCGCGGCGCACCGGGCGGCTCAGCACCCGCGACGCCTCCGACAGGATGAAGGTCAGCTCGGATTCGAACGGCTCGGGCTCGCGCGGCAGGTCGCTGCGCGGCGTGTCGGTGGTGCCCAGCACCAGCTTGCCCAGCCACGGCACGGCAAACAGCACGCGGCCATCGGCCGTCTTGGGCACCAGCAGCGCATGATCGCCGGGCATGAAGTCTCGGTCGACGACCACATGCACCCCCTGACTGGGACTGACCATGGGCTGCGCGTGGGCCGTCTGCCTCAGGCGGTCCACCCACACACCCGTGGCATTGACCACACAACGCGCCGCCACCGTGCCGGTTTCATCACTGAGGCGGTCGGCCAGCGCCAGCGTGAACCGGGCCCCATCGGCCCCGCGCTGCGGCTGCACCGACGTCACTTCCAGGTAGTTGAACACCTGCGCGCCCCGGTCTTCGGCGCTGCGCGCCAGTGCCAGCGCAAGGCGGGCGTCATCGAACTGGCCGTCCCAGTACTTGACGCCGCCCACCAGGCCACGCGCCTGCACGCCGGGCAGCGCCGCCAACGCCCCGGCACGGCACAGGAACTCGGTGCGCCCCAGGCCGGCCTGCCCGGCCAGCAGGTCGTACAGCTTGAGGCCGGCCCCATAGAACGGCGTCTGCCACCACTGGTAGGACGGCATGACGAAAGGCAGCGGTTGCGCCAGGTGCGGGGCGATGTGCATCACCGCCGTGCGTTCGGCCAGGGCCTCGCGCACCAGCGACACGTTGCCCTGGGCCAGGTAGCGCACGCCGCCATGCAGCAGCTTGGTGGAGCGGGACGAGGTGCCACCGGCGAAGTCGTGCGACTCGAACAGCACCACCGAGAAGCCGCGCAAGGCGGCGTCCAGCGCCACACCCAGGCCGGTGGCGCCACCGCCCACCACCGCCAGATCGAATACCGGATGGCGGACCAGTGCCTCAAAACGGTCGGAACGCAGCTTCACCATGGCATCGAACAACAGCGGCGGGTGCGGCCTGGCCTCAGGCCCCCGCCAGAGAGGAAGGGAAATGGTCCACCCGGTCGGTGATGAGGCCGTCGGTACCCAGCGCCAGCAGGTGCCGCGCCACGTCGTCGTCGTTGACGGTGTAGCTCAGGGCACGCAGCCCGGCGGCCTGGACCTGATCGACCGTCTCCCGGGTCCACAGGGTGTGTTTGCAGACCACGGCCACACCACCGAGCTGCTGTGCGGCGGCCAGCCAGCCGTCCCACAGCGTGTCGAGCAGCAGGCCGCGCGGCAACCCGGGTTCAGCGGCCTGCGCGGCGGCCAGCGCCTCGGGGCGGAACGAGGTCAGCAGCGGCGGCGTGTCGGCGCCCTGCCACAGGCGGCGGGCTTCGCGCGCCACCACCTCGCCGGTGTGGGCCTCTGTGCCGGGTGTGGGCTTGATCTCGATGTTGAGCAGCAGCTGATTGGCCCGGCACCAGCGGGCCAGCGCCTCCAGCGTGGGCAGGGTTTCACCCGCGTAGGCGGCGGAATGCCAGACCCCGGCATCCAGCCGCGACAGTGCCGCCCAGGGCAGCTCACCGGCCGGCCCCTGGCCGCTGGTGGTGCGCTCCAGCGTGGCATCGTGCAGCAAGAAGGGCACCCCGTCGGCACTGAGCTTCACGTCGCACTCGAACATGCGGTAGCCGTGGGCCGCGCCCAGCCGGAAAGCGGCCAGCGTGTTCTCGGGCGCGAGCCGGCCGGCGCCACGGTGGGCGATCCAGCGCGGGTAGGGCCAGGGCCGGGCGCTCATCCGATGCGTTTTCCGGTTTCGGCGTTGAAGCGGTGCAACTGGTCGGGGCGCGGCTGCAGGTGCACGCTGGCACCCGGGGCGGGTGGGGCCTGGTCGGCGTGGGTCCGCACGATGAGCTGTTCGTCGCCCAGGCGCACATACACCAGGCGCTCCGCGCCCAGCATCTCGGTGGTTTCCACCGTGGCGGCCCAGCCCTCCTCGCCCAGCGTGATGTGCTCGGGGCGGATGCCCAGGATCTCGCCTTCGCGTCCGCCGGGCGCGTGCTTGAGCAGGTTCATGGGCGGCGCGCCGATGAAGCTGGCCACGAAGGTGGTGGCCGGGCGCGCATAGACCTCTTCGGGCGTGCCGAACTGCTCCATGTTGCCGGCGTTCATCACGATCATGCGCTGCGCCAGCGTCATGGCCTCGACCTGGTCGTGGGTGACGAACAGGCTGGTGATGCCGAGGTCACGGTGCAGCTTCTGGATTTCCAGGCGGGTCTGGGCGCGCAGCTTGGCGTCCAGGTTGGACAGCGGCTCGTCGAACAGGAACACCTGGGGCTGGCGCACGATGGCGCGGCCCATGGCCACGCGCTGGCGCTGGCCGCCCGACAGCTCGCGCGGCTTGCGCGCCAGGTAGGGCGCCAGCTGCAGGATGGCCGCGGCCTTGTCGACGCGGGCCTGGATCTCGGCCTTCGGCACCTTGGCGATCCTCAGCCCGTAGGCCATGTTGTCGAACACGCTCATGTGCGGGTAGAGCGCGTAGTTCTGGAACACCATGGCGATGTCGCGCTCGGCGGGCTCCAGCTGGTTGACCACGCGCGGCCCGATGGCGATCTCGCCGCCGGAGATCTCCTCCAGCCCGGCCACCATGCGCAGCAGCGTGGACTTGCCACAGCCCGAGGGGCCCACGATCACGATGAACTCGCCATCAGCGATCTCGGCGTTGACGCCGTGGATGACCTGCAGCGACTGCTTGGCCGTGCCGTAGCGCTTGATGACATTGCGAAGGGAAATGGATGCCATGGAAGACTCTGTTATTTTTCGGTGTCGACGAGGCCCTTGACGAACCACTTCTGCATCAGGACCACCACCAGCGCGGGCGGCAGCATGGCGAGGATGGCCGTGGCCATGACCACGTTCCATTCGACGTAGACCTCACCAAAGATGGCGCGCTTGATGCCCAGCACCACCGGGTACATGTCTTCGCTGGTGGTGACCAGCAGCGGCCACAGGTACTGGTTCCAGCCGTAGATGAACTGGATCACGAACAGCGCGGCGATGCTGGTGCGCGACATGGGCAGCAGCACATCCCAGAAAAAGCGCATGGGGCCGGCCCCGTCCACCCGCGCCGCCTCCACCAGTTCGTCCGGCACGGTCAGGAAGAACTGGCGGAACAGGAAGGTGGCGGTAGCTGAGGCAATCAGCGGCACGGTCAGGCCCGCATAGGTGTTGAGCATGCCCAGATCGGACACCACCTCGTAGGTCGGTCCGATGCGCACCTCCACCGGCAGCATCAGCGTGACGAAGATCATCCAGAACACCAGGCCACGCGCCGGGAAGCGGAAGTACACGATGGCAAACGCCGACAGCAGCGAGATCGCGATCTTGCCGATGGAAATCACCATGGCGCTCACAAAACTCACCCACAGCATGGGCGCCACCGGCGCGATGGTGGACCCCCCCGAGGTCTTGCCGCCGAACAGCGCCAGCCGGTAGCTCTCGATGAAGTTGCTGCCCGGCATGAGTGACAGCGGGTTGCTGCTCGCCACCTGCTCGGCCGTCTGGGTGGAGCCGATGAAGGTGATGAACACGGGAAACACCACCACCAGCACCCCGAAGATCAGGATGAGGTGGGACAGGAAGGTCAGTCCGGGGCGCCGTTCGATCATGGATGGACTCCCGCCGGGCCGCCCCAAGGGAGGCCAGCCCCCTCGGGGGGCAACGAATACACGCAGTGATGGGTGTGGGGGCACATGTCAGTACTGCACCTTTTTCTCGACGAAGCGGAACTGCACGATGGTCAGCGCGACGACGATCAGCATCAGGATCACCGACTGCGCGGCCGAGCCACCCATGTCCAGCGCCTTGAAGCCGTCGTAGTAGACCTTGTAGACCAGGATGGCGGTGTCCTTGCCCGGACCGCCCTGGGTGGCCGCATCAACGATGGCAAAGGTGTCGAAGAAGGCGTAGACCACGTTGATCACCAGCAGGAAGAAGGTGGTGGGCGAGAGCAGCGGGAACACGATGGTCCAGAAGCGGTGCCAGGGCGAGGCGCCGTCTATGGTGGCGGCCTCGATGAGCGACTGCGGAATGGACTGCAGACCGGCCAGGAAGAACAGGAAGTTGTAGGAAATCTGCTTCCACACGGCCGCCATCACGATCAGCGCCATGGCGTGGTTGGGGTTGAGCAGGTGGTTCCATTCCAGTCCCATCCAGCGCAGCGCATAGGCCACCACGCCATAGGGCGAGGCGAACATCAGCAGCCACAACACGCCGGCAATCACCGGCGCCACCGCATAGGGCCAGATCAGCAGCGTCTTGTAGATGCCGGCACCGCGTATCACGCGGTTGGCCATGACCGCCAGCAGCAGCGCGATGACCAGGCCACAGCCCGCCACCAGCACCGAGAACAGGGCGGTGGTCTTGAACGAGGCCAGGTAGCCGGGGTCGTTGAACAGGCGTTCGAAATTCTCCAGCCCCACGAACTCCGTCGAGGTGCCGAAGGCATCCTGCATCAGCACGCTCTGGTAGAGCGCCTGGCCAGCCGGCCAGAAAAAGAACACCAGCACGATGGCCATTTGGGGCGCCACCAGCAGCCAGGGCAGCCACCACGATTGGAAACGAACGCGTTTTTCCATGGATTTCCTGTCGGAGGCGAGCGCCGCTCAGCACCAGGGGCTGGCACGGCAACGCCGCCCCACCCCTGGTTGAGCGCAACCGTCAACCCTTGTTGGCTTTCTGGAAACGCTCGAGCTGCTCGTTGCCGCGTTTGACGGCGGCGTCCAGCGCGTCCTTGGGTGCCTTCTTGCCCGCCCAGACACCTTCGAGCTCCTCGTCGATGATGGTGCGGATCTGCACGAAGTTGCCCAGGCGCACGCCGCGCGACTTGTCGGTGGTCTTGCGGATCATCTGGGTGACCGAGACGTCGGTGCCGGGGTTCTTCTTGTAAAAGCCGGCCTTGTCGGTCAGTTCGAACGAGGCCTTGGTCACCGGCAGGTAACCGGTGCGCTGGTGGCTGGCGGCCGCCACCTCGGGCTTGGACAGGTGGGCGAAGAACTGCGCGATGCCCTTGTATTCCTCAGGCTTCTTGCCACTCATGACCCACAGGCTGGCACCGCCGATGACGGTGTTCTGGGGCGCGCCCGGCACGTCGGGGTAGTACGGCAAGGTGCCGATGCCGTAGCCGAACTTGCCGTTGCGCGTGACGTTGCCGTACAGGGCCGACGAGCCGGTGATCATGGCGCACTCGCCCGACACGAAGGTGGCGTCGGCCGCGTTGCCACGGCCCTTGTAGACGAACAGCCCGCTCTTGGCCATGTTGGCCAGGTTTTCGATGTGGCGCAGGTGCAGCGGCGTGTTGATGGCCAGGCGCGTGTCCAGGCCGCCGAAGCCGTTGTTCTTGGTCGCGTACAGCACGTTGTGCCAGGCCGAGAAGCTCTCCAGCTGCGTCCAGCTGACCCAGCTGGTGGTGAAGGGGCACTTGTGGCCGGCAGCCTTGAGCTTGGCGGCGGCCAGCGCCACCTCGGGCCAGGTGGTCGGCGGCTTCTCGGGGTCCATGCCGGCGGCCTTGAAGGCGTCCTTGTTGTAGTGGAACACCGGCGTGGAGCTGTTGAACGGGAAGCTCAGCATCTGGCCATTGGGCGCCGTGTAGTAGCCGGCCACGGCAGGCACGTAGGCGCTGGGGTCGAAGGTCACGTTGGCCCGCTTCATCACCTCGCCCACGGGGATGATGGCGCCCTTGCTGGCCATCATGGTGGCGGTACCCACCTCGAACACCTGCAGGATGTGCGGCGCGTTGCCGGCGCGGAAGGCGGCGATGGCGGCGGTCATGGACTCGTCGTAGCTGCCCTTGAAGGTGGGCACGATTTTGTAGTCCTTCTGGCTGGCGTTGAAATCCTTGGCCAGGTCGTTCACCCACTCACCCAGTGCACCACCCATGGAATGCCACCACTGGATCTCGGTCTGGGCCTGCGCCTGCAGGGACACACCGGACAACAGGGCCAGCGAGAGCACGCCGGCCAGCTTCTTTTGAACAAATGCCATTTCTGGTTTCCTTGTAGAGAGTGAGAACTGCGATTCGGTCTGCGCGGGCAAGGGGTTCCTGGCAGCCAGACCTCAGCGGTATATCACCGGCTTCGTGACGTTGTCTATCGAACAAGCCCTGCCCTCGGCGGGTGCTGTTTGGGTCCGGCAGCGCCCATTTCCTGGTTGAATGCGCGCATTATTGTTCGTATTTTTTCGTTTTTAGTTCTCGTTTTCCCTAAAACGATCAAAACAGAATTTTCCCACCGTTGGGACAGAATAAGGACCCCATGACCCTGCTCCCCCGACACAGCCAGATCGTCGAGCTCGTCCAGACCCAGGGTCCACAGACCATCGAGGCCCTGGCGGAGCGTTGCGGCGTCACCCTGCAGACCGTGCGGCGCGACGTGCAACGGCTGTCCGAAGCCGGCCTGCTGGCGCGTTTCCACGGCGGCGTGCGCGCGCCCGGCTCCACCACGGAGAACATCGCCTACCGCCAGCGCCAGGGTCTGCGCGCGCAGGCCAAGGCCGCCATTGCCCGCGCCATCGCGGCACGGGTGCCCCACGGCTGTTCGCTGATCCTCAACATCGGCACCACCATGGAAGCGGTGGCGCACGAGCTGCGGCACCACCGGGGGCTGCGCGTCATCACCAACAACCTGCACGTGGCCGCGCTGCTGAGCAGCAACCCGGACTGCGAGGTCATCGTGGCCGGCGGGCTGGTCCGCCCGGCCGACCAGGCCATCGTGGGCGAGGCCACGGTCGATTTCATGCGCCAGTTCAAGGTCGACATCGGCCTCATCGGCATCAGCGGCATAGAGGCCGACGGCACCCTGCGCGATTTCGATTACCGCGAGGTCAAGGTCGCGCGGACCATCATCGGCCAGTCGCGCGAGGTCTGGCTCGCCGCCGATCACAGCAAGTTCAACCGCCCGGCCATGGTCGAACTGGCCCGGCTCGACGAGATCGACGTGCTGTTCACCGACGCCCCGCCGCCCGCCCCGTTCGACGAACTGATGACCCAGGGCGACGTGGCCTGTGTGGTGGCCAGCGGCGACCCCAACGGGACACCTCCATGACCCATCTGCTGGCCCTCGACCAGGGCACCTCGTCCTCCCGCAGCATCGTCTTCCGTGCCGACGGCCGCATCGCCGCGCTGGCACAGCGCGAAATCCGCCAGATCTACCCCCGCCCCGGCTGGGTGGAGCACGACCCGCGTGAGATCTGGGCCACCCAGCTCGACACCGCCCGCCAGGCCATCGCCGAGGCCGGTCTCACGGCGCGCGACATCACCGCCATCGGCATCACTAACCAGCGCGAGACCACGGTGCTGTGGAACCGCCGCACCGGTGAGCCGCTGCACCACGCCATCGTCTGGCAGGACCGCCGCACCGCACCCGAGTGCGCCGCGCTGCGCGACGCCGGGCACGAAGCCCTGGTGCAGCGCAAGACCGGCCTGCGGCTGGACCCGTACTTCTCGGGCACCAAGCTGCGCTGGCTGCTGGACCACGTGGACGGCGCACGCGCCGCCGTCGAACGCGGCGAGCTGGCGTTTGGCACCGTGGACACCTGGCTGCTGTGGAACCTGACCGGCGGCGCCGTGCACGCCACCGACGTGAGCAACGCCTCGCGCACGCTGCTGCTGGACATCCACACCGGCGATTGGGACGACGAACTGCTGGGCCTGCTGCAGGTGCCGCGCGCGGTGCTGCCGCGCGTGCTGCCGTCCAGCGCCGCCTACGGCGAGACCCGCACCGACCTGCTGGGCGCGCCCATCCCCATCGGCGGTGTGGCCGGCGACCAGCAAAGCGCCCTGTTCGGCCAGGCCTGCTTCCGCGCCGGCCAGGCCAAGAACACCTACGGCACCGGTTGCTTCCTGCTCATGCACACCGGCGCCCAGGCCCGGGCCAGCAGCAACGGCCTGATCACCACCGCGGCGGCCTCGACCGGCGAGGCCCGGTATGCGCTGGAAGGCAGCGTGTTCATCGGCGGCGCCGTGGTGCAGTGGCTGCGCGACGGCCTGAAAGCCATTGAAAGCAGCGGCGAGGTGCAGGCCCTGGCCGAAAGCGTGCCCGATTCGGGTGGCGTGATGCTGGTGCCCGCCTTCACCGGCCTGGGCGCGCCCTACTGGCAACCCGACGCACGCGGCAGCATCACCGGCCTCTCGCGCGGCAGCACGCTGGCCCACATTGCACGCGCCGCGCTGGAGAGCATCGCCTTCCAGAGCGCCGCGCTGCTGCAAGCCATGAGCCGCGATGCCGTGGCCCACGGCGGCGTGCCGGTGAGCGAGCTGCGGGTGGACGGCGGCGCCAGCGTGAACAACCTGCTGATGCAGTTCCAGGCCGACCTGCTGGGCATACCCGTGGTGCGGCCGGCCGTGACGGAGACCACCGCACTGGGTGCGGCCTACCTGGCCGGCCTGCACGCCGGCGTCTACCGGGGGCCGGACGAGCTGGCAGCGCAGTGGCGGGCCGAACGCCGCTTCGAGCCCACCCTGGCGCGCGAACGCGCCCAGGAGCTCATGGCACGGTGGGACCATGCGGTGCGCCAGACTACATTAGCGCCATGAACCACGCTCCCTCCCTCCGCATCGCCTTCATCGGCGGTGGCAACATGGCCAGCGCCATCGTCGGCGGCCTGCTCAAGCAGGGCCTGCAGGCCTCCCAGATCACCCTGGTCGAACCCCATGCGCCGCAGCGCGACAAGCTTGCCGTGCAATTCGCCGGAGCCACCGTCATAGAGGCGCCAGGCGCCGCGCTGGGCGGCTGCCACGTGGTGGTGTGGGCGGTCAAGCCCCAGACCTTCAAGGACGCCGCCCTGGCCGTTGCCCCCCACGTGCAGGGCGCCCTGCACCTGAGCGTGGCCGCCGGCATACGCAGCGACAGCATGGCCACCTGGCTGGGCACCGAGCGCATCGTGCGCGCCATGCCCAACACGCCCGCCCTGGTGGGCCTGGGCATGACCGGCCTGGTGGCGCGCGCCGCCGTGAGCGAGGCCGACCGCGCGCAGGTGGAGCAGATCGTGGCCACCACCGGCGACTTCGTCTGGCTGCCGAAAGAAAGCGACCTGGACGCCGTGACCGCCCTCTCGGGCTCTGGCCCGGCCTACGTGTTCTATTACCTGGAAGCCATGCGCGCCGCCGGCGTGGAAATGGGCCTGGACGCCGCCACCGCACAGCGCCTGGCCATCGGCACCTTTGTGGGCGCATCGGCGCTGGCGCGCGACTCGGACGAACCGCCCGAGGTGCTGCGCGAGCGCGTCACCTCCAAAGGCGGCACCACCTACGCCGCGCTGACCACCATGGATGCCGAAGGCATGAAGGCCTCGTTCATCAAGGCGCTGCACGCGGCGCGCCAACGCGCCACCGAACTCGGCGACGAGTTCGGCAAGTGACTATTTCAGGGCGTAGGCCACGGCCACGCCCGCGAACACCGTGAAGCCCAGCCAGTGGTTGAGCCGGAAGGCCTTGAAACAGCCCTCACGGGTGCGGTCCTTGATCAGCCTGTAGTGCCACGCTGCCTGAACGGCCGCAACAACCAGCGCCAGCGCGTACACAGGCCCACCCACTAAGGGCCACAGCAGTGCGCCCCAGGTGGCCAGGTGAACCGCGTAGAAACCCATGATGGCGGCCACATCCCAACGCCCCAGGGTGATGGCCGAGGTCTTCATGCCGATCTTCAGGTCGTCGTCGCGGTCCACCATGGCGTACTCGGTGTCGTAGGCCAGCACCCAGAACAGGTTGCCCACCAGCAGCGCCCAGGCCAGCCACGGCACCGAGCCGGTGACCGCCGCGAACGCCATGGGAATGCCGAAGCTGAAGGCCACGCCCAGAACCGCCTGCGGCATGGCCACCACGCGTTTGGCGTACGGGTACACCAGCGCCACCGCCAGCGCCGCGAACGACCAGGCGATGGTGGCGGTGTTGGTGGTGAGCACCAGGCCAAAGGCGGCCAGCGCCAGCACCGCGCCCACAGCCAGCGCCTCCTTCACGCCCACACGGCCGCTGGTGACCGGGCGCTGCGCGGTGCGTTTCACGTGGCGGTCGAACTCGCGGTCGGCCACGTCGTTGACGCAGCAGCCGGCGCTGCGCATGAGGATGGTGCCCAGCACGAACACGGTCAGCAGGTGCCAGCCCGGGAAACCGCCAGCGGCCACCCAGAGCGCCGCTAGCGAAGGCCACAGCAGCAGCAGCCAGCCGGCGGGCCGGTTCCAGCGGATCAGGTCGAGGTACAGGGAAAGTCGGTTGCTCAAGATAGTCGTTGCACGCCCGGCAGTTCGCAGGCGTAGATGGCATTGCGCAAGGCCGCGATGGCCTCGTAACGGGTGAAACTGCGCCGCCAGGCCAGCACCACGCGGCGCGTGGGGGCTTCGCCCTTGAAGGGCAGGTAGCGCACGTAGGCGGAATCGCCGAAATCCTGCTGCTGGCCGTCATCGGCCAGGGCCGAGCGCGGTACCGATAGGCGCGGCACCAGCGTCACCCCCATGCCGGCGGCCACCATGTGCTTGATGGTCTCCAGCGACGAACCCTCGAAGCTCTTGCGTATGCCCTCAGCGTCGTTGGAGAAACGGGCGAATTCGGGGCAGACCTCCAGCACGTGGTCGCGGAAGCAGTGGCCATTGCCCAGCAGCAGCATGGTTTCGTGCCGCAGCTCCTCGGTGGTCACGTGCGGGCGCGCCGCCAGCGGGTGCGACACCGGCACCGCCGCGTAGAACGGCTCGTCGTACAGCGGCGCCAGCGCCAGGTTGGTGTCGGGGAAAGGCTCGGCCAGGATGGCGGCGTCGATCTCGCCCAGGCGCAGCTGCTCCAGCAACTTGACGGTGAAGTTCTCCTGCAGCATCAGCGGCATCTGCGGCGTGTGCTCGATGACCTGGCGCACCAGGTCGGGCAGCAGGTAGGGGCCTATGGTGTAGATCACGCCCAGGCGCAGCGGGCCGGCCAGCGGGTCCTTGCCACGTTTGGCGATCTCGCGGATGGCTGCGGCCTGCTCCAGCACGGTCTGGGCCTGGCGCACGATCTCCTCGCCCAGCGGCGTCACGGCCACCTCGCTGGCGTTGCGCTCGAACAGCTTGACCTCCAGCTCTTCCTCCAGCTTCTTGATGGCCACACTGAGCGTGGGCTGCGAGACGTGGCAGGCCTCGGCGGCGTGGCCAAAATGCCGCTCCCGAGCCACGGCCACGATGTATTTCAGTTCGGTCAGGGTCATGGGCCCTCCTATCGGATCAGGCTTTCAGATAGTCCGATTTTCCACCCAACCAGCGGTCGGTGTGTCTCCGGGCGAACTCGGGGTGGCGATCCAGCAGGTGCGGCGCCCATTCCCGGGCCCATTCCAGCAGGTGGGTGTCGGTCTCCAGATCGGCAAACCGCAGCAGCGGCGCGCCCGACTGGCGCGCACCCAGAAATTCGCCCGGTCCGCGTATCTCCAGGTCGCGCCGGGCGATTTCGAAGCCATCGGTGGTCTCGGCCATGGCACGCAGGCGCTCGCGGGCGGTTTCGCCCAGGCGGCCACCATCGGGCGTGCTGTAGAGCAGCACACAGGCCGAGGCCGCCGCGCCCCGCCCCACCCGGCCGCGCAGCTGGTGCAGCTGGCTGAGGCCGAAGCGCTCGGCGTGCTCGATCACCATCAGCGAGGCGTTGGGCACGTCCACGCCCACCTCGATGACGGTGGTGGACACCAGCACGCCCATCTGGCCGCTGGTGAACAGGTCCATCACGGCTTTTTTCTCGGCCTGTGGCATGCGCGAGTGCAACAGCCCCACCATCACGCCGGGCAAGGCGTCGCTCAGGTCCCCGTGGGTGGCGGTGGCGTTGGTCAGGTCCAGCGCCTCGCTTTCCTCGATGAGCGGGCAGACCCAGTAGACCTGGCGTCCCTGGTCCAGCTGGGCGCGGATGCGGGCCACCACCTCGTCGCGCCGGCTGTCCGCCACCAGCTTGGTGACGATGGGTGTGCGCCCGGGCGGCAGCTCGTCGATGGTGGAGACGTCCAGGTCGGCGTAGTAGCTCATGGCCAGCGTGCGCGGAATGGGCGTGGCGCTCATCATCAGCAGGTGCGGCTCCATGCCGGATCCGCCCATCTTCTCGCGCAACGCCAGCCGTTGCGCGACGCCAAAGCGGTGCTGCTCGTCGATCACGGCCAGCGCCAAATTCTTGAACTTCACCTTGTCCTGGATCACCGCGTGGGTGCCCACCACCAGTTGCGCCTCGCCACTTTCGATGGCGGCCAGCATCTCGCGGCGTTCCTTGGTCTTCTGGCTGCCAGTGAGCCAGGCCACACGAATGCCCAGCGGCTGCAGCCAGCCAATCAGCTTGACGAAGTGCTGCTGCGCCA
>VFQP010004418.1_pt1 | contig 13137 bp, 8 predicted proteins | sample 3512351 | NCBI WGS metagenome assembly VFQP01 (sample SAMN10412372, study PRJNA504923) | tailings metagenome | isolation source: Relicate 1 Philex TSF1 revegetated site | place: Philippines: Tuba, Benguet | collected 2017-08-29 | reverse complement strand
GCTTCACGCGCATCACCAGCACCATGGCGCCCGAGGACATCGCCACCATGGTCGGACAGGTGAGAGCGGCGCCCGCAGAGATGGCCAGCCTGAGGGAACGGCGCTGTCCACGCTGCCCTCGCGCGTGTGCGGCGCAGCTCTTCAACATTTACGAGGACCTGACGGCGGCGCACGGCATGACCAAGGTGGACATCATTGGCGACTGCTTCATGGCCGCCGCTGGAATGCTGGAGCCAGAGGACCCGTGCATCAGCGCCGTCAAGGCGGCCCGCCTGGTGAGGCAGCGCGCACGGCGTGCGTTGTGCAGAGGATAGCGTTCAGGGCGCTGGCGCGCAAGTGCGCAGGGGCTCACGCCGCATGGCTGGGTGCAGGCGCTGGACATGGTGCGGTACACCGAGGGTCTGGTGACGCGCGGCGGCGAGGCCATCCGGGTCCGCATCGGGCTGCACGCCGGGCCCGTGGTGGCCGTTGTGGTGGGCCTGCAGAGCCCCAAGCTCACCATCTTTGGAGGTGTGCGATTGGACGGTTGCTGGAAGCCCGCCGGCGCTGCGCTCAGGCGAAAGACTTGCTGCGTGTGTGCCCCTCTCTTGCCTCGTGCTCCTGGACTTGCAGACGTGGTCAACACGTGCAGCCGCCTGCAGAGCACCAGCCTGCCGGCGTGCGTCCAGGTGTCGAGCGTCGTGGCCGAGCGGCTCTTTGCGGCGGGGCCCGACGCCGAGGGCCTGCTGCTCGCCGAGCGCGGCCTGGTGACGCTGCGCAACCGAGGTGCGCAGCGCAGCTGGCCATCCTCAGCACCCTGCGAGTCCTCCAAGGCACAATGGCGCGCTCCACGCTCGCTTTTGCGTGGCGCCCCGCAGGTGACATGCTGACGTGGTGGGTCAAGGCCGACAAGCACGTGCCCTGGGACGCCATGGCAAGCGCCTCGGCAGCCGCAGACAGTAACGGGAGCGGCCACGTGCGCCTGGCGCCCACCGCCTCTGGCGGCCTGGCACCCGGCGGCCACACCCCAGACAGCTCGAGCCGTGCGGGCGAAGGCAAGCTCCTCAGCGGCACCAGCCGCCGGCCCAGCTCTGGCAGCTCGTTCCGCACGCCTCCGGGTGGGGTCGCCGCAGCCCTGGAGCGGCTTTCTGGCGCGGAGGAGGGGCGCTCCACGACCGGGCAGCTGCGCCACATGCAGAGCACGCAGACCCTGTCGCGGCTGCAGTCGGCGCGCAGCGGCGTCGCCGAGGTCTCGCTCTCTCGGCTGCACTCGGCGCGCAGCGGGGCCGTGGACGCGCCCACCGCGCCGGCTGCAGCGCTGGACGGCACACACCTGGCGGACCGGGGCACGAGCAGTGCCGTGGCCGCCACGGTGCCTGCGGAGGCGACGCTGCCTACCGTCGACAGCCCTCTGGCTAGCACCAGGATCGTGCGGCGAGGCGCGTCGCTGCCGACGCTTGTCCAGCACGCGCACCGGCTGCGCGGGCCGAGCGACACCGCGCGCGAGGCGGCGTTCGTCCTCGGAGCTCCGCACCGACCTGCGTCGCCGGGAATCCGCGCGGCCCAGCAGTCGCCTGCGCGCATGGCGTCCTACCTCTTTTCAGTCGAAGCCACGGCGCCAGGACCGCTGACGGCGCTCCACCGCGGCGCCACGCTGGAGGCGGCTGCGAAGCCTGTCCTGTGCGACGCGAGGGTGACAGCCGACGCTCAGGAGGCCACCAACGAACGCGAGACGGCTGAGCACGCCGTCACTTTGTCCGCCGTGGCGAGCCCCAGCAACACGCAGGCGCTGCACGACGCGTTCATCTCGCCCTTTCTTCGCCCCAGCCTCCCGCCCTCGGCCACGCAGCTGCTGCAGCCGGGCGACCGCAGCACGCTGGACACGCTGCCGAGCGCTCTGGTGCTGGGCGCCACTTCCTCCAATGACATGCAGGTGCGGCGAGCGAGCGAGCGTGGCTGGCACGCTTCCCTTGCCGGAGCAGGGGCCCGCTCTCGCAAAGGGACTGACGCGAGCGTCTGCGTGCTGCTCGACGCCACACCCACAGGCTGCGGGGCACGACTCGTGGGTTGGCGCGGCCAGCCTCAACCCAAACAGCCGCTGGGGCCAGCAGCAGGATGTTTCGCTTGGCGACCTGGCGGGCCGCAGCGCTGCGCAGCCCAGGCACGCCACCCAGGGCGACATCACTGTGATTGTGGGCGGATCCAACAACAGCGGCGGCTGCGGGCCGTCGGCGCTGCCCGCAGCCAGGGGAGCCACGGCGGCCTCCTCCGCGCTCTTGTCGTCCGCAGCGGCCAACACCAGCAGCGACACCAGCCATGTGGCGGCCACCGTCACCATCCTGGCATCGCCCGGGGCCGACGCGCGCGCCTCGTGCCCACCACTGGGCAGCTTCCACTTGCGCCATCTGGGCCTGGGCCCGTCTACGCTCGTGCACGGTGCAGGCGTGGGCAGCATCGAGTTCAAGCACCTGTCGGCGGCCGCCCGCCCGTACTCGTCGGCGGCGACGGCGGCGGCGGCGGCTGCGCGGGCCCCGCCTGTGGCCCAGTCGCCGGGTGGGGCGACCCTGTCCGAGGTGGTCCAGGCGGTGGTGGCCGGCGCCGGCGGCGTGGACCTTCCGCCGGCGCCCCTGGGGGCGATGACGGCGCCGACCGCTGCCGCCATGAGCGGCGCCCCGCACGCAACGTCGCTGTCTGTGTCGCAGCCGCTGCCAGCTGCTGGCCGGCATCCAGATGTGTGCATGGTGGGCCGTGGCGACGACGACGGCGCGCTGCCCAACGCGCCTGCGCTGGTCTGGCGGCCCGCCTGGCTGGGGCGCGGCGCGACGCCGCAGCCACCACCCGCCGGCGGGGCCGCGCCAGCCCTGCACGCGCCACGGTCGGCGCCTCTGGCCGCTCAGCACATGCTGCAGGGCCCGGCGGCGCACATGAGCGCTCAGCACGCCGCCTCTGGGCATTCGAGCGCCACCTCCGCCGCGCGGCAGCCTCAGCAGAGCCAGCAGCAGCGGGGCGCCAGCATGGGCCAGTGGACGATCGCCGAGCTGGCGCCGGTGGCCACCAATAGCGGCGGCGGGTCCACCAAATCGGCGGCCCGCTGGAGCCGCCGCAGCTCGTTCTGCAGCCCGTCGGCGGGACTGCTGGCTGGAGCGCCGGCCGCGGCAACGCCGTACGCGCTGGTGGTGAGTCAAGCCACGCCCTGCGGCGCCCTGCGGCCGCTGCTGGCGCACGCGAGCATGCCCGAAAACTGCCGAAACGTGCTGCGCCTGCTGCCGCAGGTCCCGCCGGCGCGCTGCACGGGCTGCAGCAGCACGGAGCCCTCGCCGCGCGGCGGCGATGCGCGCGGGCAGCAGCGTCCCTGGACCAGCAGCCAGCTGCCGGCAGCCCCCGCCGGCCCCTCCTCGGGCGCTTCGGGGGCAGGGCCCTCGCACGCCAGCGGCTCGGCGCAGGCGCTGCGCCGTCCCGGCGTCACGGGCACCAGCAGCGCGCTCCTGCCGACCGGCAGCAACAGCCACTTGATGCTGCCCAGCGGCATGCTGCTCACGCTGCACGCCGCCGGCGCCACCGCCGCCTCCTCGTCGCTCTCCTCGCAGCCACTGGCCTTCACGCAGGACGCCTCGCACCACGCGCCGCTGGCCGCGGCGCCGCCGCCGCCCGGGGAGGCCGAGGAGCAGCCCCTGGGCGCCGCCTGCGCCCCAGAGCACGACGCACTGCCCGCGCCGCTGCAGCCGCGGGCAGCCTCTGGGTCGTCGGCGTGGCGGCAGAGCGCGGGCAGCACGCCGCAGACGGGCACGCCGCGCTCGGTGCTGCACCAGCCGCCGCCCTCGCTGCTGTCGCACCACACCACGCTTCCGCACGACTTTGGCACGCCCAACAGCGGCAGCGTGGCGACGGGGCCCGAGCGGGCGGGCGGGTCGCTGCCGCACATGTGGCTGCAGCACCATCTGCCGCACCTGCACTCTGCTGGCGCGCCGACGCACAGCGCCAGCACCACCAGCGGCGGCGGCACGTGGAGCGCCATGCCTGCCTTCCCCGAGCGCTCGCAGCGCAGCGTGCTGGTCGTGTCGCACTGGCCGGCCATGGGCGCCGTCGCGGCGAGCGCCACGTCCGGCACCAGCAGCACCGCCAGCGCGGCGCAGGTCGCGGCGAGGGCGGGCGAGGCCTTGCGCGGCGGCGCGCTGGCCTTTGAGCAGCCGCGCGTGGCGGGCCTTCTGGTCGACCACGGGGAGGGCGCCGGCCTCCCTCCGCAGGCCGGCTTTTCGTGCGTCGAGCCGGGCAGCGAGGGAACGATGAACCCGACTGCCTTTGCGGCCGGCGGGGACCTGCAGCATCACCAGGCGCTGAGCATGCTGCGCGGCTCGGCGGCGTGGAGGGCGACGTCGAGCGTTGTCAGCAGCCCCGTCACGACGCGCCCGTCCCTCACCACGACCGCCGTGGGCGCCCCGGGGAGCGTGGAGCGGCAGAGCAGCACGACGGGGGCGGCCACGGGGGTGGTGGGCACCGCCAGCGGCTCCATGGTGGCCGGGAGCAGCGGGCGCGCCAGCACAAGCATGGAGGTGCCGCTGCCGCAGCAGGCGGCGGTGGGCCCTACGCCGCGGTCGGCGGGCCGCAGGCCCGTGCTGCCCAGCCCGCGCAACCGGGACGCGTACTGGAGCAGCGCGGCGAGCGCTACAGGTGAGGCTGCGGCCCCACGGCACACGTCGATTGGGCCCAGACCTGCAGCGTCGCCTTTTGTCCAGCAACAGACCGTGTGCTGCTGCTGCCTGGCCGCACACGCAGGCGAATCCGTCCTGCACTACGTCAGCAGGGAGCCAGCGAACCGCGAGGAGCGCTAGGGGGACCGAGGACGTGGTGTATGTGCCTGCAGAGGTGGCGCCGCCACCTGCAGCGCATCCCCGACGAGAACGGCACCAATGACGGCGACAGCATCACGACGAACGCATGCCAACAACGACTTCGACCACCATCCTGAAGCCAGCCGCAGATTCACGAAGCGCCGCCAGCAGTCTCTCTCTTCACGTCAAATGATTTCGCCTTTGCGTGCTGACGCCGGCGTGATTGTCTCATCTCATTTCCTCCCAGTGCACACTGCTCCTCCTGGAGGCCCGTTGAAGCCACCCCACCGTGCGTGCATGATGCTCAGTCGCCAAAAGACCCAACATCAGCTTCTTCACCTTCAATTGCGTTCCGTTGGCTCAGCGTAGCAGCAGGCCGCGCCGGCGTGGCCTGCTGCTCCCGTCCAGTCATGCCGCGTGCGTTTGCATGTCACGTGTGTCTAGGGGCCGGGTGGTGGGGTGCTCTGTTGAGCAGCTTGCGTTCTCCTGCCCATGGTGAGCTTTGAGGTGTGCAGTGTCCGCCACAGGGTGAGAGAAACGTGACAGCGGTGGGGTGGGGTGTGTCCCAACTCCAGTCGCACATCAGTGTCATCTGTCTGCATGCGTGTTCATGTGCCCCACCGAGCTGCGTACACTGCGTGCACGCGGGGCCACGTGGCACAAACATGACGACGTGTGCAGTGAGCGTGTGTGCGATCGGGCTACGGGGTTTCAACGTCAGGGGTGTCACCAGGGTTGACCGTGCACTGTGACTGATGACACTCTTAACAGAGAGGAAGGCGGTGCTTTCCTGCAGGCCAGTCCTGCGCGCTGACGAGCAGACCAATAACGTCCGCGTTGCGTGCGGCTGAGGACTGTCCCCTGCTAGACGCCTTGAGAGTCTTCATCGTCCGTTCCCCACAGACCAGGGGCACGAAAGGTCCCCTGGGCCCTTTTCGTCCCGCCTAACACAACCTCTCCAACCTCTAGACCAACCGCTCAGACAGCGGTTGACACTCTTCTCTCTCTGCTGCGCCACGAGGCTGAGTGTTCATGGGGTCTAGCTCTGGGTTGCTGGCTTCCGCTCTTCAGCGCCTGCAGCAGAATGGTCCGCGCACACATGCGTGCAAAGCGCTGCACGCCGTGGCCGCCGCCGCCACTTGCTCACGGCACCACGACCATCACCACCGCCTGCCTGGCATCGTGCGAGCACGCATGCCCTGCGCGTGTGGACCGAGGGGGAGAGGCTCTTGCGCTCCTTTTTCAACAACTTCTGCAGACGCAGTGCCACTGGTGGTTTGGTGACCTGCTGGTGAATCCAGCGACCCTCGCGTGACGTGTCGGGACGTCACCATATCCAGATCCATCTGGACATGGATGCCATCCTCCGCAAGGAGGTTGACCTGTGGCTCCGCCTGAACCACGCGGTTCGCCTCCTCTGTGCGTGTGTTGCGTGCCACTGGTCACGGAAACGGAGAAAAGAAAACGCCCTGCACCCCTTGCGGAATTCCACGCACGCTGCTTGGGCATTCTCCGTCCCGTTAGGCTGGAGGCGCTCGGAAAGTGCCGTTGAGTGTCCGCATTGAGTGTCAAGCTGTCACACTTGTACTCTAGAGACTCTCTCTTTAGGAGATCTCGGCCTGCAACATCATCCGGCCGCTGCGCGTCATCACATGCACTACGGCGGGGGCGGCGGCGGCGGCAGCAGCAGCAGCAGCAGCAGCAGCAGCAGCAGGCGGTACACATCCTGAACCTGATGAGAAGCTCGGCATCAACCTGCAAAGTGTGCGCAAAGAGACTGAGAGCCATGTTTGGAAGCGCAGGCAGGATGCGCGAGTGGCGTGGACGGAGACTGCTGAGGCTGGTGCTGCTCGCGCAGCCCCTGATCGCCGCAGCCGTGTGTGCGGCGGGGGATCTCGGCGAGGATCCAGCGACAGCGAGCTCTGCCGACTGGGCGCTGTGAGTTCCTGCGTGCCAAGCGTTCGCGTTCGCTTCCTCGCTGGTGCTTGCACCGCGCTTGCACGTTCCCGCCCTCTTCCTCCCGCAGGCAGAGAGCCGCAAGCAAGGAGCAGGCGCTTGAGCAAGCTGCGCGCATGCAGCAGGCGCTAGCGGCAGCAGCGCAGGCGACGGCAACAGCATCGGAGGAGCCCACAGCGGCGCTGCCCGCCACCGCAGCCGGCGCGGCGGTCCGGGCGTGGTGGGAGCAGTACCGCCAGCACTACGCCAAGCAGTGAGCGGCTTTCCAACCACAACGTGGAGCAGGCTGTGCATCCGCAAGATCCCTTGGTGCAGCTGTGGCAGATGTGCCATCCCAGTACGCGCCATCGGATGATCGATGCCACGCGCAGGTATGCCAGTGCGGAGGAGGAAGCGGCAGCGTTTGGTCGCTTCCGCGGTTCAGTGGAGCGTGTGCTGGCCGTCAACCGTGACCCCGACCTGACCTGGTGGGCGTCGCTCAACACGTGAGTCATCGCACGTTTGCGGCTCGAGGCACATGCACGTGCACAGCGAGGAGCGAGCCCCTGGCAGTGGGCATTGCACTGCAGCGCACCCAGCGGCTGTGTGGAACGCATCTGTCCGCAGGTTCTCGGACCAGGACGACGAAGCGTTCCGGGCGAGCCACCTCATGCGGCCCATCCGCCCGCCTGCGCGCACCAACCGCCTCCCCACCGACTCACCATCAGCAACGACAGGAAAGCGGCGCCAGCTCTCCAGCAGCATGGACGGGAATGGGCGCGCGCCGTGGCGTGACGGCGCGGATGGCGCGGCAGCAGGCGCGCGGCGCGTGCAGCAGCAGCGGCCGCCGCAGACGGTCGACTGGCACGCGGCGGGCAAGGTGACGCCGGTGAAGGACCAGGGGCGCTGCGGCGCATGCTACGCCTTTAGCGCAGTGGCCGCCATGGAGTCTGCCATCCTCATCTCGCTCAACAAGACGAGCGCTGAGGCCCCACAGGTCAGGAGGGCGTCTGGGGACCATTCTTTTGGAAGCGGTCGTCCGGCTGCGATGCTGCGGTGCTTGCTGGTGGTCACAAGCTCTGGCGGAAGCTCTAAACACGTGGCGCATGCAGGTGTGGCTTTCCGAGCAGCACCTGATCGACTGCGCAACCAAGGACACTGGGTACAAGTCCCTAGGCTGTGCGGGAGGGCAGGCAGACGCTTCCATGCGTTTCGTGAAGGAGCACAACATCAGCACCTCTGACGCGTACCCGTACGCCGGCCGGCAAGGTGCGTGGAGGGCCCTGGCGCGCACCCCTTAACAGGGTGCAGAGCTGCCTCACTCACGGCACCCCGTGCCTCCTGGCGTTGCGCATGCAGGTAGCTGCCAGGCCGCGCAGCGGGCCATCCGCAGCAACGTGGCAAAAGCGGGCGGCTGGTACGGGCTCATCCCGTCCGGCGCCGAGGGCATGGCCATGGACGCCGTCGTCAAGAAGCCCATGATTGTGTACTTTTCAATGAACCAGGCACGTGCACGCGTGTGGTCAGGGGGCAGCGAGCATCAACAGCGGAGGGAGAGACGGATGACCCGCGCCGCAGCGCGCCTCACCTGCCTGACATTGCCGGGCCCAGGCCTCTGCCCCCGGCGTCTGCCACGGCACCTGTCACGGCACGCAGGCGTTCCGCGACTACGCGGGCGGCGTGTTCAACCTTCACAACCAAGGCAACCTGGACCACGCCCTGGTGAGCGGCGTGGACGCTTTCGCTAGCGAGCGAGCCGTAAGAAACGGTATCCGCTTCACGCTCTTGCTCAGACTCTGTGCGCTGCTGCAGATGGTGTATGGCTTCAACTGGACGGGGCAGTCCAACGGGTCGTACTGGCTCGCCAAGAACAGCTGTGAGTTGGCTGTGAGGTGGACTCTTATGCACGTGCTTGCAGCCCATGCGTGGCCATTGAGCTTCCTGGGAGCTCAAGGCTGCGCGACGCCCTTGGACCACCCGCCTGCAGGGGGCACGCGATGGGGCGAGCACGGGCATGTGCGCTTGGCGATGACTGGTGAAGGCACGGAAGGCCTCTGCATGATGTACGCTTTCCTCTTCACGCCGCCCAAGGTTTGGATGCAGGTGCGTGATTTGCACTGCCAGTGCTGTGCTGTTGATCTTGCCTTCAAGGCTTAAGGGTGGCTCTCTCGTCGCAGCGCAGGTGCCGCGCGCGTCATCCGTCCGCGTGGGCAGCCAGCTGTCCCCCATGCCTCTTCAGCAGAAGCCGCCGCCATCGCCGCCCCGCAAACTCACGCCTCCTCAGTAGCAGCGAGACCTTCACATTTGGAATTGTCATCAGAGACTGCTGGTGGCCAGCACCATTCATTCTTTGCCCTCAGCAGGAGAGCGTTTGCCACAGTATTGTGTGCTGTGTGTGCTGCAGCGTGCGCAGCGCTGCTTGCTTCTTGCTTCAGGCTTGCCAGAGCGTGTCGTGCAGCATTGCAGTATGGTGCGCGCTGGCGTGCGCGCGACGAGGTGAACAACGCGCGGTCCGAGGTGGTCACCACACCGCGTCAACAGAGCCGTCACTGCAACCCAAAGCCCTGGGCGTTGTTGATGGCGGTCAGCAGCCGTTCCCGCAGCTTGGCCTGCGACCAGAGGCGCGGCGTGCAGAAAAAAGCGCCACAGCCCACGCGCTGTCGGCGTCGCCGCCACCTGCCGCCTTCATCACGCCGAGAGCAGTCACGCGCAGTCTCCTCAGCCCGCACGCACCTGGGTCGCGTACTCGGGCAGCAACAGCACGTTGAAGCACGTGTGGCTGGTGGGCAGCCGGTCCGAGTCTGGGCCCGAGCGCTGCAGGGCGGAGAGCACGTGCGCCGCGAGCGTGAGCTCCTTGGGATGGACAACGATGGCGCGCCCCGTCCCTGCGCTTGCGCCTCGCGCCACGACGAGAAGCGCACACCTGGATGACGAGCGTGAGCTTGCCCAGGCCGCCCACCGGCGCCCGGTCGCACCCCGTCGTGAAGGACAGGAACCTGCGCGGCCGGCACGCGTGCGGGAGCGTGCCGTGCCCGGGTGCGCTCGCCAACGGCCCCCACGCCTGGGCCCGGAGGTGCAAGGGGACGCTGAGGGGGAGTCCAGTCGCCAAGGGGCACGCACGCACCGGCGCTTCTGCTCAAGCGTCATGGCGTGCAGCTCCTGCCAGAACCAGCGCACAGCCTCAGATGCCGCCGTGTACCCGCCGTCGTACTGTGGACAGGGACAGGCGTGTGCGTTGAATTCTGCATCTGTTTGGACACCTCGGCGGGGCTGCAGCCCAGCTACCGGTCGCATCCAATGTGTGCGTGGCTGCAACGATCTCTCCGCCGGCACAACTGGCGGCAGTTCTACGACAGGGTGGGAGGAGCCCGAATCAGGAAGCAGCGCTTGGTGGACAGGGAGAGGTCGCTGCTTGCCTTGGCTGCCTTCTCCAGCGCTGTAAAGTCGAGGTGCGGCAGGCCGGCCACCAGCAGCTCCAGCTCGGCCGGGCTCAGCAGGCCCAGCGCCGGCCCGCCGCACACCTGAACGCGGCTCCCCACCACGTGCACACCACGCACGCACGGGGACGCGTCGGTGCCCCGCGCCGTGGCTCTGGATGCAGAGCGACAGCAAGGCAGCAACGCACGCGGGCCGCACCTCGTGGAAGCCCTGCAGGAACGCGAGGAACTGCCCCTGCACGCTGTCCTCCAGCACCCTGCGGCACACGAAAGCGGCAGCCACACAGGCGTGCGTTCCCTAGGGGGTCTCCCGACACCTCGGCCGCTCCCCAGGCCCCCTCGGCCCACGCGCGCGCCACGCGCGTGGTGGGCACGGCGTGCAGGCCAGGTCCCTCCTCGCACCACTTGGTGTAGAGCTCGACGTAGCTCTGCCGGTTGCGGTCGGTGACGGGCACCTTGGAGCCGCCGGGCAGCAGCTCGCGCGTGCGCGTGGTGCCCAGCACCTCGTACTCGACCTCAAACGTCCTGCGGCCGCGCAGCCATCCATGCATGGCGTGCGGCCCATCATGACGCTGACCATCACCGCGCATTCAGTGAGGTCGAGGCACGCCGTGCCCGTGCCGAGCGCCCAGTGTTCCCAGCCGCGCTGCTGGCTGGGCGTCCCCTGCCCAGGTTGCAGGCGGCCCGCTTACGCGCTGGACAGCGCCGGCCCGACGGCGCGCTTCGAGGCGTGCCTCGAGTCAGGTGTGCGTCCAGCTCAGGTGCGTGTTTATTCGGGGCTGCGCGCGCACACCTGCAAAAGGTGGCCTCCACGTCGCCGTCGAACGCCAGAAGCGCCGCCAGGCCCCTGGCCAGCGTGGGCTGCGTCTCGCACAGGTCGCGCCACCTGCGGCGCCACCCACAAACGCACGCACGCGCGCGCGCATGCGCAGCACGCACACGCTGACGGGAACTTTAAAGGCCCTGCCGCTGAACGGCACGCCGCCGCTGCGCCTGGGGAGAGATGAGGAAGCAAGCCGCACCCCGGCTTGTGTCCCAGCAGCTTCTTGTACACCACCAGCGGGAAGTGCACGTCCAGGATGACGTTGTTGAAGATGGCCAGGCCCAGGATCGCGCCGACCTGCGGCGCATGGTTGTGGTGAGGCAACGCAGCACGCGGGGGGGCAGCGCGTGGCACCCTCCTCACTGCAGCTCCACACGCATCAGGGCGGAGCAGCAGGGCGCTCTGGCGTGTGCTTGCGCCCTGGGGAGGCAATGGCGCGCCTGTTCGCCTGGGCTCAGGGGAACTCACGAGCTTGAACTCGAGCTCGGTGATGCCGTACTCGAACGCCGCCTCGGAGAAAAAGTACGTGCGCGTCTCCTCGTTCCAACTGAACATGCCGTACTCGGGCTTGAAAAGCTCCGCCACCTAAGCACAGCACGAAAGGAAACACAGCGCCCCGCGCTGCTGCCACATGGCCAACATGGCAGCTAGCCGCCTGTGTGGGAGGCGCAGCGCTATGAACTCGGGCCTGGCGGCACCTTGCGATTCACGCATGGGCAGGGTGCTCACCACGAGCTGGAAGAACTCGCGGGAGACGCCGCCCTCGTCCAGGCCCTCCTCCGGCACGCCGCCCGGTCCGATGAACACCACCCGCAGCGGCTTTTTCAAGTCCTGCAGCGCCGCCACCATCGGCACAGCACGCACCACTGGCGGCGGGTGTGCGCCGCCAGCGCTGCTGCGGCCGCAGTCTGCGACGCGACGCTGCCCGCCGCGGCCATGCCGTGCCGCGCTATGGCGGTCCTTATGCGGCACAGGTGCAGGTTTTCCGACCTGCGCCCGGTGGAGGATTTGCGTCATGGCGTCCTGCAGCACCCGGTCCCTCCGCACGTGCACGTCCAGGTACACGACGGCGTGCGGGTTGATCCCCTGCACGCAGCGAGGGGCATCCACGCACGCGCACGCCGGGCACGCCTGCTGCTCCGCCCGACGCCTTGCAGGACAGCGCCGGCCTCGCCTTGGGGCCACGCGGCTCGCATGAACGGGGCTGCGGCGGGGCAGGTGGCGCGGGTTTGCTGCGGTGTGTGTGCGCGGTCGCTCACCTGCAGCAGCGCCGAGACGGCGTGGCTCTGCACCACGTGCTGCTTCTGCACGCTGGCCTCGCCCTGCATGCAGCGCACAGCAACGCGGCACGGCGCACCAGCTCATTGCTGCTGTGGGTGTAGCAGGCAGGCGTCGCCGCCGCCACACCGCACACGCGGTAGCTGGCTGGCCACAAGGGCCCCTCACGGTGAAGTGAGCGCAGCCATGCCACGCGGCTGAAGCCCGCTACCCTTTTCTTCGGCACAGCCTTCTGCCGTCCCAGCATTGTCACCCCCCTGCCTGACCTGCAGGATGCGGCTCTTGGCTTCAGGCGTCAGCAGCACCGGCGCCTGCAGCAGCGACGTGATGGGCGACGGGGGGTACGCCGCGTACGGGCTGGCCCGGCCGCCGCGCCCGGGCGCTTCCTGCTCCTGGATGTACACCTGCAGGTGTTGCCGTCGAGGCCACGACGGCCCGCATCACCATGCCGGCGTGGAACGGCGACCGTGGCATTCACACCGGGCCGCACCGCCGCATGCCCCGGCAGCATGCCCCACCGCTCGTGCTCTCGCGCCCTCTCTCCCTGCCTCACCATGTACTCCTCTCGGAGGTTGGCGGACTCGCTCAGCGTGGCGTTGCTCCACTCGCTCAGCGGCAGCGGCAGCAGGCCCGCCGCGCCCGACGCGGCGGCCGCCGAGGGGTCCAGCGGGTGCGTGCAGCCCTGCCGGCCGCCGCCAAGGTCGGGCGAGAGGCGCGCAAAACAGCGTCAGTTGCTGGGCGACTCGCAGCACCCACTTGCCAGGGGCTCAACCCCAGCGATGCGCAGCGAGCATGACGGCGAGCATGTGAGCGTGCACGCGAGGCGGGACGGGACGCTCGCTTACCCAAGTGCAGC
>VFQP010004417.1_pt1 | contig 13137 bp, 14 predicted proteins | sample 3512351 | NCBI WGS metagenome assembly VFQP01 (sample SAMN10412372, study PRJNA504923) | tailings metagenome | isolation source: Relicate 1 Philex TSF1 revegetated site | place: Philippines: Tuba, Benguet | collected 2017-08-29 | reverse complement strand
ATGAAAGCCTGTTGTTGAACACCTGAACAAAACCGGCAGGGTTAAGGTCTCTATGGCCATCAATTCCCGTCACCTTTTTTTCCTCGTTCCGCCCGATAATAGTTTCCATACGTGATATTTATAAGACTCCACAAGTATAAACTTTATACCACTTATGGAGGAATATAAAAAATATACTCCTCCACAAGTGCTCTCTTAATAGTAGATGTGGCGGATTTTAAAATTACTTTCCAGCACGTGGCTTCCCAAAACCCGGGAATAACTGATAGAGTTATTCTGGATAACCCCGTCACCAAACTAACCGATACAGACACAGTAATTATAAGTTTGAGATTTGAATTTGGCAACTTGTCGTTACCGCCGAAAAAGAAGGCCGTCAACCTGAAAAACATTCTTTTAGAATATAAAAACATTACAGTTAGTATAGCGGCTCGCGACAAGCCACACACAACAGCGGGTCGACCTCCTTGCAGAAAAGAAATGCTACCCTCTTGTTTTTGTAAGCGGGCGGCTTCTTCGAAGCCGATGCGTAGTCGGAGACATACGCATAACCCTTGACTGTTGTTAGGTCCATTATAGGTCAAGAAGAAGCCATAGACAACTACGGATCTCGTAAAATTTGTAAATTTATTGAAATAGAAAGTACATGAAGGACGACATCATCAATCTCATTGAGAATGAAAGTGAAAATACCAAGTTAGATTTTAAACTGGAGCAATATCCTATTGAAAAAGGAAATATCAAGAAAGCCGAGTTCCTGAAAGACATGTGTGCATTTGCAAATCTTACCAGCAAAGACGATAAATTTATTATCATTGGAGCTGAAGAAAGAAACGGCATTGCAATTGGCTTCAAGCCTATTATCGAACTCCACGATCAGGCAACTTACCAACAGTTTTTGAACCAGTACATCGAACCAGAAATAAACTTTGAATACAAGGAATTCATATACCAGGAAAACCGTTTAGCTTACTTCAGAATTTTTAACAACGATAAAAGGCCTTATCTTTTTAAGGAAGAATACAAGGACAACCTACCGAAAGGAAATCATTATAGGATGGGTACAGGATTTGTCAGGACAGGGACTTCAACACGGACTTTGAAACGGGATGATTTCGAAAAAATCTATTCCGAACGTTTCAGTAACAAAGATCGTAGCGCAGATATAACTTTTGATATCACAATTGGAAGATTTTTGAATTCATCGTTTAGAGATGGACATATTAAACATCTACAAGTGGATGTGTCGAATCTTTCAAATGCGTCCATCGACCTGGATGTCGAGGCAAAAATTCTCAATAACACCGGTGTTAACGCACGCTATACTCAAGATATCGAACTAGAGAGCATCGAAAAGAGTCGAAAGAACAGCCTCTTTTCTTATACTGCCCACTTAGATCAAATGATACCACCACATGTATATTTAGATATGAATGTGGAATTTAAAAATTATGGCGACTACTCTCTTTATGAAATCACTCCTCAAAAAGGTACGCATACCGCCCTTCGTGTAAAACAGCAAGGAACGGTCTGTGATATCTTTAACGGTCAGATAGCCTTAGTTTTTTCACGAGCGGCAGAAGTTGAAATCGAACTCATTGTTCGAAGCAATGAATTTCCAAATGGACCTAAAACCTTTGCATATAAAATCTCTAAAGAGAAACTGGAGCAAATCTTGGACCCATGGGACCTGTGAGACCTAAAACCCAACGTTAGATCAACATATCTACCTTCTTCCAGTAAAAAGACCTTATGGCTTGATCAATTTGTTTTTCTTTAGGAACGAACCTTACTGAATAGGAGATTTAGAGTTGATATGGCAAGTCCATAAATCAAATATGCATCTTCACGCGTACAAACAGGTTGAAGCATGTAGTCCCCCTGCCGATCAAGAATATGTACAAACTTTGAGCTGTAGTCAAAGAAACTAAGAACTCCCTCATACCATGTGTTAAACGCGTTGTCATCGTGTTGCTGGTGACGGAACAGTGCCTTCAACTCCTCTTTTAACCGTACTCTTAAAGATTGATTCCCGTTGAATTTTAAAGGCTCGAACACCCCGCGTGAAAAGATAAGAGCTTTCTTCCAGTCATGCTGACGTATTGCTGTACGCATTTCATCCACTGCCCTGGTCAGCGTCTCAAAGGTCTCCCGCCATTGCTCAGGAACTTCTCCCAGCCGCATCCGGAGCTCTAATATTACAAAATCGCAATGCCGAGAGCTTATGATGTAGTGGTGGGGCAAAGTGCTGATCTAGCTCTCAATTGTATTGGAACCAGTTGCCTTATTTGCAGCTTCAAAGAGTTTAGCTTTCTGCTTCGCGGTAAGTCAGAATTTCAGCAAGTAGTTGTTTTTCTTGAACTCATCAGATGATTGTATTTATAATTAAATTTCGCTAAATGGGGGAAAATATATCAGTTTTGGCGGAATATAAGTTTTATTTCTAAGTCGTTCTCCTAACTATTTGGCAAACCTAGTAGCATTTCCTTGCCAGTCAACTTGGATCACAAGAGGAAAGTTTCTGCGAAACCGATGCCTTACCAGAGAAATACGTACTTCACGTGAGAGTTACACAGTTCATGACAGTTAACGAAAACTACAAGCAATACTATAAGAATAAATGATTATTATTCAACTTCTGTAAGACTCTGTTGCTGCCATTATCCTCGCAACATTTTCATGACAAATAAGATCCCAATGATGATCATCAAATACTGAAAGTTCAGCTGAATCCGGCAGTTCAAATACCCTAAGACTATCTTGAATTTGGGAATCAAGCGCTTTTCTAGCATAATCGACCTCTGAAATGCGTGTAGCATTATCCAGCAGTCTTTCTATTTCTTCCTCAATATCTTTTTGAAAAAGACTATGAATCCTTTCAAAAATAAAGTCACCATTTTCTTCCTGATCAATATAATCTTTAAAGGATACATTATAGAAATCAAATAACTGCCGTATATCATGTAAGTGAGTGTGATCCGGAACGGCGTATATCAGACAACGGATGATATCACAAAAACGGTTAACAATGATCTTATTGAACATCTGCTCCATACAAACTATACGTATGAAATCAAGTAAATGGAAATAGTTGAATTCAGCTAAATTGTCCCAATCGACTTTGGCAAGATATTTTGCAGCTACTTTTCGTCCGTTATTATCTCGAAAAAACATCCATGTTATTAGACAATTATATAGGTCGAGAAAAGCTGACAGATTTTTTGGACGAAGTTCCTGCACCGTAATAAGGCCATGGCTCTTCAGCGATTGAAAAAGATAATTACTCGGCCTCGCTCTAATGTACTCACTTCCTCCAGCGCGAAAGCGATGAATTACTTGTTCAACATAATATACCGAATCGATGATACGGTTGATTTCTTCTGGTTGATTCGCAATATGGGCATTTAAAAAATCTTCCACAGAAGGATTGATAAATTCTATCTTTTTGCCATTGTAGTAGTCGGCGAATACGATAAAACTGTCCATCAAAGTCTTAAAACTTATATCGAAAGCCTGATACTTTCTCGGCATGTTGTTTTCCTGGATTTCATACTGCACACGCCGCTCAAAAGCATATTTAAGATGATCAACGTTAAGCGCACGGCCAAAAGAGTAGAGAGTTTGAAGCATGAACCGATCATAATCATTCAACTGCTCTGAATAGGCATGTTGCCAGACCTCATGTGGACTATCTAATTGAATAATTACGTAATCGTAATAATCAGCAGCGACCTGCTGCAAATAATTTTCCGCCGTTGTCACAAACTCGATTAGCCTTGGAGAAAAGTTCGGATGGAATGCCAATTTTCGCAATCGATCCACCTCCAGCAATTCGCGTGCGTAATCTTCTTCCACTTCATAAACGTCCAGGTGATTAACGATCATCTGCTCTTTTTGTTCTTGCGAAAAGGTGTTGACCTTTACTTCCTGAACGTTCTGAAACACGGATGATCGCTTAAAGCGTTCAGACCCCCTGCACGGCCTCATTCAATAACAAAGTCCTCGTTGTCATCACCAGGTATTTATTAGTCATCCGCTGGATCCGGTGAATAAAATGCAATAAGCCCTTTTCTTTGGTTCGCAAAAAGTCAATCTCCGTTCGCGTGTGCCCAAGGAAATCATCAAAATAAAAGATCTGAGGTTCATTATCTTCTGTTAGTAATTTTTCAATTTCATCAATTGACCGATCGATCCAATAGGCTTTAGCATTCTCTTCAGAAAGTAGTCGATAAACCAGGAACTCTGCAATGGTAGTCTTACCGCAGCCTGGCTCACCTCTTAAAACTAGCACCTGGAAATCTTTCAATTTTCCGAGCAACCGAGAAAGTGAATTCACCGGAACAAAAAGCCTCATCTTCCTTTGAATATCCTCTACCAATTGAGCTGACCGTTGTGAGATATGGTTATGCATTATACGTTGAAGCATTGAAGCACTACAAAACCACAGTTTTGGATGATTTTCTTCCACCGTTACATGCAAGCCCAACAACCGATTTAATTCCTGTTGATCAATTATATCTTCAAGCCCTCGAACATAGGGTTGCATTCTCCTAAAAATTTCTTCTTTATTTGCGAGAGTCAGGTTCAGCGAAGTGGCAACGATCAATCGGTGAGGATGAAGTTGATGGATCTTGTCTAACTCCGATTTTCTGCTAGTAGAAGGTTGAGTCAAATGACTTAGCAAAGTGGAATATGAGGTGTTCGCATAATGCTTAACCTGTACAATACAATTGTACGTCGGAGGAGCGCTAATAGAATCCAGTAAATCCACTTCTCTATCCCTCCCGGCAGCAAAGGAGGAAAAAAAGACTGAAGATTCTTTTGCCCGCAATTCGGCATTCAACAAATCACGTACAAGGTGTTCGAAATCCTGACCATTCAGGGATTTAAAATCATAATCTGGCATAATCGAGAATTGTCTAGCACTTTCAAGATACTAAGAAACTCCGCATTGTCGTAGATTTAACGAAACAAGTTAAATGGCGAAACAATGCATTTGGTGTTGCAAAAAAGAATCCCAAGTTACCTTCGTGAACCCGGCACATATCTTTCCCCAATCTCTCGGAGGGAAAAGGATCTGCACTCAGGTTTGCGACTTATGTAACTCCTATTTCGGCTCCAAGCAGACCGGTTTACCTTCTGTGGAGATAGCCCTAAAAGAACCGCTGAACATCTCCCGGTATTTCGTTTTAACGCAAGGCCCACAGACTAAAAAGCTTGCGCGATACAAGTCAGAGTATTTCGATTATGATCTTTCAAAACAATTAATCAAACCTAAAATGAAATACAGCACGGTTAGCCACTTTCAGGAGATATTCACCAAACAATTCAAGAGAGGGATTTACAAGATTTTTTTGGAAGAACGAAGCCAGAGTAAGGGAGATGCGTTGGACGCACAATTCGACTTTATCAGGGAATTTGCCAGATATGGGCTTGGCGACTATCCCGTCTATTATTGCCAACCTTATATACCGGCGATATTTGTCTCAACCGATATCCATGAGCCGGTGATTCGTTTTACCGATCATTCGGAGGAAATAATGAAGCAATTCGGATTCTATGACTATACCTTTATGACACATAACCTGGCGATCCCGGCAATAAGAACGTATGAACTAACCGAACAAAACTATCTACGATACATGCTGGCGCAAAAATCCCTTTACAGTAAAATATCGAGGATACGCACAATGGACGACCTGGACTTTATGTTCAATTTCGCGTTTAGTCATTGAGTATTGACCATTATGAAAGCAGGTAAAGAAACGTTTTGAAGCGGAGCGTTACACGTACTGTTGTGCATAACCGAGTTCTTAGCGCCGTGGAGATATGTAATGAATTTCTGCTACAAGTATCCACCAAAAGTGCTATTTCGACTTGCGTAATTAAAGCAATAAAATAGACTTAATTTAATTCACACCCTTTTTTTATATTTGACCCCACCTTATCTAACATTAGACCACCATCCATGAATAAATTCAACGGGATTAAGATTTTAGTCGCATCTACCGTATATGGATTCGAAGATCAGCTATCTGCAATATATGCACAGCTAGATAGCTACGGGTATGATGTAATGAACTCTCATTCCGGTACAGTATACGCTGGCGCCGATAAATCCAATCTCGACAACTGCCTGCAGGCAGTAGGCATTTGCGATGCTTTTTTAGGAATTATCCGCCCTACATACGGATCAGGAGTAATCGGCGACCTCTCGATCACCCACCAGGAAATTCAAACTGCAATCGATAAGAGGAAAGCTCGCTGGTTTTTAGTTGATTCTAAAGTGACGTTCACCCGTCAGCTTCTTAAACATGCACAGTTTGTTGATGGGTACACGTCTCACACCCTGCCGCCTGAACGCATCCACTTTCAAAAAAATAGCCTGCTTGACATGCGTTGCATCAATATGTACAATGAGGTCATTCAGGATAAATTGAAACCCGGGGATCGTATTGGCCATTGGGTGCAGGAATATTACGATCTTGCAGGAATACAGCGGTTCATTGAGGGACAATTTAAGAACCCGAAAATCGTACGTAGAACAATAGACAGCTTAAACAATGCATCCTGATGGAAGAGAATGAATATATAGCCTCCATATTGAGAGAGCCTGAAAGCGATCAGGTTGCATTCTTCCCTGAGATCGATTATTCAATTATCGCTTTCACCGTCTGCGCAATGCTTAATACCAGCGGAGGAAGGATCTTTGCGGGTGTGAGCCAGCAGTTAAATTTCATTCCCGGAGCGGAACAACATCTTCCCGGCCTGCGTCAGTATATTTATAACAATATCACTCCTCACAGTCTTATCAGTATACGGCCTGAATCATACGAGCAGCATCCTTTCATACTGATCGAGGTGATCCAGGGTAACAGGAAGCCTTATTCTATTGACGGCAGGGCTTATATGCGGAAAGGAAAGACAACCAAACAAGCCGATCAAAATGACATGTCTGCTTTGTTACGGCAACAGCGACAAGATGCTTATTCCTGGGAAAAACTGGTTGTCATTGACGCTGATCTGAATTCCTTAGACCTTAGCAGGATACGTGATACGATCAACCGCGCAACTACGCTTGAACGTACCACCCGATTTCACCCTGATGAAATAGAACGTTTCCTTGAGTATTACCAGCTCAGTCGCCAGCAGGAGATCCGGAATGCAGCTATTGTTCTTTACGCTAAAGAGCCAGCTTATTTCATACCACAGTGCCGCGTCAGGTTGATAGAATTTGCAGAAACGAAAAGCAGTAACCAATACAAAGACACCTTGCTGATCAATGAAAATATATTTGTAGCATTTAACCGGCTGCAGGAATATTTTCAACGGAATACTCCAGTGCTCAGCAAATTCAGCTCTGAAGCTTGGAAACGAACCGACCAGACGAAATTTCCGTTACAAGCCCTTGACGAAGCTGTTATCAATGCTTTGATACACCGGGATTATTCGGATCCGACAAGCGAAGTATTCATTGGCATCTACCCTGACCGGATCGAGATCATCAACCGGGGAACTCTTCCGTTGAGTGACAGCCAACTTAAAAAGAAACATGAATCGCTGCCGCCCAATCCTAATATCACTATGGCGGTGTTTTTACATGGTATTATTGAAAAGGTTGGCAGAGGCACAGTACTTATTACCGAGGAATGCGGGAAATTGGGTTTGAAGGAACCAACATGGAAGGCGAAGAACGATTTCGTTACTTTAACGCTTTACTCAACGACAAAGGAAATCGAATTGAATGAACGAGCTATCCGTTTCTTGCGGACGATCGCTGTCGGTGAATCATTTTCGCGTCGTGATTATGAGCTATCTTTTTCCCAAAAGCCGATTTCAGAACGGACTGCGCGGGATGATATTCGAACCATGGTGGATAGCGGATGGGTAAGGAAAAGTGGTGAAGCGAAGCAGACAATTTATGTCCGTACTGAGGTTTCTTTGCCGGATATTGCCGGATCGGAGAATAACTAATTGTAAAATAAGAATTTGTAAATTATGGTATTTGCTTTGAATTGCCGGATATTGCCGGATGGTTCAATGTAGGCCTGTCTACTCGAAGACAATCGCATAACTTTTGACTATTGCTTGGTTCACTGATATCTCAAAAGACGACTACAAACAACTAGAGCATGCAAGTCCGCAACTTATTCCCATTTCCTTCATCCCTCTTCCACAAGAAATGAACTCAACAAAATATCAAGAGTTGTCGGGTTCTTTATAGATTGGGAAGACTACGGATAACCGGGAAAATCATAACCAACCTGGTATCTGATCCAGGTTATTTACTCGTATAGTTTTTCTACAGATTTAAATACATATTTCGCTTTCTCTTTTTCTGTCACTTTGAACTCCTCAATAATTTCTTGGCAAATTAATCGATAAGTAATAGTGTCAAGAGTTATTCCTCTTAATTCTTCAGGATTGGCTTCTCCGCTAAACTCCTTGCCTTCATCAAGTGTCTTTATCCTCCATGTCCCTCTTTCAACATCTGCTTGCACGAAAACTCCAATAAGTTCTTTCATCTCTTCAGTTAATTCTTCAGACTGATTTAAAATATCATAAATTTTCTGAGCTTTCTTCTCATCTATCACATGATAATGTACTTGCTCTTGATTCGGAGCAAACCATTTGTGTTTAAGTTTTATTTTTTCGTCTATAATTTTTTTTAAAATCTTCTTAAAACTACTTACCGCATGCCCTTTTACACTTTTTAATGAGGCAATTAATTCTTCATCATTACTATAATCAGCGAAGATTTGGTCAATTTTCTCAAGCCCAAACTCGATCATACAATTCCCAAACAAGTCTTTTTGAGATTGCGAATAAAGATGCATATTAAAAGAGGCCCTTGACGCTGCAAAAGCTCTAAGTTTATAATTCACAGGAACAACAAGAGCCTTTTTCCCTTTAGCTTTATGTTCACCAAGTGCCTTTTTGTAAGCATTTTCCAGCATCACAGAATATAGCTTTATTACATCTCCTAGATCATCAGCATCAATACTAAATTCTTCTTTATCATCTGATAATGCAAGGTGAATAACTGCATTCTTTTTTTCGACGACTTCTTGAACAATTGCACTATTGTCTGTAATTTCATTGTTAAGGTAAAATCCAACATCCGGCAGGAGGTCGTCAGGAACTTGATCAAATTCAGCTTTATTAGCAGAAATCTGCTCATTATCTATTGTGAATGTGTACCATTCATTGATTTCAGGATCAGATATAATCGCTCTTAACTCAATTTGACCTTTTATGAAGCTACTAATCCTGGCTAGCGATATTGCAGTAGCTATGTAGTTTGGTCCATTCTCGTTTAAATCCAGAAGTAAACATATAAAGCTGCCCCCCACCTCATCAGTAGCTATAAATAACTCTGGCATGTCGTAGAAAACCAGTATTTGAGATATGTTTAACTTCTTTTTCACTAGACTGCTTTCAATTCAAAATTAGACGTTCTCCACCATGAATGGTGACTAGGCTTGAAAGTCTGTTTTACAACGCCATCACTCTCGGCTAGCTCTAATGTATATACACTTTTAGTTTTATGCCTTGGAAATTTTAGCATTTTTTCACAATCTTCTTTTACCTTAAAAATTGAGACCGCTCTTATTATACATTTGTCAATATTCAGAAAATCCTTCCAAGGGAATTCCGCTCGCTGAGAAATAAAATCTTCTGAGGTTGCAGGTTGCCCATTTACAAGCCTATAAAATGTCTCGCCTTTGGGAATAAATGCATCTTTTGGGGGACACTGTTCTGGAAGTTGTTCAAACCAATCTGGCATATATAAAATGTTTATGTTTCATTATTATAATGTCAAAGCATTAACGTTGCAAGGTATTTTATACAAAAAACTTAGTTAATCTTATTTGTTGCGCTTTATGGTGGTGAAGCTCTCTTTTATTCTAATCAGAGATACACTCCTGTTTTCCTCCTAATCAATTTCAACGCATAATTTTTTTAATGTTCGTGAGATTTCTTACATAGAATTATTATTTAGTGCTTCATGACATAGAATCACCATTTATTTTTTAAATTAATAAAATTAGGGGGGGCGGATAAGGTTGTGTAGTGGAAGTGAATTTATACAATTCTATAGTAAATGTCAATACCAAGCAAAAGATTCTTTCCTAAGAAATGCAGAAAGACTCATTGCCATAATATTTATCGGAGACTAATTTGTATTGAGAAGCTAGCTTGACAAATCTTACTTCGTCGGCACAAACAATTCCCTTATATCCACATCCAAAAACTTCGCGATCTCATAAAACGTATACACATCTGGCTGCACTGTATTCGTCACCCAATTCGATACCGTCGGTTGCGCTACACCAAAGTGTGCTCTCAACTCTTCGCTGGTTTTATTTTTATCCGCTAAAACAGCTTTTATCCGGTTAATCTGCAATTGCTTTTTAGATCGTATCCTCTTGGCCATCAGTAATATTATATTTAAAGAAAAGAAAAATCTTTAAGAAAGAAACCCAGGCGAAGAGTTATATCCTAAAAGGTTATTTATATAATTTATTAGATTATATAAATAACCTTTTGTAGCTTTACTGGAGACAGGAAATTCAAACCTTTTACCATTAAACCTTAATATTATGAGACCCAACACAAACACCAATACCTCCCTCACCCGCCTCCACTCCCTCCTCCTCGCCTTCTTCGGCGATGAAACCCTCCACTTCCATTCCACCCGCCTCTCCTCCTTCTTCAACGCCGCTTTCGCCGATGCAGCATTCGACGATGAAGAAACCTCCTGCACACCCAACATCTCCCGTCTCCTCCACTGCCAAAACAACCTCCAACGCCTGCTGGATGCCGCTCACCTGCTCCACCAGCATTTACCGCACCGTGCAACTCCCTACCGCCCCTGCGTCTTCAAACAACTCAAACACGTCTATCCCCTGCTCAACGACTGGGATGATTTTCCTTCCCACCTTCACCCGCATGAATGGTGCAACCCGGAAACCGTCCTCGAAGAATTCTTCTCCTTTCAATCAATCGATGAATGGAAGAATGCCGTGAGTGGTTTGCTGGAGTCTGCCCTTGGTGAAGGTTCACCCTTTACCGCCATGTCTGAAAAACAGCTCGGCTTCATCGTACTCATGCTGCATCGCCTGCAAGACGCTGTTTGGCTGCTACACATTACTGGTAGAATACCATCATCCGAAGAAGAAAACATTATCATGAAACAAGCGACAATCAATACAACAATGAAAACGTCCCCCCTGAACTTCTTCTTTATGGTCTCCAATGGAAAGTTCACAAGAATTGATCACAGCAAAATCGTGTGTTTGGTTGCAACGGATGACCATGTGCAGTTGCACACACTGACGGATATCCACCAACCGAAGATTCCTGTAAAGGAAATGAAAGAATTGCTGCCGGAAGATAAGTTCGTTTGGTTACAGAACGAAGCTATGCCATTCAGTTAGTTAACGATCTTCTATCGCGGTCGGTCCCGGCGCATATCCGTCTGGTCAAGAAAATATCTTAAAGCCTGACTGGCATATTTGTAATGCAACGAGCGTCACGAACCGCGGCGATCGCAACGAAATACAATATTTTTCACGGCTGTTTTCGCCGCGCCCGCCGCGGTTCGTGGCGTTCGCTGCGTTCCCTTACGCCGTTCAGTTTATCCCTTCACCCTTCAAAACTCAAATGTTATGACCATCCGTCTCCGCCCCCACCAAAAAATCCGCATCTCCTCCTCCTCCGACATCTTCCAACTCCTCCAACCCATCCTACGCCGTTGCTCCAAACGCGATCGCGCACGCGAACACTTCTGGATCTTATGCCTCGGCCCAGGCCAAACCGTCTGCCATCTCGAGCTCCTCGCATTAGGCACTCAAAACAAAGTACTGATCGATCCCCGGGAAGTATACAGCCTGGCGCTGCAACAAAACGCGTCAAGTATTGTAGCCATTCACAACCATCCCAGCGGACGGTTAAAACCATCGCCCGCAGACAAATCGATCACACAACAATTGATGAAAGGAAGTGAATTCGTCAATCTCAAGCTGCTCGATCACCTGATCATTTCGGAGGAAGGTTATTTCAGCTTTTTGGATGAAGGAATGCTTGGGATATTGCAGACAGGAAAGACGGAGATCTTCAATGCAGGCACTTTGATTTGAATCTGATGCGCATTATCGTTTATGTGTATCGCAGCCACAAGTTGTTCGCGGAAGGTCTTTTGTAGTTCTCAGAAAACAGACATGCTTCAACGAAGTAAACCAAATAAAAAAGGCGCTCATAATTATGAACACCTTTTACCAAGTAAAATTATTTATCGCTTCACGGGTCGAAGCCTTTGCAGATACTGCTTTACCTCTTCGATCTTTTCCGGGAATAAGACTTTATCTTTTAATACAGAAGCAACCAAAGACAACAAAGCCTTTTCCGGTACACTCACCATTTTACCTTCTTGTTTCTTTTGATTTTCCATAGGTCAAAGTTATGCTTTTCTTTTAATTACTGATACAGAAATATAGTCTGCCCCTTTTACATATTCTTCTTCACAATCGTTACCACGAGAATCAATATAGCCTCCAAAAAACTGGTAGTCAATATTTAGAGACTCGAGATTCCTGTCCACGTAATTTCTGTATATCCGAATGCGCTGATTAGCCTTTCGGCATTGGTCAGGCCCACATTTTTTACGGCAAGTTGGTCTGCAATCGTTTTCGAATCCGTCTCTGCTATCACTTCCTTTAACGATCAGTTTGTCATCTGGAAATCTCTCGAAAAAGAGAGGTACGGTACTTAACACGGTATTGAAAACTTTAATTGCATCACCATTTTCTGTTACCACATTATCAATTAATCGGCCAGCACTTAGATCGAAATCACCGAAGCCAAGATTATAAATGTCCTCACCACGTATGTTGGTAACAAAACCGTAGTTAACAACCTTGATCACATTGCTTTTACCTTCACTAACGAAATAAAAATTCAATCCTCCGGCAGAATTGTCGGCTGTAACCAGATATTTGTTTAATGAATCGTTCATAAGTAGTCAGGTTTGCCACTCAGTTAGCATTTACAAAAATGCAGCAACCCGAAACGATTGGCTTAAAAACATGACGTTTTTTTCACCGGAAAATGATGTTTTTTAACCGGTAATGAATG
>VFQP010004415.1_pt1 | contig 13149 bp, 21 predicted proteins | sample 3512351 | NCBI WGS metagenome assembly VFQP01 (sample SAMN10412372, study PRJNA504923) | tailings metagenome | isolation source: Relicate 1 Philex TSF1 revegetated site | place: Philippines: Tuba, Benguet | collected 2017-08-29 | reverse complement strand
TGGGGGTTTAGGACATGTTTGGGCGCCAGGGCAACCCGCTCATCGTGCAGGTGCGTGGCGGTGCTGCGCATGGCCGCTAGGGTTGAATGGGGGTTTAGGACATGTTTGGGCGCCAGGGCAACCCGCTCATCGTGCAGGTGCGCGGCGGTGGCTGTGCACGGGCTTGCCAGGGTTTGGTGAGGGCTCATCATGCGGTGTGCAGGGCCTTGGCATCAGGCTTGGGCTTTGCGGTGTGTGCTCTCAGCAGCGTTGGGCTGGCTCCATTTCGTGGCGCATGGGGGCCTCCTGACACGGAACATGGCACGGTCTGTTGCCCTCATGCAGGACTTGGACATGGTGGCGGCGCAGGCGGCCCAGTCCATCGTGGTGGTGTCTGACCAGTCCCGGTGCCCCGAGGAGGCCGACGCTCAGTCGCTCAGGTGCGGCGCATGCCGGGGGCGTGCTGGGGTTAGGGTTTGGACGGCAGGCTCAGGGTGCCCTGAGGAGGCCGACGCGCAGTCACTCAGGTGCGGCGCATGATGGTGCAATAGGCAACGGCAGTTTCGTGCCCTGTCGTCGCAAGCGCACCGCAAGCCCCAGCCCAAGCCCTGACTCCATGCCGCCGCAGGTGCGCCATCCTGCTGGACGAGCTCACCTTCAGCAGCAGCGTGCAGGCGGCGGAGCAGGCGCAGGCCGAGCAGGCGCAGGCCGCCGCCAAGCAGCTGCAGCAGCAGCAGCAGCAGCAGGAGCAGCAGCGGGCGGCCACGTCGGGCGGCTTGCAGCTGCCTTCGGTTTCCTGGCCCATCCACGGCATGTGAGTGACCGCTTTGCCGCCGCCGCCGCCACGGCCGTCCTCGTCGTCGCCGCGTGGCCAGGTTGCGCCGGGAGTGTGTGCGTGCGGAGGGAGGGCGGCGTAGGGAGGCGAATGCCTCACAACACCTCACCCCTTGCGTTCACTGCCCTTGGCCCTTCCCTTTCCATTGCTTTGCCAACCCTGAAGGTACAAGAAAAGCCCCGAGCAAATCGCCAAGGAGCGGGCGGCGCAGCAGCGCCAGGAGGAGGAGGAGCGCCGGCGCCTGGCGGACGCAGCGCTCTCCACCTCCGCCAGCATGGACCCAAGCCCTAGCGAGGGCTCGGACGCCGACCTGCCCGGCCCCACCCAGGCGCAGCCCGTCACCGCCGCCGCCACGCAGGACATGACCGCAACCCTCGGCGCAAGCCCTGACGCCGTAGTGGCGCCGCCGCTGCAGGACGAGGGGGAGGGGTCGCTGCTGGCGGCCAACCACAGCACCAGCGGCTGGCAGGTGAGCCCTAAGAGGGTTTGCGGTCCGGTTCAGCCGCGTCCCGCTCAGGAGCGCCGACCCCTCCCGCACCACGCGCCTTTCCGCTAGCAAACGGCGACCTTCTCTTCTGCCCCGGTTGGACCTGAATGGAGCTTGTGGCCATCATGCATGCAGGCGGCGCTGCAGGCAGCCTTCCAGCCCTGTAGTGCAATGACCTCCAAAGTGGTACCTTTGCGGCGTGGCGTGTGCGTGTCGTGCATGCACAGGCGGCGCTGCAGGCGGCGTTCCAGCCGTCGGGCCCCCCCGGCCCCGCCGACCACCACGGCCCGCACGGCCACAGCGGCAGCTACGACGCCTACTCGAGCATCGACGAGGACCAGCTGGCGCAGCACGCGCAGCACGCGCAGCACGCGCAGCACGCGCAGCAGCGCGGCGCGGCGCGCCTCTCCTTGGACTCTGCCGCCGCGGCCGGGAGCCCCCGGCCCCTGGGGCCGCAGGATCGGCAGCTTCCGGCGCCAGCGCCGCTGTCTCCGCCGCCGCCAGCGGGTCAGCAGCACCACCATCACCACAGTGCGGCGGCGGACCCCGCTCGGCAGCTTCCAGCCGGGTTCCTGCGGCTTCCGGCCGGCTTCCTGCAGCCGGTGGACGGCAGGGCGTGCCCGCTGGGGCAGCCGTGGAGGCACCATGCGGCGGGCGCGCCGGCGCACGGCGTGGGCAGGTCGGGCACGCCGCAGGTGCGAGTGAGAGCGCTTGCGTTGAGGTATGCGGTCGCGCACGGAGCACGCTCGCATGCAGCAGCAGCCGAGCCAGGTCTGCCGTGCCACTTGCACGCTGCGGCTTTGTGCAAGGCCAGCGCTGCGCCTCGCTTGCAGAATGCCTGGGGCAGGGGTGTCCAGGCTAGCACGACCGATTCACCTCAAAGCACGATTCGCCTTGGCAAGCAGAAATCAGCGACGCCAAGCGCCAAGCGCTCTCTGGCAGAGTCGAGAGGCGCGCTGGGGCCCTGCTGACGGCGCCGCAGCAGCTGAATGGCTGCCGGACGGTCCGCCACACCACCAACGCGCGCACGTCTGCGTTGGCGTTCCCACGTGCAGGCGGCGGCGGGGGCGGCCAGGCCGTCGCTGGACGGCGGCAGCGCGGGCAGCGTGGGCAGCACGCTCAGCACGCTCAGCACGCTCAGCACGGGCAGCACGCTGAGCTCCCACGACCCCGCCCTGCACGTGCTGCCCTCCTCGCCGCACGCCGCGCCGCCGCCGGCAGCCCACCCGGCTGGCGGCAAGGCCGCATCCGTGCTGGCCCTGGTCACCTCTGCAGGGCACTCAATCGAGGTGCGCCGCTCGGGTCCCTTCGCCCGTGGGCGAAGGCCCCAGCGTTTCTGCCCCAGCGTTTCTGCCCCAGCGTTTCTGCCCCAGCGTTTCTGCCCCAGCGTTTCCTTTGCCTCACAGTGGGTGTGGTGAAGGCAGCTGCGGCGGCTCACGCACCGGCGGAAGCGCGCTTCGATGGGTTCGCCGCCGCAGATCAAGCTGCTGCGGCCGGCGGAAGAGCAAGCAGCGCCAGCGCAGCCGGACGCCATTCCCTCGCACTCGCTGCAAGCGCTCCCCTCACTCCAAGGTGCGTGTGGTGGGACACATTTTGGCGGGGCCGGAGCCAATTCACCGGACGCATCATCAGATGTCTCGCAGTACAGGTGTGCGCACTCAGACACGACTCCCCGGCGCCGCCACCGCTTGCACGGTTGCAGGAGCGGCACGCGCACAGCGGCCGGGCGGCGCCTCCACTTCGCACGACCCCGCCGGGCGCGCCAACGGCGGCGCCACGGACAGCCAGGGCTCGTGGCAGGAGGACACGCCGCCGCCCACAAGCCCTGGCCGGGGCAGCGTGGCGCCGCGGGACGGCGGCGGCGAGGGGCCGTTTGCGCACGGCCTGCGCGGCAGCGGCGGCGCTGCCGCGGGTGGCGGCGGCGGTGGTGCGCTGGTGGGGGGGCGTGAGGTGGCCAACAACATCGTCTCCCTGCAGGTGAGGACGACCGAACGATTGCCATCGTTTGGGGTGGCGTCGTGACGAGCTGCAGCGGAGAGGGATCCATGAGCAGAGCGTGCTGCGCGTGCTGTGCGTGCTCTGCTCGTGCTTTCCCTCCACGCGCAGCTGCCGGCCAGCGGGAGCGCGCCGGCCGCCGCGGTGGGCGGCGAGGGCCTCCAGCAGCAGCAGGCGGACTCCAAGCAGCTCGTCGGGGCAGGCGCGGCCGCCTCCGCCGCCTCTGCTTCCGCCAGCGCCCCCGCCGACCCGCCGCCCGCGCCGCCGCAGCGCGGCGTGCCCACCGCCTCGACCCTCATCCAGCCCCCGACGCCGACCGCACCCCTTCCACCGGCGCAGCCGCAGGGCCCTGCCGCGGACGCCGTTTCCGCCGCCACGGCCGCCGCGACGGCCCCGGCAGCCCCCGTCTTTCTCGCCGCCGCCGCCGCCGCACTGCCAGGCGAGCCGCAGGTGCAGCAGCGGCCAGAGCCACCGCAGCCTCGCAGGGCCAGCGCGTCCCAGGGCAACGCCACCGCCGACGGCGGCGGCGAGGTCTCCTGGTCACCACCGGTGGCGGCGGCGGCGGCCGTCCAAGCCACGAGCGCGGGGCACGCGGCGCCGCAGGCGCCTGCGGCGGCGCCTGCGGCGGCGGGTGAGGCCGGCGCGGAGGAGGACGGTGCTGGCGCCACGGCGGCGGCGTCGCGGGCGGTGCAGTTCCGGGGCCACGTGATTGTGGAGATGAAGACGTCCAACGCCGTGCCGCTGCTCAAGTGAGCACCCTAACCCTAACCCTTACCCATTCTCTGGCGTGTTCGCGCGTCGTGCCCTGCGCCATGGCCCGCCAGCGTCGGCGAGGAGGTTCCTGAGCCCTACAGCCCACACCACCGCCATGCGTGCGCAGGTACTCGTGCTCGGCGAGGTTCCAGGCGGTGCCCACGGCGCACCTCAACGCGCGGCGCCTTGCCAAGATGATCCGCGAGCCCATCATCGCGTCCGTCACGCAGCAAATCATGGTGAGGGCGTCCCCACGGGATGCCTGGCGCTCTCGGCTTCCACAGCCACGCTTCTCTTTTCATTCGGAGTGCAGCTGCACCACCGCCGCCACGGCGCCACGGGGTGTTTGTCGCCCTCACGCCGACTCTCAAGTCCTGCTTGGGCAACGCAGGCTGCTCTTCGGGGCGTGGTCGGTTTGACTTATGTTGTGCGGGGCAGCCAGGCACCACCACGCACGGCCGCCTTTGCACCACCTTTCGTTGTTTTCTTCCGCAGGACTTCAAGAACGGCACAAACCTGTTTGTGGTGCCCGTGCCGGAGCTGGTGGGCAGCAGGTGCGCGTGTCCACGACATCGAACCATGGTCATGGTTAGGGTTGGCGGCCAGTGCCGCACGTGCGCGCCTGCCACGCATTCATCTCCTGCGGCGCGCGGCAGACTCACCAAAAGGTGCATGGGGACAGATAGCTCATAGTGGCTGCCTGTCTGCATGGTGTTTGCCGCTTGTACCACAAAGGTTTGGCGAGGTGGCTTACTTTTTCGACGACGCCATCGTGCTGGGCGTGTACCGCGCGGCGCGTGGCAAGGTCCGGCTGCACCCCGCCGCCTCCTACCTGGTGCGCGGCGCCGGGCGACGAGGGCTCAGGGGTTAGGGCGCCCGCCGCGTCGCCCGCGGCGCGTGCGCGTGTTGTTGCCGCTGGGGGCGTGGGGCGAGTCAGGCGTGGCTCACTCGCGCCTCGTCGTGGTTGGGTTCAGGCCAGGTTGACGTGCCTGAAGCATCTGTGCGCGCATTGGGCTTGGCGGTCATGGCTCTGTGGTCATGTCGGGATCCGCCAGAACTGCTCGCTTTCTGGCCCTGCCTTCTTTGATCTTGGGATCTTGCAGCTCAAGGACACTGACCAGCTGGTGGTGATGGCGCCGCTGCACATCAAGGGGGACGGCTGGACGCCGCGCAAGGTGCGATGCTTTGGCGCGCCCATGCGGTGGCGTGGGCCTGGTCTGCGTGTCAGCCTGCAAGTGCCGCACACTGTTTGCGTGGTCAGCTGGGCGCAACAGGCGGCGCGCCGCTTCGCGCGCCCTGGGTTGGGCGCTGGCGCCGCCCACGACTGAGTGTGCCTCCGTGGACGCCCTTGCCGCGCGCCTGTCGGCTCATCTGGCACACACGCGGTCAGCGGGGGCAACGGCGGCTGGCCTGGCGACCTCAAGCATTCCTTGCCGTGTGCTCGCGCTCACGCACACAGGAGCGCGTGGTGCCCAAGAACCAGGGCACGTGGCCGGGAGACCGCGTCTTCGCCGGCCTGGTGCCCATCAGCAAGCTCCGTCACACGTCGCCGCCGCCGAGCCCGGCGCCCTCCTCCCTGCTGGCGCACACGCTCGCCACGGCAGGTGCGCCGTTCCTCCCCTTCCTTCTAGTGTGCCCTTCCTTCTAGTGTGCCCTTCCTTCTAGTGTGCTTGGTGTTGACGCACACACCCTGGCCACGGCGAGCGCGCAGCCCTCAGCCCTGCCCTCACACCTGGACTGGACCGGCGTTGCCTCGCTTCCTGCCTCTGCTTCCGGTCTCCACTCACTCAGTGGCACGCCGGGTTCGCCCACTAACCCTGGACGTCCTGAGCGGAAGCCTTGCGACGGGCCTTGCGGGTCGGGACGTCCACAAGCGGGCGGCGTGCGTCGCGCTGTGAGCAAGCTGACCCTGGTGCCCTGCTTGCTGCCTTGCTGCAGGCGTGGCGCTGCCCGGCGGCACCATCAGCGCCGCCGGCACCTCGGAGCAGCTGCAGCTGCTGGCCAGGCGCCAGGCGGCGGGCGCCCAGGTGGGCGCTCTGCGCGCGCGACTGAACGCACAAAACGGCGCTTCATAAATGTGGAGGAACTGACCTGGAGCCTGGAGCCGACCTGGCCCCTGCTGACGTGTGTGGCAAACTGCTCGCACGCGTTTGGCTGTTCTGCAGGCGCCGGGGCTCGTCACGTATGCCGAGGACACCGAGGTGAGAGCTGTCGAGGCTTTCCCATAGCTCATCAATCAGGTCCCCTTGGGTTCGTCTCGCTGCTCCTGCGGTGCAGCAGCGCACACTTGCGCAGTGCCTCTGACTGCGGGTGGGAAAACGGAGACCCTCGCTCGCGTCTTCCTTGCTTCCGCCCGAGCAGGCGTCGATGGCGGGGGACCCTTCGGCGAGCGGCGACGACGTGCCCGACGACCTGCTCGAGACGGTGCACATGGACCGCTCCGCCAGGGCAGCCGCGCAGGTGCGCCGCCGGCGCGTTCTCGCTTTCGTCTCGCCTCTCGAGTCTAGCGTGGGCGCGGCGGACACTAGCTGCGATCTTCGTGATCGAGCTCTCGCCCTGTGGCGTTGCTCGCTGGTGCGCAGGCGGCCATCACGGGCAGCCCCTCGCTGCTGTCGGCGCCGGCGGCCAAGCCCTCGGCGGGCCTGCTCATGTCGCTGGCCAGCGACAGCCGCGACGGCGGCGACAACGACCGCGCCGGCCAGCGCGGCGAGGGCGCCGGCGGCGGCTTGACGCAGCGCATCTCCGAGGTGTGCTTTTGCGTGCACGTTCCCTCCGCACTTTGCGACTTTGCTGCGCGGCGGCTCGGGTCGATTCCCGACTCGTGGTCCGCCTGACGTGCGCATACGCGAAGGTGACGTCCTCGTGGGTGTCTCGCGTCAGCGCCGGGCTGCCCCACGACCTGGAGCCCGAGCGCTTCTACCCGGAGGGCGCGACGCCCTCCTCGCTGGCGGCGTCGTGGATCGAGAACGTCAAGGTGCACACGGTGCAGGCGCGCGGGCACAGCCCCGAGCCCGCGTTCGGCGAGCAGGCGCGCGAGGTGTCCTCCGTGCAGGTGCGCGACGTTAGTCTTCGTCCCCAAAGCGAGCAAGCGATTTTTCTGTGAGATTGAGCCAAACAGTCCTCGAACACTCCGCGAGTCGCGCGCAGGTGCAGAGCACGTCGGCGGCGGCCGTGAGCAGCAACTGGGGCGAGGGCGACACGACGGCGACGGGCCTGCTCAACCTGATGCGCGACGAGGCGCCTGGCGGCGGCGCCAGCACGCTCGCCAGCGGCCTGGCGGGCGCGGCGTCCGGCAGCCTCAGCAGCGTCATGCTGGGCGCCGAGGGCCTCGACGGCGCTGGCCTCGGGGCCGCAGCGGGAGGAGGAGGCTCGCCGGGGGCCAACGGGCACACGTCGACGGGCAGCTACGAGGCCAACCTGCAGGCCAGCGCCATCTTTATGGTGCCTCTGGTGAGAGGTCGCATATGACCTTTCCGTGCCTTTCGTGTTGCGGGCGAGCACTCGAATCGCTCGCTCGCGGCGACTCCACAGTTGCGGTGGGCCCAGCGGGGCTCACGTCTGCGCACTCCTCCCAAAACACAAGCGCAGCCTGCGCAGGGTGCTTGAGCGATGCTTGCGCGCGCGCGAGCGACGTCCCGTCCAACCCTGGCCAAGCCCTCATGCATGCGCAGGAGTACCTGGTGGTGGACGACCGGCCCCGCAAGGTGCTGGTGTGCGGCTGGGGCGAGCAGAGCTTCATGCGCGCGCTGCTGCGGGAGCTGGACCAGGGCCAGGTGAGGGGCGCAGGGTTTGGGAGGTGGGGCGTGGGGCACAGCGTCATTGTGAAGGAATCGGACCAATCGTGCAGAAATCGGCCGGGAGAAGACTGCTTTGGGGGAAGAACAGTCGATCGGGGCCTGCGGTTTGGCTGCGTTGGCACGCGTCCGTGTGTGTTGAGCGTTGCACCTGGTGCAGCGGAAATCTCTGGCTAGCAGAGCGCGTTGCCACACGGCAAGCCGCCCCCCCAAGCGGCTAACCCGCCGCCCCCTCGGCATTGGGTGTGCGCAGGCGGCGCTCCCCCGTGGCAGCGAGGTGGTGTTTGCCAACCTCCACGACACGCAGGCCAGCCTGGGCCGCGCCCTACAGGTGAGAAGCACGCGCGCGCGCGCATGGGAAACAGCCCCCGACCCACGCCCTCGGTCTGGGCTTGCGGCGGCAGGAGGAGCGCCGCGCACCCACCTCCACTGCGCGGCGGCGGCCGCCGTCGTTGCTCCGCCTGCGTGAACGCGCCCGCCTCAGTCGCGATGCAAGCGCCACGCAAGCGCCTGCAACTGCGTCGCCTGCCCTGCAGATGGTGCGCGTGCGCAACATCGCCGTGAGCCACGTGGTGGCCGACCCCATGCAGCGCTCCGAGCTGGCCCAGGTGAGGGTACTAGCCGGGGGTTTTGCCCGGATGGCCTCCATGCGGTGCCCGTGGCTGCGGCGCGCGCACGCCGCTGCCGCTGGCTGCGTGCTCCGCTTGCTTGACGTGGGCGCCTGCTTGCCTCCGTTTAGCCCTAAAGCCCCCATGCGATGGCCCTGGGTCGCGCGATATTGGCAGGTGGGCGTGGACAAGTTCAGCGCCGCCATTGTGCTGTGCGACGAGCGGTGCGTGGACCCGGGAAGATGAGGGCACGGCGTGGACAGCTCAGACCTACAGCATACAGGCAGACCTACAGCACTGGTCACCGCTTGACTGGAATAAACTGAACTGTTTCAATGGCGCAGGTGGGTGGACCCCGACGAGGACACGAGCAACGGCGTGGACATGCTGGGCCGTGCCGACATGCTGCGCCTCGACTCCATGGTCATGATGGTGCAGGTGAGGCTTTTAGGGCTCAGGTTAGGGTTTTAAGCGGGAGGGCCGGCGGGCCAGCTCGCTGCCGGGCTTTGATTCCGCACGCATGGGATGGCGGGGCCCCCCAGATCGGCTGGTTGGCACCAGCGCGAGTTTGGCTGCGCCCTCGCGCACGGCGTCCCACCCCGCTGTCCGTACGGGCGTCGTGGTGGCTGGAGGTAGCCTGTTTGGGGCAGTTCCGCCGCGTGGCGCACCGCCGTGTGGCGCACCATGCCTTGCCGCGTGCGCGGAAATGCGATCGGGATGGGTGATTCCGTCTTCTTGGCACACGCGCCAGATGTAAAGCTCAACACACACGCGCGCACGCGCCCCGCAGCTCAACGTGCGCAAGATCCTGGAGGACCAGGAGCGCCCCTCCATGAACATCATCTGCCAAAAGGTGCGCGCGCGTGCGGCCCACCCCCGCCGGAGCGGCGGCCGAACGTTCACGCACCAGACTAAGGGCCCCAATAAGGGCTCCATCGCAGCGTTTCTGCCTGCGCCAGCCTGCCCGGTGGCCTGCCACGGACACAGTCCTCTTGCGCTAGGCGTTGGCGCGCCATCGCCTGAACCGACGACGGCACTGTGCGCCGTGCGCGCGGACGTGACGTGACGCGACGCGACATGACGTGACGCGACGCAGGTGGCCATGGAGGGCATGACTAGGTTTGAGGACCGCAAACGGCTGCCGCTGGGCGTCAGCGTCAACTTCACGTCGTTCGCCGCCAAGATCCTCACGGCGGTGAGGGCTTAGGGTCAGGGTTAGGGTTTGGCGCACACGCCCCGGCTGCTTGGCCTGCCACCATCCCCAGCCCGGCCGCCACGCCCGGCAGATGCGGCCGGCGCGCCGCACCGCGGCGGAACGCGGCTGCTCAGCCCGTGGCCACTTGGGAGCATGACGCACGCTCGTGTACCGCCTGCCCATGCGTACCGCACGCAGGCGTCGTACAGCCCCATGTACCTCGCCGCCTACTCTCAGTACGGCGCAAGCGCAGACTTCAAGGTGCGTGACCCTAGCGCAGTGCTAACCCTAGTGTGGTGACGCTAGGGCCCTCTTGCACGGCCCTGGCGGCGTGCTAGGGACGAGCCCCCAGCGAGGGCTGTCGACGAGCTCTTTGTTCTCTGCAGCTGAAGTGGCTGCTGCTGCATTGCACTGGCAGACTGGGATAGCGTTGGAAGGCGTCCTGCGAGCGTGCGACGCGTGCGCGCGCCGGCAGGTGATCAACGTGTCTGAGCTGGCGGACGTGGGCGAGAAGCTGAGCTTCTGGCAGCTGGTGGCGCGCGGGCAGGCCATCGGCAAGGTGCGCGCGCTGCGTTTGGGCCTAGGGCTTGGCCATGGGGCCAGCCTTGCTCGGGGGCGGCCGCCGCTTGCGGCGGGAAAGCACACGTGCGACTGCGGCGTTTGGTGCGGTGCGGCGGTTACGGTGGTTGGGCGGTACGCAGATTCTGTTGGGCTGGTACAACCTGCCGGAGAACATGATGCAGCCGCTGGAGCTGGTGATCAACCCCCAGGGCGAGGCGCTGAGGAGCAAGCGGCGCGTGTGGTGAGCGCGGGGGTTGCGTTGACTGGGGGTGCGTCTGCTGGCGGGCGCACGATCCTGACGATGCTTTGAGGGCGCCGTGCGTGCATCCCAGCGGCACGGACCCGGCAATCCCTTCCAGCCTGCTGTGGCCATTTCATCGTTTCGCGTGCAGGAACAAGGGCAACAACGCCACCAAGTTCATCATGCTGGTTCGCAAGAACGAGAGCGCCATGTCGCTCTGCTCCCTGGGTGAGTAGTGCACTCTCTCCTCTCCTTCTGCTGTTGCTTAATCCTGCTGTTGTTCGTGAGCACGCGCGCAAGAACGAGAGCGCCATGTCGCTCTGCTCCCTGGGCGAGGGGCGGCAAACCGTTTTCCGCCACGCGCGCCGCATGGCGGCGCCGCGCACGCTGCAGCAGCGCTCTCTCTGCTTGCTGTCTGCTGCGCACCTTGCACCCATTGCCCCCCCCATGCGACGCCACCCACCTGCCCCTCACCACGCACCTCCGCCCCAACCACACTGCGCCTGGCGCGAGCACGCACGCGGCCGTGCAAGCAGCCGCCCAGCGTTGCCGCGATCTGCAAACATGTCCGCCCTGTGCCCCGCTCCCCGTCGCGCGGCGCGCAGACGGCGAGGACGAGGACGACGACGGGCACGACGGCGCCACCTCGTCCGTCTTTGACCTGAACCTCAACAACCGGCAGGTGAGGGAGAGGGAGGGGCGCCTGGAGTGTTGCCATTTTGACGGTCCTCGCAGCCACACGGTGCGCTTGCAGTCAGGGGTCTCCCGAGGTGCTCCTCTGGTGCTGTGCCACGACAAAGTTGTGGACTGCCTTCAAGGAACGCGCAAAGAGGAAAGCAGCCCGGCCTTCCTTGTTCCTCAAGAGCGCGCTGCCCGCTTGCCGCGTGTGTTGTGCTTTTGCTCGCCTTGGCTTGCCACGGCAGGCGCGCTGGGTGCGGCTGGCCACCACGGCGGCCAGCCTGGGCACGGCGCCCTCCACGGACGACTCCCAGGTGGGTGCGCGCATCTGCGGCCTGACCCGTCACGTCCCGGTGTGCTGTGCAGCCCATCAGCGTTGGCGGACACTGCTTCCCATTCCCTCGTCTCCTGGGCGAGTGATGGTGGTTGGGTGCGCTCAGCTAAAGCGTGCGTGGACACCACCAAAGATGGCTGGCGCCACGCCACTCCGTCGTGCTTCCTTTTTGCTGTGCCGTGTGCCCAGGCCACCATGGAGGGCACCAGGGACAGCTTAAGCAGAGCGAAACCGCTCCAAACATGCATGCTTCTTCCTTGCTGTGCCGTGCGCCCAGGCGAGCATGGCCACCATGGAGGGCACCAGCGAGAGCCTCGAGAGCATGGAGGAGCTGCCCGGCGACCTAGCCAGCTTTGGCAACGGCTCCAGCTTTGGTATCGGCGGCGGCGCGCCTGCCGGCTACGGCGCGGGGGCCGCGGACGGCGTCGCCGCCGCAACCGCCGGCGCGTCGGGGCCGCAGCAGCACCCCTGGCTGCCCTGAGGGCGGTGCGCCATGGCGCGGCGGCAGAGCGGCGTGCCGGGGCCGCTGGCTGCCCCGCCCGTGGCTGCCCGCTCTGAGCGCCACAGAGCGCCACAGAGCGGCGCGCAGCGTTGCGGGGCCGTTGGCTGGGCGCCAGAGCGGCGTGCCGCGTTGACGCAGCCGCAGCCGCTGCTGCTGCGGTGCCTCAACTCTGGGCCGGCGCGTGGGCCGCCGTCGTGCCGTCGGTGCCTCGCCTACGGGCCCGGGGCCGGCTCGCCGCGCTGCGCCGCAGCGGCCGTGCTGCAGCCTGCTGCACCAGCGGGTGGAGTCGCAGCCTTCTCGGCGGCGTGCTTGCTGTGGGTCTGTGGGAATTCGCGTTGGCCGGGGTGGTCGTGGGTGGTCGTGTGAATGGCTCGGCGCGTTGCGTGGCCAGCGGCTTCCTCCCTGCTGTGATTGAAGGCAAGGGGCGCACACTGCTCTCTCTTCTTGACGTCGCCAGCGTGACCCGCTCTTTGCTCCCTTTGGCCACGCGTTGGCGCCCCTTGCTCCTCTTCCCTCGCTTGTCCTGACGTGTGCAAGTCCTGACGTGCTCAACTCATTTTTGCTTGCCGCGCCCCTTTTCCCCAGGGCGTTTTCCCAGGGCGTGGAGCTCCCCTCTGCGCGGTGCGTCTGGTACAGGGAAGAATGCGTGTGCGCGTGCTCAGGCCCCATTCGCACTGCTGACCCGTGGCTCTCCCTATTCGAGTGCTCCGCCTGCTCCCCCCACTTTTTTGCGCGTGGCGTTGATGGCAGTGCCCCAGGCGAAGACCCCACGGCACAAGAGTGGGGGGCGCCGCTCGCTCTCACGTGCTGCCCCTTGGATCATGATCATCTGACTGCGTCCACCTGATGACTGCGTGCGTGGCTTTCCTTTGTGATTGGCAGCACGGCTTTTGTGATGTGGTTGGGACCAGGGCGTCGTGGCGCGGCTCGTGTAGTGCATGGGCCGCGCACACACCAGTCACTGAGTGGTTGCTGACCCATCTTTTCTTGCTTCTCCCATTTGGCTTTTCGTGGGGCGTTGACCCGCGTCAAGGGTGCTGAGGGTGTTGTGGTGTGTGCGTGGGGGGGGCTTTGGTTTGGCCGCAAGGCGAGACGTTCAGACGCAGGAGGTGCGTTGCTGACGTGACCTGGCAGGGTGCAAGTGATCCTTGCAACTTCACGGGGTACGCCTCTCTCGCGCGCGCTCC
>VFQP010004414.1_pt1 | contig 13152 bp, 12 predicted proteins | sample 3512351 | NCBI WGS metagenome assembly VFQP01 (sample SAMN10412372, study PRJNA504923) | tailings metagenome | isolation source: Relicate 1 Philex TSF1 revegetated site | place: Philippines: Tuba, Benguet | collected 2017-08-29 | reverse complement strand
GAGCCGCCGTGCGAGGGGACGGGCGAGTGGGTGGGCAGGCGCGGGACGAGCGGGCGGGGGTGGGACGGCAGGGAGGAGCGGGTGGGCGGGGAGGCGCGGGGGCTGGCGGCGCCGCCGCCGCCGGCGCTGCTGCTGCTGCTGCTGGGGTGGATGGGCGGGCGAGCGGCTGTCAGTGGCAGCTTGGAGTTGCTGCGGGGCGCAGCTTGTGACTGCCGGGGCGGGGACCCCAGGCCGCTGGCGCAGCTGCCCGCCAGTGACACGCCCGGCGGGGTGTCTACAGAGACCAGGGGAGGGAGGCTCGGAGCGTCGCCGGACGAGGTGAGAGACGCGCCGGCTGACGAGGCGTACGCGCTGGGCAGCGCGCCTGATAACGAGCTTGTGCCACTGCCGCTGCTGCTCTGCGTCAAGGCGAGCGTGCTACCTTGGCCTCCTCCTACCGCGCGCGGCGTCGCGGGCGCCGACGGCGGCGCGTCCTGGGGCTGCCGCGCTTCGCCTGCCGCCGCCGGCGAGGAGGGCTCTTCGCCGCCCTCGGACGCCTCGACGTTTGTGATGCTTGCGGTGGCGCGGCCGTGCGCCAGCGCCTGTCGGAGCCGCTGCTTGGAGGCCGGCGCGGTGCCAGCAGCTCCAGAGGCGTGGTGCGGGCGCTGCATGGCGTCGTGCGCCAGGAGCAAGCAGCTGGACGCGCCGCCGGACGAGGTGCGCGCGGGCGTTGAGGCGCCGCTGCCGCCGGCGCACGAGGAGCGGGCCGACGTGGGCTGGCTCCCGCGCCCGTGGTGGGAGAGCCTGCTGGGCGGCGCCTCGCCACGGTCGGTGAGGTCGCTCAGTGCTGCCTGTGGTCACTCGAGGCGTGGGATATTGAATGGTGGCCCTGCCTTCCCTGGCTGGCCGTGGCCTAGGAGTGCCTCCACCTTTCTAGTCGACTCACCGCGTTGCGCTGCAGGGCCTGCGTGGCGTGCAGCCAGGCATCGCGCTCCGCCACAAAGCGCTGCCCCTCGGCGCCGAGCGCCGCCGCCACGCAGTCGCCGAACGAGTCCACGCGCCTCAGCCGCCGCGGGTGGTGCCGCAGCCCGCGCCGCAGGCGCAGCGCCGGCAGCAGCAGCAGCATGGCGCGTCGCCGCGCCGCGTGCACGCGCACGCGCCACTCGGGCACGCCGGGCGCCTCGGGGCGCGCGCTCGACAAGCGCTTGCGTGGCCCTGCGGCATGCACGTTGTCATCGCCTCCGTGCCGGGTCTGTCAGCTTGCCTTGCAGGTTCAGGGCGACACGCATTGCCACCTGTGCCACCGCACCTGTGTAGCCGTAGCGCCGCTGGGTGGGCCCGCTGCTCCCGCCGCGCTCCTCCTCGCCGCCGGCCGATGACCGGCCAACAGGACCCTTGTGCAGGCTGCGAGCCGCCACACACGACACCTGGCCACCACGCGTCAGCTCAAGCACCCTCAGCACGCGACCCCGCAACCCCACCACGCCGCCATTCACCTTTCCGCAAAGCTAAACATCTTGGCCCTCAGCAGCTGCTGCTCGCGGCGCCGCTGCAGCTCCTCCACGGTCGGGCCGCCCCACTGCGAGACGGTGAGCTGCCCGTGCCCGTCCTCCCTGGCCAAGCACGCGCCGCTCGCCAGGGAGGCCCGCACCCCCCCTGCGCTGGATGCCAAGCCGCCGGTGCTGTGGGGCGCACTGCCGCCGAGGGCCTGCGGCTGCGCTGCGGCGCTTGAGGCGGCGGCCGCGGCGGCATCGGATGGGTGCCTGGTGCCGGTGCGGGCGGCGGCGCGGACGTCGGTGTTGAGCACGTGGGGCAGGATGAGGTGGGCTCCCGGTGCGTGGCCGCTGGCGTGCTGGCTGCTGCTGGGACTCCTCGTCAGCGGGAGCCCACCACCCGACGCGCCCGCCCCGCCCGCCGGTTCCCACTGGGGCGCCAGCACCTCCTCCATCTCTCGCTGCTGGCGCCGGAGGTGGTCCTGTGTTGCCACAGGCACGGGGAGCAGGCAACGCACGGCGACATGGCGGATGGCGCCCGTGCATGTGCCCGGCTGGCGCTGTGCACCCACTTCCTGCACAGCCGGAAAGGTGGCTGCCCCACACCTCTAGCAGACCGATCTTCGCCGTCATGGAAGCTCCGCTTCGCACTGCCGGGCGATGCAGGCTCAGCGCGTCCAACTCCCTGCTTCGCTCGCTGCGCCACGGAGCGCGCACGTAGTCCGCAAAGAAGGCGCGCTGGTCATCATGATGTTCAGGAACGCGACGCAGCAGCTCGGAGGACGCGGTGTTGCCCATCGCTCGCGCGCCCGCTCCCGCCCACACTCCGCGCCCGGGGAAGCGCGGTGATGGAAACTCGCCGATGCTGCAACCGGGAGCGTCACGAGTTCATTGCCAGTGCCAATTCGTGCGCCATCGTCTGAATTGTGCGGCATCGGTCGGCATGCCGGCCCTCTCGCATGACCGTATGCGGCATGCCATCGAACACCTGGCGAGAGCGCGCGTGACAGCGTTTTACAAGATACACCGCAAGAGAATGCACGCAAGTCCTTTCACCGCGTGAGCTGCCCGCCGCGAGCTCCGCTGGCGTTGAGGGGCATGCTGGGCAGGCGCACCGAGCCCAGCGCGTCCGCCTTTGGCGACGGCGGGTCTTGCCCCACCGGCAAGCTCCCGAGCATCCTACGCGTGTCAAAAAAGGAGAAGAGACATGGCGGAATTGAGGCGTTGAGGCAAGGTGCCCGCATGCCCATCATCAACGCGTACAGCCTGAGCGCCCGCCGTACCGCTTGAGGTTGGCCAGCTCGTCCTGCAGCGTGACGGGCTTGCCCAGCAGGGGCAGCCGGGCGCCCTCGCCGTTGCGCAGGCGCGCCACCTCCACGGCGCTCTCGTTGCACTCGCGCTGCAGCGCCTCCAGTTGCTGCAGGCGGCACGCAGCACGGCATCGCACGCGCCACGCGTGGGCCGGCCCGCCACCCTCTTCTGGCCAGCTGGCGCCCACACCATCCTGTGCACATCCGCCTCACCTTTTCGAGGCGCTTGCGCTCGGACGTGTACTCGACCTTGACCCTGCGCATCTCTTGCGTCTGCCCCTCGACCTGCGCCTGCAGCGCCTTGATGGTGGCCTCGGCGCTGGCGGCGTCCTTGAACGAGCCCGCCACGCCGCCCTGCAGCTCCTCGACGCGCCGCTGCAGCTCGGCGGCGCGCGCCTGCTCCTCCTTGAGGCGCTCCTGCGCCTCCCGCAGGTCGCGCGACCACCCGTCGGCCAGCGCCTTGTGCACCGCCACCTCGCGCGTCGCCTCGTCGGCGGCGGCCACCAGCTTGGCGCGCTCGGCGGCGGCGTCCTCCTTGGCCTGGCTCAGCGCCAGCACCTTGTCCTTGTCGTGCTGCGCCGCCGCCAGCTGCGCCGCCTGCAGCGCCGCCTGCAGCTTGCCCAGCTGCGCCTTGTCCTCCTCGCGCTGGCGCTGCAGCGCGGCGCGCGCGCCCGTCAGCTCCGACACCTGCTGCTGCAGGTTCTTGCCGTTGACGTTGGCCAGGCCCAGCTGCTTGCGCACGCCGTCCGCCTCGCGCGCGGCGGCGGCGGCGCGCTCCTCGGCGTGCGCCGCCCGGGCCTCGGCGGCGGCCAGCGCCTTGTCGATGGCGGCCTTTTGCGCCTCGATCTCCAGTCGCTCCTTGGCGCGCGCGTCCTGCTCCTCGCGCAGCTTGTCCGCCTCGACGCGCTTGAGCACCTCGGTCCAGTCCTTGAGCCGCTCCAGCTCCTGCAAATTGGCGTGTGCACGTTGACGTGCGTGTTGAGGGGCGATTCCACGCTGCAGGCGGGGACTCAGCGCCAGTGGTGGCGGCCACACCCGTCCGGCAGCGCTGGCGCGAGAGAGAGGAGGCACGTGGCCGGGCGTGCAGGTGCGGTTGCACGAGGTGGTGGGCGCCCTGCAGGGGCGGGGCCTCACCTTTGCGGTCTTGTTGAGCTCGGCGGCGGTGCGACCGGCCTCCTCCTGCAGCCTGTCCACCTCGCGCTCGTAGTGCTGCCTGTCCAGCTGCAGCTGGCTGGCGTGCTGCTGCGCCTCGCGGAGCTGCGCCGACGTGTTGTCCAGCGTGCGCTTGAGGTGCTCGATCTGGCCCTTTTGGTCCGTGGTGAGCTGCTTGAGGTGGCTCGTGTCGGCCTTGCGCGCCGCCAGCTCCTCCTGCACGTGCGTCGCGCAAGCAAGGGGAACTAGTCAAGTCCTGCACGGGCTGCCCGAGCACTGCCAAAGGTATGCGTGCGAGGTCACGCACCTTGATGGCCGTCACTTGCTGCATCTGCTCCGTCACGGTGGCGCGAAGCGTGTTGATCTCTCCCTCCATAAAGTCGTTGTCCTGCTTGTACCGCTCCGTCTCACTGGCCAGGTCCGCTCGCTGCTTCTCCAGCGCCCACAGCTCCTGCGGGCACCGTGGTGCTTGGCGAGAGAGCTTGTGCATATCCTGGGACGCCTCTGTTGGGGCTAGGAGCCCAGCCATCGCGTCAGGCGGCAGCGCCCTGGCACACCCCTGCTGGCTGGGTCACGCCCCCGCCCGCCGCACCTGCTTTTGCTGCTGCACCTCCTTGGTGGCCGCCTCGAGCCGGGCCAGCGCCTGCTTGAGGTCTCTCTGCGTGGTGGCCAGGTCGCGCGCCAGCTCCTCCTTGCCCTGGTTCTGCAGCGCCAGCGTCTCCTTGAGCGTGTTGACCTCGGCCTTGCAGTCCGACAGCTCGCCCTCGGCGTTCCTGCGCCGGCCAGGCGCCATGAGCGCATGACTGCCATCATGGCTGCACCGTGGGAGCACGGGCCTGCCACACATCCCAAGTTGGCGACCCCACGCACTTGACGTCCTTCTCCATCCTGCTGGTTGTGTGCCCCGCCACGTCAATGAGGAACTCGAGGTCGTCGGTGGCCTGCTGCACGCCCGGCCATGATGCCGCCGTGCCGTCGAGGATGGTCAGCACCTGCAGCTGCTCCCGCACTGCCGAGAGCGAGGACTTGAGCGCCGTCAGGAGCTGCTGCGAGGAGTAGATGCGCTCCTGCGACTTGGTGAGCGGGTTCTGCGGCGGCGTGCTGCTGGCTGCCCCACGCCTCTGTGGCGTCTTGGGCGTGGAAGTGCCGGACATTGTGCTTGCTTTGCTTCACGGTCCTGGCTCCTCCTCTTCGGCCTGCGTGGTGTTTGGCGTTGTTCTTGGGCGCCATGTTGACCTTGACCATGCGCTGAGGAACGTCGTGACCGCAAACAAGAAGCGAGCTCGCACCTCTCTTGTGGTCACTGGCTTCGGTGCTCTCTCGTGAGTTCGCTCAACGAGACGTCGTTCAAAGAGTGGAGCGCGAGAGCACCACCTCACTCAGCCTCCTTGGCAGGCACGATGACAACGCCACTGATGCACTCAATGCTCCTGCGCGCTTGGCGTGCTCTTGCTCGCCGGCGCCGTCCGAGCTGCCGTGGTGTACAACACGCCGACTTGGGGTGCAGCAAATCGCATGCGATTTGCTCGAGGATAGCGCGCAGGACGTGCGCGCAGACGCTCCCCTTGCTGCACAGTATAAGGGCTGCAGCTGTGCAAGCGTGATGATGGCGCATCGAGGCGCTTCGTCGTCGGGGATGCAGCTCTCTCGCCCCAGGGGCCAGGACGCCGCTCTCTCCGGAGCCCAGCGCAGCGCCAGGAGCCTGCGATGCGGCCATCGCACGCTCATCGGCACCTGCCCGCAGCCGCGCCTGGGAGCCTCGCTCTCCTTGGGCCGGAGGGGCGCATTTGCTGGCGCCCCCAACGCGACGGCAGCAGCGAGCGCCGCAGCGGCTCCGCAGCAGGCCGCTACCACCAAGGCTCCCGTGAACAGCGCCGCGCCAGCATCGTCGCCCTGGAGTGAGCGCCGGGCTGGGCACCGATATGTCGGGCTGGGCGCCATCACAGCACGAGTGCGCAGAAGCGGGGCCTGCAGCCGTCATCATTGATGGGCTGCTCCGTTTACTGGTTGTCAACCTGCAGGCGCGTCGCCGCACGTGCACGTCGTGGGCGTGGAGGAGGCCGAGGAGCTCTACCTCTCGCTGGTGCAGCGCACCAACGAGCAGCACGTGCTCATGGTGCTCTACGCGCCGTGGTGCCCGCACTGCACCAGCATGGAGCCGGAGGTGAGAAGGAGGCTCCTCGCACGCGCCGCCGCCGTGGCCCTCGGGAATGGCCGCCACGCACGACCTCGCACGCTCGGCGCCGCGCGACACACCATTGATCGCCACGCCGCGCTTGTAGCCCATCCTTGTTGATCAAATAACGCCACGCTGCTGGCTTGCGCGGGGGATATCTCAGGCCGGGGTGACGTGGCGAGCGCGTTCGCTCAAGCGCACGCCGTGGCGCCCACTTGCCCCCAACGCAACCAACTCGTAGGTGGCCAAGCTGGCGGCTGGGCTGGCACACGAAAAGTCGCTCGTGGTGGTGGCGCTCAACGCCGACCCTCCGGCGGCGCGCTACTTTGCCAAGGAGGTGCTGGGCGTCAGCGCGCTGCCCAGCGTGGTGCTCTTCCCCCGCGAGTCCAGGTGAACACCACCTGGAGGCCGCGGCCACCAGCAGGCATCAGCACAGCTCTGCCCCAGGAGCAGCTGCGGCGGCACCCCTCCCTGACCCTGGTCGCCGCTCGCCCCTGTGTGAACGTGACGCAGGACCTTTTACAAGTACCGGGGCAGCGGGCGCGACGCGCAGTCGCTGCTCAAGTTCCTCAACATGGTCTGCAACCAGTCCACCGACACGGTGTGGGCGCTGGACCCGGCCGTGGCGGGCGCCGCGGCGCTCACGGGGTCGGCCGCCTCGCGCCCCGCCACGGCGCTGCTGCTGCCCGGCCGTGCGCCGCGCCACCAGGCGGCGCCGCACGCTGGCTGGGCGGCGGCGGCGCTGGGCGCGGCGGGCCTGGCCGTGCTGGCCAAGTACCTCTACGGGCGCAGCCGGCACGCGGCGGCGGTGGACGCCGTGGCGGCGGCGTCGCCCTCGCCAGAGACGCTAGAGTCGGGCGGCGTGTCGACGCCCGGCCCGCCCACGCCGGCCAACCTGGCGCGCGGCACGCGGCAGCTGGGCGGGCAGATTGACCAGGTCATGGGGCGCATGGGCGGGCTCATCCTCAAGCTGGCGGGCGCGCGGGTCAGCCTGGGCGTGATGGAGGCGCAGATTGCGCTGCTCAGCGCCACGGCCGGCGACGCGGCGACGACAAAGGGGCCCGCGTCGCCGCCGGCGCAGCAGCTGGGCGACGGGGCAGCGCGGCAGGGCGGCGCCGTGGCGCTGCTTGAGGCGCCGGCGGTTGCCGCGGTGGTGGCTGCACCCGTGGTGGAGGCGGTGGCGACGGCAGTGGAGCAGCAGGCGGCGCGCGTGCGGAGCCGCGACGAGGAGGAGGAGGACGACGACAATGGGCAGGCGGGCGGCGGCGGCGGCGCAGGCGCGGCAGCGGGCCCGTCGGCGGCGGCTGTTGCCAGCGACGCGGCGGCCGCCGCCGCCGCGCTGCAGAGGTTGGCCGAGGCGGAGGCGGCGGCGCCGGTGCTGGCGGCGGCGGCGCCGGCGCTCGCTGCCGTGGAGGCGGCGGCCAGCGTGCTGGTGCCAGAGGTGCTGGCGGCGCCTTCGTCCGACGAGTCTGCCGTCGCAGCAGAGGCGCTCGCGGCAGAGGCGGCTGCCGCTGAGAAGCAGCAGGCGGCCTTGGCGGCAGAGGCGCTGGAGCTGGAGCGGCAGGAGCTGCTGCGGCAGCAGGAGATGCTGCTGGCCATGTCTGGCGACGTGGCGGTGAGCGCGCCGCTGCCGGGGCAGGCCGTGGAGGCGGCGCTGACGGGCGAGCACTTGGTGCTGCCGGAGGACGCGCTGAGCACGGCAGAGCTGCTGGCGCTGCTCGACCAGGAGGGCGGGGATGTGGACAAGGTGGTGCAGGCGCTGCTGGCGCGCAACCTGCCGCTCGAGTCGTCCCCCTCGTCGCCCGGCGGCGCCCTGCCGCCTGCTGCGGGCAGCGCGGCGTGAAGAACTGGTGCACTTTGCGTTTGGGGGGTTTTCGTGGGGCTTTCTTTCGCACGCCGCCGCTGCGACAGCGGGCGCGGCGCACCCTTGGCGCAACACCTTGCTAGTCGATTCGTTCGTTTGTACAGACTGCTGCTCAGCACCGACGTTCATTGCAAACGCGACGCGAGTGATGGCCTCAGCGGAGCGCGGAGGAGTCGAGCTGGGCGCGCGGTCGCCACCGTCGCAGCCAGCTGCATGCAGCGAGCAGGATGAGCTGCTGTCGGCCGGCATCACGCCGGCGCGCTGCGACGTGGCGGCGCAGGGCGCTCGCGGCGGGTGCGACTCGATCGTGCGGCCGGGCAGAAGCAGACGGCACGGGCGCCGTGTTGCGCGCATGCACGCTTGCGCTGCCACTGTGCTTGGCCTGCAGGCATGATCAGGGTGGCCTACGCTGGTGGTGGCGCTCCACGCTGCACCCGCGCCGCCCGCACGTCAAGGCGGTCGCGTGGGCAGCTACCAGCGCGCTCCTCCTGGCGGTGCTGGCCCTCAGCATCGCCAGCATGGCCACCAAGCGGGGCCTGCACGCGCCTGGAGCAGGCGGCGGGGACGCCGACGCGCTGGAGGCGGAGCTCGCGCAACACGTGAGCTGCTCGGCGCACGCACGCACGCACGCACGTCGACACAGCGCTCCATCCTGCAGCTGTCCACCACATGGCGTGCACTCTCTCTGTCCCTCTGCGCCCTGCAGGTGGCCAGCCGGGTGCCCGAGGGCGTGCATCTGCGCATCCCCCCCTCGGCGCGCAAACCCATCGTGCGCAAGCAGCCGCTGGCCAACGTCTCAGGTGCGCGGCCCGCACGCACCCGTGCACACCTCCCCACTCCTCGTCAGTGCACTGCTGCTCTCGCGCCCCAGCAGCCACGCGGCGCCCTTGACGCGCGCGTGTGCCCTTGTCGCGCCGCAGAAGGCCAGCGGTGGCTGCCGCTCCTGGACCCCTGCCTCAACTACACGCGCTGGCTCAAGCCCGCCTACCACCTCACGCCCGAGGACGGCTGGATGAACGAGTGAGCACCTGGGGCCCACGCGGCTGCGCTTGCGCCACACGCAGTTGGGTTGCTGACACGTGCAAGCCCGTCCCGGGCGGGCGTGGTTGTCGCGGTGGGGCGTACATACACACCCGCCACTAGCGCCCGTCCCGCCACCATCCCTTTTGCGCGCGCCACTTTGACGCCGCCCGCAGCCCCAACGGCATGTTCCAGCACTACCCCGGCGGCCCGGTCCACGTCTTTTACCAGTGGCGCCCGCAAGTGCCGCAGTGGGGCTCGCCCTGGTGAGCCGCTCTTGCTCCCTCCGGCGCCACGAACTGAAGCCGACCCCTGGCAAACCGCGCTCGCCTGCCACTTCGGGGCCACCACCGCCGCGAGCGCCGCACATGTCACGCCGCAGGTGGGGCCACGTGGCGTCGCGCGACCTGGCGCGCTGGCGCCGCCTGGCGCCGGCGCTGCGCCCCGACCAGTGGTACGACGCCGACGGCGTGTTCAGCGGCTCGGCCACGCTGCTGCCCGACGGCACGCCGCTGCTGCTCTACACGGCCACTATGAACTTCTCTCGTTGGGGCTTCTACTTCCAGCAGCAGGTGAGCGGCGCGCGCTTTGGAGGGCATGTACTGTGCTCCCGAGCTTGCTGCGGGCCGCAGCCTCGTGTGCGTGCTGCCCCCCGCGGGTCGCCGCTCTCGGGCGCGCGAAAATGACGACGTGAGCACTTGCTGATGTGTGCGCCGCCCTGCCGTTGCCTGCTCAGGCCGCGGCCGTGCCCGCCAACCTGAGCGACCCTCTGCTGGTCGAGTGGACCAAGCTGGCCGCCAACCCGCTGGCCATGGAGCCCCCGCCCGGCGGCACGCACGCACAGTTCCGCGACCCCACCACCGCCTGGCCCGTGCAGGCGCAGCAGCTGCCCGGCGGGGGTGCTGCGGCGGCGCCCTCCAGGCAGCGCGGCGGCGGCGGCGGCGCTGGGGCCGGCAAGCTGAACGCGTCTGGCGTGCTGGTGGGCGGCGCACAGCAGCGGCGGAGCGCGGGCCAGGGAGCCACGGCCCGCCTGCCCCAGGTGCGAGCGGGCGTGTGCGCTGGTGGTGCTGCAGGGGCGAGGAGTGACCGGCACAGCGCTCACCGCTGGGGGCGTGAAGCCGGTGCCCTGATGGCCGCAGGTGAACGGAACGTGGATGACGGCGGTGGGTGCGCTGGACGACTGCGTGGGCGCCGTCTCTCTGTTCGCCACGGACGACTTGAGGTGCGGCGGCGGGCCGGCTGGTGCGGGCCGGCTCACCGACCATGAGCTGCGCTGCGCCGCCCCCTCGCTCTCGCGGCCACCGCTGACAGCGCTCGGTCGCCTGGCGCGCGTGCCCACACATGATGTGCGCGACCGACCTGGTCGCCGCAGGCGCTGGAGCTACGTGGGCTCGCTCTTCTCGCAGCTGTCGCAGAACCTGACCCTTTACGCCCAGTGCCTCCCGGAGCAGCGCGACTGGGACCCCGCCGACGCCGACGCGCAGCAGCAGCAGGGCGCGCCGGCGGGCTCGCGCGACTTTGGCGGGCGCTGTGACCAGTTCGGCGCCGAGTGCCGCATGTGGGAGCAGCCCGACTGGCTCACGTTCGACGAGCACGGCGTCATCGCGCTCAAGTACAGCGACCAGGTGCGTGCCTGCCTGCCGAGGGGCTTCGTTTCGAGGGAGATGGAGGGGCGCACGCGGCACGCACGCGCCGGCCCTCGCAACCCACTCTCGCTGCTCGCAGAGCAAGGGCCGCGAGCCGTTCGCCGCCGACTTCTACGTGCTGGGCGACGCGTGGCGGCTCAACTACAGCGCGGCGGCGCAGCACCTGGACGGCAGCGACGCCTGGGACGCCACGCTGCAGGGCGCGCGCTACCAGGCGCGCCTGGTCGACTACGGCAGCGTGTACGCCAGCAAGACGTTCAGGCTCCAGCCAGACGCTGCGCCCTCCCCGCCCTCCAGCTCCGCGGCCGCGTCGCCGCCGCCCACGCTGGGGGGCAGCTGGGCCGGGGGCTCCGAGTCGAGCGGCGGCGGCGGCGGCGGCAGCAGCAACAGCACGGCACAGCAGGGGCGCCTGGTGCTCTTTGGCTGGGTCTACGAGGTGAGCGCTGGTTTGGTGCGACGGCGCGGGTGCTGCCCTGCTCTACGCACGATCCGATCCTCACCGCCTCTTGTGAGCTGATGGACCCACCTGTGTGCCCTGGGGATAGGACTCGCTGGGGTGCGGCGAGTCCGTGTGCGGCGACGGCTCGCCCTTCATCCTGGCGGCGCAGCGCTGGCAGGGCGCGCTGACGCTGCCGCGCCAGGTCGAGTACGACGCGGCGGCGCGCGCGCTGCGCTTCTTCCCGCTGCGGGAGACGCGGGCGCTGCGCGCGGCGGGGCCGCCGCTGGCCGACGGCACCTTTTTCCTCGGCGGCGCGGCGGGCGGGGGCTCGCCGTGCGGGGCGGCGGCAGCGACGCTCCTAGCGGGCGCGCCGCCAGCAGCTCTGGGCGGTGACGGGGCGGCGGCGTCCTCGCGCTCGCCGAGCGGCGGCCGGCAGGTGCACGTGGAGCTGCGGGTGGCGCTGCGGCCGGGGTCGGCGGCGCCGGGGTGGTCCTCCGGCGGCTTTTGGGTGGAGCTGCGTGGTGTGCTGCTTCGGCGGCAGGGCAACGGCAGCAGCCTGGCGGACGCCTGCGGCAACGGTGCGTGTGCGCGCTCTACAGGGGAAAGCATGGCAACACGTGGGACTCAGCTGCTGAGTCGGAGCGAATCACGCGACAGGCTGCATACACGATGGTGTGGCGCAGGCACCGGCGCGAGCGGCGCGCTGGAGCGGAGCGTGTCCATCTGGCTCAACGGGACGGCGCAGCCAGCGCCCGAGGCGGAGGCGCCGCTGCTGGTGACGGGCCTGCGGGTGCAGGTGGACCGGACGCGCGCGGGCGGGGTGACGCCGGCGGGCGTGCAGGGCGGGGAGGTGCCGCTGCCGCCGGACGGCCTGGCGGTGGCGGGGGACGTGGGCGGGTGGCCTGCCGATGACGAGGAGGACAGGGCGCGGAGCGGCTCCTTACTGGCGCTGGACGTGTACGTGGACCGGAGCGTGTGGGAGGTGTACGCGCAGCGGGGCGCGGCGGTCGTCACCTCGCGCGTCTACGACACGGAGCCGCGGGGCGCGGGGGCCTCGCCCGCCCCAGCGGCGGGCGGCGGCCAGGGCTGCGGGGACGGAGACCTGCTGGCGCGAGAGGTGGAGCGGCTGGGCGCGTGGGGCTTTGGGATGCGGGGCGGCGGAGACGTCACGGTGGTGGTGCGGGCGCGCGTGCACGAGATGGGCGGGTGCTGGATGGAATGAGAAGTCTTTTCTTGGATGCCCGTTTCTTACGTGTTTTAGCGGCGCCGTATGTACTGCCGCGAAACCCGACACAGAGGCGAGTCGCCACACAGAGCATTTGCAGCAGAGCTGCCAGCAATTCGCACGCCAGGGCGCCTCGCAGCAGCAAAGAGCGTCAAGTGAAGTAGCTTCAGGTGCATTCCAGGATGAGGTCGTGAACTCTCGGCCCAATGACGCCTCGCTCGCTGCACGGCCGCCCATGCACGCCAATGCAAAAGTGCAGCACGCCGCGACTGCGATCACCGTTCGCGCTCGCAACAGCGCTCGTTCCTCGTGTGCCTCGGGGGCCCACCGTTGCGCGCAGGCTTCCAGAACGCCCAAGAATGACGACAAAGGTCCACGCTGAGGAGGGTGAGCGCCTTCAGGACATGGAGAATTGTATCATGTGTGCGCAATCCTGCGGGCGCCCCTGGCCCAGGTGGCGGTGCCGGCGCTTCGCGTACCGCCTCATCTGCATTTGCCACACGCGCGCGCGCAGGCGGCCGCCGCACCCTGGGCATCAGCGCGTCGTTCAAGAAGGTGAGGGCGCTTGAGCAAGGCCAGGTTCAGCCCTGGGGTGAGGTGGCGACGCGTGCAGCTGCACTCGCTGTGCGCTCCACCTGTGCTGATGTGCGCCCGTCCGCTGGCTGCTGCGGTCGCCTTTGCGCCCGCAGCCGGGATGGAAGCCCAACGTCAGGTGAGCTCGCGCAGAGTGCTCGTCGTCCACGCGGCCATCACGTCTCATCACGTCTCTTGGCGACATGCGTGCGAGCCGTCACGTGCGTGCGTTTGTGTGCAGCATGATGGCCGACGTGGCGCGCATGACGGACCCG
>VFQP010004413.1_pt1 | contig 13161 bp, 11 predicted proteins | sample 3512351 | NCBI WGS metagenome assembly VFQP01 (sample SAMN10412372, study PRJNA504923) | tailings metagenome | isolation source: Relicate 1 Philex TSF1 revegetated site | place: Philippines: Tuba, Benguet | collected 2017-08-29 | reverse complement strand
ATCACCTTCAGCGTGCTCATGTGCACGACCTCCGGGCGCGCCTTCCGGTCACGCTCCAGTTCGTCGCTCAGCCAGCGCTTCTCGGCATCGGTGAGCCAGCGTGCATCGGCCGGGCGATCTGTCAGGTACAGGTAGCAAAGCACCCCGCCAAGCACCGCCGGGGCGCCCTCGAGCAGCAACATCCAGCGCCAGCCGCTCCACTGCAACCAATGTACGTTGTCCATGATCCAGGTGCTCAGCGGTGCGCCGATGATGTACGACACTGGAATCGCGGCCGTGAACAGCGCAACCGTGGTGGCCAACTCCTTCGCCCGAAACCAGTACGTCAGGTAGACGATGATCCCGGGGAAAAAGCCCGCCTCGGCCACGCCCAACAGGAAGCGCAGCACGTAGAGCTGCTCGGCCGTCTGCACGAACGCGCTGACTACCGCAATGGCACCCCATGAGACCAGGATCCGCGCAATCCAGCGCCGCGCGCCGAAGCGGTTCAGCATCACGTTACTGGGCACTTCAAACAGGAAGTATCCAATGAAGAAGATGCCCGACACGAAGCCGAATGCCTCGCTGGACAGTGCCAGCTCCTTGTTCATCTGGAGCGCTGCGTAACCGATGTTTGCGCGGTCCAGATACGAGATGATGTAAAGAACAAAGACAAACGGGATGATTCGCCAGGTAATCTTCCTGACGACTGCGCGCTCGTCTATGCCCTGCTGTGCGGTGGTGGTTTGCTGCATGATGGACAACCGGTTAATGCTTTACACAGAGAAGACCATGCAAACCGGGCTGCCCGACTGCACGCTGAAACCCGTCGGATTGAGTCGACCGCTAGCCTGGTCAATCTGCATCACGACAATCGAATCGCTATCTTCGTTGAGCACGTACATGTGGCGGCCGCCCGGCGCCGTAGCGAAGAAGCGCGGGGTCTTGCCTTGCGACTGCGCCGCTTCGATAAAGCTGAGATGGCCGTTATTCGGGTCGCTGCGGAAGATCGCGATGCTGTCGTATCCACGATTCGACGCATAGACGAAGCGCCCGGTAGCGTCGACTTCAATTTCCGAAGCGCGGCTATTGCCAGTGAACGTGTCGGGCAGCGTCGAGACGATCTGCAGCGGCTTCAACGCGCCAGTCGCACCGTCATAGGCGTAGGTAGTGACCGTCGAATCGAGCTCGTTGATGACATAACCGAACTTGCCATTCGGGTGGAATGCAATATGACGGGGGCCCGAGGTTTCGCGCGATTCGACGAAGCTTGGCAACGCTGGCGATAGCTTGCCGTCCGCAAAACGGAACGAGAACGTGCGATCGAGGCCCTTGTCAGGAACCACCACGAATTGCCCGCTCGGATCGAAGGGGTTGAAGTGTGGCTTGGCCTGCTTCTGTTCCACCCGGTGCGGACCAACCGGACCATCGAGTTTCACAAGTTGCGTCAGCTCCCCGAGCGATCCGTCGGCCTGCAGCGGCAACACGGCGAGGCTGGCGCCGATATGGTTCGAGACTACGATGTACTTGCCGGTGGGGTCGATGGCCAGATGCACAGGATTCTTGCCCTGCGTGCTCTGACGGTTGATGAATTCGAGCTTGCCCGTGGCCTTGTCGACCGCGAACGCGCTGATGTCGCTGAGGTCGCCATGGACTGTGTAGAGCCGCTCACCGTTGCTGCTCAATGCCAGGAATGAAGGGTTGACCAGGTCCTTGACCAGTTGCGTGAGCTGCAGCGCACCTGTTTGCGCATCGATGCGATAAACGCTGATGCCCTCACCTCGCGCATTGCGCTCGCGGGTGGTTCTCGATCCAACATAGGCGTACTTGGCAGTCATGCTTTTTCCTTTTGATGACGATTTGCGTCCCTGAGCCGCGGCTTGGGCAGCGGTCGCGTTCAAGCCCAATGCCGCAATGGCCGATGCGGCCGATGCGGCGGCCGCCCCACCGAGGAGGCGACGACGTGTCAGATCGGGCATGGATTCAGGGTGCAAAGGGGATGGATTCACGTGCTGTCTCCTTGTTTTACGTGGCTGATTGGGGTTTCCACTTGATTGCATTTTGACGTAAACACATGCAAAGTAAAGCCTATGGAAAACACCTACACCCCCACCACCAGTCAGTTCCGCGCTGCAAACGTCACATATAGCTATGTCGACCTGCCACGCATGCTCGGAGAGTCCCTGCCCCGGCTACCCGTGGTTTTGCGGCTTTTGCTCGAGAACGTGACCCGCAACACCGATGGCGAAGAGCGGGCTGCGGCCATCGCGGGCATCGTCGCGTGGCTGCAAACTGGCACGAGCGAGGTGGAAATTGCATTCCAGCCGGGTCGCGTGCTGATGCACGACACCACGAGCACCCCCGCGTTGGTAGATATCGCGGCCATGCGCGATGCGCTGGCCGAGGCCGGCGCTGACCCGACTGCCCTTAATCCAGTGCTGCCTGTCGATTCGTCCGTCGACCATTCATTGGCCGTCGAAGCATTTGCCCGTCGCGACGCAGCCAGCGAGAACCTGAAAATTGAGAGCCAGCGCAACGCAGAGCGCTACAGCTTCCTGCGCTGGGCTTCCAAGGCATTGAAGGGCGTGCGGATTCATCCGCCGGGCACGGGCATCATGCACACCATCAACCTGGAGCAGCTCGCCACCGTGGTGACCACGCAGCAGCGAGATGGCCAGCTGTGGGCGGTGCCTGACACGCTTATCGGCACGGATAGCCACACGCCAATGATCAACGGGATTGGCGTGCTGGGCTGGGGCGTAGGTGGTCTCGAAGCGCAGACGGTGATGTTTGGCATGCCAGTGATGCAGCGTATTCCCGATGTCATCGGGGTACGCCTGACCAACGCGCTGCAACCGGGAGTGTTGGCCACTGACCTCGCGCTGACGGTCACGCAACGGCTGCGCGCAATTGGTGTATCCGGGGAGTTTGTGGAGTTCTTCGGTCCCGGCGTTGCGACGCTCACTGCGGGGGACCGGTCCGTGGTAGCCAACATGGCGCCCGAATACGGCGCAACCTCTGGCTTCTTCCCGATCGACGACCAGACCCTGGAATACCTGCGCACGACCGGACGAACTAACGCCGCCATCGATCTGACCCGAGAGTACGCGCAACGTACGGGCCTTTGGTTCGACGCAGATGCCTCCCCACGCTACACGCGCACCATTGAAATCGATCTTGCCAGTATCGGCATGCATATTGCCGGCCCACGTCGACCTCAGGATCTTCTTTCCTATACAGACACGGCTGCAGCGTTGGCAAAATTCCCAGTCGCTGATTTCGGCAAGCATCGAGGCATGCCGCGCTATCCGGTGGCCATTGCCGCCATCACAAGCTGCACCAATACGTCGGACCCGGCACTCCTGATAGCCGCAGGCCTGGTCGCGCGCAAGGCGCGCGCACTCGGCCTGACCGTGGCGCCATGGATCAAGACGTCCCTCGCCCCGGGATCGCCCGCCGCTGCCGACTATCTGCAACGAAGCGGGCTGATTGACGACCTCTCTTCGGTAGGCTTTGATATCGTCGGCTTTGGATGTACAACGTGCATCGGCAACTCGGGACCGTTGACCCCAGAGATCCGCGAAACCATCGCTGACGGCTCGGCATGGCCCGTGGCAATGCTGTCGGGTAACCGCAATTTCCCTGGCCGGATTCATCCCGACCTCAATCTCGGCTTCATCATGTCGCCGCCCCTGGTGGTGGCCTTCGCACTGGCAGGCGACGCCGAGCGTGACCTGAGCCGCGAACCCGTCCAGACCGCCCCAAACGGCACGCCGGTTTTCCTGAAAGACGTGTGGCCGACGCGCGAGGAAATTGCCGCATCCGTGGCCTTGGGCGCGGATCCGACCGACTATCAGCGTGCGTTCGCCATTGCATCCCAAAACCCCATCTGGGCTGCGCTGCCCTCGCCCGATACGGCCCAGTATCCGTGGGACCAGGGCTCTACCGCGCTGCGTCGCCCGCCATTTGCCGCGCCGGACCAGGGTTCGCAACTCGGCGACTACCACGCATGGCCCCTTCTGGTGCTCGGCGACGACGTGACGACCGACCATATCTCCCCGGCCAGCGCCATTCCGAAAGACAGCTTCGTTGCTGATTTCCTGGTAAGTCGGGGCGATGACCGTGATGACCTCAACGTATTCGCCTCGCGCCGCGGCAACTGGGAAGTCATGATGCGCGCGGCGTTCTATAACAAGACGCTGGTCAACCTGTTACAGCCCGGCGTACCCACCGCTTACACAATCCACGTGCCAAGCGGGGAAATCGCGCCAATTTTTGAGGTGGCGCAACGTTACCGTGCCGATGGCGACTCGGTCGTCCTGATTGCCGGCGAGCGCTATGGCACCGGCTCATCGCGCGACTGGGCAGCCAAGGGGCAGCGCCTGCTGGGGATCCGTGCCGTGATTGCGGTAAGCTTTGAGCGAATCCACCGTTCCAACCTCATCGGCATGGGCATTTTGCCGCTACGTATGCCCGCAGGCGTGAACCCGCAGACGCTGGCCATCGAGCCAGGCGATCAGGTCCATGTGAGTGCAGACCCACAGGCCCTGTCGCCACGATGCAAGGTGCCAGTCCGCGTTATCCGGCGAGATGGAACTGTGGAAGCTTTTGAGGCCACCGCGGCGGTAGAGACTCGACTTGAGGTCGAACTGCTTCAGCGCGGGGGTGTCATTCCATCGATTCTCCAGAAAACGCTGGCACGCCAGGGAGTCACCGCCTCGGCTGCATAAGCGGCGCGGCCCCGACGGGGGCTAGAAACCATGAACCACGACAGGTCCATTGCAACGCAAATTGTCGAGCTGATTCAAACCGAGCAGTTGCCGGTGGGTGCCCACATGAGAGCACAAATGCTGGCTGACAAGTTGCGCGTATCGCGCACGCCCGTCAACGAAGCGTTGGCGCTGCTCCATGAAAAAGGCATCCTGACGCGCGAGAAAAACCGGGGGTTCTTTCTCGCGCGCCCTGTCGCAACGCCGGCGGCCGAGCTCGCCTCGCAACTGGGCATCGCCAAGGCGGACCCCGTCAGCGCAGCGTATTTCCAGATTGCAGACGACCTCCTGCAAGGATCGCTGCCGATGGAAGTTTCCGAGCAAACCATCAAGCTTCGGTATGCGCTCACTGCCACGCAGCTCAACGCCGTGCTCAAGCGAATCACGCAAGAGGGTTGGGGTGAAAGGAAGCCCGGCTATGGCTGGTCTTTCTCCGCCATGCTGACCACGCCCGACTCTCTGCTGCAGTCTTACCGCATGCGGCTTGCACTGGAACCGGCAGCGCTGCTTGAGCCGGGATACCGAATCGATGCCCGTGTCATCGAACGGCTTCGTGCGGCGGAACTTCACCTGCTTGAGGGTGGTATCGAGACGGACACGGCGGACCAACTCCATGACCGTGGGGTGCGATTCCACGAGTCTCTGGTCGAGGCGTCCGGCAATCCGTTCTTCATCGATTCCATTCGCCGGGTCAATCGCGTGCGCCGTTTGCTCTCATACCGCTCGATGCGCGATCGCGCGCGCTACGAAGAGCACGCGAAGCAGCATCTGCATCTGCTGGAATTGCTCGAGCAACAACGCAACGTAGACGCATCACAAGCGCTACGAGAGCACCTGGACCATACGCTGACTGCGCTGGCGAAAATCTCCCAGATTCTCGAACCTTGACGCACCTTAACGATCCTTAACGAACCGCGGGGAAACACATGACTGTAGACAAGGCCATCCTGCAAGCATTTGCACCGACCGGCGTACTGCGCGCATCCATTAACCTGGGGAACCCCATTCTCGCCAATCGGCAAGCTGACGGTACCGCCGGCGGCGTCTCGGTCGACCTGGCCAAGGCACTTGCTGAACGACTGGGGGTTGAACTCGAACTCGTGGTTGTCGATACGGCTGGGAAGTCAGTGGATGTCGTGAGCAACGAAGATGCCGACGTAGGATTCTTCGCGATCGACCCCAAGCGTGGAGCAAGCATCGCGTTCACTTCGCCCTATGTTCTTATCGAAGGCTATTACCTGGTGGCTGACAATTCGCCAGTGCATGCCAACGACGACGTGGACCGCGCCGGCACGCGCGTGGTGGTTGGAAAAGGCAGTGCCTATGACCTGTTCCTGACGCGCGAACTCAAGCAGGCGGAGATCGTGAGGGCGCCAACCTCACCTACCGTGGTAAAGCTCTTCCTGGACGAACAACTTGACGTTGCCGCGGGCGTAAAGCAACAACTTGAAGCTGATATCGCCGGCGTTCCCGGCTACAGGCTTCTCAACGAGCGATTCATGGTCATTCGCCAGGCCATGGGCGTGCCCAAGTCCCGGGGGGAACAAGCTGCCCGCTTTCTCTCAGACTTCGTCGAATCGATGAAAGCTTCCGGCATGGTTGCGCAAGCGCTGGACCGGCATGGCATTCAGGGCGCTGCAGTCGCGCCTGCTGAATCCGCCTGAGATAGGAAGAGATTTCAGCAATCCCTTGCCTGGCCAGGGATTGCTGAGTTGCTGCGCAGTCGCAGTAAATCAAGATACGCCCCCTCAATGAGCTGCGTATCTTGAATTCCGAGCTGCTTCATCAGGAACTCCGCTTCCTCATTGCCCTCGTGAGTTGACTCACTTTCCTTCAACACAACCTCGAGCTCCAGGAATTCACCGAGCCCCTCTACGTTATCGAGATGAACCCGAGTGCGACCGACCAGATACAGTAGTCGTTGCTTCCTGACCCGGCCCAGTACTCCATACGCAAGTGCAAGCGCCTCACGCAGCGAATCCGGGGAATTCGTTGCGGAGAGGACGTAGAACGACTCTTTCGGCCCGTGCTGGTCGGAGCGTTTATAAAAAATCAGTTGCCCCGTCCCGTCGTCGAACTGACGGAGCTTGAGTCGCCCCTCGGCACAGTGGAAGAAGGTATCGTCTTGACCGATAACCGTTGGTTCTTGATTCGCAATCGGTGCGACCCTCCGGGCAAGGTCCGCAATGCTTCCGATACGAGCCTTGATTTCTACGTTCCGCGCCATTCCTTGCAGCCCAGTTGTAGCCCGCTCGTCCCAATGTACATGTGTCGAGGGGCGGGTTGAATCGAACGGTGGATTGTAATGCGACACCGCGACATCAGATGAACGCGCAGTCGCCCGCTCAGAACAGTTGGCGTCGCCCGTCGTAGTCGAGCACGATTTGATTCATGGCTTCCAGCAGCGCCTGGCCGTGGCCGAGTACCGGTTCGAGTGCCTTCATGTAACTCAGCAACTGCGCCTGGGCGGAGTTTGCGACTTCGGCCGTGATCCCCTCATCGTCATGCAGGATCACATACGAGCGCGCAAAGCCGTAGATCAGGAAATACGCCGACGCATTGCCGGGATCGCTGCCCATTAGCGCAAGCGATTGCTGCTTGACCTTCAGGAAGGCATCTGTCCCGGGGACGCTTTGTGCAAACTCGGCGATAGTGGTCTTGAAGTCCATGTGTCTCTCTCAAAAGTACGCAGGTTAGATTTGCTGCAGCATTTGCCGCAAAAGTTTCGCGCCATCGACGCCCTTATAGGATCGGTGCCACAGCGCCTCGACCATGTTCGTATAAAGGGCGATTGCTTCAGGCGCGGCGGTCACGGATGCGATGCCTCCGGAGATATTCGGAAACTCGCCAAAGCGAAACGGACTGATGGCCACATATGACCCCGTCGGACGCTCGAAGATCTGAAAGGTGGCATTGGGCATGCTCTCGTTGACAATCCCGATCTGCATGCCTGGCAGTTCCTGCTCCATCAGGTTGGCAATACGTTCCACCTCGGATCTTGCGGCCAGCGACCGCTCCATCCGGGTCGCAGGCGGCAAGTCCATGCGTCCGACCAACCCAAAATGCACGAACCGCTCGAGCGCGCGCAAACCGATCAGGCTCACGATTGGTGCCGGATCCGAGACATAAGAAGCTTTCCGCTCTCGCAGCAATTCCATGACGGCCTGGATCCGGCTTTCGTCGCTGTCCCCGCCCTCCCTCAGCATCTGTTCGAGGTACCCGTCGTATCCGGGCGAGGTCAGCAGGAACGAAATTGGTTCGAAGTGCGCCAGGATACGAGTTGCACCTTGCTCGAGCTGCCGCATGCGCTCGATATACGCAATCGCCGAAGGGTAGTACTCCGTACCAGCGCCAAGCAGCGACTCCAGCGATGTGCCCAAAATGCCGGCAAGTCGCTCAAGCGTTTCGATCTTGACGATTTCCCCCTTCTCCATCCGGTAGACCGCGGCACGGGAAATCCCCAGCACGTCCGCAATCTGCTCCGCTCTCAGCTCCGCACCCAGGCGGTAGGCACGAAGCCGGGCACCGATGGCTTCGAAGTCGATCCCCCCCGATGTCGTAGCACGACGTTCCATTTCTGTCTCATTAATTAGATTGAGAGCACTATAGCACGCCAATCTGCACTGGGGCACCGTTTCATCGGACCGGGATTGGTGAAAACCCGCATACACCCCCAAACCGCTTGCAATCCTCGCACCCCAAGCATAGTCTACAAAATAAGATTCCCCACCGCATCCGCACTTCCCTCCCTCCATGAGGTGCAAGCGAGCATGAATGCAGTGGTTTTTCAGGCCCTTACAGTCTAAAAATGGAGACAGAATGCAAAGCCAGCCACTCGTCCAACCGATTCCTGAGGCCGAAGCTCCGACCTCCCCATATGCGTGGAAGGCCCTGGCCGGATCCGCCATCGGCTATGCCATGGACGGCTTCGATCTTTTGATCCTCGGCTTCATGCTGCCAGCCATCAGCGCCGCCCTCGCACTCAGTACCAGTCAGTCCGGCGCGCTCGTGACATGGACGCTGGTCGGCGCCGTCGCGGGCGGCATCATCTTTGGCTCACTCAGCGACCGCTATGGACGTGTCCGCGTGCTGACCTGGACCATCGTCCTGTTTGCGGTATTTACAGGCATGTGTGCGTTTGCACAGGGCTTCTGGGATCTGCTGATTTATCGCACCATCGCCGGCGTTGGCCTGGGTGGTGAGTTCGGCATCGGCATGGCACTTGCGGCCGAAGCCTGGCCCGCCAGCAAGCGCGCGCGCGTCTCGTCGTACGTCGCCCTGGGATGGCAGTCCGGCGTGCTGCTGGCAGCGCTGTTGACGCCGTTGCTGCTGCCCGTCGTCGGCTGGCGTGGCATGTTCGTGATCGGAGTAATTCCCGCACTGGTTGCATGGTTCATCCGCAATCGCCTGCACGAACCGGAAGTATTCGTGCGCAGCGCACGCACGGAAAAAAGGCCCAACGCATTCAAGCTGCTTGTCGCGGACCGCAAGACGACGCGTATCAGCCTTGGCATCGTCATCCTCTGCTCGGTCCAGAATTTCGGGTACTACGGCATCATGATCTGGCTGCCCACCTATCTTTCCAGGACGCTAGGTTTCTCACTGACCAAGTCGGCCATGTGGACGTCCGTGACGATCGTCGGAATGATGATCGGTGTCGTGATCTTCGGTCATCTAGCGGACCGTATCGGGCGCAAGCCGACCTTCCTGATCTTCCAGGCAGGCGCGGTGGCAATGGTGCTGCTCTACGCCCGGCTCTCCGATCCCATGACAATGCTGTGGGCCGGCGCAGTGATGGGCATGTTCGTCAACGGCATGATCGGTGGCTATGGTGCGTTAATCTCCGAGGCCTATCCCACGGCAGCACGCGCCACCGCGCAGAACGTCCTGTTCAACATCGGACGCGCAGTCGGCGGACTGGGACCGATTGTCGTAGGCGCCATCGCCGCGACCTACTCGTTTCCCATTGCCATCGCATTGCTTGCGAGCATCTATGTCGTGGACATGATCGCGACGATTTTCCTCATCCCAGAACTCAAGGGCGTCGAGCTCGAGTAACGCCGGAACCTACCCGGCATTTCCTTGGCTGCGCCGTCCGGCGCGGCGCCCTCCACAGGAGTTTCACCATGTGTGCCAACGTGCGTAGCGCGATTTCCGCGGCTACCGTAGCCTCCTATCGCTGTCGAATTGTCGAACACCACTGGGTCAACGCGCGATACCGGTACATCCGGCTCGAATCCGACGCGCCGATTGCCGACATCACGCGCCCGGGACAGTTCTACCAGCTCCATTGCCCGACCACGGCCGAAGCGCAGCCGTTCCTGCTACGGCCGATGAGCGTCTATGGCGCCGGGCCCGAGACTGGCAGGATCGAATTCCTTTACAACGTCACGGGCCTGGGCACACGGGCGATGGCCACATTGCCCGTTGACGCCCACCTGGACATTGTTGGCCCGCTCGGCAACACCTTTACGTTCAAGCCCTCCTACCGAAGGATTCTCGTTGTGGCCCGCGGCGTCGGTCTCGCCACGATGGCGCCGCTGATCCACCAGGCGGCCGCGGCCGGCGTGGCAGTCACCGCAGTGATGTCCGCGCGCACGCCGGCAGATCTGATGGAGAAGGAATTCCTGCGTGGTGCCCCTGCGGAGGTACACAGCGTGTTTGACGCCGATGGCACGTCGTCGGTGGAGGCGGTTGAAAACCTGATCCGGGACGTTATCGCCGCGCAACGCCCCGACGCAATCTACACCTGCGGATCGCACCGCCTGCTGATGCTGCTTCAGCGCGTTCTGCAGGACCATCCGGAGATCGAGGCAGAAGTCGCCATGGAACAGCGCATGGCATGCGGAATGGGCGTATGCCTGTCCTGCGTGCGCCTGTTCGATTGCGACGGTGACAAGCAGTTCTTGCGTGTCTGTCGCGAAGGTCCGGTATTCAAGATTCGTGAAGTCGTCGGGGAGGTGGAATTTGGCTAATCTGACCGTACGGGTTGGCGACCTGACTCTGCGCAACCCCGTCATGCCGGCATCCGGCTGCTTTGCGATCGAGTATCGCGAAGCCATGGACCTCAACCAGCTTGGAGCCATGGTCATCAAGAGCGTTTCGCCCAAGTCGCGAGCGGGTAACCCTACCCCGCGCGTGGCGGAAACCTGCAGTGGCATGCTCAATTCCATCGGCATCCCAAGCAAGGGCCTTGACTGCTACAGGCGGAACGTCCTTCCCGCTTACACGCAATTCGACACGCCCGTCATCGTGTCCATCTCGGCCGACACTGCCGAGGAGTTCGGCGCGGCCTGCGAAGAGATGTCGTTGCCTGAGGTCGCGGCAATCGAAGCAAACATCTCGTGCCCCAATCTCGAAGCGGACGGCATGGCTTTTGCCATGCTACCCGAGACGACGTACAAGGCCGTGTCCGCGATTCGCCGCCGTACCAGGCACCCTTTCTGGGTAAAGCTCACGCCCAATGCCGGCAATATTGCCGCGGTGGCGCGAGCCGCCGAGGAGGCTGGCGCGGATGCGATTGTCATGGGCAACACCGTGCTGGGCATGGCAATCGATATCCATACCCGCAAGCCCAAGCTCGGCAATGTCATGGGGGGCCTCTCGGGACCCGCCATCAAGCCAATTGCGCTGCGCATGGTGCACCAGTGCTATCGCGCGGTGCGCATTCCCATCATTGGCTGCGGCGGCATCCAGAGTGCCGAGGATGCCGTCGAGTTCATGCTCGCAGGCGCCTCTGCCATTCAGGTTGGCACCGCATCGTTTCGCGACCCGGCAGCGATGCAGAAAATCATCGATGGACTTCACACGTACTGCGCGCAGGCCGGCGTCGAATCCATCCGCGACCTTACCGGCCAGGTGATCCTGGATCGCCAGCTTAGCGACCGCTGGCTCCGTTTCGCCCAGCAATCGGGCTGATCAACGAGACAAGCCTATGGACTTCCTCAACCTCAAGCCGCTCGCCGAGCAACTCTTCACGGACATCCGCGCGCTGTCGTTCGACGGGATCGGCGTCACAAGAGACAGCTATGGCGCGGGCGAATCCGCTGCGGCGGACTATCTGCGACGCGTCGCCGGTCAACACGGACTCAGCGTGCAAAGCGACCAGGCCGCGAACCTCGTGTTCTCCCTGCCAGACGAAGACGCGCGCGCACCCGCCGCGTGGGTCGGCTCGCATATGGACTCCGTACCGCAAGGCGGCAACTTCGATGGACTGGCCGGCATTATCGCCGGGTTGCTGTGCCAGATTGCCCGAAAGGAGCGCGGCGCCCGCCCTGCCCTCCCACTTCGGGTCATTGCGTTTCGCGGCGAGGAAAGCGCCTGGTTCGGCAAGGCGTACATGGGCTCCGGTGCCGCGCTGGGCAAGCTGACGCCGGAAGACCTTGCGCTAAGGCACCGCAGTTCCGGCCAGACGCTCGCCGAATGCATGGCCGCGGCTGGCGCCGACATCGACGCCATCGCGACGCAGCAACCGCTGTTCGACCGGGCTTTGGCCGCGGCATTCCTGGAGTTGCATATTGAACAGGGACCGGTCATGGTTGCACGCGAACTCCCGCTGGCCGTGGTTCCCGGGATTCGAGGCAATGTGCGCCACAACCGCGTGACGTGTATTGGCGAACCAGGACATTCCGGCGCCGTGCCTCGCTGGCTGCGCAAGGACGCGATGTTCGCGGTAGCGGACCTCATCACCCGTCTCGACGAACATTGGAAAGTACTCCTGGAGCGCGGCAGCGACCTGGTCGTTACCACCGGCATTGTCTCCACGGACCCTGCGGAGCACTCCATCTCACGCATTCCCGGCAAGGTGGACTTCAGCTTCGAAGTGCGCAGCAAGAGCGTGGACACCCTTGAGGGCTTTTACCAACTGTTCCGCACCGAATGCAAGGCCATCAGCCGCGATCGAGGCGTGCACTTCGAGTTTGACCGGCGCATCGAAACCTCGCCCGCCACGATGGACCCCGCGCTGTCGGAACTCCTGCGCAAGGCCTGCGCCAGTGCCGAACTGCCGGTGGAAGCGGTGCCGAGCGGCGCTGGCCACGACGCATCGCTGTTCGCCAATGCCGGCATTCCAACGGCCATGCTGTTCGTACGCAACGAACATGGCTCGCACAACCCGGACGAGGCCATGGACCTGGACGACTTCATGCTCGGCACGAGGGTCCTCTATGACGCACTCAATGCACTTGACACCGCGGATGCGCTGCCGCGCACGGAGTAAACCATGATCATGAATACGCTGACCATCCGTCGCCCTGACGACTGGCATTTGCATCTGCGGGATGACGACGTCATGCGCGCAGTGCTTCCCTCATCCGCCAGACAATTCGGCCGGGCCATCGTGATGCCAAACCTCAAGCTTCCGGTGACCACCGCCGAGGCTGCGCTTGCCTACCGCGAGCGCATCCTCGCCGCA
>VFQP010004412.1_pt1 | contig 13169 bp, 19 predicted proteins | sample 3512351 | NCBI WGS metagenome assembly VFQP01 (sample SAMN10412372, study PRJNA504923) | tailings metagenome | isolation source: Relicate 1 Philex TSF1 revegetated site | place: Philippines: Tuba, Benguet | collected 2017-08-29 | reverse complement strand
CCCTCCCTCTCCCACACCCCCCCCCCCCCCCCCCATCACACAGGGGTCCTTGTCAACCCCCACCCCCAATCTCCCCTCTCTGTGGTCAAGCATCACAAGCCTTGCTACCCTCACAGAAACAATCGTCACTGGACAAGGTTGTGTTTTGTGTAGATGTGTCTTGTACAGAAACCTGTGCAATATATTGTAGTGTGCATAGTGCAGTATGTTACATGAGTGTACATGACACAGTGTGCATTGCGTGTATGTGTGTTGAAATGTCAACTTATGTAGCATGTATGGAGTATGTACGTATGTAGCACATCCAACCCCCCCCCCCCCCCCAACAGGAACCACCAGCCCTGCACACAAAAACCACAGTGTCCGAATCGCAGCCATCAAACTCTCGGAACAAACCATCCTCCAACTCACCCACCCCACCTTCTTCACCCAACTCCCCAACAACAAAGTCCTACGTGCCGCAGATATCACCCGAGTGACAGATACCCACTGTGCTGCACTGGCAGCCATGGTCAAGCTTCCTGGATTTGGTCAACTGTCAAGCGCATTGGCTATTGTGGTGGTGCGGGTGGTGGGGAGTATAGCGCAGGCGAGGACGGGGACACTGGGGAGGGTGCTGCCACCATTGCTGGCATTGGCAAACAGTGACAAGTACAGGGTATGGGATGGTGTGTTGTGTGTTGTGTGTGTACAGTTGTGTGTTGTGTGTATAATTGTGTGTTGTTGATGTGTGTTCCTGTCATCACCCTACATGCAATTCTTGATCAACACACCACCCACCTTTTCATACCCACACCACCCACCTCCACATCCACTCCACCACCCACCTCCACATCCACTCCACCACCCACCTCCACACCCACACAGCTCAATCGCCCCCCAGTTGACCCAAGCAGCAGCCCAGGTGCCAGCCTCACAGACAGCATAGGCAATGCACTGAAACTAGCCCTTGTAGGCATTTTACGCACAGGGAATGCAGGCGCATGGACGAAAAAACTCGTGGGGGCCCTGGGGGCCCTGGGCGCAGGGGACGCTGCAGATAGTGCACTGCGTCATGTTGCGAGACAGGCCAAGCGGAGTCGGGATGAGGGGGGTGGGAATGGAGAGGGTAGGAAGCGGGCGAGGGAGGGTGGGAGGGAGGGAGGGGTGACGCCACCCATGGGCGGGGGGGAAGGGGGGGATCCCAGGCACATGGCAGGTGTGGTGTGGGTGTGTGTTGTTGGTTGTATGTTGTGAATAGGTACAGCGGGAAATGATGGGCGAGTGTATTGTGCCTCAACTACACCATGTGTATACCCTACACCATGTGTATTCCCCCCCCCCCCCCCACAGGTGCACAACCCACCCCCACACTTGATCTCTCCAACTACGTCACGGTGGCTGCTGCATTTGCCGAATTGGTCAACGCACAACGCCATGCAGAGGTTCAACAGCTCGTTGACCATATACAACCCCATGTGCTGGTGGAAGTGGTGCTTGCCAACCTACAGTGGCTGCCTGGTCGTGGGGAATTTGATGCCATCATGAACGCCCATCAACAACAACAGCAGGTGCAACCACAGCAGCAGGTGTATGGTGCTCCCACAATAGGGGGGCCCCCACAGGACCCCCGACAACTCGTCACAGCCACAGGGGGTCCCTCAGGGGGGGGGCTCCCACAGGACCCACGACTGGCGCGGATGGGAGGGCCCCCCGGTGTGCAGGACCCCCGTGCGGCTGCACTTGCTGGGGCCCTTGGGACACAGGGGGCCGGTGTGCAGGACCCACGCATGGCGGCAAAGGTGCAGGCTGCACAACCTGTTGAACATGTATGGGTGTGTGTGGGTGTGTGGGTGTGTGTGTGTGTAATTGTGTCTGGATTTTGGTACTCACACATTCCTACACCCCACCACACGTTTCTACATCCCACCACACATTTCTGCACCCCACCACCCAGGCCCCCCCACCAGCGCCAGCAGCCACAGCTCGCCCCCCCCCCCAGCTGGTCCCCCTGGCCCCTGTTGCCCTGTCAGCACTTGAGTCAGAGGTGTTAGTGGAGGACACAGTGGATAGGCTGCTGAGGGTGGGGGGGGGAGGTGGGGGGACAGACGCGCAACATGCATTGATAGGTACATTTGTTGTGGGTGGGTGGGTGGGTGGGTGGGATATGTGTGTGTGTGGGGGGGTGATTGCTGTGTATAATGCATCAACACACATTGCATGCAGTTGTACAAGGTTTTGTTGAATTGCTCATACATACTGAGACCACCAATGCTATTCATCATCATCCTCTGCAACAACCAAACACCAAGCATACCCAACTTGTCCCTGCACACCCCCAACCTCTCCCTGCACACCCACAGCACGTATTGTGACACGTGCACATCATGGTCGGGAACTTGCCCGAAAGGTGATTCAGTATCTTCTAGATGATTTCCATGCCCGCCATGGCCTTGACCTTGTGTTGACCATGCTGTATGCACAACATGCTGTGCTCATGGGCAGTCAACGGGGGGAAGAACAAGAGGATGAGGAGGAACAACAAGAGAGTGGTGGTGCTGCTGCTGGTGGTGGTGGTAGTGGTAGTGGTGCTGCTGGTGAAAGCCATGATACCACGGATGACATGATGGTGGATGTGCGGGTCAAACGCGAAGATGGTCAAGATAATAATGGTCAACGCCCAGAGGAACAAGAGCAGCACGGGGAACGTGACCAGTCATTGACCTCGCAAGAGGGGGATGGGCGTGGTAATGGGCATAGTGCATATAATGATGCGTATGATAGGTATCAAGCACTGTTGGTGGAGGCACTTCAGGGGTTGCGGTATGTGTGGTGTGTGTGTGTGTGCTGCATGTGTGTGTTGCATGTATGTATTGCATGTGTGTGTTGTGTATATACAGTTATGTATGTTGTGTGTCTTGTATATGTTGGTTACGGTATGATTTTTTGTTTCTTCTCGTTTCAAACACCTACTTTCCGCCATCTCACATCCTTTCCGCCATCCCACATCCTTTCCCCCATGTCCCACCCCCTCCCACCCCCCACCTCACCCCCCACCATCACCCCCACAACCTCAACCCCAACAGAACCCGTCTCCCATTCCGTGACACAACCATATCCCAGCTTCTAGAACAGGCCCCCATGCTGCCCATGCCAGCAGTCGCTCACTTCCTGCGTGACATGGCAGTACAGGGTGCTGCAGAGGGGGTGTTGGGGTGGGCGACAAGGGCACTGGCGACTGCAAGGGCCCTCATTCAGCTGCGACCACCTGATAGGGGGGCCCTGTTGGACATGGTGCTGCAACAGGTGGGGGGGGAGGGGTTGTATGTGTGTGTGTGTGTGTGTGTACACTGTCTGCATACAATGTATATCACAAACCATACTACCACACACACAAACACACACCCCACTTTCCCCCCCACATTCATATATATATGTATATGTGTGTGTACAACTCCTGCCCCTACCCACTTATCAAACAGCACACACACACACACACATCAACACACACACACAGGGCACGGGTGAGGTGACAGCAGTACGTACACTTGCAATCAAGCTCATTGCCAATAGGCTGTATGTAAAGGAACACCCCTCCATAGCAGCAGAGGTACTTGTGTGTGTAATGTGTGTGGTGTATATAAACATATATGCTGTATATAAGCATATATGCTGTATATAAACATATATGCTGTATATAAACATATATGCTGTATATAAACATATATGCTGTATGTAAACACATGTGAATACACTACAAATGCACATGTGTATGCACTGTATGGAATACAATACAATAAGTGTTTAATTACACACATGCACACATGTATATGCCCGTACCCCATCACCACAACACAGATGCATCACCACAACACACACAGGTGGAAGGGTTTGCTCGTGCCAAACTCCATGAGGCAACAACGCCACCACCACCCCACACCCACACACCCCCCACCAACACACACACCACCAACACAACCAACACCACAACTGCAGCAGCAGTGACAGGGGACAACTCTCAGGGGACAACTCAAGGTGCTAGCAGGGGCACAAGCACAACAGCACCTGCTCCGGACCCCCAGCACACCCAGGAGCAGCAAAACGCAGCGCCCTGCACACAAGTGACCCAGGAGCAACGTGATGCAGCAGCTGCAGCATGTGATTTGTTTTGTGTGTTGAGTGTGCGTGCATTGGGGTTGCAGCGAGGGTTGCTGCAGGAGCTGTTGGGGGCCTATGGAAAGGCACCCCCTGCTGCACGGTATGAAAGGAGAGGGGAGAGTGTTTTTTGGGGGGGGGGGGCATGAGGCATGTACGAATGCATGTGCTGTGTATTGTTTGTTCATGGTCTTTCCTATTGAAAACTCTCCTATACACCACACATTCTGTTGCCTACACACCACACACCCTGTTGCCCTCATCCACCACACACCCTACACCCCCCCCCCCCCCCCACACACACATCTCTTCAGGATGGCTATTGAGCAGCAGGCAGGAAACATGGCCAAGGCATTGGGTTTGGGTGATAAAGACACCAACACTGTTTTGCCCGACTTGATATTTGACCCACCAGCACATGCAGACACGTTGCTGTTGACCATGTTGACTGCGTTGACTGGTGCGTGTTGACCCTGATTGTTGTGCTGATTATCATGATCCTCATGTGTCCTCAAATCACCTCTCACATGCCCTCTCAACCACCCCCACAACCCACCCACAAACACACAGATGCAGACGACTGCACCCACCCCCCACCCCCCCTCATGCTGGCAGCATGCAAAGCAGCATTCACTGCACGAAACGATGCACGCTACATTGCCGCACTTGTATATGGATTGCAACCAAGTGAAGTGCAACCCCTCCTCCCAGCACTCCTGCAGCTCCCCACGACTGAGTGGGGTGCCATCATGCAACGCATACTACGGCCACAACCACGGCTGGATGGGAAAAGCGTGCTCTCGCCCACACAACTCCTCGTCGCCCTCCTGGGCATCAACCCCAGCACGCACAGCGTGCCATTGAAATCCCTCATCGCAGCGGTGTCGACGTGTTTGCATGCACGCGAGCAGTTTACCAACGAAGCCCTGGGTGCCGCACTGCAGCAGGCGGTGGAGTGGAGCCCCCTGCCCCCATTGTTTATGCGCACGGTGCTGCAGGCCCATGGGGTGGCCCCTGCACTGAAAACGTTTTTGCTCAGCAATGTGCTCACACCGCTGCTGGGGAAACAAATCTGGAGGGACAAGTCACAGTGGCGGGGGTGGCTGATGGCAGTGGTGGCACTGCGGGACGAGGCGCTGCCGCTGCTGCTGCAGCTGCCACCAGCGGTGCTGCAAGAGGCGCTGCAGGATCGTGGAGTGGCTGCGCATCGGGCAAAGTTGGCGCAGCTGGCGGCGTCTCCTGCCTGGGGGGTGAATATTCCACAAGCGAGTCGGCAGCTGCTGTTGTCGTGAGGGATTTTTTTAATGTGGGAAGAGGAGGGTTTTATTTGTGTGGTTGTATTTATTGTACGTGCTTGTTTACTGTGGTAATCATGATTGGTCGAGGAATGGTTGTAGTACCCTGTTTTCGTTGGGTCTTGACGAGAAACGAAAGGGGAGAGGGAACTTGTTCCGAAATGCAAAAACAACAACAACATGACAAACCAAACAGTAATCCCTATCCGTTGACAATATATCCGCCATTTGGGTGCAGCACCTGTCCAGTGAATTGTGTTGCCTCACCACTTGCCAAAAACACATACGAGGGACCAACCTCGGCTGTGGGTGTTTGTGTGCGGTGTGGTGTGTGGTGTGCAAAGATAATATATACACCACAGTGTACACCATGCAGCACAGCATCAACAGACATACATGGGTGCGCCAGGTGACCAATGGAGGGCACCTTGTTGAGCCACTTGCCTAGCTCCTCCTTGTTCCTTGCAGCCATATTGAGCCTGTTGTGAGATTATATATGTAATTGGTTACAACATACATGTGTGCCAAGTATGTGCCAAGTATGTGCCAATTACACAGCCTTGCAAGTATTCGCAGGGCAAGACAAATTGGGTGCACACCATCACACACTATCACACAATACACACACATACAACATACGGGGTGAGTACAGGACCAGGGGCAACAGCATTGACACGGATGCCATCTTGAATCAAGGCCTTGGACAAGGAACGTGTGAATGCAACAATAGCGCCTTGTGATTGGGGTGGAAATGATGGGCAATAAGAGTGTGCAAGCATCTCAATACACGCACCGCAACAATACACCACCCCCAAATGTACCCTTGGTTGCGGAGTAATCGATAAGGTCTGTGCTGCCTTGGTATGCAGTCACACTGGTGGTATTTATGATCGATGACCCCGGCTGCATGTGAGGCTTGCACAGCTTGGACAGCACAAACATGGGGTACAAATTTGTACGAAAATGGGCATCCAGTTTTGCATACGAGGTGTCCTCAATGGGCCCTGGCACATGGATTGCCGCATTGTTGACCAAGATGTCAATTTTACCAAATGCTTCCACAGTCTTGTCCACAACCTCCTTGCAATGCGCCTCAACACTCAAGTCGTATGGCTGTGTGATGATGTATAGTGATGATGCCCATCAAGAGGGTTCCCCACAAAAAGACCACGTACCAGCAGCAGACATTGCTGACCTGCCTCCTGTACCAGCTTTTGTGTGGCCTCTGCATCCTGTTGCTCCTTTTCCAAATACACAATTGCCACGTCGGCACCCTCCCGAGCAAACATTGCCGCCACAGATCGACCGATGCCTGAATCACCCCCCGTGATGATGGCTGCCTTGCCACGCAGCTTGCCTGCACCCCTGTGCGATGTGGTGTGCACAGGAGCTGCTGCAGTGTGGCGTGTGATTGTGTACAACCATCCCCAGTGCAACATCCTTGCGGACAACGCTGATGGATGCGATTACACACAAGCACATACTGGTACTCCCTCAGCTCCAAGGTGTCCTTGCCGTCAGCTGCGGGAATGCGAGTTGTTTCAATTGTGACGTCCATTTCCGACTGCAAACCCGGCTGAGGCTCGAGATGGTCGTCTCCATGCACTTGGGTCTCATGAGCTGCATCAACATCTGGACCAGCTGCCAAATTGGCCACAGGAACGCCGGATTTCTCTGCCATTGCGTATATATTGATGAGCACGGACAACAGGGCGAAGTTATGGCGAAATCAGTGTGGAAAATGAGCAAAAATCTTGATATTACAACTTGAAAAGCAAGGGGGCCTGCTCTCAACACAACATGACAACACAACATGACAAACCAAGCAGTAATCCCTATCCGTTGACAACAGTTCCGCCATTGGGGTGCAGCACCTGTCCAGTGAATTGTGTTGCCTCACCACTTGCCAGAAACACATACGAGGGACCAATCTCAGCTGTGGGTGTTTGCGGGTGTTTAGGGGTGTGGTGTGTGGTGTGTGGTGTGGTGTGCAGTGATAGTATGTACACCACAGTGTACACCATGCCACGCAGTATCAACACACATACATGGGTGAGCCAGGTGACCAATGGTGGGGGGAGACTGCAGTTGCTTTTCCAGTGTCTTCTTGTCAAAGCTTGCAAACCACAACCTGCCGGATAAATGTATTGCATGTGAGGCTGCATATGTGTTTAGCACATGCTACCAAATGTTACGAAATCATCCAACACAACTTACACACACAACATACGGGGTGAGTACAGGACCAGGGGCAACAGCATTGACACGGATGCCATCTTGAATCAAGGCCTTGGACAAGGAACGTGTGAATGCAACAATAGCACCTTGTGTATGGCGATTGAGGTGGAAATGACGGGTGATTGAGGTGGAAATGACGGGAGCATGCAAGCACCTCAACACACACACCGCAACTATACACCAACCCCAAATATACCTTTGGTGCTAGAATACTCCAGCAGTGTGGGCTGTCCAGAATATGCAGTCACACTGGTACTGTTGATGATCGACGACCCCGGCTGCAAGTGAGGCTTGCACAGCTTGGACAGCACAAACATGGGGTACAAATTTGTATGAAAATGGGCATCCAGCTTTGCATACGAGGTGTCATCGAGAGTGCCAGGGTCTTGTTGTGCTGGGTACAGTGCGAGGGGATGGTGTAGTGGAGCACTACATCTGTGTGCATACGCCATTGATATAGACTATATCACCTGCGTTGTTGACCAAGATGTCAACTTTACCAAATGCTTCCACAGTCTTGTCCACAATCTCCTTGCAATGCGCCTCAACACTCAAGTCGTATGGCTGTGTGATGATGTATAGTGATGATGCCCATCAAGAGGGTTCCCCACAAAAAGACCACGTACCAGCAGCAGACATTGCTGACCTGCCTCCTGTACCAGCTTTTGTGTGGCCTCTGCATCCTGTTGCTCCTTTTCCAAATACACAATTGCCACGTCGGCACCCTCCCGAGCAAACATTGCCGCCACAGATCGACCGATGCCTGAATCACCCCCCGTGATGATGGCTGCCTTGCCACGCAGCTTGCCTGCACCCCTGTGCGATGTGGTGTGCACAGGAGCTGCTGCAGTGTGGCGTGTGATTGTGTACAACCATCCCCAGTGCAACATCCTTGCGGACAACGCTGATGGATGCGATTACACACAAGCACGTACTGGTACTCCCTCAGCTCCAAGGTGTCCTTGCCGACAGCTGTGGGCAGTCTGGTGCTCTCAATATGCACCGAGGATTCTTGCAATCCTGGCTGATCCTGCAATGTGTTGCCTTGGGATGTTTGTGTCTCCTGCGGGTGTACATCACTGTGCCTTGCCAGGCCCTGCACCTGGATCCCTGTCTTGTCAGCCATGGTGGATGTATGTGGTATGGAAACGTCTGTGTTGGAGATGTGAAATGACCATCAGAGGCGCGGTATCATTTTGACCAACAAGAAACCAGATCCCCAAAACACCGTGATCATCGCAGCAGTCCAACCCCTAAAAAAGGCTGCATTTACCCAGCAGCTGGTGGCACCCACAGTGTGCTGCTCACCAGACAACACACCATGCAAGGCATGAGCTGTGGTTTTTGTTGCAGCACCACCAGCACAACGGCCCATAAATATGGCACCCATGGTACGCGTGCTGTATTGCATCACAGCAGCACAAAACGTCCACGACAGCGGCCATTGGTCGTGTGCATGGCATTTTGGGGAGCTGGAACCTCAGACGTCGATCCCCAACCCGTGGTATGGTTTGTTAGGGGTGCATGCTTTGTTATTGCTTCCATACGCGACTTCACACACCATCCCATCCACACCAACCCATCCACACCAGATGAGCGACAAGCGCAAGATGCTCCTTGGGTATGTGCAAGAGGTGGAGCCATCAATTGTACAGCATTTTGTCGAAAAAGCACCCGCACAAGTGGTGGACGCCATGCAGCACAGTGTTTCCAACATGCTTGGCACCCTCCCACCCGCGTTTTTCAACGTGACCATCAACACGCATGGTGAAAACCTGGCACAGCTCATGTTTTCAGTGCTGATGACTGGATACCTCATGTCCAACGCGCAAGCACGATTGCAGCTCACACAAAGCCTTGCATTGCCTTCTGGTATGTTGTTGTTCGGAAGAAGACATGTGTGTTACAACAAAATGGCATACACAACGCACCCGACAACACCACTACCCTACAGGTGACGCAACAGGAACATCACTGTTCCCCATGGACACCAACACGTCGTATGCGCCTGGTACACAGAAAAATGTAAACGGCAATGTCATCTTGTGGAACAATGCGCAGGGGCCCCAGGCGGTCCCTGCTGCCCGATACATTGAGTCCCTGGAGGAGGAGTTGACACTGTTGCGTCAGCAATTGGCCCAGCACAAGGCATTTGCACAGCAGGTGGGAGTGTTTGTGTTTTGTGGGAGTGTGTGTGTTGTGGGAGTGTGTGTTTTGTGGGAGTGTGTGTGTTGTGGGAGTGTGTGTGTTGTGTTGCGCTTTTTGTCGTGTGTTGTGGCATCGCCTTTTACACAAAGATTTGGTACAACACAGGTGCAGGATGGTGATCATGGCAATGCTCTCCTTGCCTACCTCAAGGGGTTGGATGCTGAGACACTCGAGGAGCTTACTGCATGTGCTGATGATGACAGCATGGAGGCGATGAACACCTTTATTCACCGCCTGCTTGGTATGTTGCGTAAATGTACACTTTTGTACACAACCTTGTGCCATCCCCAACACCCAACACTCACAGGTACAGAGAGCAACGAGGAGCTACGGCGTGTGTCGAGCGAAAATAGCGCCACTGAGTTGAGCCACACACTGTTTTACTTGATGGTGGTGGGATTTTTGTTGAGGACGTTGGAGATGCGCTACTACCTGCAAAGCAGTATGGACTCGAGCGATGCGGATGATGATGGGCTTCCTGGGTTGCTTGCGGGCTTGTAGACTTTGTATGTTGTACGTGCTGCTGTTGGTATGCAGCAGCCCTGTATTTTATCGCCGTGGTGGCCAAGTTTTGCTGTTGTTACTGTGATGATTTCATGATTGAGGTGTAAGCCGGCCTGTGGAAACCTACCATAAAATACGTCAGATCATTCCACGCTGTAATCTGCAACACAGTGCACCCCTTGTTAATCCTGGTACCACACAGCCATTTGATCCCGCGTATCACCCAACAGCCCGCAGCAGCACGCAATGTCCTCACAGGGGAGCATTGTACTAAGTCAACAGCGAGGCATCTTGGACTCTGCGTTTCCACCTCTCCTGGGTGTATGAACATACAACAATATGTGCACCTTATTTTCTTCTCCGTACTCGTCCTACAGTGCGCACACGGCAGGGATGTAGGCCGTCCAGCCCACCCACGCCAGCGTGGGCACCTTGCCCGCATTGAGCCCGTACCCACGGCCACAACACGGGCCAGACAACTGCTTGAGCTCGGCCAGGGCGTCAACGAGGGTTCGTTGGGCAGATCCCAAGTGATGCCTTTTTTGTTTGATACCAACGTTGACGCAAACCTCACAGGCTCCATCGCCTACGTTGTCCGTGGCGAGCCATCGTGGTTGTCCACTTTAAATACAGCATTGTTGAGCAAGGGCAAGCCTGCACTCCTGTGGTCGAATGATTTAGTCAATGAGTTGTACCAGGTATGGTTGATTGTACAGGTGAAGCACTTTGCTACTGGCTTTGATCACCATCAACCAAATCACAGGCTACCGTAGCTTCAGAGTATGACCTTGATCGGTGTGCAGCACCGTTCAATGGCAGCTATGTTGAAGGGGGCACCGTCTACTGGAAGTTTCGTGACTATGGCGTGTCTCCCCTCATTGCTGGTGCATCTGCCATGGCAGCATCCTACTGGTTGTCGGTCAAGGCAATCCCAGCAGATGTGGTCAACGAAAACGCCAATGTGCTCGACGCATTGCGCACCATATACAATGGCGGGTTTGATACCGTTGCCACTGCGTGCGTTGTGGAAGTGTGTAAGACGCCGGGCATCGACGTGTATGCGCTGATCACCACATGCATTCTCGATCCGGGCAACCCACATGGCACCAGCCGCACGGAGCAGAGCGCAGGTAGGGTTAAGAGAATTTGGGGAACGAGTTGTCGGTATCTGGGCAACATCATGCCATACAACAAGTTGTCATCCCCACAACAGGATGCAAGCGCAAGGTGGTTCGGGCGAGCGATTACAATCACAGTCTCCAAGCTATTGCGCAAGAAAGCAACCTTTCCCTCGCCAACCTTGCATGCTGGAACGGCTTGACGAGTTTGCTCAACATGCCTCGCTACCTGGTGGTGCCCTGCCCAGAGGATGTCACAGCGCTGCCTGTATGCCCAGCGTGGACAGAATACAACAGTATGTTTTTTTGTGTGTGGTGGTGGTGGAGGTGTGCGTATACATGCACAACCACAACCTCCCCCACTGTTGCAAACCCTCCAATGCCCCCCCCCTCCTCTCTCAGGCACCCGAAACATGTCTGGCTATATCATCCGTGGTAGTGAATTTTGGCTCGATCCAGTCAACCAATTCACCCAATTGAAAAGCCTCAACCACCTCACCTGGGATACCATACATGCTGTTGGAATTGCCAACCTCGTGTACAACACATCTGTTGCAGCTGGCCGGTGTGGCACCACCCCCAGTGTTGGGAGCAACAACAACAAATGGCTGTTTGCTGCACCAACACCAGCAAGCACCCTGACCGCATCGGCAACAGAAATGTTGCTCGGCATGTATTACACGGCATCCACAGCCCGCCTCGATGACCCCTCGACATTCGATGGGTGGTCGTACGAAGACGTGGTGCGCATGCGCTACTTGTTTGGTGGGCAGTTTGGGGGTGGGGGGCCGCACATCGGGTGCACGGTGCAGGTGTGCAATGCAAGCTTCGCAAGACCGTTTTGTGTCGCCGATGCCCCGTTGGGGCCATGGACGAGTGCCCGTGGGGAGGGGTTGCCTGCACTCAAGGATGTGGCACTCGCACGAAATGGTAGGAAGGGGATGCTGGGTGGGTGGGTGTGGATGGGTATATCCGATGTATACTGAATGCACCACCATGTCACACCCTCATATCATGCACCCCCCTCCCCAACACACAGCAACATGTCGTGATGCAGGCATAGTCAAAGTCAACGCCAGTCAACCGACCATGGCGTTGTTGGCCCGTCGATACAACCGCGACCTACAGCAACTCCTCTGTTGGTATCCCTACATACAAACAAATCTCCTGCCACCACCATACATCGGCCTCCCATGTGGGAGCTGGGTACACAAACCCACCTGTGACCCACTGCGCCTTCACCTGGGCGAAGATGTCTTCAAATACACCGTCCAACCCTTTCAGAACACCTCGTCGGTCATCTCCACACTGCAGCTCGACAATAACAGCCTGGCAGCATGCAAGCTCTGCTGCTACAACCGCTTGCAACCCGACAATCAACGCTTTCCATGTGAATTCGCACCCATGACGACCATTACCGTGTCGAGGTTGGCGTTGAGGAGGCCTCTGGATGGCAGCCAATGTCCTTGTATTGTGGCTGAGCCACCGGAAGCGTCCCGGGCTGCCCTCAAGCAACAGGCAGCAGCAGCGGCACCGTCACAGGCGGTGGAGAGTGGCAGCAATGTGGGGTTGATTGTGGGTGTGTGTGTAGGGGCGCTGGCCATGGTGCTTTGTGTGGCGATGGCGGCGGTGGTGGCGGTGGTGGTGGTGTCTCGGCGCCAGAAGCAGAAGC
>VFQP010004411.1_pt1 | contig 13171 bp, 23 predicted proteins | sample 3512351 | NCBI WGS metagenome assembly VFQP01 (sample SAMN10412372, study PRJNA504923) | tailings metagenome | isolation source: Relicate 1 Philex TSF1 revegetated site | place: Philippines: Tuba, Benguet | collected 2017-08-29 | reverse complement strand
GCTGGGTGTGTAATTGAGAAAGCAGGGTGGGGTGGTGGGGTGTGTATATTTGCTCACACTCCACATGAAACAACATACACACACATGCGCGCATTCTCCACCACCATTGCCCCATATACCACTACCCCACCTGTACACCCCCACACCCACCTTGATCCCAGCAACTCGTGCTGGTGGAAATGGGTCCTTCAACGCCCTCGTAAACGCATTCAGCAGCACCCGCTTACACGTCGACTCTGACAGGTGCTCCGCCAAATTCCCCAGTAGTATGGTCGTATTGGCTCGGATCGACGGCTCCTCGTCCACCTGCAGCTTTGCCAGAAACTTGAGCAACGACTGATTGATTGTTTTTTGACTCAATTTTGGTGCGAGTACAATCATTGACTTGAGTGTGAGCTCTCGCATGAGCGCAACGGTGTCGGTAAATCCAGTAGAGAGAGGGGGGTAGATTTGGTCTTCGACAATGGGGGGGGGGAGGCCCCGGCCAAAGGTGTCGATGTGTTCGAGGAGGGATTTGCGAATGGTGCGGTCATTGGAGGCAAACAGCTTGGCAATGGTGGGGACAACCTGTGGAGTGAGGGTGTGTGTCTGTGTGATCATCCCATCCCCCATCATCCCATCCCCATGTTATCCCCCATCCCCACCTCTCCGTACCTTTTTTGTATATTCTTCCTCTGGCAAGCTGGTACCAATCTTCAACAGTGTGGACAACGCCATGGGAGGCGCCCCCCCAAATTCCAATGCTGATGACAGCAACGGCAGCACTTTGCGTTCATTCACGGGCTGTGGGAGGGAGGGAACCACCCCGGGTAGGCGTTTGAAAAAGGTTTCTTTTTCCACCACATCTTTGACTGCAAGATTTTCCAAAAAGGCAACTGTTTCTACCTGTTTGGTGTTGTAGAGTGGTGGTGAGTGTGTGGTGGTGGTGGTGGTGGTATGTGTGTATGTCACCTACTGTGTGCATGTGTGTGGACCCCCCTCCTCAACATACCAATTTTGTTTTAAACACAGCACTTTCTAACAACTTGATGGGATTCAATCTGCGTGCAGGTTGACTGGCCAATAGCCTCTGATAGTACTGCAGCACAGGTGGTGGTATGGGTTCTGTATCACGTAGATCTTCTGTTTTTGAAAGGGGATGCCCATGAAAGGCTTCAGCCATGAGGCACCCCAAACCCCATGCATCCACCGCCCATGGGGGGTTTTCCTGTGGTGGGGGGAATGACAATGAATACTACTACTGATACTACTACTACTACTACTACTACTAAATAATAATAATAATAATTAGGGGGAGAATGAGCAGGTGAGAGTGATTGGTGCGATGAACATGATGTGGTAATGGGGGAGGTGTGTTGATGCAAGTAATGTGTGCGCACAAGTGCATGGATGCATGTACAGTGCCACTGCAAATAATACACTCACATCGTACACACACACCCTACCCCCACACAAACACACACCCTACCCTCAGTGATTGCCAGTCCCCTTTTGCCACCTCAGCTGGTTTATATTGGCTGGCCACCATCCATGATGCTGATGTCAGCGGCAGGTCCCCACTCCACTGGTGCTCAGATACGAGGTCCAACCCATGTAGCTTCCAGTCAAGTGTGTCTGTGACTACCACTGAACCCATGCATACATTGCCGTGAATCTGAGGGGGGGAAGGGGGAGGTGTGGGTTTGTTTGGGGTGTGGGGGTTTGGGTGCAGGATGGATGGATGCACTTGCGATCAACACGTACAACCCACCCACCCACCCACCCACATACACACACACACAAAACACACACACACAAACCAAGTTGCAGTCATTGTTGAGGAAGCTGACAGCATTGGCAATGTGATACAAACCCATGGCCAGGTAATCTGACCTGTGTGTGGTGTGGAGTGCGTATGTTGTGCAGAGTGTGTATGTGGTGTGGAGTGTATACATGCAATAGACTACATCTGTGGTCACAGACTATGTTATAACAAAAAACACCAATATGTACAAGCGCCGCTGATCCAGAAACCCATGCAACACACAACCCATGCTACACACTCCACCCAAACGCAACACACCGCTGGGTGCCGTCAAGCCGCAGGTCCCTCAACGCCTCGTCGAGGGGCTTGACAGGCTCTGTGACCAGATATATGACAGCCTCCCCGCGTTCGTCCACCTCCGCAGTGTCTTTGTAAACCAGCAGGTTGGGGTGGCGCAGCTGTGGTGGGCAGACCATGCGTGTTGTGGAATCACGACATCCCCAATCCCATCGCACAACACACCAGTTTGAGTCGTTTCACTCCATTTCTTGCTGCCACGAGTTTGGGATCGTTTTTGCTTGTTGCACTGATGCGAAATACAGACACCTGGGTAGTCTCGTCCTTTGTAGTACCTCGGTAATGCGTCCAAGCGCCCCAGCCAGTGCGATATGGCTCACCCATGACAAAGGGGAGTGCATAGCCACCAGCGATGGATGATATTAATTTGCCAAACATGCTTGAAACGTCACGATGCTGATCAACAGTATGGAATTCGTGTGTTACACTATCAAGGCCTGACTACCATTGGTGTACACATACGTGGTAACGTAGCAAATATACATTTCTCTTCATACACAAAATCATTATAACACTGCATGCTTGATCAGTGGAAAAAACACACGCACAGTCAAACCTGATGGGCACCTCTCTCTCGCATGGCATCGCGAACAGTGCTGTTTTTATTGTACCACAGTGCTGTTTTTTGTTTGTCCTTTTGTGAATACATGTGTCTTTTTGTGAATAAATGTGTCCTTTTGTGAATATGTACGAATTCTCACCACATCAGCTGCGTGTTGCAGGGTTGAGGCTGTTTGCAAGGTCGAGCAGTGCTTTGTGAGCAGCAGGAATAGCATATTCATCCTGTTTGTTTGTGTGTGTGTGTGTGTGTTTGTGTGCGTAATCATAGGATGCAGTGATATACCATTTCTCAAACACAACCTCCACCAACCCACACCACACCCACAACACCCACATGAACAACACCCACATGAACAACATCCCCCAACACCCCCCCCAACACACCAGCATCTTGTTGACAGTGCGGTCATACGTAAGCCACCCATTCACCTCCGCCTCCACATCTGTCAGTTCTGTATACACAGCAGCACTCAAGCAGCGATCAGGGTGTATCACCAGGTCCCTCAGGGCAATAACCAGCCCTAGGTAGCGGATTTCCAGCTGCTCCTTGCTCTCCTGCATTTCGTAATTAAACGAGTCACCTGGGATCCATTGATGATCCTGGATGAGGAGACCAAGGCCCCCAAATTCACCCAACACGGATGCACGGGTGGGGGTTGGTTGTAGGGCATCGGGACCTACATACCTGGGTGGTGCAGTGGAAGCGTGTGTGTGGATGTGGGTGTGAGTGTGTGGAAGTGTATGTGCGTGCGTATATACATGTGTGTGTACATGTGTATATGTGTATGTATATGTATATGTATATGTACGTGCAGAACACCCCTACCACATCTTCATACTTGTGCATGTCGATAATGTCACCAGCCTCAAAATCATCCCACCCACTCGCAGGGGTCCACAATCGTGATCGATCAAGGGCCCGTTTTTCCTTGGTCACCCGCACCGTATCATACTGCCCCCATGCCTCGTTAAACACCACATACACAATTATACATGGGAAACTATAATGCTCCTCCACCATGCGCACATACTCTGCTTCCCACTGTGCCGCTTCGTGGCGACTGGGTGCCACGCGCTGTCCCTCGTCCTTGTGGAAAGCGTCCTGCTCCCAAAACATGCTCGGGTGATCTTGCCACACCAGCATTCCCAATTTGTCTGCCCAGTAATACCAGCGGTCGGGTTCTACCTTGATGTGTTTACGCAGCATGTTGTAACCCATTGCTTTGGCGGCACGTATGTCGAAATGAAGGGCATCATCGGTGGGGGCGGTGTAGATACCATCAGGCCAGTATCCTTGGTCAAGAAGGCCAATCTGTGTTTTTTGGGGGGAAGAGGGGTGCTTGAGGGGGTGGTACAGAGGGGGTGGTACGTGGGGGGTTGTGTTGTACATCAACATGTGCTATGGCATGCAAAAGACTGTGCTCGATGCATGCCAATGCATGTGGAAACAACAACAACAACACGCATGCCATTGCACAAAGACAAATCTGCACCCAGCAAAATAAACATACCTGAAATACAAATGCATTGTTGAGAAAAATACGTGGCCACCGCTCCCCCGGAAGATGTCCCAGTGATATCTTCCGCATGCCAAAATACCCGTCCACCACATCCACCACCGCACCATTTCCCCCCGGCTGCAGCAGCTCCACATGCAGGTCGTACAAGGTGGGGTGCTCTGGGGTCCACAGGTGTGGGGCATGCAGCTGTACATCAAAGGGTGCTGCTACTGTGCCGGACGCAGTTGCCACAGTGGTGCCATTGAGGGTGGCGGTGACTCTGACAGCTGCGTGGGGTGGGGTGGCTGCGGAGGTGTGGATGGTGACGTGAAGACGGCTTGTGTCTATGTCGGGTATGAGGTCCAGGCGGGTGATGTGGGCTGCAGGGACCTGTGTGATGTGGTGGGTGTGGGAGAGTGTGTGTGTGTGTGTATCACCAAACATTGTATCATGTCCATCTATACACACACACACACACACCACACATCAACCACCACCACCTACCGGCTCCAGCCACACAGTTTGCCAAATGCCAGTGTTGCTCGTGTACCAAATGCTACTGGGATGGCGGGGTGGATGCAACCGCTGCTTACCCAAGGCAATGTGCCCAAATTCAGTGGGATCATATACAGCAACGACCAATCTCTGTGAAGGTTGTGTATTGTCCAGCAGGTCGGTGATGTCAAATGCAAACTTGTCAAACCTGCAACATGTTTTGGGGGGGGAAGGTATGCATTTAATGGGAGGTGGTATGTACACCGATGCTCATGGTTGCTTTGATATGTTGCTTTGATGTGTTGCTTTGATGTGTTGCTTTGATGTGTTGCTTTGATGTGTGTTTGTGGGTATGCATGCAGGTACGCATACGCTGTACACAGGTGTATAACAATAAAATATACAATATACCACATTAACTGCGAACAGGTGTACGTACCCGCCACGGTGATTGCCAGCATGATGCCCATTGACAAACACTTTCGCTTCCCAATCCACTGCACCAAAACGAAGCATGATGCGCTGCCCCTTCCACTCCTTGGGCACTTGGAACGATCTTTTGTAGAGCAAGTGTGCAACCCCCACATGTTGCTCTCGTATGCCTGTGGTGATAGAATGCAAGAAATATTGGCCAGCATGACAATCGATCACATGGTGTACACTGATTGTGGACAAGTATATCATGTTGTGTAATCATACAACATCATATGCAAACATGTGCATCACACACACAGTCACACACACAGTCACACACCTGACAATGGGCTCTCCACAGGAAAGGGCACCACAATCTTCTTATCCAGGGGTTGTGATGCATTGGCAAATGATTCCATTGCATAGTCAGCCTCCCTGGGGTGACGGAATTTGTGTGGGTGGTGAGGGGATTTGGGTGAGATGGTGATGATCATGTGAGAAGAGGGCAATGTATACACACATGGTGTTCTTCTTGCTATTAATTGCTGCACAACAAACAAGAGCAATACAACAACAGCACAAATACACTCCCACCACAATAACGACATGAATACAGCACCATGAACACAACTCCAACACCTATACGTACCCTATGGATTGAAACTCCCATACACCGTTGAGGTTGAGCCATTGTTTTCGCACCATTTGTGGCCGTGGATACTCTGGCAAGGGCTGTTCTGGGTCGACCTTGTTGCTCCTGTGTGTGTGGTGTATGGTTGTTGCATACATGCTGCTGCATACACATTGTGTGCACCCAAAAACACACCATGGTGTGGGCAGGTGGGGTCGCAGTGGCTTCCCCTCCCCAGGAGCACTGGCCCATCTAAAATTTTTTGATGCACCGCCCTTGGGGTGGAGCATGGCCGTGGCTGCGGCCATGCCATTGAGGGCGTCCCTGTTGTCAGACGCGCCCTGTCTACTCAGACGCGCCAACTCTGCTCTGGTAGTGTATTGGACGTCGTCGGGGAGGCGCATCGGTGCAGAGGCAATCCAAAAGGCAGTGAGCATGAGCAAGGAGGCGGTGGCGGCAGCCAGGGGCAGGCGGTCGTCCATGATGGACAGGGTGTGCCGCCTGATGATGGAAATGGTGTGGTGTACATAGTGAGCATCTTGTTGGGTATGTATTACATTGCCAACCTGGGTGGGACTGTGCGCAGCGAAATGGTTGCTAGGGCTTAGTGGCTGAGGTGGGGAGGGATCGAATTGCTTGTGGCGAGTATGGAAAGGGTTTTCAATGGGAATGTCGTTGCGTCATGTGCGCCGCTGACTTGCTAGGCATAGTTTAAGATGGTGAGAGCGGTGGTGAAAGGGAGTGTTGGACAATCTAAGATGCCCACCACAATTGGGTATCACAAGCTGCTAGAGCTGATGCACACAGTGTCCAACACAGTGCCCAACACAGTGCCCACTTTGCACAACAACAATCATATGTGGGTTGCAAAACTTTGTATAGAAAAACGAGATAACGGGCACGCTGTGCATGCCACCATCAGCACAAAGCATGACAAAGCACATCACTTCTTTCCAAAGCTGAAAAAGTTTTTGATTGCACTGTGTAGGTGGAGGTGGAGGTTAGAGGTGGAGTGAGGGTGTAGGTGGAGTGAGGGTGTAGGTGGAGTGAAGAAGGTGTAGGCAACTGTGATGAAAATGCAATTGCTATTGCTATTCCAGCGCTGCTCATGATGATCAATCTGCTAGCAATCCCCACCCACCCATCTCCACATACTTGAGGGCCTCCTCATTGATGATGGGCTCGTCATACTTGTCCACAATAAGCTTGTACTTGGGGTTTTCTCGCAGGTTGGCCAAGTTGGGGTCGCTGCGAACCTTGCTATAGTCCTCAAACCCCACCTTGAGTGCATTGTTCAGTGCCTCCAACCCAGCTTCTGTCTGACCCAGCACAGAATAGCAGCATGCCACATTGTATTGTGCAACACGGTACATGTCGGTGATGCGTGCCAAGTTGTCACCCACATAGTTTTTGGGTTCCATGGCCAACACGTTTTCAAACTCAATCAATGCCTTTGTGTGGATGTGGGTGTGGAGGTGGGTGGAGAACATGACAGAGAAAGACATGTGCACACCCTTTCCCTGCATTTTACCCCACACACCCTATCTCTGCCTCTCTACCAACACAATACATACAATACATCCACACAATACGTGACATACCTCTTCCACCTTGCCCTGCTTAAACATGGCCAACGCATCATCAAAAATTTCACGACGTTTACGCTCTGCCTCCTTGCGTGCAATGTAGTTGCGCTGCTGCACCTCCTTGGTACCTGCACCATAGTTGCCACCTGCACGTTCACGCTTCCACATGCGTTCTGCCTCTGTCAGTTCCTCCTCCTGTGTGTATGTTGTTTGTTGTGTGTGTATGGCGTGTGTGTATGGCGTGTGTGTAGGGCGTGTGTAGTAGTGCATGTAGGGCGTGTGTAATTGTGTATGTAGGGCGTGTGCAGTGCTGATATGTGGGTGCATTCCAGCCCCCCCCCCACAAATATACCTCAAGTGCAGACATATCACCATAGTTGCGCTTGAATCGCAAGTACACATCACCCACACGTGTGCGCATGGCATACACCACTTGCCCAAAGTTTTCCTGTGTGTGTGTGTGTGTGCGTGCGTGAGGGGGAGCGTTCCAATAAACACATGTCCTGTAAAAACATGCACAGTAAATACATGCCCTCTGGCAAAAATATGCTCAGTACACATTCGATACCACGTAGTCCTAATCCCACTATAGGCCTACAATCCCACGCACCGCAGGCCAGATTTCGTCACCAAAGGATGCGCTGACATTAACCAACTTGTCACCAATTTCAATGCGCTCGTCAATGTTGCCAAGCTTGGGGTCGACGTAGATGGCATAGGCACCACCGTCGTTGCCACGGCCAAACTTGATGCCCAAGGGCTTGGACAATATGCACTGTGGATGATCGTGTGTGTGTGGATGGGTTGTGTGTATGGGAGGGTATGTTGCGTATGCACCTACCCACACCAAGCTGTGCCGTCTCTCCTTCCACCCACCCAACACCCAACACACGCACACCTCATAAAACTCCTCCTTGGCCTGGGTTTCCACCTCGGTGGTTTCGGCTGCCTGCAGCTTGATCAATCGTGCCTGTGTTGGGTGGGCCTGTGTTGAGAACAACCTCAAGGCGTATTGAATCTACTGTGTACACAACATGCATATGATTGCAACACGCCAACACGCACCTTGGCAGCTGTTGTGCGAGAGGACTGCACGATTGGACTTGCAAACCTGAAAAACGTAAAGCGTGTTGGTGAGCGATCATCAGTGGACAGATGCGAGCACAACACTACTGCAGATGTTTTCGTACGTGTGCAAGGCGGACACGCGCTGCACAGGGCGCGAGGTGGGGCATGCATTGCGGTAGCTGGCACTGTGGCACAGGCGGGTATCGACCGCCATAGACATACTCGTCATCATGGTGGCGATGCTGTGTTACAGGTCCAAACAGAAATAGTTGTCAGTCAAAAAATGATGCATTATAAAAACCACCCACGGGGTGTTAGCGTGCACGCTGCTGCTTCCATCGAAACACAGTCTGCTTCTTCCCATCCACCACCACTGTCTGCTTGCGCTTGCGTCCAGGTTTCTGTTGTTGTGTTGGTGGAAGTCCCATCTGTTGATCTATGGTCAAACCACACACCCATCACGTACCATGATTGCCTTTTCCATATGCATGTCTTGTGCAATCTTTTGCAATTTGCTATGCCGCTCAACACGCTGCTGCAACTCTTTATACAATGATGCACGCTTCCTGTGTGTAGGGTTGGGCAGTGCACTCATGTGTATTTTCATCCTCACGCCGCCCACTCCCCCAACGCACTCTCCAACACAAACAACGCACTGTTGCAAACTGGGGAGCACCTCCTCTGCCAGTGGTGTTGCCGGCTGCCCCTCTGCATTGCGTCGTGGTCGGTTGAATGCACGTTGCAAATGCTCAGGCTCAGTGTCAAAGTGTGCTGCAGGATCGAATGCTCTCAACTGTGCTGGCTCATCCACAAACACTGTATGGGTACGACCTTGAACTGGCTCCCCGATGCGGTGCAAGGACTGCTGCAAACGCTCAATTTTCTGTTGAGCAGGTGTTGGATGGGGAAACATGGAGGGTCAAGATAATGTTTGTCAAGCGCATGCTAGTGTTCATCCACACACCTTGGCGTCGACTTGTGCCTTGAGTGTGACATAGTTGATGTCCTGTGTCTTCATGAGCTGCAGTTCTGCGTGTGTATATTTGTTTGCCTGTGTAGACCTGTGGGGGAGAGGAGAGAGGATGATGTGCACGTGTTGGATCACATCAGCACACCGACGCACACCACTTACCGTGCCACATGAATGCCATTGGTGGTTGATGTGCGTTCCATGGCATGGTAAAACTCATCCTGGTTGCGCTCCTCAGCCTTGCGGCGCAACACCTGTACACATAGGCGTCATTTGATGGTTTGACCACGTTGACCAACAACCAACACCTCAACCTACACAACCGCCGATACTCACATTGATTGCATCTTGCTTTTTGTGATAATCCTTGGCTCGCTCGCGATAGTCTTTTTTCTTCTCTAGCAATCCAAACTTTCGACGGCTTGCCCTGTGTTGCAAATGAGACGTATTGATCGTGTAACGTAGGGTGTACGGTGCACTGGAATACCATCCACCTATAGCACGTACGGCTGGGCGCGCTCCTTGTGTGTTTTGCGTTTGACTGCGTTTTTGAACGCTGATGTTTGCATGGTGCTGCTGTTTTGCACGTGAGAGCCGCAACTCGCGGTGGCTCAACCAAAAACACAACACAATACCAGTCAGGTGGTGTTGGTGTAGAGAGTACAAAAGCAAATATATAAAACACAAGGGTCCAGGAGGAAAAACACAGACGGTCAGTTGTGGTGCTATGTTGCTAGATGCAGCCGAGAGTGGTGGCGCATGCTCTAACAAAATCTGGGTCAGGTTGCGCAAATGGATTCATTTGGACGCAAAGATTGGGGTGTTGAGGTGCAAACCCCGTGCACCCGGGGCTCCCCCCTTCACCAGGAGCGTCTTTAAAAGTCATCATCAAACGACAGGGCATGTCCCGAGCCCTCCTTGAGGGATGTCATCACGCCCGCCTTTTGGTAGTCACCCACACGCTTTTCAAAAAAGTTGGTCTTGCCCCTGTTGAGCGTGGTAGGTGTGACACACACAGATGCATTGCAACACCCACCATGATATCAACCACCACCCATTACGTACTGTAGAGAAATTGTTTCCATCCAGTCGAATGGATTAGTCACATTGTAATGCTTTTCACAGTCGAGCGCCACCAGCAGGCGATCAGCCACAAAGCGAATGTAGTCAGCCATGAGGCCACCGTTCATGCCAATAAGGTCCACTGGCAGTGCCTCTGTGATAAACTCCAATTCAATCTCCACTGCCTCTGTGATGATGGTGGCCAATACATCCTGGTCAAGCTTGTGCTCCAAGATGCTGTGTGTTTGAAGGGGTGGGAGGGGGTTGAGAGGTTTTCTTTTCCTTGAGAGAAGAAAAAAACTGGCAGGATTGGGTCACAAGGACATGTACTTGCATTCTGCAATTACAGCATCAACATGTGTGTGGCACACACTCTGTACATTAGCCTGAATGCCCCCCATACATACCTGTAGAGCAGGCATGCAAAGTCACAGTGGAGCCCCTCATCACGACTGATGAGCTCATTGGAGAATGTGAGACCAGGCATCATGCCACGCTTGCGCAACCAGAAAATGGCGCAGAAACTGTGTGTGGGGGTAGATGTGTTAGCAGCCACATGAAGCAATGTGCGGAGGCTGTGTTTACCCATACCTGCCAGAGAAGAAGATGCCCTCTACGGCTGCAAATGCAACCAGACGCTCGGCAAAGGAGCGGCCACTGTGTGGAATATAAATGGTGCTTCTCTCAGTCAACCACCAATCATACCACATTTCACATACCTGTCAATCCACTTGAGTGCCCAGTCTGCCTTTTTCTTCACAGCAGGCACCGTGTCAATGGCATGAAACAGGCGCTGCTTCTCCTTGGTGTCCTTGATATAGGTCTCCAGCAGCAGCGAGTACATTTCTGTTGTGGGTGCGATGTGACCACAGTGACCACCGCCAAGCAACCAAACACCACCTAGCATGCACCGTACCGGAATGAATGTTTTCAATGGCAATTTGAAAGCCGTAGAACGCGCGTGCCTGTGTGCATCAATGATGATTTGTTGATCATGATCAAGTCATGCACAGATGCTTTGAAAACCAATTCGCACCTCGGGCATCTGGATCTCCTTCATGAATCGCCCAGCCAAATTTTCTAGCACAATGCCATCTGAAGCAGCAAAGAATGCCAGCACGTGGCTGAGGAAATGCTTCTCATCGTCGTTGAGCTTTTCCCAGTCGGTGGCGTCGCTGCTCAGATCCACTTCTTCCGCTGTGTGTGATGTTTTACAATGGTCACTTGGTGTTTCTGATCACTGTAAGCACCGTTGTGGTGGCCACGATGCACGACCATCAGCACCTGTCCAAAAACTGGCCTCGGCCTTTTTGTACATTTCCCAGACCGAGTTGTAATGGATGGGGAACATGCAAAAACGATCAGGGTTTTCCTTGAGGAGAGGCTCGGTGGCCTCCATCTCTTTGGTGATGGTCATCTTGTTGAATAGGTGGGTGTGATATGGTGGGTGTGATATGGTTTGTTTATGGGAGTCTGCGTGAATAATGATCGTGGCCGACGGTTGCCAACAATGAAACGTTGTTGTTTGAACAGATATATTGTGCGGGGTGTTGGATTTTTTGGTGTCGGCGTGAGGGCGAGCGAGGGCGTGTGAGTGGCGTGTGAGTGAGTACACACTGGTGAGTACACACTGGTGTGGTTGTGTAGGTGGTGGTGGTGATTGTATGCGTGTTGTGGTATTGTGGGTAACCCAAAGTCTGGGTAAGTCTGCCATGAGTGACAGGGCGGTGCGCGTCTGTGTTTTTCACATGTTTTTTCCCCAACCCAAACACCAGCAAAACGGAAAAACAACATTAGCAAGCTCAGCAATCCAGCAACACCTACCCAACCACAACACCACGCCGCCCACCACCCTAGCCATCAATCAACGGCGTCGCAGTTAGTGGCACTGCCATGCAGCCATTTCACGGCGCACCAATGGCAACGTTTACGCCACAACAAACACAAGCACAAGTGTACGTGGCTAGTGCAACACATGGTTACAGGTGATGTAATCGTGCACACGGCATGCTGCACAGCAATTTCTCTCTCAACCACAACGCAGGTTGTGTTGTCTGTGTGGCACAACCATTGCCCCCAACCCTGCGGGCATGTGTGCAGCGTGTTTGAGGGGGCAGGTGGACATTACAGAGGGGATTCAAAAGCAGGTATCCATCCTGTGGTGCAAGCAGTGTGGCCGCTACCTCCAGCCCCCCAAACACTGGCTCAAGGCAGAACTAGAGAGCAAGGAGCTGTTGACATTTTGCATCAAGCGTGTGCGTGGCCTCAACAAGGTGGGGAGGAGGAGGATGGATGATGGACATGTCCACCACCACCACCACCATCACGTCTGTTACCTACATCTCACCAGGTCAAGTTGGTGGATGCTGGTTTTATATGGACAGAACCCCACAGTCGCCGCCTCAAAATCAAGCTCACCGTCCAAGCAGAGGTGCTCAACGGCGCCATCTTGCAACAATCGTTCATTGTCGAATTTGTTGTAGAGACCAACATGTGCCCGGACTGTGCCCGCCAAGCTGCCAACCCCAACAGTTGGGTGGCGTGTGTGCAGCTCCGACAGCATGTGGCACACAAGCGTACATTTTTTTTCCTGGAGCAACTTATACTGAAGCACAATGCACAGGCGCAGTGTATAAATGTGAAGGAAATGCACGAGGGGGTTGATTTCTACTTTGGCAATCGTGCACATGCTGTGAAGTTTGTCGATTTTTTGCAATCTGTGGTGCCACTGAGGTGTGGGTTTGTTTGGGGGGGGGGGGGGGGTTGGTGGTGTTGGTGTGTTGG
>VFQP010004410.1_pt1 | contig 13172 bp, 12 predicted proteins | sample 3512351 | NCBI WGS metagenome assembly VFQP01 (sample SAMN10412372, study PRJNA504923) | tailings metagenome | isolation source: Relicate 1 Philex TSF1 revegetated site | place: Philippines: Tuba, Benguet | collected 2017-08-29 | reverse complement strand
ATCTCGCACAGTCGCGCTATGTTGACGACGCCGCCCTGGGCCGATATTGCCGGCTCACCGGTGGCACGCTCGGCAAACTGGCGGCGCGCCTGCTGGGCTTCAGCGATCCGCGTACGCTGGAATCGGCCGAGAAGCTTGGCCTGTCGCTCCTGCGTGTGCGCATCGTGCGCGAGGTGGGCAGCGATGCCCGTCAGGGACGCATTTACCTTCCAGTGGATACCTTGCAGCGTTTCGAGGTGCCTGCGGCGGATATCATGCAGTCACAGCATTCGGAACGTTTTGCCGCGCTGATGCAGGACCAGGCAACGCATGCCCGCACCCTGTACAAGGACGCCCTTGCGTTGCTGCCGCGCGCCGACCGCCGCGCACAACGTTCGGCGCTGGCGCTGGCCGCCATCCAGCAAGCGCTGCTCGACGAAATCGAGGCGAGCCAGTTCCAGGTGCTGACCCAGCGTATCGCGCTGACGCCAATGCGCAAGCTCTGGCTGGCCTGGAAAACCTGGCTCAGGAACGGCTGAGCCTGCCACGGCCGGCCCTGTCGAAGGTTGCTCCTCCCCTGTCCATCTATTGATTCGCTAGCGTCATGACCACCACTGCCACTTCATCGCTTGGCCAGCAGATCCTGGACCGTGCCGATGCCCTGGCCCGCCATTCAGATATGGAAGACGGCCTGACCTGTGCCTTCCTGACCCCAGCGCACCGCCAGGCCCAGGCGCAACTGGCGCGCTGGATGGAAGATGCCGGCATGACAGTCAGCATCGATGCCATCGGCAACGTGATCGGCCGCTATGCCGCGGACCCGGCTGTGGCCGATCCCATGGTGCTGATGACCGGCTCGCACTTCGATACCGTGCGCAACGGCGGCCGCTATGACGGCCGGCTCGGCATTCTGTTGCCGATTGCGGTGGTCGGTGCGCTGCGCGACGCGGGTATCCGCCTGCCCTATCACTTCGATGTGGTTGGTTTCGCGGAAGAAGAAGGATTGCGTTTCAAGACCAGCTTCCTGGCCAGCAGCGTAGTGGCAGGCCGCTTTGATGCTGCCCTGCTCGATCGCGTCGATGCCGATGGCGTGACCATGGCCGCGGCGCTGGCCGAAGCGGGCTTCCCCGGCGCGGGCAACCTCGATGCATTGCGTGCGGCAGCCGTCGACCCGGCCACGCTGGCGGGCTTTGTCGAAGTCCATATCGAGCAGGGGCCGGTGCTGCTCAATCGCGGACTACCGCTCGGCATCGTCACGCAAATCGCCGGGAGCAGCCGCTTCCAGGTTCGCGTCGAAGGACTGGCCAGCCATGCCGGCACCACGCCAATGGATATGCGCCGCGATGCCGCCACTGGCGCCGCCGAGATGATCCTGCTGGTGGAAGACCGCTGTGCACAGGTGCCAACGCTCGTTGGCACGGTTGGCCAGTTGCAGGTCCCGAATGGATCGAGCAACGTGATTCCGGCCGCGTGTGTGTTCTCGATGGATATCCGTGCCGGAGAAGACGGCATTCGCGAAGCGGCCATTGCCGACATCGTCGCCGGCATCGAACGCATTGCGGCCCGGCGCTCGCTGCAGGTCAGCGTGGATCGCGTCACGCCGGTCAACAATGCGCCGTGTGCCCGCTGGCTGATGGACCAGTTTGCCGCAGTCCTTCGCAAGCGCGGGCTCGACACGTTCGAACTGCCATCGGGCGCAGGCCATGATGCGATGATGATGCAGCGCATCACCGATGTGGCGATGCTGTTCGTACGCTGCGGCAATGGTGGCATCAGCCACAATCCGCTGGAAACCATCACCGCCGACGATGCGCAACAGGCTGCCGAGGTCTTCGTCGATTTCCTGCGGCATTTCAAGCCACAGGCATGAGATTTTGACCAGTGCAATCGGCCATGTGGCGTGGCAATGCTCGCCCCGCTACATCCGATTCCGCGCATGAATACGCCACACCGACACGCTGGAAAGATGCAAGGGCGCACCGCCGGGCGGCGCCAGGCTTGCGATACTTACGATACCTGCATTCGCCTCCCACGACGCCGTGGTGAATACCGGCGTGGCGGCAATGACACGGCGCTCCCGGTCCAGTTGCGCAACGTGCATGCCCAGCGTGCTGCCATCGTCTGCGGAGCGGTTCAATTCCAGCGTTAACGCTAACGACACTGTGCGCGCGTCGAATGTCAGATCGGCAAATTGCCGGCCCGGCGTGCCACCTTGCACCTGCAGGCGGCGGCCGCTGACTTCCACCGAGTTTGTATCGCCATGGCGCACGCGCAGGGCCGGCTGCCGTTCCAGTGGCAACAACATCAGGACCTGAAAACGGGCATTGCCAGAGACGTTGGACAATGCCTCGAGATAGAAGGCTTCACCAGCTGGAATCTGGCAGTCCAACGTACATCCGAGCCTGGTCCGAACTACCTGCAGCGAGCGGATCGCGTCATGAACACCATTGGCGCCCAGGTAATGATGGTCCCCGGTCTTGTCCAGTGTTACTCGCCTGCCGCCGCCTCGCGGTTCCGTATAGGCAAGTACGGCAACATCGCCGGACAGCCGGACCGAGGAGAATGCCTTGTCCACGGTGGCAGGCAACCCATCGACCCGCTCTCCGGGCGCATAGCAGCGCCGTTCGCCGCGATAGCCCCAGTCCTTGTAGAAGCAGGCAGTGCCAGTTGGCTGACTCCACTGGAACGACTCCTCGGCACCCGATATTCCGTAGACAACGCCAGACGGCCGATACCAGCCCATACCGTGTGCCGCGTCGGGCAGCAGCAATGCCAGATGCAGTAGCGCGACAAACCCGCAGCCCGCCAACACGTGATGCGTGACACCGACCCTCATGATCGATTCTCCCGGTGCTTACAGATCTGAGCCGCGCTCCCAACCATCGTCGCTGTGGTAGCTCCGGTCGTCGCGCATGAAATCGCGCAATTGCGAGAACGTGAATGCGACCCTGGTGCATATGCGGTCCGCCGCATCCGAAGTAGCTTGTGCGATGACCGTGCTCACGCCATGCTCATGCAGCCAGCCAAACAGCCTGGTAACGACCGCGGTTGCCGCACGCCGGACTGTGCCGTCGGCAGAGGGTTCGCGGAACAGGCCCGGCGGAACCAGGATGGCTTCGAGCGACGCCTCTGCCGGATCCTCCTTGATGGTCCAGGCCTCCGCGATCGCAACCGTTTCACTCCGAAATCGCGCGGCAACATAGACTCGCCGCGACGACTGCCTGCTACGGAGATGGTCGGCCGTCAGGTCGATCCGGTCAGCCAGCCACGCGGCAATCTGGGCCTGAGGGTTGTCACGTGCTGCAGATGACGATGCGAAGATCTGCTGGAAACCTTCGTGCCACGCCTTGAGAGGCTGAATCAGGCTGCCTTGTTCAGCCTCCTGGTCTTGTTCCGTGACAACAAGAAAAGTGAAAGTGTCATTGGCCTCCCATCGCCACGACGACGTGGCCTGATGCCAGACTTGTGGTTGTACGCGGTCCTCCGTGAAGTCCGTCAGGTCGAACAGGTACTCGTTGATGTCGCCGTTGCGCCGTTGCTGAACCCAATCGGTCAGCGCAGTCGCCGGACAGGTTCGCGCTCTGGCTGCCGTCCGCTGCGCGGCAAGTTCAGGGTCTGGCGTCCGGTTCGCAGACACTGCCGCGAACGTGGCGCCATGTCGATAGGCTCGCCTGAAAAATGCCAGCGGGTCCGCTGCTGAGGGGCCGGGCTGGGTGCGCAGCCAGTCTGTTTGCTGTAGCACGGCATTCACGAGCGCCGCTTCCTGGGCTCCGTCCGCAGCGGCGTGGCCGGTTGAGCCATTGGCAATGATCCGCTGGATCACGCCGACAAAATGGTCAGCGCTGTTGTGCTGCTGGAAAATCGCAAGATACAACATGATGATTGCCATCATGTTGAAGCTGCACCCTGCGCGGGAATCGTCGCCACGCCGCATGCGCGTAACCAGCAACGAGCGCAATGGAATCTCGCATACCCGCGCTGCGGCATACACCGCCAACGGGTTTCTGCCATTGGTATGCAGGACTTCGGCCAGCACCGCACCAGCCTCAACGCGCAACGGTGGGGCCGCGACATCCGGATGTGCAGCCGGCGTCTGGCCCGCCACGAGTTCGAGGTAAGGCTGGTAACGACGCGCCAGATCCTGTCCGGCACAGTTGCCGGACAGCCAGTTCAACAAAGCGAGCGGCCACGCGCCGTTGCAGTGCACGCCACGGTTCGTTCGCCGCTGCGCGCTGACGCGCCATGCTGACAAGCCTGACAGGGTCCCGGTGCCAAGCGTTGTCGCCACCGCGCCGATGCCGTACGCCAGCGTTGGCTGCCGATGCCAGCCCATGGAATGCGCCGGCCCGGCGTGTATTGCCAGCGCCAGAGCCAAAGCCAAAGCCAAAGCCAAAGCCAGCGATACGACCGAAAACATCTGCCTCGGCGGAAAGGCCGTCATGATGTCGATCTCCGTGAATAGGCCCGAGGGCCGAACGCACCGCGCGGGGTGCTCGCCTCGCCTGCCACACCTGAGCCGGTGGTCCGGTCAGAAGCTGTATTCACGGTAGGTACTCGGGACAGAGCCCAAAATGGCAGAGCGCCGAAACTAGCTGCCCCGGTACATTTCCTTGCCGATATCGTAGAGGTTCTTGCGCAGGGTCTTGCGCTCGTCGGGCGAGAGCCGCGAGTTGCCGCCGCGCGGCGCCTGCCGGCCGGCGCGCTCGGCCATGTCACGCTCCGTCTCCGCGCGGTCGGCGCGGCGTGGCGGCTGGCGATTGCCCCCCTGGGGCGGCGGATTGCCAGCCTGGTTCCCCGGTGGGTTGCCGGGCGGGTTGCCGGGGCCGGATTGCGAGCGCGGGTGAAGCAGGTGTGCCATGCCCGCCGACTGGGCTTGCGCCAGATCGGGCGCTGCGGTGAGCAGCAGGGACATGCCGGCCAGCCAGACCGCTGGTGCGCTGATTGCGCGACGCAGGGTTTGCCCGTGCCGGGGTTGCTTCACTTTCATTGGATAATGGTGGTTTTGACGGTAGCCCACCGACAGCCACGCCCGTTCAACCCGGGCCTGGCAAGGCGTCGGCAGGGTCAGGGGATGCCCATGGTGACCGTTTCATTGCGCTGTTGGATTCGGCGTGGGGAAACGGTTTGCGGAGTGTAAATGCACAAAAGGTGCACGCCGCCATACCACAGGGTAAAGTATGTAACGTTTTGTTAAGCCATTTTGAGCGAAAGCGATAATCGCTAAGATACCGCCATGGAAAATACCAGCCACAAGATTCTCGTCGTGGATGACGACCCGCGCCTGCGCGACCTGCTGCGCCGCTACCTTGGCGAGCAGGGCTTCACGGTGCTCGTGGCAGAAAATGCCACGGCCATGAACAAGCTCTGGCTGCGCGAGCGCTTCGATCTGCTGGTGCTGGACCTGATGATGCCCGGCGAAGACGGGCTGTCGATCTGCCGCCGCCTGCGTGGCGCCAATGACCAGACACCGATCATCATGCTCACCGCCAAGGGCGAGGATGTGGACCGCATCGTCGGCCTCGAAATGGGTGCCGACGACTACCTGCCCAAGCCGTTCAATCCGCGCGAGCTGATTGCGCGGATTCACGCGGTGCTGCGCCGCAAGGGCCCTGCGGAAGTCCCGGGCGCCCCGTCCGAAACGCCGGAAACCTTTGCGTTCGGCGATTTCGTGCTCAACCTGGCCACCCGCACGCTGACCAAGAACGACGAGGAAATCACGCTCACCACGGGCGAGTTCTCGGTACTGAAGGTGTTTGCCCGGCATCCGCGTCAGCCGCTGTCGCGCGAAAAGCTCATGGAAATGGCGCGCGGCCGCGAATACGAGGTATTCGACCGCAGCCTGGACGTGCAGATCTCGCGCCTGCGCAAGCTGATCGAGCCGGATCCCAGTAACCCGCGCTTTATCCAGACGGTCTGGGGCCTGGGTTATGTCTTCATTCCCGATGGCGTGAAGTAATCCGGTCCGCCCGCACAGCAGCATCGTGGCGACCGCTCTCGGCCGTACCGCAACGCGGTTCTTTGGTTCGCTTTTCTGGCGAACCTTCATGCTTATCGCCCTTTTGCTGGCGATCTCGCTGGGTATCTGGTTCCAGAGCTACCGGCTCTTCGAACGCGCGCCGCGTGCCCAGCAGATCGCCATGCAGGTGGTCAGCGTGGTCAAGCTCACGCGTGCGGCCCTGCTCTATTCGGACCCGGCGCGGCGCCGGTTCCTGCTGCTCGACCTCGTCCAGAACGAAGGCATCAAGGTCTACCCGCGCGAGAAAGACGACGACTTTGCCGCGCCCACGGCCAATCCGTTCCTGACCCAGCTGGTGCAGCAGGAGATCCGCAGCCGCCTGGGCGAAGACACGGTCCTTGCCACCACCGTCAATGACATTCCTGGCGTCTGGGTCAGTTTCGAGATCGAGGGCGACGACTACTGGGTCGCCATCAGCCCCGAACGCTTCGAACGCGTGCCTGGAATCCAGTGGCTCTGGTGGAGTATTGCCGCGCTGCTGCTGTCCATCATTGGCGCGGCGTTCATTACGGCACGCGTCAACTACCCGCTCAAACGTCTGACCAACGCGGCCAAGCTGATCGGCACGGGCGGCGATCCGCCGCCGTTGCGCGAGCAAGGCGCCAGTGAAGTCGCCCAGGCCAACCGCAGCTTCAACCAGATGGTGCGCGACCTGCGGCAACTCGACGACGATCGCGTGGTCATGCTGGCCGGCATCTCGCACGATCTGCGCACGCCGCTGACGCGCCTGCGCCTGGAAACCGAGATGTCTCCGGTGGACAACACCACGCGCGACGCGATGATTGCCGATATCGAGCAGATGGACGCCATCATCGGCCAGTTCCTGAACTACGCCAGGCCAGGCCAGGAAGTGGTGGAACCGGTCGATCTGTCCGCGCTGGTGCAGGAGTCGGTAGGCGTCTACGCCGCGCATGATGATGTGCGCGTGCACGTGCGCTCGAATGGACCAGTCATGGCGGTGGCCAACCGCATGGAGATCCAGCGCATTCTGGACAACCTCGTGGAAAATGCGCGCCGCTATGCCAAGGACGAGGAAACCGGCATGGCCGACGTGGAGATTTCCACGCGCGTGGAAGACAAGGATGCCGTGCTGATCGTGGCCGACAACGGTCCCGGCGTGCCGAACGAACAACTGTCGTTACTCACACGGCCGTTCTACCGCCTGGACAGCGCGCGCAGCGAAGCCAAGGGCGCGGGCCTTGGCATGTCGATCGTCAACCGCATTCTGCAGCGCAATGGCGGCCGGCTGATACTGGCGAACCGTCCCGCCCCGAAGTCCGGCCTCGTGGTCAGCGCGATGTTCAGGCGCGCGTAGCATCCCGTTGGCTCATCGGCGGCCTCGCCGCCTGCCGGCTTCCTTCATCTCCTTTCCCGCTCCAACGTCGCTCCAGCATGGAACCAACGCGGAACCAACGCGGCGCATGTCCCGCATGCGACGCATTGACAGGTTTTCTTCAGGATTTGATAGGAGTTTGAAAGGTCGTTGACAGGGTAATGACAGCGCCACCACGCACACTTCAGGCCATCGACAGGCCGATGCATACAACGGCATCCGCAGTCATGGCGCCGCCTGCCGCAATACCCAATCCGCCATGGCTCGACAACGATCGACAACATGCCGCCCGACCCCATGGGCGGCGACCGAGAGACAGCCATGTCCAGCACTCCCACTTCTCAGCACGGGTTCCGCACCGTGTTCCGCGTCGTCAGCGGCAACTTCCTGGAAATGTACGATTTCATGGTGTACGGCTTCTACGCCGCCGCCATCGCGCACACGTTCTTTCCGTCCGGCAATGAATTCGCATCGCTGATGCTGTCGCTCGCCACGTTCGGTGCGGGCTTCCTGATGCGCCCGCTGGGCGCCATCGTGCTCGGCGCATATATCGACCATCACGGCCGACGCAAGGGCCTGATTGTGACGCTGGTGCTGATGGCACTGGGCACGCTATTGATTGCGCTGGTGCCGGGCTATGCCACGATCGGCGTCGCCGCGCCGCTGCTGGTACTGTTCGGACGCCTGCTGCAGGGCTTCTCGGCCGGCGTGGAACTCGGCGGCGTGTCCGTGTATCTCTCGGAGATTGCCAAGCCTGGCCAGAAGGGCTTCTATGTGGCATGGCAATCGGCCAGCCAGCAGGTGGCCGTGATCTTCGCGGGGCTGCTCGGCGTGATCCTGCACGCCACGCTGGCGCCGGAGCAAATGGATAGCTGGGGTTGGCGCGTGCCGTTCCTGGTCGGCTGCCTGATCGTGCCGTTCCTGTTCATCATTCGCCGTTCGCTCGAGGAAACCGAGGAATTCCGTACGCGCAAGCATCGTCCGTCCATCAACGAAATCTACCGTTCGATGCTCGACAACTGGCGCATCATCATTGCCGGCTGCATGATGGTGGTGATGACCACGGTGTCGTTCTACATGATCACCGCCTATACGCCGACGTTCGGCAAGACCGTGCTCAAGCTCGACGACGTGGACAACCTGATCGTCACGATGTGCGTGGGCCTGTCGAATTTCATCTGGCTGCCGCTGATGGGCGCCGTGTCGGATCGCATCGGCCGCAAGCCGCTGCTGGTGTTCTTCACCATCGCCACGCTGGTCACCGCCTACCCTGCCGTCTCCTGGCTGGTCGCCGCACCATCGTTCGAACGACTGCTGATGGTGGAACTGTGGCTCTCGTTCCTGTATGGCAGCTATAACGGCGCCATGGTGGTGACGCTGACCGAAGTGATGCCGCCCGCGGTGCGCACGGCCGGCTTCTCGCTGGCGTATAGCCTGGCCACGGCACTGTTCGGCGGATTCACGCCGGCGATCTCGACCTACCTGATCCACAGCACCGGCAACAAGGCTGCACCGGGCCTGTGGCTGATGTTTGCCGCCGTTTGCGGCCTCATCGCAACGCTGATCATCTTCCGCACACGCCGCGAACAAAGCGCCTTGCGCACTGCCTGATTGCCTGACCCAGGCGCGCCGCCGTCATCGGCATGACACCTTGACGTGTCATCCATGGTGCGGCGCGCACAAAAAACGACCCTGAAGCGTCTGCTCGGACAGCAACGTCGCGAGCCCCGTGGCATACTGCGCGCTACCGCATTTGCTGCATTGCGCCAGTGGGCATTGCCTATCGGACCGTTTGAGATTATCAATTGGCGCCGATAGTGTCTGCAGGCGCATAATTTGAGCTTGTGGCGATTGCATTCATGTACCGAGTAGTGCTCGGGAACTGGTTTGCAATTCGCGCGCCCTACTCTGTTCAACCGTATCAGGAGAAGTCAATGAAGACCGTTGGTCAAAAGCTGGAAGCCTTCCAAATTGTTGGCGTCAAGCCGGGTTTCAACAACCACGAAGAAAATGGCCAGTCGGCTTTCGAAGACATCACCGAAAAGTCGTTCGAAGGCAAGTGGAAGGTCATCTACTTCTACCCGAAGGACTTCACGTTCGTGTGCCCGACCGAAATCGTGGCATTCGCCAAGCTGAACGACGACTTCGCCGACCGTGACGCGATCGTGCTGGGCGGCTCGACCGACAACGAATTCGTGAAGCTGGCATGGCGCCGTGAACACAAGGACCTGAACAAGCTGAACCAGTGGCAATTCGCCGACGTGACCGGCTCGCTGGTGGACCAGCTGGGCGTGCGTGACCAGGCTGCAGGCGTGGCCCTGCGCGCCACGTTCATCGTGGATCCGGACAACGTGATCCAGCACGTGTCGGTGAACAACCTGAACGTCGGCCGTAACCCCGATGAAGTCCTGCGTATCCTGGACGGCCTGCAAACGGACGAACTGTGCCCGTGCAATCGCGCGGTTGGTGGCGCCACGCTGTAATTGGCCCCGCCTGCCAGGCGCCCGCTTCGGTCGGGCGACCCGGTACCTCACATGGAAGGGCGTTGCGCCCTTTCATGTCGAAACCCGCTACGTGCGGGTTTTTTGAGCCCTCGACGATAGGAGAAATGAATGGAATTCCTCAGCACGATTAAGAATCTGGTCCCTGACTACGCCAAGGACATCCGTTTGAATGTCGATGGCACGATCGCCCGGTCGTCGCTGGAAGGCAATGATGCGGTTGGCGTCGCCCTGGCTGCCGCGTTCGCCGCCAAGAGCAAGGTGATCATCGATGTCATTCGCAATGCGAACGTGCTGTCGCCAGAGGAAGTCAATGCCGCGCAAACTGCTGCGGCTTTGATGGGCATGAACAACCTCTGGTATCCGTACGTCGAGATGGCCGAGGACCCCGATCTGGCCAGCCAACCAGCCGGTCTGCGCATGAACGCCTACGCCACCCATGGTGGTGTGGACAAGCGCCGCTTCGAGATGTACGCACTGGCGGCCTCGATCATTGGCAAATGCCACTTCTGTGTGAAGTCGCACTACCAGTTGCTGAAGAACGAACAGGGCATGAGCGCCCAGCAACTGCGTGATGTGGGCCGGATTGCGGCCGTGATTGGCGCGGCCGCCAACGTGATCGCCGCCGAATAAGCGCGCATCGCCGGCAAAGTCGCCGTATCGCGCTGGAATCGAAGCCGCAGGCGCACGCTACGTCGGCAGTCACCACACGTGACTGCCGACGTTTTGCCGTTTGCTGTCGGGCGCGTTATTTGAGTTCGTCAATCGGTATTGTCCGACACCGATTAGAGCCAAATGACCCGGTGCATTTGTGGATCGGACGGCCTACAATCGACGCAAGGTCACGAATTTCGCTGTTGCCATGAGCACCTTGCCTTCGCATAATTCGCCGCGCTTCCGCTTCCGGCTCGCCGCGGTGCACGACTGGGGCGACATTGCCGCAGTCACGCAGCAGGCCTACGGGCAATATGAGCTCGAAATCATGGAAGATTGCCGCGCATCGTTCCAGCGCGGCATGCAATCCGTGCTGGCCGCCAAAGACAATCCCGACATGGAATGGTGGGTCGCGGAAACGGACCACGGTATCAGCGGTGCCGTACTGTTCTGCCATCCGGGCGCCACGTTGCCCGCACTCGATGACAGCACCATCACGCTGGCATTGCCTGAAGCGCGACTGCTATCGGTCAGCCCGCAAGCGCGTGGACTGGGCCTGGGCAAGCGCCTGATGCAGATCTGCATTCAGCGCGCGCGCGATATCGGGTCTTCGGCGCTGGTCTGTCGCGCAATGCCGGAGATGGATTCCGCCGTCAGGCTTTGCGAGCAGATGGGCTTTCACAAGCGCACCGAAGCCGGATCGCGCCATGGCGCCATGGCGCGCCTGGCCGACTATGTTTACAACATCACGCCGGAAGACGCGCAGACATCGCGACCTCCGGCATGATTCAGGGCTGAAGCAGGGCTAACGCTTCAGTCCTGAACATCGGCGCTGCGGCGGCAGATCAGTACCGCCGCCTGCGCGACGATGCCCTCTTCCTTGCCTTCGAAGCCGAGCTTCTCGTTGGTCTTGGCCTTTACATTGCAACGTGTGACAGGCAAGCCAAGGTCTTCGGCCAGATTGGCCACCATGCCAGCGATATGCGGCGCCAGCTTGGGCTTCTGCGCGATCACGGTCGCATCGACGTTACCGATCTCGAAGCCCGCCTCACGCACACGACGAGCTGCCTCGCGCAACAGCACACGGCTGTCCGCACCCGCAAACTTCGGATCGGTATCGGGAAAATGACGCCCGATATCGCCCAGCGCCGCGGCGCCGAACAACGCATCCGTCACCGCGTGCAGCAAGGCATCGGCATCCGAATGGCCCAGCAGGCCCCGATCGTGCGGAATATCCACGCCACCAAGAATGAGCTTGCGTCCGGGAACGAGCGCATGCACGTCGTAGCCCTGCCCTATGCGGAAATCGAACGGATTCAAAACGACTCCTTGAGATAAATGGTTCACGAGGCCGAAGGCGTCGGGCCGGTGCGCAGCAGGACATCGGCCAATGCAAAGTCCTCGGGGTACGTCACCTTGAAATTACGTAGCGAACCGTTGACCAGCCGCGGATGCAGGCCCAGCCGCTCGATCGCGCTGGCCTCGTCGGTCACCACCGCACCGGCCGCCATGGCGTCTTCAAGCGCATGCCGCAATACACCGATACGGAACATCTGCGGCGTCTGCGCCTGCCACAGCCCATCCCGCGGCACTGTGGCGCCGATCCTTGCACCGGCATCGGCGCGCTTGAGCGTGTCGGGCACCGGAACCGCCAGGATGCCGCCAATCGGCTCGCTGGCCGCATCGTCAGATTCCACGGCCCGCACCAGCGTATCGATCATGGCCGGAGTCAGTCCGGGCCGCGCCGCATCGTGCACGAGCACCCAGTCCGTATCCACCGCCCCGAGCGTAGCCAGATGGTGCAGGCCGGCCAGCACCGAAGCGTGGCGCGAGTCTCCGCCCACGAACGCGGTATCGAAGCGTAGCCCTGCAAACGCCTGTGCGCCAAAGCGCGACTCCAGCGGCATGTCGTCCGGGGCCAGCACCAGCACCGTGGCATTGATGGCTTCGCATGCCGAGAATGCGGCCAGCGCATGCCAGAGCATTGGCCGGCCGGCCACGGCCTGGTATTGCTTCTGCACGGTGCCACCGGCACGGCTGCCGGTACCGGCACAGGGAATCAGGGCGAATCGACGATCGGACACAGGCTTGCGGAATGAAGTAGCGAAAGGCGGGCCAGCAGGCGAGCCGGCACGCATTCTATAATACGGCCCTCGCCCGCCGCCATGATCCAATGTGGAAAGGCAGGCATGAACGGCATCCCTGCCCGCACCGCCTTTCGGTGCCGGCGGGGTGTTGTCATTGATGCGCCATTTGCTGCCAATGCCTGACACCCAATCTGCTTTTCCTTTTGCCGTACTGCCGCTGGTCAAACCCGGCATGCGTCATGCCGTTACCGGCCTGACCGGATCCGCCGATGCAATGGTGGTGGCCGCCTATGCGCGCCAGCACCGCTCCAGCGTGCCCATGGTGGCGGTGGTCTGCGCCAATGCCATGGACGCGCAACGGCTGGCCGAGGAAATTCCCTGGTTTGCGCCCGAGCTGCGCGTGCGTTTGCTGCCCGACTGGGAAACGCTGCCATACGACAGTTTCTCGCCACACCAGGATCTGGTATCGGAACGGCTGGCCACCCTGCATGACATCCAGGGCGGCCAATGCGACGTGATGCTCGTACCGGCTTCCACCGCGCTCTATCGCCTGGCGCCGCCGTCGTTCCTGGCTGCCTATACATTCTTCTTCAAGCAGGGCG
>VFQP010004409.1_pt1 | contig 13172 bp, 17 predicted proteins | sample 3512351 | NCBI WGS metagenome assembly VFQP01 (sample SAMN10412372, study PRJNA504923) | tailings metagenome | isolation source: Relicate 1 Philex TSF1 revegetated site | place: Philippines: Tuba, Benguet | collected 2017-08-29 | reverse complement strand
CCTAAACCCTAAACCCTAAACCCTAAAACCTAAAAACTAAAAACTAAACCCTAAAACCTAAAAACTAAACCCTAAACCCTAAAAACTAAAAACTAAAAACTAAAAACCTAAAAACTAAAAACTAAAAACTAAAAAAACTAAAAACTAAAAACTAAAACCTAAAAAACTAAAAACTAAAAATTAAAAACTAAAAACTAAAAAGTAAAATGCAAACTACAAACTAAACCCTTTGTTTTTGGTATGTAAAACTCATGCTTTTTACCTTATTCATGGAAAGCAAACAAGTGCTTGAAATATGCATGGGGTACAGATCAAAAACCACCCACAGTCATTTTGACACGCGGCGCAGTGCCATCAAAATCTCCATATACACCTCCCCAGTGATCTCCCTTGCAGGCAGTGCCCTGGACAGCATGGCTTCCTCAATGGACCCCCCACCCATTGCGTATGTTGTCACTGTCACAGGAGGTTTGCTTTCCTGCGTGCTGCCATGCTTTTGCCCATTGCCCAATCGCCATGCACGTGCCACAATCTGCTGTGCCAAGTCTGTTTCCAGCACTGGCTCCATCAAAAACACATGTGACGCACATGACAAGTCCAACCCAACTGCACCCGACTCATCCATGAGCAATACACCTGTAGAGTGTGTCACATGCTGCTGTACATTGCTGCCACCACACTTGGACACACCCGAACAAGCACATCCCCAAATATACCAACGGTGTCGTCTGTGCAAAACTCTCTCAATACACGCTGCTGTAGAAATGCTGCTTCGTTCTGAACCAACAACCGCACATTGGCCCCACGTGCAGCGAGCCCCAGCAGCAGCAGGTACAGGTGGTTGACATGGCGACTGAATACAATGGCCTGGGTAATTGTGTGTTTGCTTATTGAAAGATGAACATTATTACAACACCAACAATCACACCCTCCACACACACACACCTTGGCACGTGGATGGAAGCATGTCACTGTGGGTTGTGTCTTGGCTGCCGCCTCGCAAACACCATACATGCTCCCACCATACATGCGCCTCTCATCGTTATGCAATATCACCCCATCAGCCTGTGCCTTGGCTACCAACACTGAACGCACTGCAAGGGGCAGCTGCGCAAGCTGTGTTGCACTATACGGCCTGGACTCTCCCACGGCAGCAATGCACCCACATGCCTCCAAATCCTGTAACAACCGCTGCACTTTACTGGCCACTGCCTGTTCCCACCCACCACTCCATGCACCCTCTGTGTTGCCCATTGCACCCCGCTGTGCCCATGCTGGCTGCAGCTCAATAAGCTGCTGGGGAACTGGCCACTGGGGCTCTACATTGTCCTTGAGACGCTGGGGGTCATCCACTGGTTGCATCACAAACAAGTGTGTGCATCCAGGAACAGGGCAACGAAAACTGTGTTGTTTTTATTAGCAAGGGGTGAAACCAGATGATGATGATGATGATGAACACATCATCGTTGAATCCAGTCGTACACACCTTGCGTCACCAGGTGCACCACACTCGTCGGCATGCTCAACACACAGCAGATGCAAGCACGGCGTCACCACCAACACGCGCTGCCATGCAGCAGCAGCACCATGTTGTGCTTGGCGTGCACAGCAATCACATTGGCCACCATGTAGCAGTGCTTGCTGAATGTCATACAATGGGTGACCGGGGGGGAGCAACACCAGTTCGGGTGGCATACGCCCAGATATGCGATACTCGATTGAACGAGGTTGCAGTGTTTTCAGTTCGCTTGGGATCTGTGTTGGGTGTTGGTGTGTTGGTGTGTTGGTGTGTTGGTGTGTGTGTACATGGTCTGCAGGGCACAAACAACAACATACTTGGATGCCACGCCAATCGCTGAGCATTTGCAGCACCTCCACCACATCCCCCGCAGTGCAGCAGACATCCATGTTGTTGGTGACATTGCAGCTTTGACTGTGTATGTGGGGTGATGGGTGTGTTGGTGTGGGTGGAACATGGATGTGTGTGGTTGGAGTGGAACTGCACGCCAGGAACTACACATGCATGACAGCACTCCCAGCACAATACAACATACATCAAGTTGTCGAAAAACTGGCGCATGCGTCGTGTATTGGCGCTGTGTGTTAGTGCCTCTTTGTGGTTTTCATCCAGCCTGAGATGGTGAGTATATGTGACGACACATACATGTGTGTGTCAGGTGCTACACATCCCCATCACCGCCCCATCCCACCACCGTACTCATACCAGTCACTTGTAATCAAGTTTACCCGCAACAGTGCCACCAGCTGGTTGTAGCTGTCCGCATGACTCCTATCAAAATCCAATGTCACAACCCGTGTCTGCAAGGGGGGCAACTCATCCACATCTGCCTTGCTTGCCCGTATCATCACCCCACACAACAACCTCTGCAGTGCACGATGTGCTCCAGCATCCCACCGTAGCAGGTTTTGCTCACTTGCCAGCTTTTCTTGGGGCACACGTAAAAACTTCATGTGCTGCTTGAGGGCATCCAGCTCGTGCTTGAGTCGTTGTCTGGCTTGCTCCTCGTCTTGCTGTGAAGGTGGTGTACTGTTACCAGTGGCTGCCCCATGCAGCCCAGGTGTGGGGGTACCTATGTTTGTGAGGGATTATTGTTTGGGGGAATCACCGTTGCCACCCCCCCACACACACACCACACATACCAGTCATGATCCATCGACGTTCTGCTGGGATGACACACAGTTGCCCAAAACGAAGGCTTGTTGCAGACCCCACTACGTGCCCCTCATCCACAATAATACGCTGCCAATGTGACATCAACCAGTGTGTGTCATCTATTCTCGATGAACACTTGTTTCGATCCACCAACACCACATCAAACCCCCATGCAATAGTGCTCCTACACGCACAATACGTATATTTCGTGTACTCGTACACACGTCCGCGGTCGTGCCCAAACTTGGTCTCAAGCTGTGCCCTCCAGTGATCAAGCAGATTGCGGGGTGCCACCACCAGTGTTGCGGGGGACAAAAGGCGCAGGGTTGGCATCTTGAGGGGGGTGCCCATTGCTGAGTGGTGGTAGTTATGGTGGTGTCAGGGGTCATGTTTTCATACACACACGATACCAACAAGGCACACCTACAACCCAGTATACCTTGCCAGCGCTGCATCATATACAGTACAGCACAGCGTAGTGCCGCTATGTCGAGACGCAACCCACCGTTTGTAAGCCCATAATGTGCCTTGTACCATTCTTTTGACATCCATGAAGCTTGGATCAAGGGGACACCAAAGAGGCCTTTATGGTTGGCCCGCTTGGCAGATACGCCACCGTATGCATCAATACCCTTGACAGCAAATTCCTCCTCATCACATTGCAGCAGGCGAATGAGAGGTGCATTGGCGGGGGCACCCTTGGGCACATCCTCTGCCAAACACTCGTGATTGGTTGCCAAAAACTGGCAATAGGCCAAGATGTTACGTGGTTGTGCAGGGGTTTCCTTGGATGGTGTGTAATAGCCAATGTGGCTGCGCACGCGGGAAGAATGGATATGGAGGTCATACTCGGGACTTGAATCCAACACATGCTCACATGCTGAACTATATGTGTGATCAAGGCATGTCCAGTGACGGGCGCCCCACAACCAACCCCATGGTGTTTGTTGGTGGGCAGAAGATGATGTTCCCTGTGTGTTGGTGGGGGCTGTGTGCAAGTTTTCCCAACACATGTGGTGGAAATGTAACAACATACCTCGCGGATCATGTGCTGCTTGACAAAAGCGACATACTGGTCCTTGTACATCAATCGCATCTTGCTACATAATTTGCATTGTACCACCATTTCGTGACTGGGCAGCTCTGCAATCCACCCATCCAATGCCCCGTATCCAGGATTTGTGTGCAAGTCTATGCCGTCATCGATGTTGTGCAGCGCAAGTGGGGGAGGGTCAGGTTGGTTTGCTGGACTGGTGGATGGCTGATCTCCAACGGGGGCGGAGGGTTGGGAGGTTGGGGTTGCCCCCTCGGCTGCCACATCACCATCATCTTGCACATCAGCCATCTCCACATCAGCACCTGGCACATCCCCCCCCACATCTCCGACCTTGAGGTTTTGCAGCCGTGAGCAATCTTTACCCACGGACAGCAGCAAGTCAACCAGCATGGTGCGCTCTGTATTAATGATGCTGGAGGCTTGTGCGGGTGTGAGGGCTGTGGTGGGGAGGTCGGCCTGGGAAACCAGTGCCTCCCATGCCCTGGGGAACACATCACGACATTGCCTGTGTGTGGGGTGCATGCGCTTGCACTGAGGTGTATCCCACCCACCACAACCACCACCTACTATATCCCCTACAAGGAGCATACGTGATCATTGGTGCTAGGCCAGTTCGTGCTCGGCGGGTGGACTCCGGCAGCTGTGGTTGTGCATAGTACCCCACACGCTGAGTCCTGCTGCCATCAGCATGCACAAGGGGGGGGTACTCCACCAACAGCGCACCCCGCGGCACTCGGGGCAGCATGCCCTTGGTCTTGATGACCAATGCCAGCGCTGTGATGGTCTTCCCCAATCCCTGTTGAGTAGGGGAGGTGTTGTTGTGTGTAATGTATGGTGCAAGAACGGCCAAAACATCACCACAGCATTCCCAGTTCAAACATCACACACGTAATCAACGCATCATACCGGCTCGTCTGTGAGCAGCCCACCACGACAATCCAACTGCAGCATATCCTCTGGATATGCCAGCAGCTGTGCACGCATCTCTGGTGTTTTGATGGCGGGTGGCTTCAGCACCAACACCACCCCACCAACACCACCACCAGCAAAAGGCAGCCACAGAGAACGGTTGTCCACAGGCACATGTAGCCTTGCCTGCTCACGTATCATTAGCCATTGCAACGCGTGTTGCTGTGGGTTTGCTTGCATTTTGGTGGTTTTGGAGAGTGGACATGTTGCACCATCAACATGTCCAGATTTACGTAAACAATATTGAATATACACTACACCCCCAACACCACCACAAAAAAGGAAAACACACACACCTGATGGCGATACAGTTGCAGTGGACATCCGGGCACCACCGCTGCTGCCATCCAACGCAATGTCCGGCATGTTTGTTCCATTGCACGCAGTGTGTGGCTGCTGTCTTTTGCACAGTGGTGCAACACAATCTGCAATACATCATTTGGTAAATTCAGCAGGGGGGATCGTGTGTGGGATTCTGGGGGGTCTTTGTACGTCACCACAGTGCAGCTTGGTAGGGTCTTGTACAAATCAGACACCCTGATATGGGTGGGTGGGTGTAATGAATCAACAGTGCATGCACCTCAACCTCTGCCCCTCAGCATACCGCCATGTGTGTGGATCCACTGCTGTTGACAATGTGTTGGGTAAAACAAGAGCCTGCAGGGAGGCTTGGGAGGCTGGTTTTTCCCGTGCGCATGATTCCATGTATTGGTACAAGAGGCGCACGTTTGGTGAGGTCTTGTAGTTGATATCAACGGCCGTCATCGTATCGGCACTGTGTGTGTGTGCATAACAGGGTTGTCAACCTCACTCCATGCACAATCTTCCTTACCACCAACCTACCCATACCCCTTGTCCAGACCGCAGACGTAGGCACGTAGCTGCACGTAATACAACCCGGGGCTGCTGTGAACCCCCTGCAATGCTTCCCCATCAAACCACACTCGTTGGTGGATTTGTTGTGATTTCAAAGCCAAGTTGAGTGGTGACTCTTGCTCTTCTTTGTTGGGTGGCACAAGTACAGGAAACCTGTGATGGCAGAGATCAATCAGTCAACACAGACGTCTGTTTGTATGCCATATATGCACCTTAAACCATACGTGTTGTCTGTCAGTATCGCATGGCCTTGTTGGTCGGCATCCAAGGCGTAGGTTGACCGCAGTTTAAGGCGGGATGCATCGCATGCCTGGAGGGAAACGATACACCATCCAAACTGCAAGTGATGGTGTCCATTGCTACAAGTGCATGTCATGGTGGGATAGGGGTGATGTGGGGTAGGGGTGATGTGCTTGTGAATAATTATTCATAAACTGGATTTTCCCTCCAAATTTTCCACGGATTTCACGCTTGTTTTCATCCAATTGCTCATGTTGATGTGCAGGGTGTTTTGCCGTTGAACAACACAGTGCGCATATCAACAACAAGGACACATTCTTCTCATCTTGATCAAACATGTTCCACATGTGCTACCGGTATTGACACCACTGGGTCATTTCTGTCGACCCATACACGTATGACATGGCGGAAGACTCCAGGATCTCGTTTATCATTAACAGCGCCTCTGTGGTGCTGAAAGGAGCCGCACATGCCGATGATGATGCTTCAACGTTGGTGAGTGGTTGGTGCGTTGGTCCTGTCACCACATGTCGTGGATTCGATAGAATATAGAATGCATATCAGCCACGAATAATGGATATCATCCCAAATTCTCACTCCAGACACCGGCCAACACCTTGGCGATCACATCGTTCCTGGATGATCCAGACAACATGTGCTTGTTTACAGCACTCGGCATGCAGTCCACCTTGCAGTTTAGCACCACGACGCCCACCACCAGCCCCAATATCCCCATGCACGCTGTGTTTCTCAAACACAAGCCTGGGCGGTTGACGCGCGCCCAGCTGCCCACAGGCATCACGTTCACCACCATCACCCCTGCATCCCTCCCCACCCTGCTGCAGCATGTCTACCGTCCAGCACTCAACGGCAAGGAAAACAGCGCATTGCATGCACTGCAAACCACATTGCAAGCTTCCAGTGATGACGCAACAACCACCAACGACGACGCTCTTGACCACGAATACCGCACTGCTGCCGCCATTGCCAGCGACGCCACGGTCCCCCCTGCAATACGTCAACGCGCGAGTGCCCTTGCAGCAGCGCTTGCACCATTGGCCACACCATGGCCCCGGCCTGCCTCTTTGGAAGCCACCAGTGGGCACCTGCACGACCTTGCCACTGCATTGGACAATGCGTGGCAGCTTGGGCAGCTGACACAGGCACGTATGGAAACAGTGTTGCAGCTGGTTGGGCGACAGGTGTGTCTTGCAGCAAAAGAGCTTGTGTATGGACACAACGGGGAAGTGGGTAATGTAGGGAATGCTGGGCAATTAGTGGCAGCATGGCAGCAGCATGTGCATCAGCTCAGTAGCCAGTGGCTGTTGGTCAACAACCCACCATGGGAGAGCAACAGTACCACTACTGCAGATGCACGTGTGCAGGTTGTTGCGACACGCCTGGGTAAGTTGCTCACCATGCAGGAAACGTGTCGTGAGCTGCAGGGGCTGTTGTCTGCTGAGGAAGCAGCGGTGGTGGGGCTTGATGCTGCAGCACATGTGCATGGCACCAGAGATTTGCCACTGCTCGAGGTATGTGTTGCTGGTGGTCCACTCTGTGAACATAAACATGAACAAGCTGTACACTCATTAACCCCCGCCCCCCACCAGACTACCCCATATGCAACATCCTTATGGCAGCACGCCATGAGTCAATGGGAATCCCTAGTCACCCCAATGGAGCGCCTGGCAGCCACAAAACTGACCTCCTCCCTGCAAGAAGCACTCCTGGCTGCAGGTGATGGGTCCATGCAGCCACACAGACTAGCAGGCCACTTGCGAAAATGGCAGTGGCTGCTGAGGCGCCCTGCTGTGCGTGGTGCATTACGAGGGCAGCTTGAGGAAGTGGCTCGGCATTTGGAACATGCAGTGGATGTGTTGCAGGGACGTGTGCAGCAGGCATGGGAGCAGGGGGACGATGTGGCACAAGCAGTGGTGATTGTACGCGCACAGCGTGAGTTGCAGCTGGTAGTGGATGCTGTGGAATTACTTGGAGATGGTACGTGGTGGTTTATGTTGTTGCTTGTATGATGCGCACACAGAACATACACACCGAGTGCATCATGTGTGCCCCACACTTGGTACTCGACACACAGATCATGCAGGGGCACGTGCTGCAGCCACTGCACTTGTATCACAGCTACGTGGTCAATTAGAACGTGTGGTGCATGATTGGCAGCAACATGCAACACAGCAACTGGCTGCAATAAAGGTAGTTATATTAGGGTGTTTTATGTTGTGTGTCTTTGTATATTAGCTCTGCACAATCACTGCATCCAACACATTTCCAATCCAGCACTACCAATATATCCAACACACACACACACACACACACACACACCACCCAGGTGGAGGGTGCCCCCATGCGCTTTGATGACACCACAGGGGCTGCCCATGTCACGTTTTCCGAAGCACTAGTTACATTACTCACCAACACACGACGCCTGGAATCCCTGGGTATCCGCCTCACATCCACCCTCCAACAACAACTTGCAGCTGCACGCCGCCTGCATCGGCATGGCCTTGTACTACACCAAGTTGCAGACTTTTACAATGAGCTCAGTACACGTATACTCCCCTGTCACAAGAGCATGTTGTTGGCAGATGCACAGGCATTTGAGTCGGTGCTGCTGGCCCCCAGGGATGGGGGGGGGAGGGCGGTGACGTGGGATAATGCACCAGCGGTGGAGGGGTATGTGCGGCGACTGCAGGCTGCTGTGCAACAATTGACAGACAGGAACAGGTTTTGTGATGCAGGGGGGTGTACTGAGTGCATTTTGTGCATTGTGTGTGTTGATACCCATGAAGAAAGCACATTATTGGCACAAGCACACCCAACACAAACATACAAACACCCCCCCTCTAGGCAGCTGCAACTGTGGCATGCAAGTATGGTGGAGCGTATTGCATCGCTCCTCACAACAGACTTGTTGCGCAACAAAGAAGCATGGGCTGCTGGGGTCAAGGAGCTGCGAGCCATGTTTGCGTCTACAGAGCTACAGGGGTTTGGGAGGGCTGCACAGGGGGCATGGAGGCTGCATATTGATTATCAGCTGTACAAGGCGTTACAAGTGCAATACTGCCAGGTGTGTTTGTGTGGGGAGAGTGATTGTGCTTGAATGTGTCTGTGTAAGCTCGTACATGTAGTGCTATGCGCATTGGTGTGTGCACGATGTATGTGCAGCACACACATTGCTTTGACCAATCACCTGCACCAAAAACACCAAAACCACACATAAATCTCATCACACAGGGGTTGGCCAGTATCACCCAAGAACCATGTCCGCTCAAAGTACAACTCACACTGACTAAGGGGGGCTTGCAGTATGACCCACCGCTGGAGGAATTGAGAACACAATACTACAGGTCACACCTACGAGCATTCCTAAACATACCTGCGCTGTTCAAGGTGTGTGTGTGTGTTTGGGGGGCGGGGGGTGAGTGTGGGAATGGTGTGGTGTGCATATAGAGGCGGTGTGCTTTTGGGATGTTGGGGTGTGCACATGCGCTCCCCCCTGTGTACTGTGAACAATCCACAGAAATACGCACACATCATATTGCAAAAAAAACAGAAAAAACACCACCACACACTCAACCTCACAGGGTGTGAGTGCGGCATCAGAGAAACCAGGATTCTTCAAAAACATTCTAGAAGACAGTGCAGATGCAGTCGCAGCTGCCATCACAGCCACTGAACGATGCTTTGTAGAACTAGAGGTACACATTGGTGGGTGAGCAGGGTACTGGTGTATTGTATTGCGTGTTGTTGTGCATGTGTTGTTGTGCATGTGTTGTTGTGCATGTGTTGTTGTGCATGTATTTCACACCTCATTGCCACCACGCATGTAAATACACCACGCATTCCTTCCAGCACACCCACCCCATCACTCAGGCTACCCAGGAGCAGTTTTCCGACTGGGCAGCCCTGGGCAGTGTGGGTGACCTCACCCCCTGGATCAACGACACCCTCCACACCGTTGCAGACTGGCAGCGTGAGTATGATGCATTGCGTGTGGCTGGGCGTGAGCTCGACAAGCTGCCTAGTGAGGTGTTGGTGGGGTGTTTTAGAGTGGGGTTGCTCAAGTTGAAAGCGGATGTGGAGGTTGCATGTAGACGGCTGCATGATGCGTTGACTGATGTGCTGCAGGATAAGGTGTGTTTTTTGTGGGTGTGTTGTGTTGTGTGTGCATTACTTTGTTAAAATGTATCACAATGATGAGATGTGATACAGACTGTGTAATGGGTGCATGATTCACAATACACCCTGTACACAATGCACACACCTTACATCCCTCTAAACGTACAAAATTATGGTCTGTGTGTACCCACATACCCACATTTCCCACATGTACACACAGGCACTTGAGCAAAAGCGTCAGGTGGCTCAATTTCTAGAGGCAGCCCAGTCATTGGTGGCACAACAGGTCAGCAGTGTGGAGGGTATAGGCAGGGCACGTAGGGATGCCAAGGAGCTGATCAACCAGTTGCCTGGCATATTGAGCATGCGGTGTGAAATGAGGGGGGTGATGTGCAGGGTGGGGTACGCATGAGGCATGCATGCAAGCATGATGAGAAATGCATATACCACTGGGTACATGGTGGGTATGTAGTGTGCTGCAAGCAATTCCAATATGTGTGTTGAGTAACAACATATGAAAAAGTATGCTATTTCACCCCCCTATGATACCCCCACCCATGATACCCCCACCCACACAACACACCCACCCAGCACCGACATTGAAGCCAAAAACAAGGTGTTGCGCAGTGTAGCCCCCGCCTATAGCAGTGGTCGCATGGTTGACATGTCAGACATAGCAACACGCTGGGACACGCTGATTGCCGAGTTGAAGCAGCGTGACCAGGTGCTTGATCAGCAGCGTGATGCCCTGGCGGGTGGGATATTGCAACAGATCAATTCGTTGGGGCAGCGGGGTACAGCAGCAGGGGAGCGGTGGAAGGATATCAAGCCTGTGGGCATGCCTAGTGGTGATGTGGCATTGGTGACCACTGCCATGCAAGACATGGCGCTGCGGTGCGTGGGGGGTTTGGAGGGGGGGAGGGGCTGTTTGGTAAAGGTAGTACTGTGTGATCGTACTGGATGCATTTGTACAATGTATATGGTCAGTACACAAAACACCACAAAACACACAAAACACACAAAACACACTTCACCCCCCTTTCCCCTCCAAAACACACACACACACGCAGTGTCACTGAGTTGCTTCATGAAGCAGAGCGCCTCACTGCTGACTGTGCCTCCTTTGGCCTTCCCGACCCTGACTTCTCCACCCTCACATTGCTTCAGTCAGACATACAAGCAACACAACATGCATGGGCGGCGTATTTTGAGTTTAGCAGTGCAGTGCGTGACATGGGTGGGACATCATGGTATGCTGTGCGGGACAAGTTGTGGCAGGTGGAAGAGTTTGTGGGGAAATGGTTGGCTGATCAACGCACCACACAAGCATCAAGCAACCCAGCCATGATGGCAGTGCTCAAGGTATATGCCCAGTGTGTTTGGGGGTGTCGAAGTGTGGTTTTGTATCAGGTCCATTGGGGGCGGATGTGGTGACCCATCAGTGAATGACCCATCATGTGCCACCACCATGTGAGCCACCACATGTGTATTGATTTCTATCCCCCCTTGTTCCACCCCCTTTTGTCTCACCCTCCTTTATGTATTTCACAGGAATTGGATGCATATCAGAGGGCATTGCCATTCCTCAAATTTGTGAGGGGAAGTGGGTGGCAAGCACAACATTGGTCTGTGTTGTTTGAGATGTTGCAACTACCCAACAGAGTATGTGGGATTGTGGTTGTGTGTGGGATTGTGGTTGTGTGTGGGATTGTGGTTGTGTGTGGGATTGTGGTTGTGTGTGGGATTATGGTGGTGTGTGGGATTGTGGTTGTGTGTGGGATTGTGGTGGTGTGTGGGATTGTGGTTGTGTGTGGGATTGTGGTGGTGTGTGGGGTTCCAGCTGTATAACGATGCTGTGTGGTGTACACGCAAGGGGGTGATACCTATACTACAACATGTACTGCATATACTACAGCATGTACTGCATATACTACAACATGTACTGCATATACTACAACATGTACTGCATATACTGTACAGTTGTTTATAGAACACAACAAGAGCAAGCAGTGTTGTTTTTAGGTTGTTTAGGTCGTTGTACCTCCCCTTTTCTCATTTCCAACAAACACTCCTTTACAACACACACCCCTTTACAACACACACACACCTTCGCACCACAGGGTGAGCATCGTGTGACAGTAGACACACTCACACTGGGTCACCTGCTCACCAAGGCAGATCTCATCATCACCCACTGTGATGCCATCAAGTCACTGGATGCACAAGCACAGGGTGAGGGGGTGATACGCAAGGTGCTGGATGAGGTGGAGGGGTGGGCAGTGGCACGTACATTGAGTACTACACCGTATACACTGACTGGCAGTACAACACGGTGTGTTTTGTTTTGTGGGTGGGTGTGTTGCGTGGTGTGTTTGGTGTTGGTGTGTGATGCATGCATGTTGTTGTGCCTGATCCAAAACATGCATCATTGTTGTGTATATCCTGTTTGAATACATTCGACTTGCCTTATCATCATAGCCACCCCTCCCCGCTCCCACAATCAGGGTGTTGCTGTTGCGCGAATGGAAGGAGATGTTGAGTGAAGTGGCAGACATGCAGAGCCTCCTTGCTTCCCTACAACACAATGCATACTATGACAACTTCAAGGTGTGCGTGATGTGGGTGACTCTATGTTAAAGAGCTTATTATATATATGAGATATTGGGAAGGGTGGGTGCGGATTGGAATATGGTATTGCAGTGTGTGTGGTAAGTTTTGCATGTCGGTCCAATTACCTCACACTCTACAACAACCAACACATAACCACCACATAACCACCACCACAAAACACATAGGATACACTACACATGTGGGACCACCACTTGGGCATCTTCAACGCCTCCCTGTTACTCCTCAATGAAATACAACGTAAGTGGGTGTATCTAGAACCTGTACTCGCACGAGGGGCCCTCCCAGGTGAGCAGGCCCGGTTTAGAGCAGCCAGTGATGCATTTGTGGGGGTGCTCAAGGAGTTGGAGGCGTTTCCTAGGTTGACACGGTTGAAAGATATACCTCGACTGCAGGTGGGTGGGTGTGGTGGGTGTGGTATGTGCTGGGTACTGGCTCTATATGTGGGGAGGTATTGCATTGTAGTATATGGTATTGCATTGTAGTATGCAGTAGATGTTTCCTACATCCCAACATGGCCCACCACTGTCCCTTGAACCACACACACACACACACACACACACACACACACACACACACACACACACACAC
>VFQP010004408.1_pt1 | contig 13174 bp, 9 predicted proteins | sample 3512351 | NCBI WGS metagenome assembly VFQP01 (sample SAMN10412372, study PRJNA504923) | tailings metagenome | isolation source: Relicate 1 Philex TSF1 revegetated site | place: Philippines: Tuba, Benguet | collected 2017-08-29 | reverse complement strand
GCCGCGCCGTCAGCTTCGGCAACGTTTCCCCCGTCCCGCCCAACGGCATCGCCCGCCCCGCCCTCCCCGCCCCCGAGCCCCCGGTGCCCTTCCCCGCCGCCGCCGGGCTGGCCAGCCCCAGGTCCAAGCTGGCAGACAGCGCCGCCACCGTCACCGTCATGCCGCCGCCGGGCGCTGGGCAGCTCGAGCGCACGCAGGTCGAGCCCATCGTGACGGCGACCGCCACGGTGACGCTGACGCCCGGCGCCGACGGGCGCCGGCCGGGCGCCACGTCGCCCGGCAGTGACGACATGGTGATCAACCTGTAGGCCTGCTGGAGTGCTTCTTTCGCTCACGGTGATGAGCAGCGCGCGGCTTCCTGGGCGACGTTTGTGAACTTTCGTGTGCCCTAGCGTGAGGGCGGTGGCGGGCGCTGAGACACGCGCGTGTGCACGCCCTAGGGTTCCTGCTGCATCTGGATTTTCTAGACGGCCTCAGGCTGCATCCAAGCCTCGAGCCACACCGCAAAAAACAGGCCGTGCGGCGCTCTCACGGTCCGCCGCGTGCCTGACCAGCACGGGTCCGCAAGACCTGTCCTGTCGTCTCGTGTTTCCTTGACGGTGGCCATTTCGTTTCCATTCCACACGCTGAGCTGCTAGGCCTCTTTCGTTCAGCTTCCTCTGCCGCGCGTGTGCACGAGTGAGTGAGCGATGCGCCACGAGCTGTGTCCTCAGGCTCCATGCACCTCTTCTTCTTGCTGCTCAGTGCCCATCAACAACAGCTTCACATTGCAATTAACACGGGGGGCCATTGCGCACACGATTTCCCAGATATCCCAAGCAGCACAGATCGTCACAGCTCGTGCCACACACGCGCATAAGTCTTGCGACGCGGAAACGTATGTACGAGACAGCTCACGGCCACCCAAACAACAGCCCTTCCCCCCCATTCACTGCCGTGCTCAGCGCGAGCTGCCCCGCTCCTTGAGCCCCTTGTCAATGTCCTCCTTGACCGTCTGCTTCATCTTGGCCAGGCCCTCGTCCAGGGCCGAGTGCATGGTCTTCTCCAGCGACGCCACCTTGTCGTCCAGCCCGCGCTGGAGCCCCTTCTCCACCTCGGCCAGCCGCTGGCTCACCAGCTCCTTGCTCTCGCCCTGCATCTGCGCCCGCAGGCTGTCCAGCTGCGTGCTCGTCTCGGCGCGCTCCTGCTTGAGCAGCGCCTCCACGTCCTGCTGCGCCAGCCCGCGCGGCTGCCCGGCCGCCTCCTTGGCGCCGCCCTCGAGCGCGCCCACGCGCATGTCCAGCGCCGCCGCCGCCTCCTCGCCCGCCCGCTGCTGCGCGCGCTGCGCGTCCAGGTCCTGCCTGAGCTGCAGCGTGGAGGCCTCCAGCTCCTTGCGCAGCGCCTCGGTGGCGGCGCTGGCGGCGGGGCCCGAGGCCGCGACCGCGCCGGCCAGCGCCGCCACCTCGCCGCGCAGCGGCTCCAGCTCGGCGCGCTGCTCGGCCTTGGCCTGGTCGAGCCGCGCGCCGAGGTTGTCGGCGAGCAGCTGAGACTTGCGCTCGGCGTCGGCCAGGCCCTCGGCGAGGGCCTGCGAGGTGGCGGCGCGGCCGAGCTGCTCCTGCGCGGCGCGCAGCTGGTCGCCGAGCGCCAGCAGCCTGGCGTCGGCGTCGGCCAGCCGCTGCTCCGCCTGCGCGGACGACGCGCCGTGCTTGGCCTCGAGCGCTTCGACGCTGGTGCCCAGCACGTCGAGCGACTGCTGCATGCCCAGCGCCTGCGTGTCCACGTCCTCGAGCCGGGACTGCAGGCCGTCCAGGCGCGTGTCCGCGCTGGCCATGCGCGCCTCCTGCGGACCGCGCCACGCGGCGACGAGGCAAAGAGCGGCCTCGTCCAGCGGTACGCGCGGCGCTCTGCTGCTGTGGGCGCGCCCCGAGCAACCCAGACCACGTGCACGGACTCACGTGCGCCTCGAGCGTGGCCTGCGCCGTGGAGATGCGGTCGTGCAGCTCCGCCATCTCGTTGTTGTGCGCGCTCACGAGATCCCGCACGGCGGCCACGTCCGCGCCGACCGCCTGCACGCGCTCCTCCACCTGCTGCACCTCGGCCTTCAGGTCGTTGCGCGCCCGGTCCACCAGGCCCGCCGTCGCGGCCTCCGACTCGGACATGCGGGTGCTCCACACCTGGTCCAGCTGAGCCACCTGCGCTCACCACGCAGGTTATACTTGAAGGTGAGCACACGAACCGTGTGCTTGAGTGCTCTGAGACGTGCCGAGTGCTCTGAGAGGCTTGCCCGTACGTCCCCCGCGTCCCGCCCGCCCGCCCGCCCGCTGCGGCGGCCCACCAGCGCCGCCCGCCGCTGCCCACCTCGGCGCGGAGAGCCTCCACCTCCTGGCTGCTGCGCGCCACTTTCTCGTCCACCTCGCGCGCGGCCTGCTGCGCCGCGGCCTGCTGCTGCTCCTGCGCCTGCCGCAGCGCCGCCTGCTGCTGCTCGGCCGCCGCCGCCAGCTGCGACGCCAGCTGCGCGGCTTGCGTCTGCAGCACCTGCTCCTGAGCCGCCACGCTGGCCCGGACCTCCTGGGCCACGCCGTCCACGCGCTGCGTCACGTTGTTCACCGCCGCGTCCAGAGCCTCCTGCTGCTGGGCCGCCGCCGTCGCCGCGTGCGCCAGCAAGTCGTCGCGCAGCTGCCGGGAGGACGCGTCCAGGTCGTCGCGCGCCTGACGCAGCGCCTGGTCGGCGGCAGCAAAGCGCTGCTCGGTGCCGGCGGCGTGCGCCACCAGCCTCGAGTCCAGGTCGGCAGTCTCGCTCTCGATGCGCTCCAGCAGCCCTTTGACGGCGCTCTCCACGTCGCGCTGCTGCTGCTCGGCCGCGGCCTGCGCGCTCGCGGCAAGCTCCTCCCTCTGTGCTTGCTGGGCTTGCTCCTGCGCCGCCAGGCGCTGCTGCGTATCCGCCGCAGCCGCGTCCAGACGCTGGGTGAGGTCCTGGACGGCAGCCTGCTGCGCCGCTTGCTGGGTGGCAGTGGCGGCGGCCAGAGCAGTGGCAAGCTCCTCCCTCTGTGCTTGCTGGGCCTGCTCCTGCGCCGCCAGGCGCTGCTGCGTATCCGCCGCAGCCGCGTCCAGACGCTGGGTGAGGTCCTGGACGGCGGCCTGCTGCGCTGCTTGCTGGGCGGCGGCTGCTGTGGCCACAGCAGCGGTAAGCTCCTCCCTCTGTGCCTGCAGTGCCTGCTCCTGCGCCGCCAGGCGCTGCTGCGTGTCCGCCGCTGCCGCGTCCAGGCGCTGCGTCAGGCCCTGCACCTCTGCGTTGACCTGGCCCGTCAGGCCGGCCACCGCCTCGGCCAGGGCCTGCTGCTGCTGCTCCGTCGCCTGCTGCAGCGCCTGCCGCTGCTGCTCCTGAGCCTCCGCCGCCTCCGCCGCCGCCTCCCTCCGCTGCTGCTCCACGGCGGCCTGCTGCGCCTCGAGCCTCTGCCCCACGTCCGCCTCCAGCCCCTCCACCCGCCCCTGCACCGCACTTACCGCCTGCTCCGCCGCTGCCTGCTGCGCCGCCAGCCGCTGCTCCAGGCCGGCGGCCGCCTCGTCCACGCGCTGCGCCACCCCGCCCACCGCCGTCTCGAGCGCCTGCTGCTGCTGCGCCGCCGCGGACGCCAGCCGCTGCTCCACGTCGGCGCACAGCGTGTCGAACTTCTGCCCCAGGTTGAGCACCGTCGCGTCCAAGGCCTCCTGCTGCTGCCCGGCCGTGGTGGCCAGCCGCTGCTCCAGCGCGTCCACGCGGCCCGTGAGGTCGGCGGCGGTGCTCTCCAGCGCGCTCTGAAGGCGCGCCTCGGCGGCGGCGAGGCCGGCGGCGGCGGCGTCGCTGGCGGCGGCCAGAGCCTCGCCGAGCTGCGCTTGCTGCCGCTCGGCGGCCTGGTCGGCGGCGGCCAGGCGCCGGTCCACGTCCGCGGCATGGCTCTCTGCCTGCTGGGTGAGGCTGGCCACGGCGGACTGCAGCGCCTCTTGCTGCTGGGCGGCGGCGGCGGCCGTACTGGCAGTGAGCTCGTCCCTCTGCGCGTGCAGGGCCTGCTCCTGCGCCGCCAGGCGCTGCTGCGTGTCCGCCGCGGCCGCGTCCAGGCGCTGGGTGAGGTCCTGGACGGCGGCCTGCTGCGCGGCTTGCTGGGCAGCGGCTGCTGTGGCCACGGCGGCGGCAAGCTCCTCCCTCTGTGCCTGCAGGGCCTGGTCCTGCGCCGCCAGGCGCTGCTGCGTGTCGGCTGCGGCCGCGTCCAGGCGCTGGGTGAGGTCCTGCACGGCGGCCTGCTGCGCGGCTTGCTGGGCGGCGGTGGTGGCCGCCAGGGCAGACGTGAGCTCGTCACGCTGGGCGTGCAGGGCCTGGTCCGCCGAGGCCGCTGTGCTTGCCAGGCGCTGATCCAGGTCAGCAAGGCCGGCGGCCAAGCGCTCGCCGAGGTCCGCCGCCGCCTGCTCCAGGGCGCTCCGCTGCTGCTCCGCCGTCTGCTGCAGCGCCTGCTGCTGCCCATCCACCGCCTGCCGCAGCGCCTGCTCCTGCTGCTGGGCCGCCGCCACCACGCGCTGCTCAGTGTCTGCGGCCAGGCCGTCCACGCGCTGGGTGAGGCTGGCCACGGCGGCCTGCAGCGCCTCTTGCTGCTGCGCTGTGGTGGACGCCGCGCTGGCCGTGAGCTCCTCCCTCTGCGTGTGCACCAGCTGCTCCTGGCCCGCCAGCCTGCGGTCCACGTCCGCCGCCAGCTCATCCACGCGGAGGGTCAGCCCGTGCACCGCCTCCTCCAGGCCTTGCTGCTGGCGGCTCTGCGCGGCGGCGAGAGCGGCCTCGCCAGCGGCGGCGGCGGCGGCCATGGCGGCGGCCACGTCGGCGAAGCGCGTGCTCGTCTGCTCCTCGTGGGCCTTGGCGCGCGTCTCGGCCTCCGCCTTGAGCTGGGCGAGCTGCTCCTGCAGCGCGCGCTGCTGCTCGTCGGTGGTGGCGGCCGCCCGCGCGAGGTCGCTGGCGACGCCGGCCTGCAGCGCTTCCCTGGCTGCGCGTCCGTCTGTGGCGGCCGTCTCGACCAGGCCCGTCACGTCCTCGCGCGTGCGCTGCAGCTCGGCCGTGAGCTCGTCGCGAGTTGCGGTGAGGCGCTGGTCCGTGGCCGCGTTGGCCGCGTCCACCTCGGCGCGCAAGGCGCCGAGCTGCTCGGTCAGACCACCCTGCGAGAGCCACGCGGCACACGTTGGAGCGGACGTGAGCGCGTTCGAGACTCCGACCTGCGGCGCGGCACGCAAAGCACATGCCAGGCGAGCAAGGGTCGGACCTCGCACCTGTGCGGACAGCAGCGCCTCTTGCGCGGCAGCCGAGGCCTGGTCGAGGCGCGCGCCAAGGTTGTCCAGGCCCAGGCTCAGCTTGGAGTCGGCCTGCTCCAGCGCCTGCGCCAGCTTCTGGTCGGCTTCCGCCTGCCGCTCCGCCGCCTCCTGCTTGGCCTGCTCCACACGCGCAGCAAGGTTGTCCAGCCCAAGCGTGAGCTTGGAGTCGCGGTCGGCCAGCGCCTGCGCCAGCCTCTCGCCCGCCGCGGCCTGGTCTGCCGCCGTCGCCTGCTGCGCTTGCTGCAGGCGGACACCCAGCCCGTCCAGCCCCAGGGCCAGCTTGCTGTCCGCCTCCTGCTGGAGCTGCGCGATCTTCTGGGCCGCCTCTGCGAGCTGCTCAGCCGCCTCCTGCTGGGCCTGGCTCAAACGCGCGCCAAGGTCACCCAGGCCCTGCGCCAGCTTGCCGTCGGCCTCTGCCAAGGCCTGCGCTAGCCTGCGCTCAGCCTCCGCCTGGCTGGCCGCAGCGTCCTGCTGTACCTGGTCGAGGCGCGCGCCCAGGTTGTCCAGGCCCAGGCTCAGCTTGGAGTCGGCCTGCTCCAGCGCCTGCGCCAGCTTTTCGTCGGCCTCGGACCGCTTCTGGGCCGCCTCCTGCTTGCTCTGGTCCAGCCGCGCCGCCAAGTCGTCCAGGCCAAGGCTCAGCTTGGAGTCGGCCTGCTCCAGCGCCTGCGCCAGCTTCTGGTCGGCTTCCGCCTGCCGCTCCGCCGCCTCCTGCTTGCTCTGGTCCAGCCGCGCCGCCAAGTCGTCCAGGCCCAGCGTCAGCTTGGAGTCGGCCTCCTCCAGCGCCTGCGCCAGCTTCTGGTCGGCTTCCGCCTGCCGCTCCGCCGCCTCCTGCTTGCTCTGGTCCAGCCGCGCCGCCAAGTCGTCCAGGCCCAGCGTCAGCTTGGAGTCGGCCTCCTCCAGCGCCTGCGCCAGCTTCTGGTCGGCTTCCGCCTGCTTGGCAGCGATCTCGCGCTCCGCCGCCGCCAGCGCCTCGGCCGAGTCGGCGACGGCCTGGTCCAGCCTGGCGCCCAGGTCGTCGGACGTGAGCTGCAGGCGCTGCTCCAGGCCCCGCTGCGCCTCGGCCAGCGCCTCCTGCTGCTGCTGCTGCTGCTGCGCCATCTGGGCCTGCGGAGAAACGCGTTTGGCACGCCAAGCGCGGCGCGGTCGGGCCTGGTGAGCGGACGGCACAGTGCGTGGTGGGCGTCAGCACAGCGTCAGCGGCGCGCGGGCGCACCTGCAGGGTGTTGCTGAGGTTGTCCATGGACACCTCGTGTGCCGCCAGCTTGTCGTCCACGCCGTGCAGCCGCGAGTCCATCTCCTGCCGCACCTCCTCCACGCTGACGGCCAGCTTGTGGTCGGCCTCGGACAGCGCCTGCTCCAGCTTGTGGTCCGCCGCCGCCAGGCCCTGCTCCAGCTTCTCGTCGGCTTCCGCCAGCTGCGACTCGACCGTGTTGAGCGCGGCCTGCAGCTCGGCAGCGGCGGCGGCGGCGGCGGCGGCCGCCTTCTCTTCGGCGGACTTGAGCTGCGCGTCCACCTCTGCCTTGGTCTGCGGGCGCGCAGCGGCATCATCCAGCCCGACTCAGCGACGCGTTTGTGGGCAGCGGAGCTCAGCGGTCTCACGCGCCAGGCCCGTGGGTGCTCAGGCCCACGCACCTCTTCCAGGCGCGTGCTGACCATGTCCTCCAGCTGGTGCACCTCGTCCTCCAGCATGGCCTGCATCTCGTCCACGCGCGCCGACAGCGAGGCGTTGGCCTGGGCCGCTTCGTCTGCCGTCTCGGCGATCACCGCCTCGATGGCCTGCTGGTTGGTCTCCATCTCGTGGCCAAAGTCGATGAGCTTTTGCTCCGTGCGCGTCGCCAGCTGCGCGGTGCATGAGCGGGGCACGCGGCCAGCGGGCGTGAGTGAGGAGGCCCGGCGGCGCGCCACAGTCCGTGCAGGGCTTTGTGAGCAGGCGCCACGCACCGCTCCGATCTCGGTGCTCATCGTGTCCTCGAGCTCCTTCCTGGCCTTGGCGAGGGCGGAGCTCGCCTCCTCCTTGTTCTCCTGCATCTTGCTCTCGAGCTCCTGGCGGGCGGCGCCCAGCTCCTTGCGCGCGCCCTTGGCCACCGCCAGCACGCCCGCGTCCAGCGCAGCCAGCTTGTCGCCGGTCGCCTCGACGTGGGCCGCCAAATCCGTCTGCGCGCCGCGCGCACAACGACGCAAGGCCACACCGAGCCTCGCTTGCGAGTGCACGAGTTCGCGTGCCGCGGCGGCGCACGTGAAAGCGAGCCGCAGCACGTGGAGGTGCGCGCACCTCGGTCTGCTTGGTGCGCTGCAGCAGCGTCTCGATCTTGCGCGCCTCCTCGACGTGCTTGTCGGCGTGCGCGCCCACCAGTTCAGCCAGCTCCTCGCGGGCCAGCCTCTCGGCACGCAGCGTCTGCCGGTGCTTGTCCACGTCCGTCTTGAGGCCCGCCACCTCGTCGACCAGGCGCTCCTCGAGGATCTCGCGGTGGCGCTGCACCGTGACGCCCAGGTCGTCCAACTCGGCGCGGAACAGCTCCTCCGTCACCTGCGGCGGCCGCGAGCGGATCATCGGAAAGAGTGCTCCTCGAACCGCCCCTCCTCAGGCAGGCACGTGAAGACGCTGCTTCTTCCACATTCGGCACGCACCTTCTGGTCGGCCTGGTTCTGGTCGAACCACTTCTGCAGCTGGTCGTGGCCGGTGCGGCGCGCGGTGGTCTCGTCCGACAGCTGCGCGGCCAGCGCGTTGAGCTCCTGCGTCAGCTGGGCCTGGCGGTCCTCCAGCGCCTTGCGCATGTCGCGCAGCACCTTGGTCGCCAAGTCCTCGGCCACCTGCACACACACGCATTGATTGGGAAAGCACGCCTCGCACTTCTGAATGCTGCGTGCTGGCGCGGTGTGGCGTGCTCATGACCGTGCGGCCGGCTGACCAGGCACCCTGCGCGCACCTGGTCGACCTTGGTGCGGACGCTCCCGACGTCCTGCTTGATCACGCCGAACCCATGCTCCATGTCCACGCGCACCGCCGCCACCGAGGTGGACAGCATCTCGCGCAGGTTGTCCACCGCGCCCATACGCGCCTTGATCTCCATCTTGACCACCTCCTCCAGCTTGAGGCGCTCGCGCTCCAGCGACTCCTGCGCAGCAACGCACGCGTCGCGTGGAGTTTGGCCACGTGCTTCAGCCATCCTCCAGCGCTGCAAGCGGCGAGCCGTTCGCTGCGCACCTCCATGTCGCGAGCGTAGGCGCGGATCTTCTGGAGCGCCGAGTTGATTTGCTCGCGCAGCGCCGCCTCGCGGTCCTCGGTGGCGCGCTTGGCGCCGTCGACCATCATGGCCACCTCGGCCACGCCCTTGTCGATCTTGGACTGGAGCTCGGCGAGGGCCATGGCGCTCGCGGTCGCGACGTCGCGCACGGCGCTCTCGATCACCATCATGCGCTCGACGCCCTGCTTGTCCTTCTTGACCGTGGCGCGCACGACGGCAGAGAGCTGCTGCTCGCCGCTGAGGCGCATCTCCTCGTCGCGCTGCGCCGTCACCGACTCGAGCTCCTGCATGGCCTGGGCGAACTGGCTCGACTTGGAGTCCATGAGGTCCTGCGCCATCAAGCGGAGCAGAGAAGACTAAGTGCAGGTTGCGTGAGGCGGCTCGTCGTCGGGGCCTGGGCCTGGCTCCAGACCCTTGATCCTCCCCGGCGGTGGCGCGCACCTTGGTGCGCTTCGCCAGCTGGTCCTGCGCGGCCAGCAGCTGCTGCTCCATGTTGCGCACGTTGTAGTCGATGGCCTGCGCGTCGGCGCGCCGCATGGCCTGCTCCGCCACCACCTGCTGGCCGACCCCGGCGAGCAGCGCCTGCAGCTCCGCCACCTGCCCGCGCATGCTGCCGAGCGCCGCCGCCTCGGCCTGCGCCTGCTGCGCCGTCTCAGCCCTCAGGCGCTCCAGGAACGCCTCCTCGGCCTGCGCGCGCACATGGTGGGTCGCATGCGGCGCAGCGATCAACGTCTTGCCTCTGCACGTTCTGCGCTCCACCTAAGCGAGCCAGCCTGGCAGGTCCGCTCCTCACCTGCACGCGGTTGGTGACGCGCTCCACGGCGGTGTGCAGCGCCGCGCCCGCCGCGGCCGCCTCGGCACGGTACATCTCCACCTCGCGCTGCAGGGCCGCCAGCTCGGCGTGGTGGATGGCCTACGCAGTGCACGAAGAAGCATCACCCGGAAGCCTTCCCTCAACACAACAGCTCCGTTGCGTTGTTCTCCCCAGGGACACGTGCTGTGCCAGGCCATCCAGGTGGGCGCTCGAACCGCCGTCCGCACCTGTCGCCGGCGCGCGTCCTCCCGAGCGGCGGCGTCCTGCGCCTCGGCCTGCCTCCGCGCCTCCTCGGCCATGTGCACGGCGCTGTCGGTGAATTGCCGCGCCAGCCGCTCCGTCGCCGCCTGCGCCGCCGCCCGCTCCTGCAGCAGCCCAGGCGCAGAACAACGCACTCGCGTTCGTCCTGCTTCTGCTGGAGTGCGCCCACGTCCCCCGAACGCCCGCTCACTCTCTGAGCCTCGCGCGTCGTCCGTGGGGATGCGCGCATACATGTAGGGCCCCCAGCCAGCACCGCCACCCCTGAGCAAACGGCGCTCACCTGTGCACCGCGGGCCACCTCGTCGCTCAGGACGGCAATGTGCCCGCGCAGCTCGGCGTTGGCCCTCAGCGCCTCGGCCAGCTGCGCCGACGTGACCGCCAGCCGCCCCTCCTGCGCCCGCACGTCGGCGCCCAGGCCCACCACCTGCTGCGCCAGCGCCTGCGCCGTCTGCTGCGCCGCCACGCCGCCCGAGCTCGCCTGCGCAGCCAGAACCAGCGGCAGCGTGCCGTACTCGTCAGAAACGCCCGGCACAGCAAGGCGGCCCGCCATCAGGTGGGGGATGCGTGCGCGCGACACGTGCCTGCTCGTAGCGGAGCCTGAGGTCCGACATGTCCCCCACGGTGCGGCTCAGGTCTGAGGAGAGCGTCGCCACGCGCTGCGTCTGGATGTCGAGCGAGCGCACCGCCTGCGGCGCACGTGGTGGCGCACGCAAGCCGTGTTAGGCAAGGGTCTTGACGTATCACACTGGCTGCGCGAGCCACCCAGGGTGACCCGGGCACGCACCTCTGCGCCGGTCCGCTCGGCCGTCAGGAGCCGCTGCTCCATCTGCAGCATGCGCTCCTCCAGCGCCGCCGCCCTCCCTGCCGCCCCCGCCAGGGCCAGGTTCACGGGCTCGAGCGGCTGCAGCCGCGGCTGCTGCTGCTGCAGCAGGGGCTCGTGCAGGGCACCTGGCATCCCTGCCAGCAGCCCACCTCCTCCAGCGCCGTGCAGCGGCGGCACCGCGCCCCAGCGCCCGCCGCCCAGCCCGGGCGCGGCGTCTGGGTGTGGGTCATACGGGTTGCCGCCTCGCTGCATGGCACGGATGAGGTCCTGCGCGCCGCCCGGGCCGTCGCCCAGGGAGCCCACGCGCTTGCCCAGGGAGTGGAAGGGGCTGGGGGGCGCGCCCTGCAGCGCTTTGAAGATCTCGCTGCTCTCGTTGCGTGGCATCGTCGGTCAGGGGGCGCACGCGCCGGCGTCGTGAGTCTGGGGTCGACTGGTGCCAAACGCCCGTCTTGGCCAAGTGGAGCGGCTGCAGCGTGTGTGGCCGCCGAGCCTCAGGGTGTCCTCAGCTTTCGCTTTCGCGCCTGTTGCTGCTTGTAGCGCGCTGGACCGCCCGCCACAAAGTCAAAGTTGACCACGCCTGAAAGACCACGCCGAAGCACGCCTGCGTTCATCATGGATGGGCGTATGGTATCCCAGGTGATGACAACGTGCTGCCAAGAGCGGTGGCGCCGTCGCCTCGCGCCCGCGCCCCGCGCGCTCTTCCTTTTGCTCGCACTGGCGCGCGCACAGCCACCAGGATCCTGTAGACTCACGACGCGCAACGAGGCGCACCAGAACGATGTCTCACCTGCTGCTGCCTTCACGCAACAACTGTTCGCCGGGTCCTGTGTTGCGGGTCGTGCATCCGGCCGTACATGCAGACCGGCGAACCGGAGCGCGGTGCAGCCTGCTTTCCCTTTGCAAGCCGCACTGAATAGGCGCGCTTGCCACCAGTTCCGCTGGACTCCAGCGGTCAGCGCCTCACGCGGCAGAGCTTTCAGGGCATGCCATGGGCCGCAGAGGGAGAGAGTCAAAGAGGAGCAGGGGAGGAGCACCTCCGGTTCATCATGTCAATGCCCTGCGCAGTGTGGGGAAGGTGCGCGTGGGTGGACAGGCTGTGGCGGAGCGCGCACAGCATCAGAGCACACAGCTCAGAGCAGCGGAGCAGGGAGAGCGCCATTAATGCTCACATCAATCCCCTGCACAGTGCGGGTGGTGCGTGCGCGGGATGGTGCAGCAAGGACAGGCCGTGGGTGCGCGGAAAAGATCAGCACACCTGGCTGCCTCTGCGCAGAGGCAGCCGCATGCGTCAGGTGGGTTTGGGAGACAGAGATTCGGAAATAGTGTTGCGCGCGTGCCTACTCTCGCTCTGGTGGCCAGAGCGCCTAGCGACACCTGGAGGGCTGGCACCCCGTCGGCGTGCTCAGCGTGCGTGCCCAGTGCTGCACGTCGCAGCGTTTAAACAGTCAGGCCACGGGGCGCTCCGCAGCTCCCCTCTACGAGCCAGGCTTGACGCTGGCGCTGCCTGCCTGCGCCTCCGCAACCGACGCCGCTCGGCACGCTGGGACCCCTTGAGCTGCTCTCTGTTGGTGCCTCATTAGCGCTGCTGTCTAGCCGCCTTTCGCCCACCGCCTGCGCCCGAAGTCGACCCTCTCCGTGCAGCACGGGCTCTGGCCAAGTGCGTGGCGGCACGTCAGGGCGGACGTGCGCGAGTGTGGCAGAGCGCTGGTGAGCACGGTCAAGCGCTCTCGGGAAAGATGAAGGCTCCCAGGCTTTTGCTGCCACTGGGCGTTGGCTGCACTGCACTGCACGAAGTGGCTGCTAAGCGACCCAAGGAGAAGCTTTCCCCGCTGGTTGTCAGCCCGCTATGCCGCCTAGCAGGCTGCTGCTCCCAGAGCTCGCCCTTGCTGCTGCAGGTGCGCACCCGCACTCATCGCCCGCAACGGCCGCGTTCCACGCCGGCGGAGCAGAGTGCGCTGATGCATCCCACTTGGCTTTGCGCGCTCACGACATCCATTTGCAAGCGCGTCGTCCTGGTCCTCGCAAGCGTCTGGCGCGCTGCGTGCTGTTCGAAGGGATGGAAGTCACCAACGGAAAGGGAACGGCGTGCACCTCGGATGGACGTCACCACGATCGTCAGAGCAGAATATCGGGGGCAGAGGATCGGGTGCAGACCATGGGCTACCTGCAGCGGTGAAGGCGCAGCAGCGAAGGCTCGCGGACTGCCGGGATGTGCACGTCGAGTTGGCACCGGCTCGCAGCCCCAGCACTCCTGCTGGCGCTGCTCTGCGGTGCGTGGCACCGAGCGAGCGGAGCATTCGCCACGCTCATCGCCTTGCAGCGCGGAACGCTGAGGACGCTCCCTGAGGCGCTCGGGAGGAGGAGGAGGCACACCACGCTGTTTCCGCGCCACTGCCGCCGCACGCGTGCAGGCCAAGCGCTCGGTGGCACGCGGGATGAGCTGGAGAGCAGCAGGCGTCTCAGGGTGCTGCAGCAGACCAGCACGCCAAGTGGCGGTTGCTTGCGCAGTGCGTCCGCGACCCCATCCGTGCATACGCCCAGCCATTGGCTGCTCAGTGCACGGCGCAGTGATGGCAGGAGGGTGCGTGTGGTGCGTGCGTGTCCGCAGCCGTCCTGGTGCTACCACCGGCGGGCGGGGTGTCCGTGCGCAGCACCCTCGCAGCAGCCGTCGCGGCCAGCGGTGACGGCGTGTGCGTGTCCGTGACAGGCAACACGACTCTGGTG
>VFQP010004407.1_pt1 | contig 13175 bp, 13 predicted proteins | sample 3512351 | NCBI WGS metagenome assembly VFQP01 (sample SAMN10412372, study PRJNA504923) | tailings metagenome | isolation source: Relicate 1 Philex TSF1 revegetated site | place: Philippines: Tuba, Benguet | collected 2017-08-29 | reverse complement strand
ACGCGCAGGGCGAGGTCTCGCGCGGCATCGACATCATCGAGTTCGCCTGCGGCATCCCGCAGCTGCTCAAGGGCGACTTCACCGACCAGGTCTCCACCGGCATGGACAACTGGACCCTGCGCCAGCCGCTGGGCGTGGTCGCGGGCATCACGCCCTTCAACTTCCCGGTGATGGTGCCCATGTGGATGTTCCCGGTGGCGATCGCCGCAGGCAACACCTTCGTGCTCAAGCCCAGCCCGCTCGACCCCTCGCCCTCGCTGCTGATGGGCGAGCTGCTCAAACAGGCCGGTCTGCCCGACGGCGTCTACAACGTGGTGCAGGGCGACAAGGCCGCGGTGGACGCGCTGCTCGTGCACCCCGACGTGAAGGCCATCAGCTTCGTGGGCTCCACGCCGATCGCCAACCACATCTACGAAACCGGTGCGCGCCACGGCAAGCGCGTGCAGGCCCTGGGCGGCGCCAAGAACCACATGGTGGTGATGCCCGACGCCGACCTCGACCAGGCGGTGGACGCGCTGATCGGCTCGGCCTACGGCTCGGCCGGCGAGCGCTGCATGGCCATCAGCGTGGCGGTGCTGGTGGGCGACGTGGCCGACAAGATCATGCCCAAGCTGATCGAGCGCACCAAGACGCTCAAGGTGCTCGACGGCATGAACCTCGCGGCCGAGATGGGCCCCATCGTGACCGAGGCGGCGCGCTCGCGCATCACCGGCTACATCGAGGCCGGCGTGAAGGAGGGCGCGAGCCTGCTGGTCGACGGCCGCGGCTTCGACGGTGCGCAAGCCGGCGCCGGCTGCGAGCAGGGCTTCTGGCTCGGCGGCACGCTGTTCGACCACGTCACCACCGGCATGAAGATCTACAAGGAAGAGATCTTCGGTCCCGTGCTGAGCTGCGTGCGCGTGCCCGATTTCGCGACCGCGGTGCAGATCATCAACGACCACGAGTTCGGCAACGGCGTGAGCTGCTTCACCCGCGACGGCAACGTGGCGCGCGAGTTCGCGCGCCGCATCCAGGTGGGCATGGTGGGCATCAACGTGCCCATTCCCGTGCCCATGGCCTGGCACGGCTTCGGCGGCTGGAAGAAGAGCCTGTTCGGCGACATGCACGCCTACGGCGAAGAGGGTGTGCGCTTCTACACCAAGCAGAAGAGCATCATGCAGCGCTGGCCCGAAAGCATTGGCAAGGGCGCCGAGTTCGTGATGCCCACGGCCCAGTGATGCCCCTCTGACGGGTCTGCCTCCCGGCCAACGGCCTCCGGAAACGGAGGCCGTTGGCGTTTCTGGGGCCGTTGGCTCAGCCCATCTGAGCAATCGTTCAGAAAGATTCGCTTGTGGGTGGCGCCCCGTTCGCGTGCAATCGGGGCATGCCTTCAGGATGCCGACCCGTTCCGATGGCCTCCACCAACCCCTCACCTTTTTCCGCACCATGACCACCAAATACCGCAAGCAGGACGCCAAGGACTACGCCCGAGAACATTTCCGCGGCGTCTGGGCCGCCACCGCCACGCCTTTCAAGGACGACCTGTCCCTGGACGAGGCGGGTTTTCGCAGCAACCTCAAGCACTGGATCCAGACCCTCAAGCTCGGCGGCCTGTTCGTCAGCGGCAAGCAGGGCGAGTTCTTCTCCATGTCGGTGGCCGAGCGCAAGCGCACCTTCGATCTGGCCGTTGAAGAGGCCAGCGGCCGCTGCGGCATCGTCACCTCCTGCTCCGACACCAACCTGGACGTGGTGCTGGAACTGGCCCGCCACTCGCAGGACATTGGCGCCGACTACATCGTGGTGCACAGCCCGGTGCTGCACTTCCACCACAACCCCGACGACACCGTCTACGAGTACTACCGCTACCTGAGCGAGCAGACCGAGATCGGCATCGCGCTGTGGAACCACCCCGACTGCGGCTACGAAATGAGCCCCGAGCTGTGCGCCCGCATCGCCGATCTGCCCAACGTGGTGGCCATCAAGTACAGCGTGTCGCGCGAGAAGTACCGCCGCCTGACCGAACTGGCCGGCCACAAGATCATGGTCAGCACCGCCTCCGAAGAGGAATGGCTGGACAACATCATCGAGCTGGGCTGGCGCCTGTACCTGTGCTCCACGCCGCCCTTCCTGCTGCAGACCGCCGCCGACCAGCGCATCAACGAGTACACCCGCCTGGCCTTTGAAGGCAAACACGCCGAGGCCCGCGCCGTGCGCGACAGCCTGGAGCCCGCGCGCGAGGCCTTCCGCTCGGCCCGCCCGTCCGGCACGCCGCAGGCCTACACCAAGTACTGGCTGGAACTGCTGGGCCAGGTGGGTGGCCCGGTGCGCCGCCCGCTGCTGGGCCTGACCGAGGCCGAAAAGGCCGCCACCCGCGCAGCCCTGGCCCGCAGCGGCCTGAAGCTCGCCTGATGGCCGCCGTGCCGCTGCGGGTCGCGCTCATCGGCTTCGGTGCCATCGGCCAGCGCCTGGCGCGGGGCCTGCTGGCCCGGCCCGACGCGGTCACCATCACCGGCGTGCTCGTGCACGAGCTGGCGCCCGCGCGCGCCGCTGCCACCGGCGCGCTGGCCGGCCTGCACGACCTGATCACCGAGGACCGCACCAGCTGGCTGGACAGCCAACCCGAGCTGGTGGTGGAGTGCGCCGGCCACGCGGCGGTGGACGCCCACGCCGAGGCCGTGCTGCGCGCGGGTTGCGACCTGCTGATGGCCTCGGTGGGCTCGCTCACCGACGACGCCCGCCGCGAACGCCTGCGCACCCTGGCCAGCGAGGCCGGCCGGCAGGTGCTGCTGGTCTCGGGCGCCATCGGTGGCATCGACTGGCTGGCCGCCGCGCAGGACGCCGGCCTGGACGCGGTGGTCTACCGCGGCCGCAAGCCCCCGGCGGCCTGGCGCGGCAGCCCGGCCGAGGCGGTGGTTGACCTGTCCAGCCTACGCGAACCCGTGCGGGTGTTCGAGGGCACGGCCCGGGAAGCCGCCCGCGCGTACCCGCGCAACGCCAACGTGGCAGCCACCGTGGCCCTGGCCACACTGGGGCTGGACCACACCCGCGTCGAACTCTGGGCCGACCCCGGCGTGAGCGAGAACCGCCACGAGGTCGAAGCCCGCGGCGGTGCCGGCCGTCTGCTGCTGCAACTGGACAACCAGCCCGACCCCGACAATCCCCGCACCTCCCTGGTGACCGCGCACAGCGTGCTGCACGCCGTGTTCAACCGGCGCGCCACCGTGGTGCTCTGACCCTTGACCCCAACCTCACGAGGCCCCCGCATGCGACAGCCCATCAATTTCGCCCGCTGGATCGACGAGCACCAGCACCTGCTCAAGCCCCCGGTGGGCAACCAGCAGATCTGGAAAGACTCCGACATGATCGTGACCGTGGTGGGCGGCCCGAACCAGCGCACCGATTTCCACGACGACCCGTTCGAGGAATACTTCCATCAGTTCAAGGGCAACGCGCAGCTGCTGATCGCGGATCGGGGAAAGTTCGAACACGTGAACCTGCGCGAAGGCGATATCTTCCTGCTGCCGGCGCACGTGCGGCATTCGCCCCAGCGCCCGGAGCCGGGCAGCCTGTGCACGGTGATCGAGTTCCCGCGCCCGGCTGGCATCAAGGATGCTTTCGAGTGGTACTGCGCCGCTTGCGGCGGATTGGTGCACCGCAGCGAGGTGCAGCTGGCCAGCATCGTGGAAGACCTGCCGGCGATCTACCGTGGCTTCTACGACGGTCCGTCCGAGGCCCGCGTGTGCCCCAGCTGCGGCGAGGTCCATCCCGGCCGCGACTGGCAAGTTTGGCACCAAACGCGCTTGGGGAGAGAAAAATCAGGGAAAACCTGATGACAAATAAATAATTTAGGTCTAAATTAAGTGCGGTTGGTTTTTTGGTGGTTTTTTTCCAAGGAGCAGTCCATGAAGTTCAAGCGCAACGGTGTGATTCTGGCCCTGGGCCTGGCTGTGATGGCCTCGTCCGCCATGGCCCAGCAGACGGTGAAGATCGGTTTCCTGGGCACCCTGTCGGGTCCCGCTGGCGCGCTGGGCCAGGACCAGTACGACGCCTTCATGCTCGGCCTCGAGCACCTGGGTGGCAAGATGGGCGGCGCCACCGTCCAGGTCATCAAGGAAGACGACCAGCTCAAGCCCGATCTGGGCGTGCAGCTGGCACAGAAGCTGATCGAGAAGGACAAGGTCAACATCATCACCGGTGTCACCTTCTCCAACGTGATGATGGCCATCCACAAGCCCATCACCAGCGCCAACGTGCTGCTGCTGGGCTCCAACGCCGGCCCGACGCCCATCACCGGCAAGGGCTGTCACCCGCTGTACTTCTCCACCTCCTGGAACAACGACTCGCTGCACGAGTCCATGGGCCAGCACGCCACCGATTCGGGCTACAAGAAGGTCTACCTGATGGCGCCCAACTACCAGGCGGGCAAGGACGCGCTCTCGGGCTTCAAGCGCTTCTACAAGGGTGAAGTGGCCGACGAGGTCTACACCCAGGTGAACCAGCCCGACTACTCGGCCGAGATCGCCCAGCTGCAGGCCGCCAAGCCCGACGCGGTGTACGTGTTCTACCCGGGCGGCATGGGCGTGAACTTCGTCAAGCAGTTCCAGCAGGCCGGCCTGCTGGGCAAGCTGCCGCTGCTGTCCACCTCCACCGTGGACGGCACCACGCTGCCCGCGCTCAAGGAAATCGCGGTCGGCGCCGTCACCGGCTCGCCCTACAGCCCGGACCTGGACAACCCGCAGAACAAGAAGTTCGTGGCCGACTTCCAGGCCAAGTTCAAGCGTTCGCCGTCGCTGTACGCCGCACAGAGCTACGACGCCGCCATCCTGCTGGGCTCGGCACTGACCAAGACCGGCGGCAAGGTGGACAACATCGAGGCGCTGCGCACCGCGCTCAAGGCGGCCGACTTCAAGTCGGTGGCCGGCCCGTTCAAGTTCAACACCAACCAGTTCCCGATCCGCAACTTCTACCGCGTCGACGTCGCCAAGGACGCCAGCGGCCAGGCGGTGTTCGTGAACAAGGGTGTGGCGTTGAAGGACCATGCCGACGCTTACTACAAAGAGTGCTCGATCAAGTAAGGTCGTGCGCCAGCGCCCCGGTCGTCCCGGGCCCTGAAAGGGCCGGGCGCCGGGGGGGTGGCGCTGCCCGTTCACCCAGCACGCCCCCCGTCTTGTCATGACCCTTTCCCTGTTCGTCATCCAGCTGCTCAACGGGTTGCAGCTCGGTGTCCTGCTTTTCATGCTGTCGGCCGGCCTCACGCTGGTGTTCGGCATCATGAACTTCGTCAACCTCGCCCACGGCAGCCTCTACATGATGGGGGCCTACTTCGCCGCGCTCGCCTATGGCAAGACCGAGTCGTTCTGGCTTGCCGGGCTGGTGGCGGTGTCCGGTGGTGCCCTGCTGGGGTTTCTGGTCGAGCGGGTGGTGGCGGCGCGCCTCTACACACGTGACCACCTGGACCAGGTGCTGGCCACCTTCGGCCTGATCCTGTTCTTCAACGAGCTGGTGCGGCTGATCTGGGGGCCCTCGCCGGTCTACATGAACGTGCCCGATTCGCTGTCGGGCGCCATTTCGCTGCTGGGTGTCTCCTACCCGGCCTACCGCTTCGTCATCATCCTGGCCGGCCTGCTGGTGGCACTGGGTTGTTATCTGCTGATCAACAAGACGCGCATCGGCATGCTGATACGCGCCGGCTCCAGCAACCCCACCATCGTGGCGGCATTGGGGGTCAACATCCAGCTGCTCAACGCGCTGATCTTCGCGCTGGGCGCCGGCCTGGCCGCGCTGGCCGGCCTCATGAGCGGCCCCATCCTGTCGGTGCAGCCGGGCATGGGCGAACCCATCCTGATCCTGGCCATGATCGTGATCGTGATCGGTGGCATCGGCTCGGTGCGCGGCGCGTTCTACTCGGCGCTGATCGTCGGTGTCATCGACACCGCAGGGCGTGCCTTCCTGCCCCTGCTGCTGCGCGAGTTCCTCGACCGCAGCGTGGCCCAGGCGGCCGGCCCGGCGCTGGCGTCCATGCTCACCTGCATCTTCATGGCCGCGGTGCTGGCCTTCCGTCCGCAAGGGCTGTTTCCCGTCAAGAACAAATGAAAGCCGGACGCCTCACCACCCTTTTTGGTGCCGTGCTGGTGCTGGGCCTGCTGCTGGTGCCCGCCTACGCCAGCTTCAGCCAACAGCCCTTCGCCCTCACTTTCATGAGCCGCGTGCTGGTGTTCGCACTGGCGGCCTGCAGCCTCAACATTGTCCTGGGCTACGGGGGCATGGTCAGCTTCGGCCACGCGCTCTACATGGGCCTGGGCGCCTACGGCGTGGGCCTGCTCGCGCACCACGAAATTGCCAGCGGCTGGACGCAGCTGGCGGTGGTGGTGGTCTCCAGCGCGCTGGTGGGTCTGGTCACCGGCGCCATCTCGCTGCGCACCACGGGCATCGCCTTCATCATGATCACGCTGGCCTTTGCCCAGATGTTCTTCTACCTGTTCGTGAGCCTGAAGCCCTACGGCGGTGACGACGGCCTGTCCATTGCCACGCGCAGCGACTTCGGCCTGTTCGACCTGTCGTCACCGGTGGCGCTGTACTACGTGGCGCTGGCCTGGGTTCTGGCGGCTCTGGTCTTCACGCACCGTTTCGTGCGGGCGCGCTTCGGCATGGTGCTGCAGGGTTGTCGTGTCAACGAACGCCGCATGAAGGCCATGGGCTTCGCCACCTTCCGCTACAAGCTCACCGCCTACGTCATCGCCTGCGTGCTGTGTGGCGTTTCGGGCCTGCTGCTGGCCAACCTCACCGGTTTCACCTCGCCGTCCTATCTGGCCTGGACGGTGTCGGGCGAACTCATCGTGATGGTGGTGCTGGGCGGCATGGGCACGGTGCTCGGGCCGCTGGTCGGCGCGCTGGCGCTGCTGGTCAGCGAGGAAATTCTCAAAGGCCTGACCGATCACTGGATGATGATCCTCGGTCCGCTGATCGTGCTGGTGGTGCTCAGCGCCCGGCGCGGCATCTACGGCTACCTGCTGGACTGGGACGCCCGCCGTGCCCGCCGCAGCGCACAGGGTTCGGGAGAGGCGTCATGAGCGGTGCACAACCCATGCTGCAGGTCGACCAGCTGGTCAAGCGCTACGGCGGTCTGCTGGCCACCGACAACGTGTCCCTGTCGCTCCAGCCCGGCGAACTGCACGCCATCATCGGCCCCAACGGCGCCGGCAAGACCACGCTGATCGGCCAGCTCGGTGGCGAGATACCACCCCTGAGCGGCCGTGTGGTCTTCAACGGCGAAGACGTCACCGCGCTCGGCCCGCCTGAGCGCGCGCTGCGTGGGCTGGCCCGTTCGTACCAGATCACCTCCGTGTTTCCCGAGTTCACCGTGCTGGAGAACGTGGCGCTGGCCATGCAGGCCCACCGAGGCCACAGCTTCGGCTGCTGGACGCCGGTGCTGCGCCAGCCCGAACTGGTGGAGCCCGCGCGCGCCGCCATCGAGCAGGTGGGCCTGGCGCACCGCACGCTCACGCCGGTGTCCGAGCTCGCGCATGGCGAGCGCCGCCAGCTCGAGCTGGCCATGGTGCTGGTGGCCGAACCGAAGCTGCTGCTGCTGGACGAGCCCATGGCCGGCATGAGCCACCAGGAATCGCTCAAGGTGGTCGAGCTGCTGCGCGGGCTCAAGGGCCGCTACACCATCCTGCTGGTGGAGCACGACATGGACGCGGTGTTCTCGCTGGCCGACCGCATCTCGGTGCTGGTATACGGCCGCGTCATCGCATCGGGCACGCCCGACGAAATCAGCGGCAACCCCGAGGTGCGCGCCGCCTACCTGGGCGAGGAGGGCCTGTCAGCATGACCCAGCCACTGCTGAAGATCGAAGACCTGGAGGTCTGCTACGGCGACGCCCAGGCCCTGTTCGGCGCCTCATTGTCCATTGCCGAAGGCGAGTTCGTCACCCTGCTGGGCCGCAACGGCATGGGCAAGACCACCACCGTGGGCGCCGCCACCGGCATCCTGGGCAAACGAGGTGGCCGTGTCACCTTCGCCGGCCAGGACGTCACCCGCTGGCCGTCGTACCGCGTGGCGCGGCTGGGGCTGGGCCTGGTGCCCGAGCAGCGCCAGGTGTTCCCCAACCTCACGGTGCACGAGAACCTGGTGGCCACCGCGCACAACCGGCAGAACGCCAAGACGCCGTGGACGCTGGAGCGCGTGTACCAGCTGTTTCCGCGCCTCAAGGAACGGTCCAGCAACCTGGGTTCCAACCTGTCGGGCGGCGAGCAGCAGATGCTGGCCATCGGCCGTGCGCTCATGACCAACCCGCGCCTGCTGGTGCTGGACGAAGCCACCGAAGGCCTGGCGCCGCTGGTGCGCGCCGAGATCTGGCACTGCCTCGAATCGCTGCGCAGCACCGGTATCTCGGTGCTGGTCATCGACAAGAACATCGGGCCGCTGATGCGCATCGCCGACACGCACTTCATCCTGGAAAAAGGCCAGACCGTCTGGCAGGGCAGCACCGAAAGCCTGCGCGCCCAGCCCGAACTGCTGCACGAGACCCTCGGTGTCTGAAGCCGCCCTGCCCGACCTGGAGGTCTGGCGCGCCCTCGCGCCCGACGCACTTGAGCGTGAGTACAACGCCCGCGCCAGCGTGCCTGACGTCGATGCGCTGCTGCGCGACTACCGAGCCGCATCGCTGCCGATGTACGAACGCCTGCCGTGCGAGCGCGACCTGGCCTACGGCCCGCACCCCGACGAGCGGCTGGACCTGTTTCCGGTGCCGGGCCGGCCCGACGCACCGCTGTTCCTGTTCATCCACGGCGGCTACTGGCGCGCGCTGGCCAAGGAGGACTCGGTCTTCATGGCCGAATGCTTCACCGCGCGCGGCATCGCGGTGGCCGCGCTGGACTACACGCTGGCGCCCGCTGCCACGCTGGAGACCATCGTGGACCAGTGCCGCCGCGCGCTGGTGTGGCTGCACCGCCGGGGCGCATCCCACATCGTGATCGGCGGCAGCTCGGCGGGGGGTCATCTGGCCGCCATGCTGCTGGCGCCTCAGTGGCAGACCGCAGCCGGCTTGCCGGCCGGCGTGCTGCGCGGGGGCGTGCTGGCCAGCGGCCTGTTCGACCTGGCGCCGGTGCGGTGTGTGCGCCCCAACGAATGGCTGCAGCTCGACGAGGCCCGCGCCCGTGCGCTGAGCCCCGTGCACCAGCTGCCGCCCGCCGGTCTGCCGCTGTGCGTGACGGCGGCCGAGCACGACACGGCCGAGTTCCGCCGCCAGTCGCGCGACTACGAGCGCCTGTGCCAGTCCCATGGCTGCCACAGCCACTACCTGGAAGTGCCGGGGCGCAACCACTTCGACATCATCATGGACTGGATGTCACCCGACACCGCGCTCAGCCGCGCGACCTGGGCGCTGTTTTAGCGCGGCGCACGCATCAGCGTGCTTTTGCCGAAAAGCGACTCCACCAGGTCCACCGCCAGGGCGGCGGTCTTGTTGCGCACGTCCAGCGCCGGGTTCAGTTCCACGATGTCGAGCGAGGCGAGGCAGCCGCTGTCGGCGATCATTTCCATGCAGAGCTGGGCCTCGCGGTAGGTCGGGCCGCCGGGCACGGTGGTGCCCACGCCGGGCGCGATCTCAGGGTCGAGGAAGTCGACGTCGAAGCTCACGTGCAGATGGGTGTCGGCGTCCAGTCCGTGCAGGGCGCGCTCCATGGTGCGGCGCATGCCTTCCTCGTCGATGAAGCGCATGTCGAACACCTCCAGCCCCTGTTCGTGCACCAGGCGTTTTTCGCCCGGGTCCACGCTGCGTATGCCGATCTGTCGGATCTGTTCGGGCCGCAGCGCTGGCGCCGGGCCGGCGAGCCCGGTCAGCTCGGGTGGTCCGAAGCCGCACAGGCAGGCCACCGGCATGCCATGCAGGTTGCCGCTGGGCGTGAGTTCGCGGGTGTTGAAGTCGGCGTGTGCGTCCAGCCACAGCACCCGCAGCCGGCGGCCGGTTTCGCGGCAGTGCTGCGCCACCGCCGCGATGCTGCCCAGGCCCAGGCAGTGGTCGCCGCCCAGCAGCACCGGCAGGTGGCCCTGGCGCAACTCGCCCCGCACCGCGTCGAACACTGCGCGGTTCCAGGTCACCACCTCGGGCAGGTGGCGGTAGCCGTTCACCGGGGGCAGCCAGGGGTTGGGCGGGCCGCTCAGGTTGCCCAGGTCTTGCACCCGCAGGCCGTGGCTTTCAAGGGCGGCCTGCAGGCCGGCCACCCGCAGGGCTTCGGGCCCCATGGAGGCGCCGCGTGCGCCCGCACCGATGTCGGTGGGTGCGCCGATCAGGCTGGCGGTGGTGGGCATGGCGCCATTGTGCGGTGCCAAGGCGGCAGGTCAAGCCGGTTGTGCGGCCGTGGCAACCACCACGCGGTTGCGGCCGTGGGCCTTGGCGGCGTACAGCGCGTCATCGGCATGGCGGGTCAGGGTCTCGGCCTCGTCGCCGTGCTCGGGGAACGCGGCGATGCCGATGGACAGCGTGCAGCGCACGTTGCCGGTGGGCGTGGCCGTCTCGCCGGCCGCGAAGGCGTCGCACCAGCGCTGCGCACGCTGCACCGCCACGTCCAGCGGCATGCGGGGCAGCAGCATGAGGAACTCTTCGCCACCGTAGCGGCAGGCCACGTCGCCCTGGCGGGCGCTGGCCGACAGCAGCCGGGCGAGTCGGCACAGCACCTCGTCGCCCACCTGGTGGCCGTGGGCGTCGTTGACGCGCTTGAAATGGTCGATGTCGATCACCATCACGCACAGGGGCGTGCCGTCGCGCCGGCAGCGGGCCAGCTCGCGGTCTATGGTGGCCTGCAGGTAGCGGCGGTTGTACAGGCCGGTCAGCGGGTCGCGGTTGGCCTGGTCTTGCAGCTGGGCCTGCAGGTCGCGGATCTGCTGCAGCTGCACCCGCAGGTTGTCGTTGGCGGCGTGCAGGGCCTGTTCGCCGCGTTTGAGGCGTTCGCGCACGGTGCGCAGCGCCCGCGCCCGCAGCCAGGCCACGTGGCCCACGCCCAGCAGGTACCAGGTCAGGCCGAACACGCACAGCGCGGTCACCCAGCCGCTGCTCGGCGGCGCGGGCACGAAGCCCTGGCTGGCGCTGCCCACCAGGGCGCCAGCCGCGAACAGGCCCAGCGCCAGGGCGATGCCGCGCAGGCCCTGGGTGATGGCGTTGTTGATGGCGGTGCTGATGAACAGCGTGAAGGTGATCCACAGCGGCAGGCCCAGTGCCCCCACGCACAGGCCGGCCAGCAGGCAGTCCAGCAGCAGGTTCTGCAGCTCGGCGCGCTGGGTGTCGTCGGCGCGGCAGGCACGCCACCACGCCAGGTGGGGGTAGACCAGGAACAGCAGCGCCACGCCGCCCCAGGCCAGCGGGCCGTAGCCCAGGCCCCACATGTGGACGGCGCAGAAGACGAAGGAATTGAAGAACGATGCCGAACGCAGGCGGTGGTGTGTGCCCACGATCCAGTGCGGTCGGCTGCGGCCAGGCTCGGTCGGAAAGTCCGACTCGGCGTCCGCCTGCATCGCCTCGTGACGTGTCTGCCCCATGGGGGCGCATTTTCTCACGCCGCTACACTCGGTCCCCATGCAGATCGCCCCGGCCCAGATGGCCCAGCACCTCCAGCGTGGCCTGCGCAGCCTCTACGCCCTGCACGGCGACGAGCCACTGCAGCAGCAGGAATGCGCCGACGCCCTGCGGCGCGCGGCGCGCGAGGCCGGCTACAGCGAGCGCACGGTGTTCACCGTGTCGGGCGCGCACTTCGACTGGAGCGAGGTGCTGGCCGCGGGCGGCTCGCTGAGCCTGTTCGCCGAGCGCCAGATCATCGAGATCCGCATCCCCTCGGGCAAGCCCGGGAAGGACGGTTCGCAGGCGTTGCAGCAGATCGCCGAGGCGGCGCAGGGCAACGACGCGGTGCTGACGCTGGTGTTCCTGCCGCGCCTGGACGGCGCCACCACCAAAAGCGCATGGTTCGCTGCACTGGATGCCAACGGTGCGACGGTGCGCACCGACCCCATCGAGCGCCAGGCGCTGCCGCAGTGGATCGCGCAGCGGCTGCTACAGCAGGGCCAGCGCGTGCGCGCGGGCGAGGAGGGCCAGCGCACGCTGCAGTTCTTTGCCGACCGGGTGGAGGGCAACCTGCTCGCCGCCCACCAGGAAATCCAGAAACTGGGCCTGCTGCACCCCGAGGGCGAGCTCTCGCTGGAGCAGGTCGAGGCGGCCGTGCTCAACGTGGCGCGCTACGACGTCTTCAAGCTCAGCGAGGCGGTGCTGGCCGGCCAGCTGGCGCGGGTGCAGCGCATGCTCGACGGCCTGCAGGCCGAGGGCGAGGCCGCCGTGCTGGTGCACTGGGCGCTGGCCGAGGACATCCGCACCCTGCACCGCATCCGCCAGGCGCTGGACGACGGCCGGCCGCTGCCGCTGGCCCTGCGCGAGAACCGCGTCTGGGGCCTGAAGGAAAAACTCATGGAGCGTGTGCTGCCGCGCCTGAACGCCGCCACCCTGGGCCGGCTGGTGCAGGACGCGCACCGGGTGGACGGCATCGTCAAGGGCCTGAAACACGCCGACTGGCCCGCCGAGGCCTGGGGCGCGTTGCACCAGCTGGCGCTGGGCCTGTGCCGCGCCTGCGAACCCCGCTGACCGTTCAGCCCGAGCGTTTGCGCGCGGTGACCTCGATCTCGATCTTCATGCGCGCATCCAGCAGGCCGGCGCAGATCATGGTGGCGGCGGGGCGCACCTCGCCGAAGTGTTTTCGCAGCACCGGCCAGCAGGCCTCGAAATCGGGCCCCTGCGGCAGGATGTAGTGGACCCGCACCACGTCGGCCAGGCCGGCGCCGGCCTGTTCCAGCGCGTGGGCGATGTTGCGCAGGCACTGGTCGGCCTGCTCGGCGACGTCGTCCGAAATCGTCATGCTGGCGTAGTCGAAACCGGTGGTGCCCGACACGAACACCCAGTCGCCGTCGACCACGGCGCGCGAATAGCCGATCTCGCGTTCGAACGGCGAACCCGAGCTGATGAGGCGGCGGGTCATGGGCGCCTCAGGGTTTGCGGCCGCCGAACAGCATCAGGCCCACGCCCAGCGCGATGGCGATGCCACCGGCCCAGGCGGGCACGTTGACCGTTTCCTTTTCCTTGACCGAGAGCTGGAGCGGGCCCAGCTTGAGGTCGTGCGACTCCTTGGTGTAGGAAAAGCTGCCGTAGCCCAGGCCCA